>Ga0310810_10011869_pt1 | contig 10203 bp, 5 predicted proteins | sample NCmetagenome_FD_207641 | JGI IMG/M metagenome (GOLD analysis project Ga0310810, IMG submission 207641) | Soil microbial communities from experimental microcosm in Duke University, North Carolina, United States - NC | ecosystem: Engineered > Artificial ecosystem > Soil microcosm > Unclassified ...
GTTGGCGATGTACTCCTTCGACGGCATGAACGCGACCATCGTGGCCGGCATGCCTCGATCCCGTCGCATCACGTAGTACTCCGGCATCCGCGCATTCTCTGCCGCGGCCTCTCTCGCGGTCGGCATGGGCCGTAAGGGCGTCAGGTTCTGGTTGCCGGGAAACTCGCCACCTTTCATGTAATAGAACGCGCGGAAAAAGTCGCTCATGCTTTGCGGCATGTGCTTCATGTCTTCATCAGCCTGTTTGCTCGCCCAGTACTCTTGATAGTCGCGGCGCGGTGGATTGAGCTTCGCAAACTCTGCGTCGAGCTCCCCGGCGGTGTACGCAGGCTTTCGTTCCGTGCCGGCGAACGGGAAGGATGGCGGTGCGGCGCCCTGCCCCGACACTGTCGTCAGGCGGAGAAACATGTCGGGACGAACGATGGCGGCATACGTGGCCGGGAGCTGACCCTGATCGTGCCCGACGATGAGCTCCACTTTGCGGTAGCCGAGCGCATAGACGAGTGCGATCTGATCGCGGACCATGTTGAGCGTCAGGAACGGCGTGGGGTCTGCGTCAAAGGATCTGTCCCAACCAACCGTGCGCCCATACCCGCGGCAGTCCGGTGCAATCACGTAGTAACCCGCGTCTGCGATCGCCGGCATCACCTTTCGCCAGCTGTAGGCGAGGTTCGGAAATCCATGGAGCAGCAGCACGAGAGGCCGTCCTTGCGTCCCGGCCTCGAGCATGTTGACGGTGAGGCCATTGACGTTCGGCACGAGCCGCGGCTTGACGCCAGCGGGAAGCGTGTTGTTACCGTAGGGCGGCAGCTTCTCGAAGGGCGCCAGTGTCGTGATCTGCGCCGGGGCAGCGGCGGAGGCGATCGCCACGCCTCCGAGCGCGGAAGCGCCCGCGAGAAACTCACGTCTCGAGAGTCCGGGCAACGTCGTGTCCTTCATGGGGCCTCCTTGCGCTTCACGAGCCAGCGTATCGCGGCATCAGTCTAGCGCGGACCGTGACAAAGGAGGCGCTCACGATTGCGGTGGCTTCGCGACGGTGATCGTCGTCGTCACCTGCCCAACGCCGCCATCGTCATCGATGATGGAGACACGGACCGTGTAGACGCCGGCGGCCGCGTAGGTGTGCCGCGCTTCCAATCGTCCCTCCACGCCGTTGAAGGCGTCCGTGAAGACGTCGAATGACTGCGACACGGATCCGTCGCCCCACTCGATCTGTGCCGTCTGGTGATCGAGACGACCGGCGTCGGTGAAGATTGCCGACAGAGTCACTGGCCGCAGCGCGATCGCGAATGACACGTCCGTGCCGATACGGCGCCCAGGTCCAAGCGACAGCATCCAGTCCTTGATGACAGGATTCGCGTTGTGGATAGTGACCGGAATGAGCTTCCTGGCGACGCGACCATCGATCGGGTGCTGCGCCTCGACCTTGAGCTCGAGGGTCTTCGGGCCGTTCTCCGTAGCGGAGATGGTGACGCTGTTCGACACCGTTTCCGTCGTCCCATCGAAGTTCACGTCCCATCGCGGCGTGATGTTCGGAGAGTAGTAACTCGCACACGAAGTCAGTTGAGCCGACGACACGGCACGGAACATGTCCGCCGTGCCGGTATTGTTGAGGACCGCGTGCAGGTCGTCCACGACGGTCACTTCGCCGGTGCCCGATAGTGTGTGGGTTCGGGTTCCCGGGAAATCTGCGTCGCTGAACGGCTCGTCATTCGCGCGGATCGTGCAGCTGACGGGCGCAAACCAACGCCACGATGCCGCGCGATTACTGAATCGAGTGAGAAGGTCGAACAAGACCGCTCGATCGAGCTGCCGGAAATCGTCGAAGTTGTCCTTGCTCTGGTCGAGTTGATCGATGACGACGTAGCGACCCTGAGAGCCAGTGGATTCGAAAAGCTCAATCCACGGCCTGGCGATGGGTGCACCGACAGTAGCGGTCACCGTCGCGGTGCCGCCTTCGTCGATGTCGATGGACGCAGGCGCGGTGATGGTCGGCGCGTACGCCGGACTATCGGGGCGGAACATGTCGATGTTCCGCCATTCGCCCATCTTCACGCTTCCACGGCCGTTCGTGCCCTGCGGACCGTCGTTGTCGTGCTCGGTCGCGTAGAAGAGCAATTCGCCAGTGGGCGTGACATGAAAGCCGGATGCCGCGGCGAAGCTGGCCAACCGGGCTCCCCAGAGCACTTCGCCATCGCTGTAGAGTCCTTCGCCGCCAGGATGGGAGATCATGTGGCGCGTCGATCTGTGCGTGAGCACGACGCGGTTGCCGTCGAAGCCAACCTCGAACAGATCGAGGTAGTCGTCGCCGAAGAGCCCCTCGGTCGTACCAACCGAGCGTGCGCCGGCGAGAAACAAGCGGCCGCCGGCATTGCCCTCGCGAATGAAATGCAGGGTCTGATGTTTGATTGGCCAGGTGCCGCCGACGAGTTCGTCTTTGTGCCATGTGTACAACGGTGTCCAGTCCAGCTCGTCACTCGTGAGATCACCGACGTTGGATTCGAAGAACCGGATTTCGTTGTTGTCGCCCCAGCTCACGAGCATCAAGAAATGTCCCGTCGCGCAGGGGAGCCCCTCGCGACCGGTTGCACACGGCGTGATGCCGACAACGCCGGCGTTTTCCAGCATCGGATCGAAGCTGTTGTCCAGCAGCCCCGGGTGTTCCGGGTCGCTGACGTCGAAGAAGAGAATCTTCGTTGCCGGCTGCCCCGACTGCCCGGCCTCGAGGGCGATCGCCACGACGTTGCCAACCAACTGCATCGCGCCCGGATGGTCGTAGTGCGGCCACGTGCTGGATCCATCGAGCAGGATTGTGTCCACGACTTTGTCTTCGGGATCCGGCGGCGTGTAGGTTGTCTCTACGCCTCGCCTGAGCCGATTGCTGCGCAGGCGCTCGCCGGTCTTGTCGCGCGAGCCCATTCGGACGATGTAGATATTCGAATGCGTGCTGCCGCCTTCGCAGAACGGGTTCGTTCCCTCATCCTGCGTGCTGCGACTGACCAGGAAATAGGGAGTGCCGTCGGCCGCATCCACCCTGACGATGGCTTGCATGTGGTCGCACTGCGATGGATCCGGTCCGTTGAGCTCGAATCCCATGGCGTCGGCCCTCTGGGTCAACGCGGCGAATTGCCCGACAACGTCCGGCACGAAACGAACCGTTTGGGTGGTGCCCTGAGCGGCGGCGCCGCCGGGAACGCCGGTCAGAATGAGAACAACTGCGAGTATGGAAAGCGCCAGGCCCGGTTTCATCGCTCTTCTCCTTGAAAAGTCCCCGTCATGTTGGATATCGAAATTGGCGGGTGAAGAACGACACGCTCCCGAAATCAGCGGAATTGTGTGAGGCCTGAGGCGTGTCGTATTCTCTTTTCCGTTTCCGATCTGATGACTAGAGGAACGTTTCAGCCGGCGCCGCCCGCGTCCCACGCGATCCGCTGGCACGATGGTCACAGGGGGAGACGTCATGAATGCCACGCTCTCGACGAGCCCGCTTATGGCCGATGAACGTATTCCCGCCGACGGGTTGTTCGACGTCTTGTATGCGGAGCTTCATCGGCTCGCGCGGCGTGAGCTGAATCGCCAACGGCGTGGCGGCGGGCTTGGCGTCACGACGCTGCTACACGAGGCCTACCTGAAGATTTCCGGCAGCGACGGCGCCGTGTTCGTCGATCGCGCCAGATTCATGGCGTACGCCGCGCGAGTGATGCGCGGGTTGATCATCGACGACATCCGGCGACACCGATCGCAGAAGCGCGGCGGGCTGTTCCACCTGACCTCGCTCGGGACCAAACATGCCGACGGTGTGCCCGATCCCAACACGCTGCTGAAGATCAGCGACGTGCTCGACGAGCTTGCGGACGTCGAACCGGAGCTCGCCGAGATCGTCGAATTGAAGTTTTTTTGCGGGTTCTCGTTCGCCGAAATCGCCGCCATGCGCGGTGTGTCGGAGCGAACCATTCAGCGAAACTGGGAGAAGGGGCGCCTTTATTTACACCGTGCGATGGCCAGCGCGCGCCCGATTCCGATGAGGCCCCGTGGCGCCACTCAGCCCTGAACGCTGGCGTGCCCTCAGTCCGTATCTCGACGAAGCGCTCGAAATCCCGGACGATCGCCGAGCCGTGTGGCTTGCGTCCATCCGCGAACGCGACGCGGACCTGGGCGATGACCTCGAAAGCCTGCTTGCCGAGCATGTAGACGTCCAGGAATCCGGGTTTCTCGAGCTCGCCGTCCCGCTCGTCGAGCGTCCGGACGAGGCACCGTCACTCGCAGGCCAGATCCTCGGAGCCTACCGGCTGGTCTCGCCAATTGGCCAGGGCGGGATGGGGAGTGTCTGGCTGGCCGAACGATGCGACGGTCGCTTCGAGGGACGAGCGGCCGTCAAGCTCCTGAACATCGCACTCGTCGGACGCGCGGGCGAGGAGCGGTTCCGGCGGGAAGGCAATTTTCTCGCGAAGCTGACCCACCCGCACATCGCCCGCCTCATCGATGCGGGTGTCTCGCCGACCGGCCAGCCGCATCTCGTTCTCGAGTACATCGAAGGGCAGAGCATCGAGCGCTACTGCGACGAACACACATTGGGGATCGACGCGCGGGTCCATCTGTTTCTCGACGTGCTGGAGGCGGTGGCGCACGCGCACGCCAACCTGATCGTCCACCGCGACATCAAGCCTGCCAACGTCCTCGTCAGCGTCGATGGCCACGTCAAACTGCTCGACTTCGGCATCGCCAAGCTGCTCGAACCTGACGATCAGTGGGGCGGATCGCGAGTTGCCGAGGCGAGTCCGCTCACGCGGGAAGCCGGGCCGGTGCTGACGCCGGACTTCGCCGCGCCGGAGCAACTCGCGCAGGGCCAGGTCACGACGGCGACCGATGTCTACGCTCTTGGTGTGCTGCTGTACATCCTGCTGACCGGTCAGCATCCGGTCGGTGCGGCCGTCAAGTCACCGGTCACGCTCATCCGCGCCATCGTCGAACTCGAGCCGCGCCGGATGTCCGATGCCGTTGCCGGCCGGAACGATACGGCGGACGCGCTCACGCGTCACGCCGCGAACTGCGGCACGACGGTGAGCAAGCTGCGGCGGACGCTTCGCGGAGATCTCGACACCATCATCGCCAAGGCGCTGAAGAAGAACGCGCAGGAGAGGTACCCATCGGTCACGGCACTGGCTGATGATCTCCGCCGCTTTCTGCGGCACGAACCGATCAGCGCGCGACCCGACACAGTGTGGTATCGCGTCGGCACGTTCGTCAGGCGACATCGTCGCGGCGTCGCCGCGACCGCGTCGGCGGTCCTGCTGCTGGGGGCGTTCGCCGTGTACCACACGACTCGACTTGCCGCGGAACGCGACCGGGCCGAGAACGAGGCGGCGCGGGCGGCGCGGGAGGCCGCCAAGGCCGAGAGAGTCAGTGAGGCGTTGACCGGATTGCTGATGGGCGCCGATCCCATTTCAAACGGCGCGACCTCAGATGGCCTGACGATTCGCGGGCTGCTCGATGCGGGCGCAGTGCGGGTGGAGAAAGAGCTCGACGGTCAGCCTGAGGCGCAGGCCGAAATCTTTACCGTGTTGGGACGGCTGTATCGCCGGTATGGCGTCTACGACAAGGCGCAGCAATTTCTGCAGCAAGCGCTCGTGAGCGGGGAGAAAGTGTTCGGGCGCGATCATGCGAGCCTCGCGCAGACACTCAACGATCTGGGTGCGCTGCAAAGCGACAGGGGCAACTACGACGCCGCGCAGCGCACCCTCGAGCAGGCGCTCAACATGCGGCGGACGCTCCTCGGAAACGAACACGAGGCCGTCGCCGTGACGCTCGTGGAGTTGGGACGCCTGCATCAGGACGCTGGATTCAACAAGCGCGCCGAGCCGCTCTTGCGCGAAGCCCTGGCGATCCGGCGGAAGGTGCTGGGGGAGGAGCACCCAGAGATCGCAAACAGTCTCACCGGTGTCGCGTCAGTGTTGCGGCTGAATGGCGACCTCCCGGGTGCCGAAGCCCTGTTGCGCGATGCGCTCGAGCGGAATCGCCGAATACGCGGAGAGGACCATCCGAACACCGGCACGACGTTGCACGATCTCGCGCTCGTCGTGGCCGCTCGCGGCGACGATGCGTCTGCTGAGTCGCTATTTCGACAGGCGCTCGACGTCCATCGGAAAGCACTCGGCGACAAGCATCCGAACGTGGCTCTGACGCAAAGCGGGTTGGCGCGTGTGCTGCTCGCGCAAGGCCGGTACGACGAGGCCATCGCGGCGCTGAACGAGGCGGTGGACATCGCACGCGCTGTGATGGGCAGCGAGCATCAGCTGCTCGCGATTTACACCGTCAATCTCGCCGCCGTGCACCTGGCGCGCGGGGACGCCACCCGGGCCGAGACGCTCCTGCGAGAAGGCCTGCGCATCCGGGTGCTGTCGCCCGGGATGGTCCCGAGCCGCCGGCGCACGTTTCCGCAGGACGACTGGAGCATCGGCGCGACCGAGAGCCTTCTCGGTGCCTCCCTTGTCGCCCAGCGGCGGTACGGCGAGGCCGAGACGATGTTGCTCACCGCGCGGCGCGATCTCGAAGCGCTTCCGCAGCGGCCGCAGCTCGACATCACGAAAACGATCGCCCGCCTGATCGAGCTCTACGCCGCCTGGGGGAAGCACGATCAAGCGGCGCTGTATCGCGCGCAGCTCGCCTCCTAGCGCTCTCCTCGAATCCTCGTCCCAGAGCGTGTCGCTTTCTCCCGTCCGATTTCGATTTCTCTGGTAGCAGGTCGATTTCAGAGAAGAGGAGAGGACTCATGACGTCAACGAAGACATACGCCCTGATCGTGGCGATGAGCATCACGCTCACCGTTCCGGCGCAAACAGCCCCGAGCAGACTCATTCCGCCAGCGGTGCCACAAGGCCTTGGAGTGGAGGCCGGATGGAATCCGTTTCTTGTCGCGCACGCGGTCGGCACCCAAAACTACATCTGCGCGCCGGCCAACACAGTCTCGGGCGTAGACTGGCTGTTCATCGGGCCGCAGGCCACTGCGTTCGATGACACCGGCGAGCAGGTCCTCACGCACTTTCAGAGCAAGAACCCGCTTCGGAACAATGCCTTCCACGCCACGTGGCAGCACTCGAAGGATACCAGTGCGGTCTGGGCCACGCGGCTCAACGGGTCGTTGGACTCGGCCTACGTCGCACCGGGCGCCATCGAGTGGCTGCTGCTTGAAGTGAGCGGCACGCAACTGGGGCCGCTCAGTGGCAGCAAGCTGGCGGGGACCAAGTACATTCAGCGAGTGAACACGGCCGGCGGAGTGAAGCCACCCGCAACTGAATGCACGCCGCAGTCGGTGAACACGAGGAAGATGGTCGACTACGAAGCCGACTACTACTTCTACCGATAGGCGCGTTGAAGACTCAACGCTGCGCGTCAACGCCCAATGCCCAACGTCATTGATTAGCGCATCACGGGAAGGACACGCGCTGGTCTTTTTCAGCGCAGAGATCGCGGGGATTCCAGAGACAACCGGCTCATGCCGTCGCTGACGCCCGGAGTGGCCGCGCGACGCGTGATCCGTCGCCGGGCCTGATGGCCCGGCGCCACTCCTGGCGCCCCTGCGATCCCAGCGATCTCCGCGATGAAAACTCTCTGCGAACTCCGCAGTGAATGGAAGGGGCTAAACGGACACCTCCCAACTCCCAAAACAGCATGATGTCTTGGAAGTTGGGAATTGGGAGAGATTGGTTTACGGAACGGCGTCGACTGCCAGATTCGCCGGAACGGTTAACGGGGATAGCTGGACGACGTCCGGAGCCGCATTCGCGGCGGATTCGACAAGAGCGTTTCAAGCGCGCGAGGATCTGCCGGTTTCGTGAGGTGCGCGTCGAATCCAGACGCGAGCGCCAGCGCGCGAGCCTCTTCCTGACCCCAGCCGGTCAGAGCGACGATGCAGGTGTCGTCGGTGAGGGGGCCGGCTCGTAGCCGCCGGCAGGTCTCGTAGCCATCGATCCCGGGCATACCGATGTCCAGCAGGATCACGTCTGGCCGCAACCTGATTGCCGCGCGAACACCGCTGTCGCCGTCATGAGCGGTTTCCGCATCTCCTCCTCGAGCTCTCACGAATGCGGCCAGCGTCTCGGCCGCATCCACGTTGTCATCAATGACCAGGACTCTTCGCGCGATGCTCACCGCAGGGGCGGCGACGTGCGTCGGACCGTCGAGGTCCATCAACGTGACGACCGGCATATGGATGGTGAATGCGCTGCCCAGGCCCGGACCATCGCTCTGCGCTTCGATCCGTCCGCCGTGCAACTCCATGAGCTGCCGTGCGAGCGCCAACCCGATTCCGAGCCCGCTCGTATCCGCACGTCGATCGTCGCCTTGCACGAACAGATCGAAGACACGCGGCAGTGTGTCGCGATCGATGCCGATACCGGTGTCGCTGACGGTGAGTGCGACAGCGGCGGTCGCCTCATCGAGATGTGCGGTGACGGTAATTTCACCACCGCGTCCGGTGAACTTCGTGGCGTTCTGCAACAGATTCGAAATGACCTGTACAAATCGTGTCGGGTCCACGTCCAGCACACAGGGGGTGTCGGGCAACGTGAGCGAGAGTTGCAACCCTTTCGTGTCGACCGCGGCACGGTTCGCGTCGACCGCGTTGCGGACAAGCTCTGAGAGCAGCGAGGGCTCGCGTTGCAGTTGAATCTTTCCCGACTTGATGCGCGAGAGGTCCAGCAGGTCATCGATCATTCGGACCATTTGGCCGACCTGTCGCTCGAGCATCGAGCGGATCCGCTCGAGCGACTCGGGTTTGTCGGCGAGCCGCAGCAACTCCAGGCCGGTGCGAATCGGTGCCAGGGGGTTCCGCAACTCGTGCGCGAGGATCGCCAGGAACTCGTCTTTCCGGCGGTCCGCCTCTCTCAGCGCCTCTTCCGTCTGCCGCCGCACCTCCAACTCCGTATGGCGCGAGATGATGATTGCGGCGGTCTGGGTCAGGAGGGCCGCGAAGTCGAGGTCGAGCGCAGTGGCGTCGCGAGGCTGCGGCCAATAGATGGCGAACGTGCCGACGAACTGTCCCGTCCCGGTGCGGACCGGGAAGCTCCAACACCCACGATAGCCAAACTTCTCGGCAAGCCAGAGCCACGGGGCCCACAGCGGATCCGTGTTCACGTCGGCCGTCAGCAGTGGCAACCCGGTGTGCGTCGCCAGGCCACAGGCCAGCGATTCCGGACCGATCTTGAAGCCATCGACCGCCATGGCGTAGTCGGGAGGCATGCCGACAACGTGATGGAGCGACGCGTGCTCTGGATCGGCGAGATAAAACGCTGCCCGTACGTGCGGACCGAGCCGAGCGATGGCGGCAGAGACCAGCGCGCCAAGCGACGTTTCCAGCGGCGCGCCATTCAGGGCGGCCTCGAGCGCCTCTCGCTGGCCGACGAACCAGGCCTGTGGATCGTGCAACGCTGCTGATCCCGCGCCGGAGTCGGAGATCGTGCCCATATCCGTCCTCGCTCAGGACAAGGTGTTCGAAACCGAACGAAAAAAGGAAGCCGATTCTATTGCCTCACCACGCATCATTGCAGCATCAAGGGAGCCGTCATTCGACGTTCATCAGCCATCGCGGCGACTGGACTGCATGGCCTTGACGCGCGCGCGCAGCGGCTCGACCACGGCAGGGCTATCGATGTCGATGACTGGCGTCGCATCGTAGAGCTCGTAGAACAGGCTGGAACTCGCGTCGGCCGGAACACCAAGCGCGTCGCGGATCACCTTGGCGTGCGGCAGGAACCCGCGGTCGATCAGCCGGACGAGCACGCCGCGGATCGTCGCCGTCAGCCCGCACACGAAGACGACCGCGTTCTCCGAGGTGAAACCATTGGCGGCCAGCCTCAGGCGCCGTTCCAACTCCGGCAGGCGGTCCGGATCGAAGAACGATTCCACACGGCCGATGTCGCCGGTCCAATCAGTGGCCTCGCTCGGGCGGCTTACCGTGCCGTAATACGTGAGCCCGTTTGCGGCCGATAGAGCGAGCAGTTCCTCGCGATAGCCCAGCTCGGTCGGGTACGACGCGCCGTGCAGCAGGGCCCACTTGGACAGGTCGGCGCGAGGATTCCGGCAGACCTCGCTGCGGATCATGCTGACGAATGGTGCTGCGCCAGTGCCCGCCGCAACCATCACGCGCCGCCGCGCATCGTTGGCGCCGACGGTATCGTCGATGGTGAACGCGCCGGCTGCTTTGGA
>Ga0310810_10011870_pt1 | contig 10203 bp, 9 predicted proteins | sample NCmetagenome_FD_207641 | JGI IMG/M metagenome (GOLD analysis project Ga0310810, IMG submission 207641) | Soil microbial communities from experimental microcosm in Duke University, North Carolina, United States - NC | ecosystem: Engineered > Artificial ecosystem > Soil microcosm > Unclassified ...
TGCGGATTGACGAGGGGAAGTGTCGGCGGAGCGGGCGCGCGGCCCGTTAGAACGGGCCTTCGAAGGCATGGTCTCGACCTGTGCCGGTTGAGAACCGGAAGGCTAGCATAGCGCCGAAATGCCGCGCAATGCGACGACAGTGGCTGGAAACGGCGTGAAATCGTGGGCAATCCCCCGCGACGGCGAGATCGCGGCGAGGGTTTTCAGTTGCTGAGACGCGGCCAGGGCAGCTCGACGCCCACAGACACCGCATTGGCGCCGTCGGTCAAGCCGTGCCCGTAGTCGATTCTGACGCCGCCCTGGCCGAGCAGGCTCACGCGAAGACCAGCGCCCACGTCGACGAGGACTCGGTCTCGTGTGGCCGGACCTTTCCAGGCGCGCGCCGCGTCAACGAAACCTGCAAGCTGCAACTTCGGCGATCGCAGCAGCACAGGGGAAGGCAGTCGGTGCCGCCACTCGGCCGACGTTTGCACAATCTGCCGGCCGAAGGCTTCGCTCCGCACGATGCCGGCGTCGAGCAGTGGATGCGCGCGCAGCAGCAGGCTGCGCCCATTACCCGTTCCAGCGCCTGGCCAGAGATCCTGCGGTGCGCGATCGCTGACCAGCGCAGCGTTGGCCTCGACCAGCACCAGATTGGTCACCAGGTCGTCGGAGGACCTCCAGCGCACACCGGTCGAGAGCGATGAGAACCCGCCGCCGCCCGGCCAGAAGCGCGCGTTCAAACCGAGCGCTACGCGGTCGTCGAATGCGCGCTGCTCGACGGCCGCGCCGACCGTGGCGAACGTGCCCGCATCGAGCCAGCGCTCTACGCCCGCCGACACGCCCCAGCGGAGGTTCGGCAGCGCCCATTGCTCGAATGACGCGCGCGCTGATCGCCGGCGGCTGACCAGCACGCCGCCATCGTCTCCGTACTCCTGGTGCTCGACTTCGGCTGCCAGACCGACCACGCCGTTTGCCCAGCCGGAGACAGGGATACGCGCCGACAGCGCCACGCGAGGCCGCGATTCCCACCATCGCCATGATGCGGTGATCGTCTCGCCGTTGCGGGACGGGCTGGCCAGCGTCCACTCGACCTCGCGGTCGATTGCCGCCCGTACTCCCAGCACGGCGAGCGACAGGCGATCGTCCGGGATGGCCGGCCGCTCGAGGACCGATGCGCGAACCTCGGTCAGCCCGCCGCCAGTTGGGACGTACTCGAGCCGCGACGCCGAAAGAGCCGGCATGTCTTGGAGCCGCCGGCTTGCCAAACGCATTTCCGCTGGCGTCAGCTGCGTGCCGGGCGACAGGCCCACCATCTGTTCGACCGCGCCATAACGGGTCCGCCGCAGGCCGTCGATCTTCACGGCGTCGAGCCTGAGATCGCCCGCCTCGTTCCAGGCTGCGAGCGCCGGCTCGGGCCGATCGGCACGCCATCGCTGAAGCCGGCGCGCGACGCGTGGCCTCTGTCGCTGTTGCGATGGCTTCGCTGTAACGGTGCTGAAGCAACTGGGCACCGGCCAGTTCGACCAGCGGCGCCGCAGAATCTGGCACGTGAGCCTCAGTCGTCCCGGGAGGCGTCCGCCCCTGGGGAGGCAGGAGCAGCAGCATCCATCTCGACGTCGGCGCCCACACCCTGTCGAATGCAGCCGGCGAGATTTCTCTGAAGGGAAGGCTGGCCGGATCGTGGTAGAGCACGCGATCGGCGCTCCACGAGACGACCACGACGTAATGCCGCTGGCTCGGTCCGACCTGAAGGAGCGCGATGATCGGGCGCCCGCCCTCGACGTAATGCCGGATGAGATCCGGCGTGCCGTTCAAGGCGAAGGCCTGCCAGCCGTGCCCCTGGACCGCGTTGACGAGTCGCGACGCGGGGATGCCTTTCTCCCGGACATCCACGAGCGAGGCGAAATCGGCCGCCGACACCTCGCGCGCTCCCCAGAAGCGCTGCACCATGGCGACTGACGCGCCGCCACAGAGCGCCTCCGTCTGCGCGATGAACGGCACGTCGAGCAACGCGCCCGGCCGCGCGGGCTCGTCCGCCCGGACGGCAGACGCCGCGGCCAGCACAATCGCCAGAGCGACCGGCACGCGATGCCGCATCGGTGTCGGCTACTTCACCGCCACGATCACCAGGATGACTACCAGCAGGATGATGATGATGGTCGTAGTGGACATCGTGACCGTCCCGCCACCTGCAAGGTCTTTCTGCACCTGCCGCGCATGCTCGGCGGCCTCCTGCAGATCCTTCCCGTCGAGCATCGCGACGGTCGCTTCCGCGCGGACGATGTCGAGCCCGGCGCGCGCTGCAACCTCGCGCACCTGCGGTCTGGTGAGCACGTCCCGGATGACGGCGCGATCGGCATCCTGCTGGCGCACCTTCTCCGCGAGCATCTGATCGAGCAGCACCGCGCCGACGACGTGCGGCTGCTGTGCCAACGCAGTGCCACGCGTCAACAGGACAGACAGGATGATGATGAGACAGGACTTCAGGACCCGCATTCGCTCCCTCCTTGGGCCGGGACGTGCCTCTGGCGTCAAGCGAGAGTGCAAGCCGAATACCTGCCGAGCCGGGGCGAACAATAGCTCCGCAGTTGCCCGTCGGGCGGCGTTTTTGCGTGGTTTCTCGTGGATTGTGGCCGGCCAGCGAACCCACAGATCGGGTACGTCCCGGTTTCAGGAATGTAAGAAATACGCGAGTGGGGCGACCCTACTTGGCCTCGTGCCGGATCATCAGGACCGGCACTTTTGCGAGGTGGCGGACGCGGTCGGCCGTGGCGCCTTTCAGGACGTCGGCGAGAAACCGGTGGCCGTGCGTCGCCATCGCGATGAGATCGACTTGCTCCTGCTCGGCGACCCGCAGGATCTCCGACGCCGGGTCGCCCAGCGCGAGCTTGCAGTCGACGGTCAACCCCCTGGTCCGTACCTCGTCGGCGAGCTTCTCGAGGTACGCGCGGTCATCCTGCATCTCCTCGGACTCGCGCAGCGCGAGCTGATCGTAGTTGCGCGCCGCCCAGCCGTCGGCGACGTGGACGAGCAGCAGCCGCGCGCTGGTCATGTGCGCCAGATCCCCCACGTGCGCGAGGATCGTCTGATCGGCGTCCGAGTGCTCGACGGGGACGAGGATGTGTTTATACATCGCGCACCCTACACGCCGCCGGTGATCATCTGCCAGAGCATCCAGCCGTTGAGCCCGGCGATGAAGAACGCGATCGGCCACGCGATGGCGCGCATCCAGAAGGGCGCCACGAGCTTGCCCATCTTCGCCCGATCCCCGGTGAAGATGATGAGCGGGAACACGGCGAAGGGCAGCTGCAGACTCAGGATCACCTGGCTGAGGAGCAACAGTGGTCCCGTCCCCGCATCGCCATAGATCACGAGGACGACGATGGCGGGGATGATCGCAATCAGTCGCGTGACGAGCCTCCGGAGCCACGGGCGCAGTCGGATGCTCAGAAAACCTTCCATCACGATCTGGCCGGCAAGCGTGCCCGTCAAGGTCGAGTTCTGGCCTGACAACAGCAGCGCGACGGCGAACAGGACACTCGCGGCGGCTGTGCCCAGCAGTGGCGCGAGCGTCTTGTATGCGTCCGTGATGTCCGCGATGTGATCGTACCCGGTGCCGTGGAAAACACCGGCGGCCACGATGAGGATGGCGGCGTTGATGAACAGCGCCGACATCAGCGCGATCGTCGAGTCGATCGTCGCAAAGCGGATGGCGTCCCGGCGGCTCTCGTCCGAGTCGGTGTACTTCCGGGTCTGCACGATCGACGAATGCAGATAGAGGTTGTGCGGCATCACCGTCGCGCCGAGGATCGCGATGGCGATGTAGAGCATCTCCGGGTTGCGGGCGATCTCGAGCGTGGGCAGGAAGCCGCGCGCTACGGCGCTGAGCGGTGGCTTTGCCAGCCACAGTTCCACCGCAAAGCAACCGGCGATCCCGAGGATCAGCAGTACGACCAGTGCCTCCACGTAGCGGAAGCCCTGGTGCTGCATCGACAAGACGATGATCACGTCGAGCGCGGTCAGGCAGACGCCCACCAGCAGCGGGATGCCGAAGAGCAGGTTGAGCGCGATTGCGGCACCAAGGACCTCGGCCAGGTCGCACGCCGCAATCGCGATCTCGCAGAGAATCCAGAGGCCGATGGTGACCGGCCGCGAGTACGCGTCGCGGCAGGCCTGCGCCAGGTCGCGCCCGCTGGCGATGCCCAGGCGTACCGAGAGCGCCTGCAGCAGGATCGCCATCAGGTTGGACAGCATGATCATGCTGAGCAACGCGTAGCCGAATCGCGCGCCGCCAGCGATGTCGCTTGCCCAGTTGCCGGGGTCCATGTAGCCGACAGCCACGAGGTAACCCGGCCCCGCAAACGCGAACAGCTTCTTCCAGAAGCTGGCCGTCACGGGAACCGCGATGGTGCCATGGACCTCGGGCAGGCTGACCGCAGTGCGCTCGTGCCGCCACGGGACGCCGCCGCGTTGCGGAGCGACCGTCCGCGGCAATGGATCAGGTTGGGTCGGATAGTCCATGCTGTCTGACTGGCACTTGGCGGCGATTATAGCGATCCCCGCGCGTCAGCCGGCGCCTCGCTGAGGTAGCATGGCGTGGCAGGAGAGCGAAGACCACATGGCCGACATCCTCCGGTTCGATCCGCTTGGGCCGCCCAGCAACCCCAACTGGCGTCGCTTTCCGCGCTTCGAGGAGGTTGGCGCCCAGATCGACGCGCAAGCGAACCGGATCTTCGACACCCGCGCCTCGCTCGATCGCGGCACCACGCTCTACGCGCGTGTCGAGCAGAAACTCGGGGCCGAGGACCACGCGCTGCTGAGGGATCTCTACGAGGCCATCACCCTGCATCACGAGCGGTACGAGCACGCCGCCTATCTGGTTGGACTCCGCGCCGGTGCCGGCCGGCTCCCGGGCCTCGCGCCGGTCCTCGACGACGACAGAACGTCGCCCGACGACCCGAAACGCGCCTAGACGTCGGGCGTCCAGCCATCCTCCTCGAGCGCGCGCCTCACCTCGTCGGCGCGCGCCAGCGCCGGCTCCCACTCCGACACGTTCTCGCCGCGGTCGAACTTGTCGTCGAGGAAGAACACCAGGGTCGACTGGGGTGCGCCCGGAATGAATGTCGCGCGCGCCCGGCGGCCGTCGGGATGCCTGAGCCGCCACAATACAGCCGGTTCCGAATAGGACGCCGTCACGATCACAAGTCTGTCATCGGCTGACAGCTTTGGCCAGCCGCCGAGGGCACCCTCGCGGGCAAAGCACGCTATTCCTTGGATTCCAGGACGTTTCGTCGCGCGCGGGGCAGAATATCCGGGAGGCGCCGTTTTCGGCGTCCCGGGGCGCACACGGAGGTGTGATTTTCAACTGCCCAGTTGTCAACGAGTTAGCGAAATCTGTAAACTCAACACCTGTTTCCGTCAGGTCGGGCATCGCATTTGCCTCTCAAAACTGCACGCGAACGACGCTTTTGAGGCGGCAGATTACGAAAAGGGCGGCGAGGAAACGATGCAGGCAGCGACGATGACCCGGGAGCTGGTGATGGCGGAGGCCGCTGAGGCCTCGGTTGCGACGGCCAAGCTGTGGGCGCGCCGCATCGCGTTCGGTGCGATGCTGGCTGTCGGCATCGCCGCGACGGTCTACATCCTCGGGCACATGGGCGCGATGGTGGTTTATGGCCTGCCGGCGCCGTTCCTGCGCCGCGTGCCGGTCCCCGCCGTCGAGCCGGTTCGCGCCGTCGAATTCGTGTAGCCGAATCCCGAGTCGTCCTGACGGTCACCTGATTCAGACTCCGCGTCGAGGGCCACGGTGACCACGGTCTCACTTCACGCCAACCACACCCGCAGTTTCACCTGGTTCGGCAACGTCGTCATCGTTGTCTTCCTGGTGTCACAGGCGCTTGATGGGATCTTCACCTACCTGGGGATCTCCGCCTTCGGTCTCTCCGAGGGCAACCCGCTCATCGCGATGTCGTTCCGCCACGCCGGCGTCGGCCCCGCGCTGACCATCGCCAAGCTGCTCGCCGTCGGGTGCTCCATGCTCCTGCACCTGTTCGAGCTGCACCGGACGCTGGCCATCCTCACCGTCATGTACCTGTCGCTCGCCGTCCTGCCCTGGAGCTACCTGATCTTCATCGCGCCACGCTGACCGCGCCGGCGGCCTCAGCGAGACAACCAGATCGCGCTCGGCCCCGAGGATGCTCACGCGGCACATCGCGTTCACGACCAATACCGACTGCTGCAATCCGATGAGCGCCGCGGGCACCGTCAGGACGACATCCGACGTTCCCAGATAGAGCGCCTGCACAAGCCCGGCCGGGATGGCGCCCCGGACCAACCAGATCGCGGCAACGCGTACCGGGTGGCGAAGCACGAGCATCACCCCGCGCCAGACGGCACGAAACGCGCGCACCGGCTCCGGCTCCGTCCGGAGAATCATCGCCGCGTCGCCTGCCGCGACGAAGAACCACCAGACCACCACCGCGAGCGCGATTCCGCCGAAGAACCCGACGATGGGCCCGGGCTCCCAGAGCTCCCCGCCCACGCGATCGACGACGCTGCTGAAGGCGATCGCGGATGCCAGGCCGACCAGCACTGCCAGGCCGCGCGTGACGATCCAAATCACCACCAGCGCGCCCGGCGCCTGTCCCGCGCCGGCGAGCATGGCCGGGATCACGCGGTGTTCCGTTGACCGGAATGTGGCAAGCGTGCCGCCGATCAGGAACGGCGAGAGCAGCCCGGCAACGAGCGCCGCAATCACCGCGCCCGACTGAACGACCGGGATGATGCTGACGCGATCGCCTTTCACCAGGTCGCCGATCGTGGCGACATTGATGCCCGAGATCAGGACGTCGGTTCCGGGGCTGAAGGCGGTCTGTCCCGAAGCCCAGGTCCAGAAAGCGAACGCGAGGGGGAGCGCGAGCAGCAGGTGGGCGGCCCACCAGACCAGCGAGAGCTTGAACAGTCGGCTCATGTCGTTGGCCTCTACAGACCGGCCAGCGAGACGAACTGCTGGACCCAGAAGAGCACCCGCGCCGTCCACGTTGCGGCCACGCGGTGGTCGGATGTCGTGCGGCGGCTGTTGTTCGTCCAGTTCACGTCGAGCCAGATGCGATGGTCGGGGTCGACCTCGACGCGCTCGAGCCGATCTTTCGTCGTGCGTGTCAGCCGTTTCCAGCGATCGGCGCCGTCCCAGTTCACCCGCTCTTTCCGTCCGCCTTCGAAGGTCAACTCGATGACCTGGGGCAGCACGATGCCGCCGCGGCGGCGTACGACAATGACCGAGTCGTAGGGTGTTGTGTCGCCGGGCTCCTTCGCTTCAGTCAGCTTCGTCGTATCGCCCAGCCGGCCGGCGTCGCCGTCGCGCTGTCGCGAATCCGCGCTCGAGACTTCGTAGTCGACGTAGTCGGCGGTCTCGGCCGTGGGCTTGAAGAACCACATCAGGTCCTGGCCCGCCACTTCCGACGCCACGGCGTAGAAGTCGTCGCTCGAGGGATGGCGGAAACGCCAGCGCTCCGAGTACGTGCGCATGATGCGCGCCATCATCGGCTCGCCGAGCAGGTGCTCCAGCGTCTCGAGCGTCAGGTCCGTCCGGTCGTAGCTGTAGAAGCCATACGAGCCGGGTGAGTACGTCCATGCCGGCTGCCGCAGTCGATCGAATGTGCGAAGCGGCGAATTGGTCGAGCGCAATTCGTCGCGGTGACCGACGCGAAGCCCGAGCACGCTGCCAACCGACGTCTCGGGCCCGTACAGGCGATCGACGAGCCGGCCCGTTGAATAAGAATTGAACCCCTCGTCGAGCCAGGCTTCCTCGAACTCGTTCGACCCCACCATGCCGTACCAATACTGGTGTCCATACTCGTGAATCGTGACCTCTTCGGAGAGGTGCACGTTGTTGAGCGGCCAGCGATTCAGGAGGAGGTGCGTGCCGCCCGTGATGAACGTCGGGTACTCCATGCCGCCGGACCCCAGACCGCCGTACGCGGGATCCACCACGGTGAGCGTGGAGTAAGGATAGCGGCCATACCAGAGGCCGAAGTGCTTGATGGCCTGGCGGGCGCATTCTATGTAGCGCTGCGCCTGCGGCATGTGCGCCGGTTGCACGAGCAGGCGGATGTCCACGTCGGTGAGGCGCACCTCGTCCAGTCGACGATTGACCAGCTTCGCGGCCGCGGCATATTCAGCCTCGGACACGTCGCGGGTTCCCGAGAATCGGCCGTTCACCTCGACGAAGCTCGGATCGGCCGTCCACCCGAAATCGTGGACGTCGTCCTGCGCGTAGCGCCACGTGACGGTGCCATCCGGTCGCGGCGTCTTGCCCTGGAGCCTTCCCGTCGCGCCGACGACGAAGCGTGACGGCGCCGTGATTCGCACGTCGAAGCTGCCGTAGTCGGCGTAAAACTCGGAGTTGGCGTGGTACTGATGGCAGTTCCAGCCGCCAGCCTGGCGTCCGCGGAGCCCGGCCGGCTCGTAGACGCCCAGCTTCGGAAACCACTGGCCGACCAGGTGATAGTCCCCGGCGTAGCCAGACCTGGCGAAGATGCGCGGCAGCTGCGCGGTGAACGCCGCAGTGAAGCGCACTTCGCCCCCCGGGCCGACCGGCGAGGGCAGTGGCACGCGAATCACGGTCCGGTCGTCCGTATTGCCGTCGTCCGGGGCGTCGAAGGCGACGGATTTCAGCAGGTCCGTGCCGTCGGCGAGCGCCAGCTTCGTCAGGTCGATCCAGCCCCACCCGTTCTCGGGCATGTCCATGGCGCGCGACTGGCCGCCGGACTCGCGCATGAAAGTCGAGCGGCTGTTGCGGAAGGCGTTCAGGTAGAGATGCAGCCTCAGCTCGGTGACCTGGTCGCTCGACGGGTTGCGCCAGGTGACCTGCTCCGTTCCGGTGAGCTTGTGGGTCGCCGAATCGAGCGACACGTCGATCGAGTAGCTGACCACGCGAGCGGCGTGCTCGGGCAGCGGGTCGGCGACGGCGATGGCAGGGGATGAGAGCGCTAAAAAGATCAGAATGAATGCGCGACGGTGCATCACTCCGCACTATAGAGCAGAACCAAAGTTCTGCTCTACAGGTGCCGCCGCCATTGCCACCCACGCCGACACCTGTGGCACAGGACTTTAGTCCTGTGCATCGCCCGTCAGAGCGGCAGGGTCAATTCAGCTCTACAGCCGGGCCCGGGACTCCGATTTTCGAGCGAGAGCGTCCCGCCGTGCGCTTCGGCAATCTGCCTGCACAGCACCAGTCCTATCCCCGAGCCTCCAGGCTTGGTCGTGAAGAAGGGCACGAACAGGTTCGTCGTGTTCGACAGGCCCGGCCCATCGTCATCGACGCGCAGGCGGACGCGGCCATCGACGAGGTCCCAGCTCACCGTCACGGCGCCACGATTGTCGAGCGTCGCGTCCACGGCGTTGCGAAACAGGTTGATGAGAAGCTGCTCGAGCTGATCGGGATCGGCCTGGATGGTGACGCTGGGTCCGCCGGCGACGGTCACCGTCCTGCGACGCTCGAGCCCCGCAACGCGAGCCACGAGCGTGGCGAGCCGCACCGGCGCCAGCGTGGGCGCGGGGAGCCTGGCAAGCTGCGCATAGGCGGCCGTGAATCGTCCGAGCGAATCGGCGCGGGCGCCGACAACCTGCAGGCCGCCACGCATGTCGGTCTCCCAGTCCGGCGGCTTGGGGTCCCGGGAAAGGATCCGTTCGAGGCTGTGCGCGATCGACTTGATGGGCGCCAGCGAGTTGTTGATCTCGTGGCCGATGACGCGAATCAGCCGCTGCCACGCCTGCCGCTCTTCGTCACGCAGCGACTGGCTGACATCGGTCATGACGAGCAACTCGAGCGGGATGCCGCCCTGGCGGAAATGGCCGGATCGCACTTCCCAGCGTCCGGCCCCGCCGGGAAAGGTCACCGGAAGGATGGTGGGACCGCCGACGCCGAGGCACTGCGCGAGGCCGAGTTCCTCGTCGGTGCGGCCAAGCAATCGCTCGACGGGCCGCGCGAGCAGCCGCTCGCCGGCGCGGTTCGCGAGCCGCAGCCGTCGATCTGGATCGAAGGCAAACACCGCAACCGGAATCTCCTCCATGACCGTGCGGAGGAGCGAGGTGGCCTCGAGCGCGCCGAGGCGCTGCTCGCGCAGCGTGTCGGCGAGCGCGTTCATCTCGAGCAGCACTTCGCCGAGCGGATCGTCCTTGCGCTGCCCGCGCGCGCGGATGGAGAAGTCTTCTTCTCGG
>Ga0310810_10011871_pt1 | contig 10203 bp, 8 predicted proteins | sample NCmetagenome_FD_207641 | JGI IMG/M metagenome (GOLD analysis project Ga0310810, IMG submission 207641) | Soil microbial communities from experimental microcosm in Duke University, North Carolina, United States - NC | ecosystem: Engineered > Artificial ecosystem > Soil microcosm > Unclassified ...
GAGGTGGCCGCGAGGTTGCAGGCATGTACCCGGGCGCAGGACCTGACCGCTCGACTGGGGGGCGACGAGTTCGCGATCCTGGTCGACGACGAGCCCGACCTGGCGAACGCGGAGCGGGTCGCCGGACGGATCGCAGAGATCCTCCAGCAGCCGTTCCAGATCGGAGACGTGCGGACGCACGTCTCCGCAAGCATCGGCATCGCCGCAGGCAGCAAGGGGGACTCGGCCGAGGACCTGCTGCGCCAGGCCGACGTGGCGATGTACAGCGCCAAGGCCGCCGGCAAGGGCCGCTGGGTCGTTTACAAGCCATCCATGCTCAAGACCGTCCGCTCGCGCCACGACGTGGGCGCCGAGCTCCAGCTCGCCGTCGATCGCGGCGAGTTCCAGCTTCGCTACCAGCCGATCGTCGCCCTGGACTCGGGACGCATCGTGGGGGCCGAGGCGCTCGTCCGCTGGAACCATCCGACCCGTGGTGAGGTCGGTCCCGACGAGTTCATCGGCAATGCGGAGGAGAACGCCATGATCGTCCCGATCGGGCGATGGGTGCTCGCCGAAGCCTGCCGCGAGGCCGCGGGCTGGGGGCAGCAGGCCGGCGGGTCGGTGCCGTGGGTCGCGGCTAACCTCTCAGCGCGGCAGCTCCTCCACCCGACGCTGCTCGACGATGTCACCACCGCCCTGGCCGCTTCAGGGCTTCCGCCCTCGAGCCTGATCCTCGAGGTCACCGAGACGGTCCTGCTGCACGACGCCGACGCAGCGATCGAGGTGCTCAGCAAGCTGCGCGCCCGCGGCATCCAGATCGCGCTCGACGACTTCGGGACCGGCTACTCATCGCTGAGCTACCTCCACCGCTTCCCGATCGACATCCTGAAGATCGCCCAGGGTTTCGTGGACGTGGATGATGCCCAGGACGACCGGTGGATCCTGGCCCAGGCAATCATCTCGCTCGGGAAGGCCCTTGGCCTGCGCGTAATCGCCGAGGGCGTTGAGCGACGAGCGCAGGTGCAGCGTCTGAAGAGCGCGGGGTGCGAGTTCGGGCAGGGCTTCTTCTTCGCTCGTCCGCTGCACGGAGATCGCCTCGGCGCCGAGTTCGCGCGCGACAACGCGCAGCGGCTGGGGTCCGATCGGATGGCCCGCACCCTCGCCGAGGAGAGCGCCGCCTAGCTGCTCGCGGTACCCTGCGCCCGATGCGCTACGCCCTGATGACCGAGCCCCAGCAGGGGCTCAGCTACGACGAGATCCTGGCCCTCGCGCGCACCGCCGAGGCGGCCGGCCTGGAGGCCTTCTTCCGATCGGATCACTACGCCTCCTTCCCCGGGCCCGCCGGCCTGCACACGACCGATGCCTGGGCCACCCTGGCCGGGCTGGCTCGCGACACAACGACGATTCGGCTTGGATCGCTCGTCTCACCCGTCACGTTCCGGATCCCGGGCCCGTTCGCGAAGCTCGTGACCACGGTCGACGAGATGAGCGGCGGCCGGGTCGAGGTCGGGATGGGCGCTGGCTGGAACGACGATGAGCACACCCAGCTCGGGATACCCTTCCCGCCGCTGAAGGATCGCTACGACCGCCTGGAGGAGTCGCTGGCCATCGTTCATGGCCTGTGGACCGAGCCGGACGGCTGGAGCTATCCCGGGTCGATCTGGCAGGTGAACGACGCGCTCTTCCGTCCGAGGCCCGAGACCGACGGGCGACGGCACCCGAACCTCATCCTGGGAGGCGAGGGTGGCCCGCGGCTGGCGCGCCTGGTGGCTACCTACGCCGACGAGTTCAATCGCACCTCCGCCTCGCCCGACAACGTCCGGGATGCGTTCGCCCGCGTGCGAGCCGCGTGCGCGACCGCGGGACGCGATCCCGACTCGGTTGTCCTCTCGGCGATGGTCGGCGTCCTCGTCGCCGATACGGAGGCCGAGATGCGCGATCGCGTTCGGGAGCAGGTCTCCTTCGTCGGGAGCAGCAGCAGCGCCGACGAGTGGCTCGCGGAGCGAAAGAGTCGCTGGATCATGGGAACACCAGATCAGGCTCGGCAGCGGATCGAGGAGTTCGCCGCGGCCGGCGTCCAGCGGCTGATGCTCCAGGACTTCCTCCCTCGCGACCTCGAGATGGTCTCCTTGCTGGGTCGGATCGCATCGGCCTGACCCCATTGCGGTCATCCACGGCCGCTTGCGCTACACTCCGCCAACGACAGTCACCGGGCCAACGAACGACCGGAGCTGCCGATCGTGACGAGCATTTGACGCGCGCTGCCTGAGCGGCGCGAGAGCGCCCATAGGGGCTCCATAGCGGAGGAGCCGATGCCTGATACCGTCATCGTGGCGACCGCCGCCGCACTGGCCATTGGAATCGCAATCGGATACCTGTCGCGCCGCTTCCTGGCAGCGAACAGCGTCAAGCACGCTGAGAGCTACGCCGAGCGGCTGATGGCCGAGGCGCGAGCCAAGCAGAAGGAGATCGTCCTCGAGGGGAAGGACGACGCGCTGAAGGTCCAGCGGGCCGCCGAAGAGGAGGCGCGCGAGAAGCGCACCGACCTGCAACGGCAGGAACGCCTCCTCCTCGATCGCGCCGAGGCGCTGGATCGCAAGGTCGAGTCGCTTGAGCGGCGCGAGGTCGCGTTCGAGGAGCGGCAGCGCGAGGTCGACGCCGAGAAGGCGCGCCTGGCCGAGCTTCAGCAGCAGCAGCTCGTGGAGCTGGAGCGCGTCAGCGGCCTCACCGCCTCCGAGGCCCGCCAGAGCCTGATCCAGCTGATCGTGGACGAGGCCCAGGCCGAGGCGCATCAGCAGGTCCGCGACATCGAGCGACGCGCGGTCGAGGAGGGCGAGGAACATGCCCGCCGGGTCCTCACCACCGTCATGCAGCGCATCGCCGCCGACCACACCTCCGAGGCCACCGTCACGGTCGTGCCGCTCCCATCAGAGGAGATGAAGGGCCGCATCATCGGTCGCGAGGGCCGCAACATTCGGGCGCTCGAGCAGGCCACCGGGGTCGACCTGATCATCGACGACACGCCCGAGGCGGTCGTCCTCTCGGGATTCGATCCGGTGCGGCGCGAGGTGGCGCGCATGGCGCTCACCAAGCTCATCAGCGACGGTCGCATCCACCCCGGCCGGATCGAGGAGACAGTTGCCAAGTGCCGTGCCGAGATCGAAGTGGTGATGCGCCAGGCGGGGGAGCAGGCGGCGTATGACGCCGGCGTGCCTGGCCTGCACCCTGAGCTGATCAAACTCCTCGGCCGGCTGAAGTACCGGACCAGCTACGGCCAGAACGTGCTCAACCACTGCGTCGAGACTGCCCGCCTCAGCGGCCTGCTGGCGGCGGAGATCGGGGCCAACATCCCCGAGTCGAAGAAGGGCGGCCTCCTCCACGACATCGGCAAGGCGATCGACCACGAGGTGGACGGGCCGCACGCCCTCATCGGCGGCGACATCGCCAAGCGCTACGGCGTCAACCCGGTGGTGTGCAACTGCATCGCCGCGCACCACCAGGAGGTGGAGCAGGAGTCGACCGAGGCGACCGTGGTGCAGATCGCGGACGCGATCAGCGCATCGCGGCCGGGGGCGCGCGGCGAGTCGCTCGACAACTACGTGAAGCGCCTCGACGACCTGCAGCAGATCGCCCTCGCCTTCCCCGGCGTCGAGCGCTGCTACGCGATCCAGGCCGGTCGCGAGATCCGGATCCTGGTCCGCCCCGAGGAGATGGACGACATGGCGTCCAGCCGCCTCGCCAGGGACGTCGTCAAGAAGATCGAGGAGCAGCTCCAGTATCCCGGCCAGATCAAGGTGACCGTGATCCGTGAGACGCGCGCGGTCGACTACGCCCGATGACTGAGCGCACCGCACTGCTGCGGTGCTTGGTCATCGGCGACGTCATCGGCAAGCCCGGTCGACTCGCGGTGGTCGGCCACGTCCCCGCGATGCGGGCTGAGCTCGACCTAGACCTGGTCATCGCCAACGGCGAGAACCTGGCCGCCGGCGCCGGACTGACGCCAAGCCTCGCCGAGGAGCTCTTCGCCAACGGCGTTGACGTCATCACCAGCGGCAACCACATCTGGGACAAGCGCGAGATCTACGACTACCTGGACAGCGGGCGGCCGGTGCTCCGCCCCCTCAACTACCCCGATGACGCCCCGGGCCGTGGCTGGCTGCTGCACACCCTGCCCGATGGTGACCGGGTGGCGGTCGTCAACGTCATGGGCCGGGTCTTCATGAACCAGCTCGACTCGCCGTTCACCAAGATGGACGGCCTCCTCGACGAGGCCGCCGAGCCGTTGCCTCCGCTGCGCATCGTCGACTTCCACTGCGAGATCACCAGCGAGAAGAACGCGATGGGCTGGTACCTCGACGGGCGGGTGACCGCGGTCGTGGGCACCCACACCCACGTGCCGACCGCCGACGCGCGCGTCCTGCCGAAGGGAACGGCCTACGTCAGCGACATCGGCATGACCGGGCCGCGCGACTCGGTGATCGGCTTCTCCCTGGAGACCGTCCTGCCTCGGTTCCTGACACACCTGCCCACCCGCTTCGCCGTTGCCGAAGGCCCGGTCAGCTTCAACGCGGTGCTGATCGAGGCGGAGCGGGGGAGCGGTCGCGCGACCTCCATCACGCAGCTGCAGCGGCTCATCGAGGTCTGAGCGACGGACGGACCGATCGCGGCCATCGTCGGTCCCACCGGCTCGGGGAAGACAGAGCTCTCGCTGGCTCTGGCCGCGCGCCTGCCGATCGAGATCCTGGTCGCTGACTCCCGCCAGGTGTACCGCGGGATGGACATCGGCACGGCCAAACCCGATCTCGAGGCCCGCCAGATGGTCCGGCATCACCTCATCGATCTCGTGACTCCCGGGGAGCCGTTCAGCGTGGCCATCTGGGCCGGTGCCGCGCGGCGTCTCGTGCCCGAGATAGGCGCGCGTGGCAGGCTGCCGCTGGTGGTTGGGGGCAGCGGCCTCTACCTCGCGACGCTCCTGGACGGCTACACCCTCGGGCCAGTGCCCCATCCGGAGGGGCGAGCTCGCCTTAAGGAGGAGCTGGCGACGGCGGGCGTGGGCGTGCTCGCTGCCAGACTGGAGGCGATCGACCCGGCGGTAGCGGCCCGGACCGACCTGCGCAACCCACGCCGCGTGACCCGTGCCCTCGAGCACGCCGCGGCTCCGATTGGCCCGGTCACGCCACGGGCGAGGCCGTGGAACGGCCCGACCCGGCTGCTCGGCATCAGCCGGCCGACCGAGGAGCTCAATCGGCGCATCGACCGGCGAGCGGAGTGGCTCTTCGCGAATGGCCTGGTCGAGGAGGTCCGGGCGCTGCTGGACGCTGGCCACGACCCGCGGAGGGCACCGCTTACCAGCCACGGCTACGGCGAGGCGGCGCGCTACCTGGCGGGGGAGTGGTCGCTGGGGGAGGCTGTTGCGGTCACCGCGCGCCGAACGCGACAGTACGCAAAGCGGCAGCGAACCTGGTTCCGCCGCGATCGACGGATCGTGTGGCTGAATGCCGGCGATGGCCCCGCCGACGACCCGAGCCTGGTGGCCGAGGCGGCGACGCTGTTGGAGGGCCTGCTGGCTGAGGTGACGCCGAGCTAGGCGGTGTTGGCGAGTCCGATCTTCCGACGCCAGGCGTCGAGATCGGGATCCTCCGGTCCCACGAGAGGGCGGGCAGCCGGGTGATCGGCGGCGCGCTTCAGCTTCTTCTCGGCGCCCCAGTCGGGGAGTGGACCGGGCTTGCTGAAGAGGTAGCCCTGGGCCGCAGTCACGCCCAGCGCCGTCAGCTGCTCAACCTGCTCCTCGCGCTCGACCCCCTCGCCGATGATGAGCGCGCCGGTTCGGACGGCGAAGGCCACGATCGACTCGACCACCGCGCTGGAGGCGGCGCTGTTCGAGCTGCGCTGGATCAGGCCAAGGTCGACCTTGACCACGTCGAAGTGGAGGTCGCTGAGCAGCTTGAGGCCGGAGTTGCCGGAGCCGAGGTCATCGGCGGCGATGCGAATGCCGGCGCTGCGGCAGGTGTCGAGCTTGAGACGGACCCGCTCGAGGTCGGCGATCGGCTGGTGCTCGGTCAGCTCGATGACCAGCCGATCGGGCGGGAAGTCGTAGCGAGCCAGGATGCTGAGCATGGCGGGGGCGGTGAACTCGGGCGCCTCGATCGTGCGCGGCGACAGGTTCACGCTCAGGAACAGCTCCTTGGGCAGCTCGGCGGCGGCAGCTACGATCGTCTCCATGCAGGCGAGGTCGAGGGGCACCACGTGCCCGCTCTGCTCTGCGGCCCAGAACATGCTGGTCGGATCGGGGTAGGGGGCGGGCGGAACCGGACGGATCAGCCCTTCGTAGCCGAGCGTTCCGCCGGTCGCCAGGTCGACGATCGGCTGGAATACCGGACGGAGCAGGTGCTGTTCGATCACCTCGGCTACTGCCGCCGACGTGCTGGCTGCGGTCGCCTCGGCCTCCTTCCCCGGGTCGAAGACGAGCACCTCCGTGCGCCCGCCGTGCTTTGCGGCATGCAGGGCGGTGTCGGCCTGGGTATAGAGCTGCGTCCGGGTCGTCGCGGGATTCGGCAGGCTCGAGACTCCCGCCGAGAAGGAGAGTGGCTTGACCTTCGGGTCGCGGACGTTGGGCTGCAGTGCCGAGACGAGGAGACGCCGCGCGACGACGTGCGCGGCCGCGGCATCGGTGTGTGGCAGGAGCACCGCGAATTCGTCGCCCCCGATCCGGAAGGATCGATCGACCTTGCGCAGTACCGACCCGACCAGCTTCCCAAACGAGGCGAGCGTCTGGTCGCCCACGGCGTGACCGGCACTGTCGTTGATCTGCTTGAACTCATCCAGGTCAATCAGCACGAGCGAGAGCGGCGCCTCGTAGCGCGTGGCGCTCTCGATCTGGCTGTCAAGCTCCTCCTGGAAGGCCCGGTGGTTGCCGAGGCCGGTCAGCGGGTCGCGCAGCGCATCCGCCACAGCCTCCTGGTAGCGCACCTGCAGGTCAGCGCGGGATCGGGTCAGGGGGCGAATGACCAGGGCCGCGAGGCCGCACGCGGTCAGGCTCGCGCCGAGGCCGATGGCGATCGCGGCCCGCAGGAAGCTCCCCGGAATCGTCGCCGTGAGCATCGACTCAGCGATGATGCTCAGGAGGGCACCACCAGCCAGCGGGCCGAGCATTCGAGCGGCCATGCTCGCGGGTGTTGGGACGCCTAGCTTCGTGCCGCCGTCCGGCTGCACGCCCGCATCGGTCACCTGGTCCTCCTGTGCCAGAGCAATCAACAGATGTATCGCAGATGAAGGTGGCTGACGCCCTAGGCAATAAGTACCGCCCGTCCATTCACGCCGCACAGCCGTGATGAGGGCCTCCGGCTACCATGGGACCTCTGATGCCCTCCCACCCGACCTTTACGGACCTCACCGCCCCCGAGGAGCGCGCCTTCCTGATCGGCATCGACGATCCGGGAGATGGCCGCTGGCCGATCGACCGCAGCCTCGCCGAGCTCGCGGCTCTCGCTGAGACCGCGGGCGCAGTTGTCGTCGGAAGCGCGTCGCAGCGGCGCAAGACGCCCGACCCGGCGTCGTACTTTGGGAAGGGACGAGCCGCCGACCTGGTGGATGAGCGGGCGGCCACCGGCTTCAACCTGCTGATCGTCGATGACGAGCTGTCAGCGAACCAGCAGCGCGCCCTCGAGAAGCTCCTCGACTGCAAGGTCCTCGACCGCTCGGCGCTGATCATCGACATCTTCGCGCGCCACGCCACCACGCGGGAGGGGAGGCTTCAGGTCGAGCTCGCAGCCCTCGAGTACCACCTGCCGCGTTTGACCCGGCTCTGGACCCACCTGTCGCGCACCGGCGGCGGAATCGGCACCCGTGGCCCGGGTGAGAGCCAGCTCGAGACTGACCGGCGCCTCATCCGAGACAAGATCCGGAAGGTGCGCTCCGAGCTCGAGGACGTGAAGCGACAGCGGGCAACCGCCGCTCGTCAGCGCGAACGCTCGGAGGTCGCGACGGTCGCGCTGGTCGGATACACCAACGCCGGCAAGAGCACGCTCCTCAACCGGTTGGCCACCGCCGACCTCTTCGTCGCCGACATGCTGTTCGCGACCCTGGACCCGACGAGCCGCCGCGTCACCCTCCCCTCCGGACAGCGGATCGTGGTCACCGACACGGTCGGCTTCATCAACAAGCTGCCGCACGACCTGGTGGAGGCATTCCGTGCCACCCTCGAGGAGGTGCTGCGCGCCGACCTGCTGATCGAGGTGGTGGATGCCTCCGACCCCGACTTCGTGGGGCAGCAGGAGGCCGTCCAGGTCGTCCTGAACGAGCTGGGAGCCGGGGAGAAGCCCCGCATCGTGGCCTTCAACAAGATCGACCTGCTGGCGCCTGGCCTCCGCGCCGCATCGATGCCGGCCGGGGACCGCGCCGTATTCGTGAGCGCCACCAGCGGCGAGGGGATGGAGCCGCTGCTCGAGCGGGTCGCCACCCTGCTGCGAGATCAGATGGTGCCGGTCGACGCGGTGGTGCCCTGGTCGCGCGGCGAGCTGGTGGCACGCGCCAAGGTCGCTGGCGACGTGGCCGAGCGATTCACGGATGACGGGGTTCGCCTCTCCGGTCACCTCCCCGACGCGATCGCGGCCGAGGTGCAGCGTGCCGGCCCCGACGAGCGGCGGGGCATCGCCACGCGACGCAGAGCCCGGCACTGACGCCGGGCATGGTCACCGTCTCCGCCGAGGCGATCCGGTCGGCACACGCCCGCATCCCGAGCGCGTTCCGTGACTCGCCGCAGTTCGTCTCCGAGCCGCTGAGCGAAGCGGTAGGGGTGCCGGTTGTGGTCAAGCTCGAGACACCCAACCCGATCGGCGCCTTCAAGGGTCGCGGCACGTGGCTGGCGGTCGCGGAGCTCCTGGCAGCGGGCAGGGTGGGGGAGAGCAAGGGGTTGGTGGTCGCATCGGCGGGCAACTTCGGCCAGGGCGTCGCCTACGCCGGTCGGGCGATGCAGGTGCCGGTCACCGTGTTCGCTGCCACCACCGCGAATCCGATGAAGGTGGCGGCGATGCGCCGCCTCGGCGCTGACGTCCGAACGGTGGGGGAGGACTTCGATGCCGCGCGCCTCGCGGCCGCAGACCATGCCGCTGGCAGCGGCTGGCACCTCCTGGTCGACGGCGAGGATCCGTGGATCTCGATCGGTGCCGGCACGATCGCCCTCGAGCTCACTGACGCCATCGCAAGCGGTCACCTGCCTGCGCTGGAGCGGTTCTACGTGCCAGTGGGCAACGGCGCCCTGATTGCGGGGGTCGGGACCTGGCTTCGATCTGCGGCACCTGAAACGGGCGTCATCGGAGTGCAGGCCGTCGCTGCACCGGCTATGACCCTCTCGTGGCGCGCCCGCAGGCCGATTGAGACGCCCAGGGCCGACACGATCGCGGATGGAATCGCCGCACGCGTGCCGGTGCCCGAGGCATTGGCGTTGATGCTGGAGGTGGTCGACGAGATGCTGCTGGTCGATGAGGAGCAGATCATTGCGGCGACGAGGGTGTTGTCAGCGGCCCTGCCCAGCACGGTCGAGCCGGCGGCGGGCGCCGCCTGGGCAGCCATTCAGGCTGCAGCGGGTCACGAGGGGCCGATCGGCCTCCTGGTCACGGGCGGAAACGTCAGCCCCTGACCACGAACACGGATCTCAGAGGCTAGACGCGGTGCCCCAGGATCCGACCGGTCGACGGCTGCGACTCCTGACGCGGTTGAGCGGCTCGCAGGACCACGGACTGCACTGTGAGTCCGAACCCCAGGAAGAGCGAGCTGCCAACCACGAGCAGGCCGTAACCTGCCGCCAGCTGGCCGATGTCGCTGCCGGCGGCGGAGCCGCCGAGGACCATCAGCAGGCCGGCGCCGAGGCTGCCGAACATCAATGCCCAGAGCGATGTGTGCTTCATGCCGGCAGCCTACGGCGCGCCTGGACGCTCCCATATCCACCAACCGGTGTCCGATGGCAGCCATTGGTCCTATCACTAGACTTCCGCAAAGAGATGTTATGTGATGTTGATGTGGACCGAGCGGCTCAGCGCTCGGCCTGGACCCCCAGCGTTACCGCCGCGGCGAGCACGGCCACGGCGAGCGCAACGGCGTTCGCGGCCGTCAGCGAGGCGTCAGCGGCGAAATACTGGGTTGCGGCGACCGGAATCGCCCTCAGCAGCGGCGGTACGATGACCCAGCCCATCACGAGCACCGTGGGCGCCACGGCGCCGGGCAGCC
>Ga0310810_10011873_pt1 | contig 10202 bp, 8 predicted proteins | sample NCmetagenome_FD_207641 | JGI IMG/M metagenome (GOLD analysis project Ga0310810, IMG submission 207641) | Soil microbial communities from experimental microcosm in Duke University, North Carolina, United States - NC | ecosystem: Engineered > Artificial ecosystem > Soil microcosm > Unclassified ...
CTTGACGGCACGGACCGCGATCCAATCGGCGGTGCCGCTGTAGAACTGGCAGCGCGTGCGGCCATGGACTGTGATGAGTTTGACCCCCGCAGCCTCGGCGCGGCGCGCGAGATCGGGCGCGTTCATTGTCGAGGCGTTCCAGCCAAGCCGCATTTTCAGGGTCACCGGAACCTGGACAGCAGAAACCGTCGCCTCGATCAGGCCGAGCGCATGATCCAGGTCCCGCATAAGCGCCGACCCAGACGCGCCATTGGTGACCTGCTTGGAAGGGCAGCCCATGTTGATGTCGATGATGTCAGCGCCCTGGGCCTCGGCGATCCGGGCCCCCTCAGCAATCCAGTGCGCCTCGCACCCCGCCAACTGGACGACGTGGATATCGACGCCCCGTCCGTCGCTGCGCACCGCCGCCTCCCGCTCACCGCGGACAAGGCCGGCACATGCAGTCATTTCGGAAACAACCAGCCCGGCGCCCAGCGCCTCGGCCAGCCGACGGAAAGGCGCATCGGTAATTCCCGACATGGGCGCCAAAATCACGCGGTTCGGCGCCCGGGTCGCGCCGATGTCCAATTGTTCTGCCTTAAATCCTTTGTTATTCAATAGCTTAGACAAACTGCACACCATTTAGGCGGGTTGTTTTCGTGCACACACTTTAGCCAAACGCAACCGCAAAGCAAGTGCTGCACTGCAAAAAATTGTTCATCCGCCACCATCGAAAATCGCTGCGTTTGCGGAATGGAAATAACGCGGTAAAGGCAACCGTCTTTGGAGACGCAAATGCCGCAAGTCGCAGCTGTTGTGGTGGCCGCCGGTCAAGGCCTGCGCGCAGGCGGCGACATGCCAAAACAGTTCCGCGAAATCGGAGGGGCGTCCCTGCTCCGCCGCTCGCTGTTGGGGTTTGCCGGCGTCCCGGCCGTCAGCGCGTTGCAGCCCGTTGTGCGCAAGGACGACATCGACCTCGTGCGCGAACACACCCGAGACATCAGGATTTTGCCTCCGGTCTTCGGTGGCGCGACGCGACAAGCGTCAGTGCGCGCAGGCCTCGAGGCTCTTTCCTCGCGGTCGCCCGATATCGTCCTGGTGCACGACGCTGCCCGTCCATTCGCCAGCGCTGACCTGATCGACCGGGCAATTGCAGCTGCGAAAAAGACCGGGGCGGCCATCCCGGTGCTGCCCGTGACCGACACGGTCAAACGCCTTGGGCCCGACGGCATGATCGAAAAAACCATCGACCGAGGTCCGCTTCGCCTGGTGCAGACGCCGCAGGCGTTCGCCTTCGACGCGCTGCTCGACGCTCACCGCCGCGCCGCCGAGAAAGGGCGCGACGACTTTACTGACGACGCGGCGTTGGCAGAATGGGCCGGCATGACCGTGAGCATATTTGCCGGCGAGCCCGGCAACATCAAAATCACCACACCGGAAGACTTCGCGCGCGCCGAAGCGACGCAGTCGGCCATGCTTGGCGACGTTCGGACCGGCTCCGGCCTTGACGTCCATGCTTTCGGTCCGGGCGATCACGTGATGCTTGGTGGTGTTCGTATCGCGCACACGCAGGCTCTCACCGGCCATTCGGACGCTGATGTCGCCCTGCATGCCCTGACTGATGCAATTCTTGGGGCGCTCGCCGATGGCGATATCGGAGCTCATTTTCCGCCGAGCGACCCGCAGTGGCGTGGCGCCTCCTCCGACCGATTCTTCACCTTTGCCGTGGACCGCGTGCGCGCCAGAAAAGGCCGCATCGCGCACCTCGATCTCACGATCGTATGCGAAGCCCCCCGCATCGGCACGCATCGCGACGCAATGCGGGCAAACATCGCCAGGCTCGCCGGGATCGGTGCCGAGCGTGTTGGCGTGAAGGCGACCACGAGCGAAAAACTTGGCTTCACTGGCCGCGGCGAAGGCATCGCGGCCTATGCCACGGCAACGATCCGTCTGCCTTGGGAATAGTATGCCCGATCAACCCGCACTAGATGCCGCGAAGGCGCTGCTCGACATCTGTTCACGAAAAAAATTGACGCTCGCAACGGCCGAATCCTGCACTGGCGGCCTGGTCGCGGCAACGATCAGCGAAATTCCGGGTTCGTCGGCAGTGCTCGATCGCGGTTTTGTCACCTATTCGAACGAGGCCAAGCAACAAATGCTCGGCGTCACGCCGGCCACGATCGACGTCTACGGCGCGGTCAGCACCGAATGCGCGGAGGAAATGGCCAAGGGCGCTTTGGCCCACGCATCGGTCGATCTGGCCGTTTCAATCACAGGTATTGCGGGGCCAACGGGCGCCGTGCCGGGCAAACCAATTGGCCTGGTCTATTTCTGCGCAGCGTCACGCAGCGGCCGCGTCATCGCGCATGATCGCAAATATGGTGACGTGGGCCGTACCAAAGTACGCGAGCTGTCCGTGCTCCAGGCGTTGAGCATGCTGCACGAACTGGCCGACAAGGAAGAGCCCCGGCCCCCGGCGGGCAAAAGTTAGCTAATCTCAAGCTTTCCCTTTGCGCGGATTGGCGTAAGATCATCTCATCGGCCGCCGAAGGGGCGAGCATCAGGCATTCATGAGAAATCTCCTCCGGTCGGCGGACCGAAGTTAACGAGGGGAAACGTCATGAAACGTCGTCAATTCCTGCAAACCGCAGGCGTGGGGCTTGCGGCGTCAGCCGTTGCTGCGCCGGCAATCGCCCAATCATCTCCGGAAGTGAAATGGCGCCTGACGGCGAGCTGGCCGAAGTCGCTCGATACGCTTTACGGCGGATGCGAATATTTTTCCAAGCGCATCGCTGAAATCACAGACAACAAATTCCAGGTCCAGGTTTTTGCTGCCGGCGAAATCGTTCCCGGCTTGCAGGTCCTTGACGCTGTTCAGAACGGCACCGTCGAGATGGGCAATACGGCCCTGTATTACTACTTCGGCAAGAACGCGGCTTTCACGTTCGGAACGGCGCTGCCATTCGGCGTCAATGCCCGTCAGATGATTTCCTGGGTTCGCCACAGCGGCGGCGAAGACCTGCTCAATGGCTTGCTCAAGGACTTCAATTGCATCGGATTTGCCGCGGCAAACACCGGCGCCCAGATGGGCGGATGGTTCCGGAAAGAGATCAATACGGTCGACGACCTCAAGGGGCTCAAATTTCGCGTCGGCGGTTTCGCGGGCACAATTCTCACGAAACTCGGCACCGTCCCGCAGCAGCTCGCAGCCGGCGATATCTATCCTGCGCTCGAGAAAGGCGCGCTCGACGCCGCTGAATGGGTCGGCCCGTATGACGACGAGAAGCTCGGCTTCTATAAAGTCGCCAAGTATTACTATTATCCAGGTTGGTGGGAGGGTTGCGGCCAAGCCCACAACATCATGAACATCGCCAAATGGAACGAGTTACCGAAGACGTATCAATCGGCGATTATTACGGCATCCAACGACGCCTGGGTCTGGACGTTGTCGAAATACGACGCGGTCAATCCTCCCGCGCTCAGGAGGCTGGTCTCCCAGGGAACGCAGTTGCGGGCGTTCCCGCAGCCCGTTCTGGAAGCCTGCTACAAGGCTGCCCTTGAGGTTTACGACGGCCATGCAAACTCAAATCCGCATTTCAAGAAACTGTATGACAGCCTCGTGGCCTACCGCTCGGATTCGTACGCCTGGATGCAGGTTGCCGAGCTTGGATTTGACAGCTTCATGATGCGGATGCGCACGCGCACCTGATTGACGCGTCAACTTTTCGTGGTCCGGCGGGATGTTCCTGCCGGACCATTTCATTTACGCCATCTTGCGGCCATACACGGCATCGGCCCGTTGCTCGAAAGCAACCGCAAAACGGCGGAACGCCGCGTCGAACATCGCCCCCATGAGCAGCGCGAGGGTGCGACTCTTGAACTCGTATTCGATGAAGAATTCCACATCGCAAGCACTGTCGCCCGTTGGGTGAAAGCTCCAGCGATTGTGCATTCGTTTGAAAGGCCCGCTGAGGTATTCGACAAAGATCTTGAGGTGCGTCCGGTCAAGTGTGACGCGGCTGGTGAATGTCTCGCGGACGATCTTGTAGGCAACCGTCATGTCGGCAACGAGGACGACCGTGCCGTCATTTTTCTCGCTGCGGCTCTTAATGGTCAGCGCGCTGCACAGTGGCACAAATTCCGGATATTGTTTTACATCCGCGACCAGGTCGAACATATCCGCCGCACTGTGGCGGACACGGCGTTTCGTTGAAAACTCAGGCATAGGCCGTCAGGGCGCAGCCGCCCGCGCGGCCTTCAGGCGCGCGAAATCGTCCCCGGCGTGATGCGACGAGCGCGTCAGCGGCGAAGAAGCCACCATCAGGAAGCCTTTCGTATAGGCGATTGCTTCTAGCGCCTTGAACTCATCCGGCGGCACAAAACGCTTGATCTCGTGATGCTTGCGGGTCGGCTGCAGGTACTGCCCGATCGTCAGAAAATCCACCTGGGCAGATCGCATATCGTCCATCACCTGCAGCACTTCGTTCCTGTCCTCGCCAAGACCAACCATGATGCCCGACTTCGTAAACATGGCCGGGTCCAGCTCCTTCACGCGCTGCAGCAGCCGCAGCGAGTGAAAATATCGCGCGCCGGGACGCACGCTGAGATAAAGCGAAGGGACCGTCTCGAGATTGTGGTTGAAGACGTCCGGTTTTGCCTCGACGACCATCTCAAGTGCGCCGTCCTTGCGCAAAAAATCGGGCGTCAGCACTTCGATGGTGGTTTGCGGGCAGCGTGCACGAATAGCCCGGATTGTTTCGGCAAAATGCCGCGCACCGCCGTCCGGAAGATCGTCGCGATCGACCGATGTCACCACAATATGGGCAAGGCCAAGTTTCGCGGTCGCGTCGGCGACATGCCCTGGTTCGCTTGCATCGAGGGCGCCCGGCAGGCCGGTCTTCACATTGCAGAATGCGCAGGCGCGCGTGCATGTGTCGCCCATGATCATGAAAGTAGCGTGCTTCTTCTCCCAGCATTCGCCGATATTCGGACAGCCGGCTTCCTCGCACACGGTGTGCAGGCCATTGTCGCGCATGATCTTCTGGGTGGCGAAATAACCCGCCGAGACCGGTGCCTTCACGCGAATCCAGTCAGGCTTTTTGTGGACCGGTGAATCCGGTCTGTGCGCCTTCTCCGGGTGGCGCGGCCGCGGATTGTTCACGAGGTCGAGAACCACTGGCATGGCTCCTACTTACGGCTGTGCCGTGACCGCCGCAAGGCCGGTTTGGCAGCCAAAATTCGCCTGTTTTTCGGATTTTGGATGCAGCGCGACCGCGGACTAGGGTAAAACCATTCACGTCCTCCGAGCTCGCCTCCGCCGCCTTCAGGATTGCAATGGCCAGACGATCAACGCGACGCTCGAAGACGCGGACGCACGCCCTCACACTTGCCACATACACCGCCGCAGTTTTCCTGAGCGCATTGCTGCTGTTCGGCGTGCAGCCGATGTTCACGCGCATGGTTTTGCCGCGCCTGGGCGGCTCGCCATCGGTGTGGTCCGTAGCATTGGTCTTTTTTCAATCGATGCTGCTCGCGGGTTATGCCTATGCCCACGTGCTGACAACGATACGGCAGCGCTATGTGCCGGCCGCAATTCATCTTGCGCTTCTGCTCGTGGCCACGCTCGCGCTCCCGTTGGGAATTGCGCAGGGTTGGGGTGCGCCGCCAGAAACCGCCATTGCAGCGCTTTGGCTTCTCGGCCTTTTCGCAGTTTCGATCGGCCTGCCGTTCCTCGCGCTATCCGCCAGCAATCCGCTGCTACAGGCCTGGTTCGTGCGCACCGGCCATCCCGACGCACATGACCCCTATTTTCTTTATGCGGCATCGAATGTCGGGAGCTTCCTTGCGCTGCTCGCCTACCCCGCGCTGTTCGAGCCGCTATTCACGTTGCAGATGCAAAATCGGATGTGGAGCGCCGGGTTTGTGCTGCTGATCCTGCTGGTCGCCGGCTGTGCGGTTTTGATGCTGAAGGCGCGGCCCCGCCGTATCGCTACAACCACGCGCAGCAGGGCCACTGCCAAACCGACATGGACCACGATCGCACGCTGGGTTTTCATTTCGGCCGTTCCGTCCGGCTTGCTTATCGCAGTGACCGCATACATCTCGACTGATGTGGCCGCGGCGCCGCTGCTATGGGTTATTCCACTTTCGCTCTATCTGCTGACCTGGGTGCTGGTCTTTCAGCGCCGGCCCCTGATCCCCCACCGAATTGTTCTGCTGCTGCAACCTTTCGCCGTCGCGGCGATCGTCGCGCTGCTTTTCTATACGACGTGGATCCCGATATTTTTCAATATCGGCGGCCATCTGCTGGCGTTCTTTATCATTGCTCTTGCATGCCACGGTGAGCTTGCGCGAAGCCGGCCCCCGCCGCGCGACCTCACAACGTTCTATGTCTCATTGTCTTTCGGCGGCATGGTCGGCGGCCTGTTCGCAGGATTGATCGCGCCTTACGCGTTCTCGTGGGTCGCCGAATATCCGATCCTCGCCGTGCTGGCCGTGCTCTGCCGTCCGCTCTCGCAGGATATCTGGCGGCCGTTCGATCGCTGGCTCTGGCCGTTGTCGCCATCGCAATGGACGCATTTCGAGAGTTCGTTTTGGCCCGCGGCCACCGTAGTTGCGATCCTCCTGCTGGCTCCCGGCTTTGGCGGCGCGGCACTCGACGAAGACAACACCCTCCTCACCGCTGCCGTGCTTGCGCTCGCTGGAATTTCGATTGTTCTTTTCCGCGATCCGCCCAAGTCCGCTCTTGCTGTGGCGATCGCGCTTATCGCGATCCGCATCTATCCGACGGGCGAATTTCGCACCGTGACCCTGCGCAGCTTTTTCGGAGTGCATCAGATCTACGACACCGATGACGGGCGCTTTCGCATCCTTAAGCACGGCTCCACGATTCATGGTGCGCAGATAATTGCTGACGAGAATGGCGAGCCGGTCAGTGGCCGTCCGAAGCCGATCACGTATTATCATGACAGATCGGCGATAAATCAGGTGATCTGGTCTGTCCGCGCGCGGAAAGATGGGCCTCTGCGCGTCGCAGTGATCGGCCTTGGCTCCGGCACTTTGGCCTGCCGCATGCAAGAGGGTGAGAGCTGGCGATTTTTTGAAATCGACCCGATGGTGGTCGAGATCGCACGCAACCCCGAACACTTCACTTTCCTGTCGTCGTGCGCGCCGAACCTCTCGATTGTGCTTGGCGATGCGCGCCTGACATTTGCACGCGAGCCTGACGGCGCTTACGACCTCATCATTGTGGATGCCTATTCGTCCGACGCCATTCCGGTGCATCTTGCAACCGCCGAAGCAATGGCTCTTTATAAATCGAAGCTCGCCCCGCACGGCGTCGTGCTGATGCACATCTCGAACAGACATCTCGAGCTAAAAAGCGTGGTCGAAGGAATTGCCGACGCCAACGGACTCAAGACCTGGATCTGGAGCAGCGATACGGAAGAGAGCGACGACGACAGATATATTTTTTCGTCAGATGTCGCGATTGTCGCGAAAGAGGCCGACGATATCGGCGAACTGAATTGGAGCAAGATGTGGGTGCTCACCGCTCCGGATCCGGCCGTGCGAACCTGGACCGACGACTATTCCAACATCGCCGGCGCCTTGTGGCGCCGATACGCCAACTGAGCCGAACTAAATGTTGAGCACGCGCCCATAGGCGTCGAGCACGGCTTCCTTCATCATTTCCGACAATGTCGGATGCGGGAAGACCGTGTGCATCAGCTCTTCTTCCGTCGTCTCAAGGTTCATGGCGACGACGTAGCCCTGGATGAGCTCCGTCACCTCGGCGCCGACCATATGAGCGCCGAGCAGCTGACCGGTTTTCTTGTCGAAAATGACCTTCACCAGGCCCTGATCCTCGCCGAGCGCGATGGCCTTGCCGTTGCCCATGAAAGGAAAGCGACCGACCCGGATATCGAGTTTTTTCTCTTTCGCCGCCTGTTCGGTAAGCCCCACCGACGCGATTTGCGGCGAGCAATAAGTGCAGCCGGGGATCATCAGTTTGTTCATCGGATGCGGGTTAAGGCCCTTGATCGCCTCAATGCAAATGACCCCTTCGTGCTCGGCCTTATGCGCGAGCATCGGAGGGCCGGCGACGTCGCCGATCGCGTAAATACCGGTGACGTTCGTCTTGTTGAGTTTGTCGACGACAATGATGCCGCGATCGGTTTTTACGCCGACTTTCTCGAGGCCAAGATTTTCAATATTGCCAACGACGCCAACGGCGGAGATTACGCGCTCGACGGTCAAGGTCTGCGACTTGCCGCCCTCTTCTATTGTCGCGGTGACGCTGTCGTTTTTCTTTTCAAGCTTCGTGACCTTTGCACCGGTGTGAATTTTTATGCCCTGCTTCTCGAAACTCTTGCGGGCGAATGCCTGGATTTCCTGGTCCTCGACCGGGAGAATTTGCGGCAACACTTCGACGACCGTCACTTCCGATCCGAGGGTCCGGAAGAACGAAGCAAACTCGATCCCGATTGCTCCCGATCCGATGACGAGAAGGGATTTCGGCACGCGATCGGGCGCCATTGCCTCAAAATAAGTCCAGACCAGCTTCTTGTCCGGCTCGATGCCGGGCAATACGCGCGGGCGCGCGCCGGTCGCAATGATGATGTGCTTTGCCTGGTAACTGCCGGCACCAAGCGCACCCTTCGGGCCCTCGCTCTTGGAAGCCTTCACGGTCACCTTGCCGGGCGCGTCGATCGAGGCTTCGCCCCAGATAATCGACACCTTGTTTTTCTTCATGAGAAAGCCGACGCCGTCATTGAGGCGTTTTGATACCGCACGCGAGCGCGCAACGACCGCCTTCGGGTCGTAACCGACATTGTCGGCCTTCAATCCGTAATCCTTGGCGTGCTGGAAATAGTGGAAGATTTCCGCCGAACGCAGCAGGGCCTTGGTGGGAATGCAACCCCAGTTGAGGCAGATGCCACCGAGGTAGTCGCGTTCGATGATCGCCGTCTTGAAGCCGAGCTGCGCCGAACGGATCGCCGTCACATAGCCGCCGGGCCCGGAGCCAATAATGAGAACGTCAAAATTCGTGTCAGCCATTCGCTTACTCGTCTCCCGGACCCGATTGAATGTAACCCGGATTGGGCATGTAATGCTTGCCTATATCATTGGGGGAAACGATATGACCAGAACCGTTGGCGCACTCGTCACCCTAGCGGTCTGTCTGCTGGCGCAAGCCGCCTCCGGCGCCGAGATCAAGGTCTACAGCACCATCGGGGTCAAGAGCGCGTTGGAGGAATTAGGATCCAAATTTGAGAAGGCGACCGGCAACAAACTCAACGTCACCTGGGGCCTCATTTCGGGATTTACGAAAAGGGCTCAGGAGGGTGATGTGCCGGACGTTCTGGTCGTGTCGCGCGCCAGCATCGACGGCTTGATCAAAGACGGCAAGATCGCGCTGGGCTCCGATGCAACCCTCGCGAAGTCGGTGTTCGCAATTGCCGTAAAACGCGGTGCACCCAAACCAGATATTTCTTCCCCCGAAGCGCTCAAGAGCGCGTTAATGGCGGCTCGCGCCGTCGGTTACAGCGACCCTGCCGCCGGCGGGGCGAGCGGCGTGCATTTTGCCAAGGTGCTTGAGCGGCTGGGAATTGCTCCCGAAATCAAAGCCAAAAGCAAATTTCCGCCGCCGGCGGGTTTTGTCGGGACGCTGTTGGTTAGCGGAGAGATCGACCTTGCTGTGCAAAGCAAACCGGAGCTGAGTTCGACAGAGGGGGTCGAAATCGTAGGTCCGTTGCCTGGCGATCTCGGCAGCACGACTGTATTCGCGGCAGGCGTCGGCGCGTCGTCATCGAACAGCGAAACCGGTAAGGCCTTGGTCGGGTTCCTGACCTCGCCGGAGGCACAGGTGGTGTTCACCGCGCACGGCTTCGATCCGCCCTGACTGTCAGACGACCATCATCACCGGGTTTTCGATCAGCGTCTTGAACGCGCCGATCAGCTCGGCGCCGAGCGCGCCGTCAACCGAGCGGTGATCGCAGGACAATGTCACGCTCATGATGTGGGCGGCCTCGATCTTGCCGTTGCGCGCGACCGCACGCTCCTCGGCGGTACCAACCGCGAGAATGGTCGATTGCGGCGGGTTGATCACCGCCGTGAAATCCTTGATCCCGTACATGCCGAGATTTGAGACCGACGACGTGCCGCCCTGATATTCCTGCGGCTTGAGCTTGCGGGCGCGGGCGCGGGCTGCAAGATCCCGCATT
>Ga0310810_10011874_pt1 | contig 10201 bp, 8 predicted proteins | sample NCmetagenome_FD_207641 | JGI IMG/M metagenome (GOLD analysis project Ga0310810, IMG submission 207641) | Soil microbial communities from experimental microcosm in Duke University, North Carolina, United States - NC | ecosystem: Engineered > Artificial ecosystem > Soil microcosm > Unclassified ...
GGCCGGTGCTGCGGATCGAGGTCGCGGATGTAGTTGCCCAGATAGGTCCACACCTGCTCATGCGTCGCGTGAACGCCGAGCACGCCGACGAGATTGAGCAGCAGGCCGAAAGTGACCGGCAGCTCGTCCCCGTCGCCGCCGTGATAGCCGTTGGCGCGCAGCAGGTGCCACGCCGGGTTGCCGAGCTGCTGCTCGAGCGGCTGCCCGGGAATCTTGGCGCGGAACTGCCAATATTCGTCCACCGCTCGCGGGATCACCCCGACGTGGAGCTGCTTGGCGCTCTTCGGCTCGCGATAGATGTAGAAGCCGAGGCTCTCCTCGGTGCCGTAGGTCAGCCATTCCTCGATCGTCAGGCCATTGCCCTTCGACTTGGAGATCTTTTCGCCCTTTTCATCGAGGAACAGCTCGTAAATCAGTCCCTCGGGACGCTGGCCGCCGAGGACCTTCACGATGCGGCCTGAATGGGTGACGCTGTCGGTCAGGTCCTTGCCGCACATTTCGTAATCGACGCCGAGCGCGTACCAGCGCATCGCCCAGTCGACCTTCCATTGCAGCTTGGACATGCCGCCCAGCGCCGACTGCTCGACGACGGTGCCGTCCTCGTCCTCGAAGCGGACGAGGCCCGCCTGGTCGTCAACCACCTCGACCGGCACCTGCAGCACCGCGCCCGTCGTCGGGCTGACCGGCAGCACCGGGGAATAGGTCCGCCGCCGCTCCTCGCGCAGAGTCGGCAGCATGATGTCCATGATCGCGCCGAAGTGCCTCAGCACATTGCGCAGCGCATCGTCGAACGCGCCCGAATTGTAGCGGTCGCTCGCCGAGACGAACTCGTAATCGAAACCGAAACGGTCGAGGAAGCTCCTCAGCATCGCGTTGTTGTGGTGCGCGAAGCTTTCGAACCCGGCGTTGAACGGATCGGGGATGCGCGTCAGCGGCTTGCCGAGGTTGGCGGCGAGCAACTCGCGGTTGGGCACGTTGTCGGGCACCTTGCGCAGCCCGTCCATGTCGTCGCTGAACGCGACCAGCCGCGTCGGTGCGCCGCCGCTGACGATCTCGTACGCCCGCCGAACCAGCGTGGTGCGCAGGACTTCCTGGAAGGTGCCGATGTGCGGCAGCCCGCTGGGGCCGTAGCCGGTCTCGAACAGCACCGGCACGCCACCGGGTTTGCCGTCGGGGTAACGTTTGACGATCTTCATCGCCTCCTGGAATGGCCAGGCCTTGGACACGCGGGCGGCTTCGATCAGCGTCTCGTCAATCATCGCGCGAGCGCCTTTGCGGATGCGAACGCCGGGCGCAAGCGCCGAGTCGGAATCGGCGCCAGCGAAGGATCGCGAAACGGCGGCTAGAACCCGCGCCCGTACGTGAGCATCGCGCGATCGCGGTTGGCGGGGTGCGAGGTGCCCAAGTCCCGCCAAAGGGCGCCGCGTGGGGCCAACCCCTTCCGACCAGCTGAAGGCGCAAGGCGGGAGGCTCACGCCCGCCGTGTGCGCCTCGTTGGGGCTCGCAACGGGGCTTCGATCGGGGCCCTCGCCTCGGCGTCGTCGGTCGCCGGGCGAGGCGCCGGAACGCCCTGCCCGGGCAGCATCTGAGCCGCCTCGTCAGCGGGCACGGCCTTGCCGAACAGCCACCCCTGCAAGTCTTCGCAACCGAGCCTGTAAAGTTCTTCGAATATGTCGTTCGTCTCCACCCCTTCGGCGGTGATCGGCACATGGAGGCTCTTGCCGAGCGTGGCTATCGCGTGGACGATCGCCTTGCACTGGTGATCTTCGAGCAGCGAGGCGACGAAGGACTTGTCTATCTTGATCCGGTCGAACGGCAACGCGCGAAGTTGCGAGAGCGAGGCATAGCCGGTCCCGAAATCGTCGATCGAAATGCGGATGCCCTGGTTTTTCAGGCTTTGGATGGTGGTCAGGGCCTGCCGCTGGTCGGCGAGAAGCGTGCTCTCGGTTACTTCCAGCTCGAGGCGATTGGCCGGAAAGCCCGTCTCGGCGAGCACCTTGAGCACGCGTTCGCCTAGCCACTGGTCCTTGAACTGCACCGGCGAGATATTGACCGCGATGTGAATGTGCTGCGGCCAATGCCGCGCGATCCGCAGCGCCTGGTCCATGACGGAGACGGAAATATCTGAAATCAGGCCCGTGGTTTCGGCGAGCGCGATGAATTCGCCCGGCTCCAGGATGCCCCGCTCGGGATGGTCCCAGCGGGCAAGAACTTCGAAGCCCTTGATCTCGCCCGTGCCGGCATCGATCGTCGGCTGGAAGTAGGGGATGAACCGGCCGGCGGCGATGCTCGAACGGATCTCGGCCTCGAGCTGGTTCTTGCGATTGAGGTCGCGCTCCATGGCCGGATCGAACCAGGCGAACGAGCACCTCCCCTGCGTCTTGGCGGCGTACATGGCGATGTCGCTTCGTCTGAGAAGCGTCGAGGGCTGGTTGCAGTCCTGGTCGGTCATCGACAAGCCGATGGACGCTCCGGTGACCACGATGGTGTTTTCCAGCTCGATCGGCCTCATCAATTCGGCAAGGATTCGCTCAGCCAGAGCGGACACCTCGTCCTGGGAGAGGCTGTCGCCGTGCACGGCTATCGCGAACTCGTCCCCTCCGAGGCGCGCGTGGCAGGCGGCGCCCGGGCATAGGCTCTCGATGCGCGAGGCGACCGTCTTGAGCAAGGCGTCGCCGGCCGCGTGGCCGTACAGATCGTTGATATTCTTGAACTTGTCGAGGTCCAGCAAGATGAGCGCCACTTTGGCGCCGCTCGAGCACAGCGAACCCAGCCGTTCGATGAGGAAGCGCCGATTGGACAGGCCGGTCGCTTCGTCGGTCCACGCGAGCTCGATCGCCTTCTGCTCGGCGACGTCGCGAGCCGCAAAGGCCGATTTCAGCTCGACCGAGCGGCGCCACGCCAGCAGCAGCAGGGCAATGTCGAGGATGAACGCCGTCGCCAGACCGGGATCGGGATGCCGGTGCGAGCCGGTCGATCCCAGGAGCGACGAGGTCAGCCTCGAGCCGATGCCGACAAACATCATCGCGGCGACAGCCACCACCGCGCCGCTGATCCAGCCCTGGGCGATCAGGCTACGGGATTTGCCCTTTGCGCCATAGGGCCCCGCCATCACGAGTTGCCCCCGCTCGAGCCGCAGGCTTCGGTGGCAATCACGAGCGGAAGATCCGCGAATAGTGTTCTGCGACCGAGTGATCGAGCGGCGTATGGAAGGCGACGCCTGCGCAGCCCTGCGCCGTCCACGCAACCGCCGCGGGCCAGGGCTCGAGCCCGTCGATCGTCACGAGCAGCTGGTCGCCGATCGAGAGGAGATCGGAGCCGGCGATGCGACAGCCGCCCGTCGAAAGGTCGCACACTTCGGCCTCGATCCGCCTCGCCGAGCGCGGATGAACGACTTCGATTGAGACCCTCACCGGGAATCGCTCGGTTGCGCGGATGGCCCCCGTGCTTGCCATTCGCGCGTCTTCGCACGCGAAGATAAACATATGATAAAAAACTTCGAAATAATCGAAAAACGGTGGGTCTTTTCTCGAGCGACAAAAATGCTCATCCTTTATCGCAGCCGAAAAACGTGACCAGACGGGGCGCAGGCGCTTGGTTCGGGTGCGTTCGATTTATTCTGAAGGAACGTCGGACATGCGCGTTGGGAGCATTCTGCTTGGCTTGTCGTGGGTGATTTTCGGTGCCTATTGGCTCGTCAGCGCGCGCGGGGTGAAACCATCGCGTAGCCCACCTCCTGTGGGCAAGAAATGGCTTTTCGGAGCGCACCTCATCATCGGACTTGGCCTCATAGCTTTCTGGTTGGCTGGAATGTGGGGCGAGGGGAGCGCGCCATGGTTCGACCGCCCGAAGTGGCCGTTCAGCCCGACTGTCGGCGCGGCAGCGGTAATCCTCTCCTATGCCGGCCTGTCGATCGCTCTCTGGGCGCGGACCGCGCTCGGCCGCAACTGGAGCGCGCTTCCCGAGCTGAAGCAGGGTCATCAGCTGGTCACGACCGGGCCCTATGCCGTTGTCCGGCATCCGATCTACACCGGCCTGCTGCTGATGTTCGCCGCCATCGCCGTGCTGTGGGAAGCGCCCGCCGGGCTGTTCCTCCTGCTCGTGGCCGGGATCGTGCTTGGGTTGCTCGCGCGCGAGGAAACGCTGCTGGCGGGCGAGTTTCCCGGATCAGTGGCCCGCCTACCGCGCCCGCACCAGGCGAGTGCTGCCGCTGGTGTGGTAGGCTATCCGCGCCTGACCTTGCGGAACCGGCCCCTCTTGTCGCGGCGATAATCGAGGCGTTTTGGCGTGGCCGTGAGCCAGATGCGCAAGCGACCGAGCCAGCTTGCCCCCCGGAGGTCCGTGCCGCGGCCGAGGGTGTCCTGCGGCACGTCGCTTCCCGCCATCAGGCGGGCGAACCAGACGAGCAATACGATCAGCAGCGCCGGCAGCGCAATCGCCATGAAAAGCAGCAGCAAAGTCAAAGGCGAATTCCCCCGCCCTTAAGCTAGCGCGCGCGCGCGGAATTGCCAAACTTGCGTATGAAGCGTTCCGGAATGGGTCGAACCGAACTGGCCGCCTCGGGCCCTGTCGCGCACCCGTCGATCGAAGCGTCAGCCTTCGTCGGTGGGCTTCGTCTGCTCCTCGTAGGCGAGCACATGCGAGAGCGGCGAGCCGTGGAGGAACATTTCCTCGGCCGCCGTGAGCGGCAGGTGATCGCCGAGATCGCCGGTGTTCTTGGGCCGCGACAGGGGGACGAGCAGGTTGATCGGGCTTGCGGCCTGTTCTGCGGCAAGGGTCGTCGCCAGGGCCGGCGCAGATCTCTTGCGGCCGACGGGGATGTTGCCCATCGTGGCGACAGGCTGCTCGACGACGCCGATCAGGCGCGCGGTCGATGAGACGACCTCCGGGCTTATCGGGCTCTCGAAAGAGATGCCGCACATGTCGTCCTCGCTCCAGACGATGCGGCACATCGCGTGCTCAGTGCTCCACCGCAGGATGGCGGTTTCGCCTCGTTCGGGTGGATTGTTGATCCGGATCCGCGCGCCGGTTTCGGAGATATCCCACAGCTCGCCAAAGGTTTCCCCGGTCAGGGTCTGGAGGCTGGCGCCACAGGTGGCGCGCGAGCGCCTGGCGGCGCGGCGCTCGATCACGAAAGTTCCGTTTTCGGGTTGGAACATGCCCATTCGAAATGTCATCGCCGGGCAAGGTTAAGATGGGACTATCGAAATTGGTTAAGCGCGAGGCAACCACGCGCGCCTGGTCGCGGCACCTTGCACGCGCGCCTGGTCGCGGCACCTTGCACGCGCGCCTGGTCGCGGCACCTTGCCGCGGGCGATTCCCTGCTTGCGCTCCGCTCGCGCTGTGGCAGGATAAAGTCAACGAAATAAGAGCGAGGGGGAGCCATGGCCCTGCAGGCCTATCCGGACGTGCCGCTGTTCCGGTATCCGTACACCGACCTCAGCCTGGCGCAGATCCAGACCTCGCTGGCGGGGCCGGCCGTCTCCGGCCCGACCGGCAAACGCCCGCTCGACAATAATCTTGCGGGCAAGGTGATCACCTTCACCGGCGTAGGCGGCAACAAGCTGGCGTGGACGTTCGGCGCCGGCAATCGCGTGAGGTTCGACGGCAAGGAAGGCGGCTACGGCTCGCTCGATCTCGACCAACTGACGCTGTTCGCCCACGTCGTCCCCGGCACGACCACGGCCTACGCCGTCGCATGGGATCGCCTCAGCAACGCGGCGACGGTGTTTGAGCTGTGGTTCGGTGGCGGCCCGGCCCCGCGGGCGCGCGAACTCAACCGCGAAGTCTATTTCGGGACAGTGGCCGGTGCGGGCGCGCCGAAGGAGCCGCACCGGCGCACGCTACGCGTCGAAGGCCGCGCCTTCCTGTGGCAGGAGGACACCGGCAACCGCACGATCGAGTATTATCCCAGCTGTACCTACAGCCACTGGGTCGAGCTGGACCGGCTGAAGGATTTCCGCGGCTATTCGGCGCCGACCGATTACGTCCAGCTGACCGAGGAGGTCTACGCCGTCGCCCGCATCGAGGCGGAGTTCTCTGGCTTGCTGCACTTGTACCTCGCCGACGTGAACCGGCTGCAGCAGGCTGGTCTCAGATTCGGCCTCAACGGCGCGGACCAACCCGAGTTCTACATGTTCCGCGGCACCGGCGAATGGCTCGGCCAGATCGCCCGGTTCGAGAAGCTCGGCGATTTCTCGGCCGATCCGCTGGCGATCCCCAACCGCAAGAAGGGAGAGCGGCGCGTTTACCGCCCGCTCGCAACGATGGACAAAATGAGTCGCGCCGAAGTCGATGCCCTCGTCGCATCCGGCAACGTGCACGTGTTCGACAAGCCGAGCCCGATGGCCGGCAACGGCACCGCGTCGAGCGGTGCGCTCGCCGGCAGGCAGTTCGCGATCGAATACGATGCGGGCCCGCGGATGGAGTACCGCTTCACCGGCCCCGAGACTCTGGAATGGCGCAAGGACGCAAAAGGCCGCTTCCGCCAAGCGCGCTACAACGCGTGGGAGATGATGCCCGGCGCGTTCATCTTCGGCCACCTGCTCGAAGGCGAGGCGAACCACGACGGGCACATCGTCGTCGCCGATCTCGATGCGGGCCTCGCCACCAACTATCACGGCTATCTCAACACGCCCTACTTCGCCAACGAAGCAGGCTGCGAAACGCTGTTCGGCAGAATCGTCGGCCAGGGCATCGCCGATCCGGGCAGCAAGCGCCACCAGCGCACCCGCGACATGCTCGGCCGGGCTTTCACCTGGGAGTATTCGCCGGGCCTCAACTCGATGCACTTGTACTCGACGCCCTACACGACCTCGTGGATCATCCCGACGGCCGACGGCCACTTCGCCACCGAGTGGAGCGGCAGCGGCGATTTCGTGAAGATCCGCGACCAGCTCTATTTCGGTCGCTGGCAGGAGGAGGCGTGCAACGGCACGCTCGGCACCGTCCTCATCAACATGCGCACGATGCACGACGCCGGGATCGGCTATCACTGCGGCAAGCAGGGCGGCCTCTCGATGAGCGCCGTGGGCGCGCCGTCACGCCATGCCGGCAAGTTCGACGTCGAGCGCTTTTTCCCGGTGCGGAAAGGGAAATGACCATGGACCCGACAACATCCCGCCGCAACTTCCTCAAGTCCGGAGCGATCGCCGCCGCGCCGCTGGCAATCGCCATGCCCGCTGCCGCGGCGGCTGACGAAGAAAGCAAGGCTAAGCTCGCGCGACTGCAGGACGAGAAGGCGATTGCCGAGCTGCACCGCGAGGTGGTTCGGCAAATCAATCGTGGCGAGCGCAAGCTGGCGAGCGGCCTGACCGCCCTCGCCGATGATCCGGCGCACGACCTCGAGATCGCGTTCGCCCTAGACGGCCACAGCGCCACATGCCGCCGCGCCTGCGTGGCAAACTTCCGAACGGAATTCACCGGCGCCACGACGCTCGAGCGGATGCACCGGCTGCAAGGCCAGGGAAGCCACGAGCACGCCGAGGCGCGCGTGCTGGTCACCGAATACATCAAGGGCAAGGACGGCTGGGCCATCGCTGGCATCAGCCTTGCCTGAGGGTCGAGGGAGAGAACGATGAGATACGCGATCGCCGCCGGGCTGGCATTGCTGGCTTGCGGGTACGTCAGCACCATTTCCGGCGGGCCCGGCACGGCCCGAGCCGCGACGCCGAGCGGGGCGCAGGCCTGCTCGGCTGTGACCGCCAGGCAATTCGGCGCCGCCACGGCCTCGGGCGCCTGGCACGATGCCGACGCGACCAAAGGGCTGCCCGGCTATTGCGAAGTCACCGCGACGCTGAAGCCCGTCCCGGGCTCCAGTATCGGCGTCGTCTATCGCTTGCCCGAGAACTGGAACGGCGAGGTTTACGGCATCGGCGGCGGCGGCTGGATCGGCAATATATCGCTGCAAGCGGCAACCGAGGCACTGCAGAAGGGCTTCGCCACGATGCAGACCGACGGCGGGCATCCGATCGGCAGCATCTGGGACAACTCGTGGGCAGTCGATCCGGACAAGGCGAAAGACTTCAGCTATCGGGCGATCCACGAGATGACCGTGCACGGCAAGACGCTGGCCGACGCCTATTACCGCAGGAAGCACTCGGCGGCGGTCTATGTCGGTTGCTCGACTGGCGGGCGCATGGGCCTGATGGAAGCGCAGCGGTTTCCCGACGACTACGACGGCATCGTCGCCGGCGCGCCGGTCTATACGCTGCAGACGCAAACGACCGGACTGATGCGCACGAACCAGTTCGCCGCGCCGGGCGCCGCCTTCACCGCCGACGACCTCAAGCTGGCGCAGGATTCCGCGCTGGCCGAATGCGATGCCGATGACGGCCTCAAGGACGGAATCATCAACGATCAGCACCAGTGCCATTGGGACCCGGCAACCATCCAGTGCACCGGCGCCAAATCGGCGAGCTGCCTCGCGGCGCCGCAGGTCGCCGCGCTCAAGTCGCTCTACGACGGCATCAAGTCGCCGGACGGACAATGGGCGATGTGGCCCATCAGTCGCGGCGGCGAGACCGGCTGGAGCTTCTTCATCGGCACCAATGGCAAGCCGGACACCACCGGCGGCGGCGGCCTGCTCGGCCTGAAGCCGCTGATGTTCCCCAACCGCGACGTCGACTGGGCGCATTTCTCGGCCGCGACCGACGCGCCGGTGGTGCGCGCCAGCGCCTTCGCGCAGATGTATGAGGCGAATGACCCGAAGCTCGCGAAGTTCTTTGCCCACGGCGGCAAGCTGCTGCTGTGGCACGGCGAGAGCGATCCGGGTCCGAGCCCGGTCGGGACAATGGATTACGCCCGGCAGGTGGTCGCACAGAACCCGCGCGCGGCGCAGCAATTTAGGGTGTTCTTCGCTCCGGGCGTCGGTCACTGCGGCGGCGGCGCCGGCGCCGACGTGCTTCCGGTGACCGACGTGATCAACAGCTGGGTGCACAGCGGCACCGCCCCCGAGACCGTCGTCGCCACCAAGCGCGACAAGTCCCTCACGCGCCTCGACTGTGCCTGGCCGAAGGTCGCGCATTACAAGGGCGCGGGCGACGCGAACGATCCGTCGAGCTGGTCCTGCGTCGCCGAAGGCGGCCCCGCGGCCCGCCCGGGCGAGCGCGGCTGACACGCGCAAGAAAGGGCGGCCTCGCTCGCCGGCCGCCCTTTCCTCGAAATGGCGCGGAAGGACTATGCCGCCTTGTGATACTGCCGGGCCAGCTCCGGCCAGTTGTTCGGGTACTGGCTGAGGTCGATGAGCGGCTCACGATCGAAGGTGTGGCCGAGCGATTGCATGATCAGCCGGGCGCGGCGCAGGCGCTGGCGGCGGTCGGTGAACGGATTGGCCTTGTCGGGCCTGGCTGCGACCATCTTGTCGAGCAGCGCGCTGCGTTCCTCGTAGGTTTCGGGCATCCTGGCCGGCAGATCGACGGCGGCACCATCGCTCGGCAAGGCGCCGCGGACGGGGGCCGCATCGCGCTGCCTGAGAGCCGTCGGCGTCGCCATCACCTCGGCCTGGCTGGCGGCAACCGTTTCCGCGGGCGCGGAAGCGACCGGTTCGGCCAAGGTGTGCGTCACCGCCGGGGTTTCGACGACTTGCGTCGTCACCGGGCTGCGGCGACGCATGAACAGGAACGCGACGAAAGCGATGATCAAGGCCAGCAACGCGAGCACTAAAACACCGATGGTCCCGGTGAGGCCGTTGGTCGGCTGATTGGCATCGGCAACGGCGTTCGGGTTTGCGGCAACCGGGGGAGCTGCGTCGGTCGTGGCCGGCGCGACGGCCGTATCCACCGGCGCGGCAATGTCGTTCGCCGGAGGTGGAACCGCGGCAGCCGGCGTGGTGTGAGTTACCGTCGTCGTGCGCGTGACCGTGGCGTGGCTCGAGCGGCGCACCGTGGGCGCGGGCGAACTTGCCATCGACTGGGTCGACCGCATCGTCGTCTGCGGCGCGGAAGCATCGACAGCCTCGGGGGAGGGCGTAACGTCAGGAATGTCGACCGTCGGCGCGGGAGCCGGGCTGGCGGCAACCGGCGGCGCGGCCGGATCGGGTTGCGATTGGGCAACCGGCGTGTCGGTCACCTGCGCATCGGCGTCTTGCGCGGCGAGCGGGGATGAGACGAGCGCGAGCGCCGCGGCAAGGGCAGCGGTGGCGCCCCGGGTGGTGTGGTTTGGATGTTTCATAGCAAGCAAAAAACCGGCCAGGGTTTCGCGC
>Ga0310810_10011875_pt1 | contig 10200 bp, 10 predicted proteins | sample NCmetagenome_FD_207641 | JGI IMG/M metagenome (GOLD analysis project Ga0310810, IMG submission 207641) | Soil microbial communities from experimental microcosm in Duke University, North Carolina, United States - NC | ecosystem: Engineered > Artificial ecosystem > Soil microcosm > Unclassified ...
CTGTTGAGTGATGCTATAATTGTATTCAGGTTTACGGGACTCCCAATGCGATCCTCGACATTTGGCTTCATCTTTGCCGCTAATGCCGTGAAATTAGCCACGCGTGACTCGAGCATTTGAAAAAGAAGCCAGTCGGATTCAAGTATGTCTCGTACTGCTTCCGCGACTGAGCTTGAACGATGCAATGAATAATAGGTTATCATACAAAAGGTCATATAAGTATTTCTTAGAGAGAAAAAAATATATATCGTCAGAGTTATTACATAATGTCAGGTGAAATATTGTTGTGGAGAAATCCATGGGAATATACGAACAGAATTTTTGAAGAACTTGACCGAGAGTTTTCAGACGCAGAACAAATGCTGAGCCGAATGTTCCGTACTGCAAGGGAACCGAACACCATAGGCGACACATTTCCGTACTATTATGGCTATCAGATAACCGTCGGACCCGACGGGAGACCAAAAATAAGAGAGTTCGGAAATGCAAAACCAGGCTCGAAAGGCTTGATGCAACAAAGCTCTGTACGTGAACCATTAGTAGACACCTCCTTTAACGAAAAAGAAAACTTGGTAACTATTACAGCAGAAATGCCTGGTATAACCAAGCAAGATGTCAAAGTCGAATTATCCGAGGGATTAGTTACCATACATGCAGAGAAGGATGACAAAAAATATCATTCAGAGGTGCCGATATACGAAGAATTGGACGCTGATACCGCAAAGGCCACATACACCAATGGCATTCTTGAGCTGCAGATAAAGTCAAAAAGATCGCCAAAGCCTAAAACTAAGGAAATAAAAGTTGAATAGGATAGAAAACCTAACTCCACTTTTTTATTTTTTCGAGGTAACAATATTTGGATGGCAATAGCCAGTCTGATAAAATATCCCTTCGAGTAGCAGAAACTGATTCGAAGTTTGTAGGCAAGGGCATCGCCGTTATTGATCCAAAAGTGATGGATGATCTTAGTCTAGGCACGGGTGACGTCGTCGAAATATCTGGGAATCGAAGAAGCACTCACGCCTTGCTTTGGTCCAGCCAAGTCTCCGATTCTGGCAGAAAATTAATCCGAATTGACGGCTATACACGTAATAATCTAGGTGTTGGAATTGACGACAATGTTTCTATTAAGGGTGTAAAAGCAGCAAAGGTTGAACAGGTGGTACTATCTCCAACTGAGGATCTGAATGTAGTCGGTTTGGAAGAACACTTGCCTAATTTGTTGGAAGGTCATGTAATTACGAAAGGGGATACTATTCCCATTAATATTATGGGACACAAGATCGGATTCATCGTTAACACAATTGTTCCGCCAAATGGTCCGGCGATTCTCACAGCTAATACGGATTTTGTTATTGGCTCGATACCAAAACAAGGGACAAGAGCAATTCCAAGGGTCAACTATGAGGACATAGGCGGACTTAGAAATGAGATTCATAAGGTTCGTGAAATGATAGAACTTCCAATGAGACATCCAGAAATATTTGACAGAGTCGGAATTGAGGCTCCGAGAGGTGTTCTACTATTTGGCCCACCGGGCACCGGCAAAACATTGTTGGCAAAAGCGGTGGCAAATGAAACAAACGCCAACTTTTACTCAATAGGAGGACCTGAGATAATGAGCAAGTTTTACGGAGAAAGCGAACAACGCTTAAGGGAGACATTTAAGCAAGCACAAGAAAATAATCCAAGCATTATATTTATTGACGAAATCGATTCTATTGCGCCGAAACGAGAAGAAGTATCGGGCGATGTAGAGAAAAGGGTGGTTTCCCAGTTGCTTACCCTCATGGATGGTCTCGAATCTAGAGGTAAAGTTGTGGTAATAGGCGCTACTAACAGGCCGGACGCTTTAGACCCGGCACTCAGGCGACCTGGGCGTTTTGATAGAGAAATTGAGATTGGTATTCCGGATGAGCCTGGGAGGCTAGAAATTCTCGAAATTCACTCGAGAGGTATGCCTTTCGCGGAAGACGTAAACTTAAATTCAATAGCAAAAGTAACTCATGGATTTGTAGGAGCCGATCTTGAGTCTGTCTGCAGAGAGGCAGCAATGAGATCACTAAGAAAGATACTGCCAGAAATTAATCTCGAGGAATCAAAGATACCTATTGAAACCCTAAACAAGATCAAGATAACAGCACAAGATTTTGAAAACGCACTAAAAGAAATTCAACCTAGTGCTCTCAGAGAGGTATACGTTCAAAGGCCCAGTGTTAAATGGACTGATATAGGCGGGCTCGAAGAAGTAAAGAATGAGCTTAAGGAGTCAATTGAATGGCCCTTGAAGCATGCTGATCTCTTTTCAGAGGCCGATATTACTCCTCCTAAAGGGATACTCTTATTCGGACCACCAGGAACAGGCAAGACTCTTATAGCAAAAGCCGTAGCTGCTAACTCCGATTCAAATTTCATAAGTATTAAGGGACCCGAACTGCTTTCAAAGTGGGTTGGTGAGTCTGAAAAAGGCGTAAGAGAAGTATTTAGAAAGGCTAGACAGGCTAGTCCATGTGTGATATTCTTTGACGAACTTGATTCGATCGCTCCAAGAAGATCTTCAACTGGGGGCGATTCACACGTTGGTGAAAGGTTAGTTAGTCAACTGCTTACCGAAATGGACGGACTCGAAGATCTGAAAGGCGTTGTGGTAATAGGAGCAACAAATAGACCTGATATAATTGATGAAGCTTTGCTAAGGCCAGGACGGTTCGACCGGCTCTGTGAAGTTCCTCCTCCCGATAACGAGGCTGTAAAAGAAATTCTGAGGATACATATGGCGAAAAAACCTGTCGACAAAACCGTAGAGTTGGATAAGCTTGCAGAGCTTGCAAAAGGTTTCACAGGGGCCGATATAGCTGCGTTGGTTAACGCAGCAGCCATATCATCGATCAAAGAATACATTACGGTTAACGGAAACGAGACAAACAATAAAAAATTGGAAAATGGTATTAATGGTATTAATGTCAGTAACAGTGACAATAATAAAGTACCCCTGACAATATCTATGAATCATTTTGATACAGCATTAAGGAAGATCAAGAGAAATGCTCGCGTTCTGCCTACCACTCACTAGCTAGGTGATTCCATTTTGCAAAATAATCTATTAGCTGAAGTAATTAAAAAAGACAAAGAAGTAAGACCTATTCCAAGCAGGATAGACTATAATTTTTATAATTATTGTTCCATCTGTGAGCTGAAATATGCCAAACAAATCTTGCGGTGTAAAGAATGCAAACAAAAAATCAGGACCCGGCCCTGGCATCGATCGAAAGTAGTAGATCGGAAGAGAATATGATATGTAATCGAATATGCTTAAATTTTAAAGCGTGATGATAATTGACCTGCAGGGGAACGTGTTCTTTATACAAAGCCTCTTTTTCTGTAAACAAATTTCGATATCTTAACGGACAGAAAAGATGTAGTCAATGTGAAATATTCATCAAATGGAACGATATATACTGCCCTTGTTGCGGATATAAGTTACGCACAAAGCCAAAAGTCTTGGAGGCTGTGGAATGCAGCAGATGGCTTAGCTTAAGAAAAGTATCTAGACATTGGTAAACAGTAAAAAGAGACCCATAAGAATATTGGTCTCCAAATTGGGTCTTGATGGACATGATAGGGGAGCTCTGGTAATCTCCAGAGCTTTGAGGGATGCAGGAATGGAAGTAATTTATTCAGGTCTTTTTTGTACGCCAGAGAAAGTAGCAAAGATTGCAATAGATGACGTTGATGTGGTAGCCATGAGCTTATTGAACGGCGCTCACTTACAGCTTTTCCCAAAAGTAAAGTCTCTTCTAGAGCAACAAGGAGCGGAAAATATTCTGGTAATTGGCGGTGAAATATACCCCAACAAGATACGAAGACACTTGAAAAACGCGGTATTCATGGTAACTTCGGACCGGGAATCACCCTAACGGAGATTATCGAGTTCATTGAACAGAAATGCAATAGATAATTGCTTTTGAAGCCCAGTACAGATACTAAGATACAATGGTACGCTGCTAAATAATATTGCAGATCCATAATCCGGACTTCGTTATTCTTTTACTTTTTGACTTTCCTGACTTTGACGAATAATATAACAGATGGTAAATTGCTGTGTCAGCATTTCCATTATTTGAATGGAATATTATTTTATTTTATTTTGTACTAATTGAAGTCTACCTACTCGTATTTGTCTGGTTCGATGATTGTGTTGTTTGGAGAGTAACTAGAGTAACCATTATATTATATCCATTGTTTTTTGCCGATCCATTTGCTGCAAAAACACTTTTCGTTTTTATCATACTGGCCATGCAGTGGCATCGCTAGGGAACAATCTAGACGTATGAATATTGTCTTATTAGAGCCCACCTTAGTCGAATTAGACTTGTTTTGATGATTACGCCGAATTAGAAAAGTTTTTAAAACACTATTAAAATTGGTCCTTAAAAGAGAAGCGAGCATAAATCGAAATTACTAGTTTTATCATTCTCTTTATGATAACGTATAGAATAAATATAGATCAATACCAAAAATTTTCATGGAATGTGCTGTATATGATACGTACTTAACAAAAAAAGACGGAGAGCGTATGCACTTTGATGTCATTGTGGAATCTTCAACCCCACATGAAAAAGCCATCGAATATGGTAAACAATATCTAAAAAGTGCTGGACAAGACGGACAAAAAATGACACAAGAGGAATGTCAATTTTGCCATGTGCAAGAAGCTCCAATGGTAGTTGAAAGGAGCATAAACCAAAATGGCTACTTCATACAAAAAATGGAAGGTTGCCCATAGCGTAATAAGTTTACTGAATTTTGATGAAAGAACCTTATTTAAGAATGTTCCATAATGTACTGAGCCACAATGATTCCCACAAATTTCTTTTTTAGTAATAGACATTGTGCTTTCGCCCTCCTGCTGTTTCTTTCGATATCCTGAATTGTAACACTTATAAAAAATATTGGTCAGTATTGAACAAAACATGGCGATGAACTCATTCAGATTACAATCAAACAAGTTCAGTTATGACAACACATAGAGGCTACTCTGGTATGCTCGAAGTGCGGGGAAATATTCTCAAAGGAATTTCCACTGGACCTCGAAGGACAGACAATTGAGTTCAAATGCCCCCTGTGTAACTCCGCTGGCGAGACTAACCTCCCATACAAAAATCCTGAGCAAAAATACGAATTACTAGTATTAGTGAACGATTCTCAAAAGCAGAAATCGCATGAACAAAGCATAATTAATAATCCATATAGAGATAGTCAAACTGTTTTTTAAACCTCAAAAAGTCTAAAATGTACATGTAAAAACTTTATGAGTGAATCGCGTTGAACAAGTCAGTTAAATATTGCAAGTTTGAAGAGAAATAAAACTGACTTAAGGTATGATGAATAAATTTTAAGCAGATACGACAATGTCTTCTGAGATTTACACTTTCAGAAAAATTGCTTCTTTTGCAATAGAGAAATATTAATGTCTAACAAGGAAGGAGAATGGTATCCGTATGAAATAACGGGAGATCCTCACAAATGTCCAAGACGTCGTAAAAAGCCCTATGTGGATCAAGACCAGATTAGATTAGATTAAATGATATTACGTAGCACCTTAATCAATCTATAATATGAGTACGATTCATCGAGCATCAAAACTGTAATAGTAATAATCAATAAATTAATCAATCAAACGTCCATGAAAATGGATGTAGAGAGTGGTCGTCAAAGGATAAAATTTTTATTTTCTTAATCTGTTTCTTATAACCATAACCTTAACGATAATAATTTTGGAATTAGTTGGGATTCAAGAACGCAACACAATTAAACATAAAACTCCTATCGAACTTTTAAAAAAAGAAACGGTTATGCGGAAGCGGCATTGTTCTTTGCTAACTTGGTACATAAATCGAGATGTCGTTTTTCTTCCTTAAGTATGCCCCTGACTTGCGTTCCAAACTTCTTACTCTTTACATCCTTTGCTACAGAGGCCAAAACTTCATAATGAGCTACTTCGCCTCCTTCTGCTAAACATAAAAATTCCAACGCTTCTTGGGTATCAGGATCTTCTCCTAGATAAGTTTCCATTATTTTTGAAACCTTCTCGGCTGTCTCTTGGGCTTTTTCTTCGATAGCGGACAGATTAAACCCATCACTTTCTGATAATTCCTGGACCAATTCTTCCATCTCCTTTTCCTGGTTACCTGCTTCTTCTTTCATTTTCGATAATTTTGTCATATGTTCTGGTTTCAGTAGGCCGCGTGAGTCTAATTGCTCTACTGCTTTTTGAGCTGCCTTTTCTAAACCCAGTGCCTCTCCAATCTTTTCTTGTATCATTTCTTGATCTGCCATAATTCAGAATTGTACATTATCTCTTAATACTGATTATGACCACACTTAACACAATCTCATTTTTGATTTCTCGGTTTTGTATATTCTTTTTATCGTTTTACTTTGATCTTTTAGGGGGGAATTACTAAAGCCCGATTAATAGAGGTGAATTGGCCAACTCTTTATCAAATTGTGCATAATCTATCAACATTGGGAAGTGAAGGCGTTTGTACATCCACTGAACCGAAAGACAAACTTATCAAGAAAAGAAAAAGCTAGGCTGGCCAATTTTGAATTGAATTTTTCACTTTTGCGTGGTATCACTGAACAGCTTTCACCCAACAATTCATTATTTTCTTAATAATAAAATGCCCAGCTTTTTTTGTAATTGAACCGACTTGTGGTCAGCTTTTATTAGAACAAATCGCTTTTTGATTTGACTGTGGCAAAGATGTTGACCATCTTAAAAATTCCGCTTGTTTGAAGTAAGTATTTAACGCAGAAACTTGTCTACCGCCGTAGTCTTTTTCTGTCTGTTCTTAATCCTCACCAAAATTCTGTTAACCCGCAAAATTTATTTTAGCAACCTATATGCGTTGGTTTTGAATTCAATCAATTTTTCACAATAATCACAATATTCAAAATTTCAAACGTTGTCAGGGTTCCAACATTGCTTTTGCATACACAACTTTCAATGGCTTTGAGGCGATCACTACAGTGTCGTAATTGTTTGCAGTGTTACCCAAGAAGTAGTTTTGCGGACCTATATTTCCCTTGAGCATACCGAGATCCTTGCTATTTGTTAAATCTCCTTTGCTAGTAAAGTATACATGAAGCTCCGGGCCATTCGTAATGTTGAAATGTTCAAATCGTAGGAACTGATTATCGTTTACAGAGAGAATTCTTGAGACTCCACTGGCCTTTGAAAAGTTTCCTGAAGGGGTAAAATTACCAGTTCTTAATTGATAGATTGATGCAACATTTGAATTAGGTGGGGCCATTGCCTGTATGGTTTCATTAACTTCACTGTTTATTTGTGCAGCACCCATCATCACCATATTCATATCAGCGTTACTCATGTTTCCTATCGCTGAACTCCTTTGGTCCTCTGTCATAGCATTAAATTGTTTGTAGGCCTGCATAGACCGCTGTTTTAGCTCGTCAGAACCTTCCGCAGCGTAAGAGACAAGAGATAAGGTTATTGCCAAAAGAGCAAACATTAGAACTAGGACGCACATGGACAATCTCTCATATCGGGTATCCTCAAACATTAAGTAGAGTTCTTCGACATCAATAGATAAAGTTTTAAAGAAATCTCTGTTTATTCAAATGAAAATAATATGAAAAGAACTACAAGAATTTTCCTTGGAGTTGCAATAATTATCAGCCTAATAGCCTCAGTGACCCTGGTAACAGGTAAATTACAAATATCATTTGCCGCATCATCCAATGTTCAAAACTTTATGAATATGACGGAAGAATAGAGAATTCAAGCTGCTAAAAAGGATGATTCAGGAAGAAAAACAAAAAGTGATGAATGAGTTTTCAAAACAAAATTCTACTGTTGACGAAAATATGTCAGCTACGATGAAAAATACAAAGGCATTAACAGGTAATTTTGTAGGTTCAGGTGACGGTTTTCATAAAGCTGAAGGTATTGCCAAAGTAATTACCCTTGCAGATGGGAAAACATTCCTAAGACTGGAAAATCTAAAGGCTACTAATGGACCCGATCTGTATGTTTATCTCTCTACGGATAAGGACGTCTCAGACATTGTCAATCTTGGAAGGTTGAAGGGCAATATTGGAAATCAGAATTATGAAATCCCGCCAGGAACTAACCTATCAAAATACGATACCGTACTCATTTGGTGTAAGGCTTTTTCAACTTTATTTGGCAGTGCAAAATTGTCAAATTAATAGGTACAAGAGGTCTTAAATAGGAAAAAAAAGACGATTGTTATATTCATCATCGTAGCTGTGGTTGCAATAGCAATTGGACTGTATACAATACTTCCACTCTTTACTAATACCGCGGTAGATGAACCATTGTCGACAGCGTCAGGAATGAGTTTATCAGCACCCAGCATTTAGCAAAATCCTATTGGTCATTAACAGAAAATACTAAATCCCGACGAGCCCGAAAACTATCAAAATGTTCACAAAGGCTGGCCAATTTTGGTTGAGCTCTTCACATTTGTTCACAAAGGCTGGCCAATTTTGGTTGAGCTCTTCACATTTGTTCACAAAGGCTGGCCAATTTTGGTTGAGCTCTTCACATTTGCGTAGTATCTCTGAACAGCTTTTACCTAATGCAGTGCTTTTTAATAATAAATTGCAGAAACTTTACTACGGCAACACAAATATTTTTGAAAAAGCGGCAAAATCATTGAATCCTCAAACTAGTCTACGGTCAGAGTTGTTCGAACAGGTATTATGACCTAAGTTATATTTTCCAAAATATAGGACTGTGTCTTTCACTTTTTGTTGAGGACTTTAAATTCGAAAATGGTTAAGAGCTATTTTAGATTTTTTAGACCTGGACTTTGATTGAAAACGCTATAAAAAGTGGAAGACTGCGGGATAGATGATAGTTTAATTAGAATTCATTAATTCTTATGCCGTGATTGTATGAAATCCAGTGGCACCATTTGGAAAAGGCGGATTCATGTCAGTAGTTTGGGTTTTTCCTGATTTGTCAGTTGCTCGCACTACAATTTTATAATTTTCTTGATTTGGCGGTATATATCCGGCTGTCCATAACACCCATGTGTACTTTGAGAGAGGATCCTTGATTTGGGCTGTTTTCCAGGTGCTCCCTCCATCAGTGCTGACTTCAACCTTTGATATTCCTCTTGTTCCTGCAAATGCAATTCCCGCAATCGGGACTTTACCTCCATAAGATGAATCAACCGTTTCATCCAGCGTTCTGAATCTCTGCCTTGCCGGCGCCTGACCGGGAATTAATATGGACGAACCAGCATTGTCCTGTGCTATATTAGACCATCCAAGTCGTTGCCAATAGCCCTGATAGACAGTATCAACTAATTCAATTTCTGTTAACCATTTTGGATTCATCATTCCGTATAAACCCGGCACGATTGCCCTAACTGGGAAGCCGTGCTTAGCAGTAAGGGGAGCATAATTCATTTCATATGCCAGTATAGCCCCTTCCATTTGTGACTTTTCTATGGGAACTCCAACATCGTAACCGTCAGCGCACCTAAAGACAACATATTTTACATTTGGCTTAATTACAACCTTTTCGAGCAGTTGGCTTAAACGCACACCTTTCCAAAGTGCCGTACTTATTAGGTCGCCACCTATTTTGTTACTTATGCACTCTAGGGTTACATACTCTTGTACAGAAGGCATTGACCTAATCTGGTCGTAGTTTATTGTTATTGGTTTTTCGACTAGCCCCTTTATAGTAAGATTCCACGTCTTTGAATCGACTTGCGGAATTATCGGATTAATATCTATTCTGTAAAATAAATACGTTGGAGTAATTTCTGAAGCTAGAAGAGGTGCTAGATTAGGATCCTCAAACCCCCTAGGTCTAGGACCAGTTCGTGGTAACAGATTAGGAGTAGTCGAAGGTAATTCTTGTGTCTCATTTTGTCTGGAAAGTAGCTTATCCACCCCAAGAAAAATTATCGGTAACGCTACAACAGAGGCGACTAATATGCGAAGAAATGCTCCTCTGGTATATCTGACATCTTTCATATCTATTGATTTATCAGGACTAGGCTCGGACACATCCAAGGTTTTTCTCTTGGCTCGACCATGAAAGAATGATGAAAGCACAAATCCAAAGGCAAGCTGGGTTGGAATAAGGGACACCACTATAACGGACAGAGGCATGACCTGTATGCCACT
>Ga0310810_10011876_pt1 | contig 10199 bp, 4 predicted proteins | sample NCmetagenome_FD_207641 | JGI IMG/M metagenome (GOLD analysis project Ga0310810, IMG submission 207641) | Soil microbial communities from experimental microcosm in Duke University, North Carolina, United States - NC | ecosystem: Engineered > Artificial ecosystem > Soil microcosm > Unclassified ...
TTGAGTTGCCATTCCACCTCTTTCTGCACTTGTTTGGCTAGTTGGGTATCGGGTGTTAAGAGAATAGCCGCTGCCATTGGGTCATGTTCCGCCTGAGCCAGCAGATCCGCCGCAATATAGGCCGGATTAGCGGCCTGATCTGCGATGATTAGCACCTCAGAAGGACCCGCCAGGGAGTCTATGCCTACTGTTCCGTAAACTAGTTTTTTGGCTAGGGTGACGTAAATGTTGCCTGGGCCAGTTATCACATCGACTTTAGGAATGGTTTCCGTGCCGTAAGCTAAAGCGGCGATCGCCTGCGCTCCACCGACCCGGTAAATCTCTTGAACCCCAGCTTCCTGTGCTGCCACTAGGACAGCGGGATTAATGGTTTTATCCGGACCGGGTGGTGTCACCATCACGACCTGAGGCACCTTCGCCACCTTGGCGGGGATGGCGTTCATCAACACGGTACTGGGATAACAGGCTCTCCCCCCAGGAACATACAGTCCGGCTCGATCCACTGGCGTATAGCGCTTGCCTAGGACTACATCATCGTCGCCAAAGTGTACCCAAGATTTCGGGACGCGCTGCCGATGAAATGCCTCTATTTGTCGCGCCGCCAATTGAATGGCATCGAGTAATTCCTTGGATACCTGCTGGTAGGCCGCATCCAATTCTGACCCACTAACCCGCAGTTGATCGATACTTAAGGTTTGGTGATCGAATTCTTCGGTATAGTGCAAGAGTGCTTTGTCTCCCTGGCGTTTGACCGCCTGTAAGACTTCTTGCACCGTTGACTCTTTATGAATAACGTGGTCTTGGGAAGTGCGATCGCGGATACGTCGCAGTTCAGTTTGTGCCTCAGCCTGCTGAGTAATGATTCGCAGCATGGAGTCGGAGTGCCCATCCTTAGGTATTACCCGTCCGAGACTCGGTCCATCAGCCTCCCCTTCGACAAGAAGGACGCATCGTCCCCGGACTTACTCCTATAGCTTAACCTGGATTTTTCAAGGGTCGCGATAGTTTCTCCATAGATGTTATAGTGGTCATTCAGGTATTTTGTTTGTTATCGAAAGTAAGGTTCCCCGAAGGCTACTGTGGCTAATAACAAGTCCGCGCTCAAGCGTATAGAAATTGCCGAACGCAACCGAGTTCGGAACAAGACCTACAAGTCAGCGGTGAAGACGCTGATGAAGAAATGCTTCTCCGCCGTAGAAGATTACGCTCGTCAACCGAGTCCAGAAGCGTTGCAGGCCGTCGAGAGTTCGATGTCTCAGGCTTACAGCAAAATTGACAAAGCTGTAAAGCGGCGGGTGCTGCATCGTAATAATGGCGATCGCAAGAAATCTCGTCTGGCAGCTCGGATTAGAAAGATCACGGCGGGAGTCAATCCCCCAGCGCAGGAAACCAATGCTTCGGCCTGAGAGGAGAAACCCTCCTTTGGAAGGACTCGGTTTCCTGGGTAGAGTGTAATAAAGTCCTCTACTTGAGGCTCTTATTAACGAACTCCAGGTTTCCAGGGGGAGGAAATCCTCTCCCTTGGAGCTTATAGGATAATGAGTTGCCCCCTGCTAATTGTTGAAAATAGTTGTAACATGGACTGTAGACTGTGCCGATGCAGTTGGTAGATACTCATGTCCACATCAACTTTGATGTCTTCCAGTCAGAATTGGAGGCAATACGAGACCGCTGGCGTCAAGCTGGAGTGGTTGGCCTTGTGCATTCTTGTGTGGAGCCGTCTGAAGCGGCTACTATTCGAGCATTAGCTGACCAATTTCCCGAACTCTCTTATGCCGTAGGTTTACATCCGCTGGATGCTGAAAAGTGGACTTCTGAAACAACGAACAAAATTCTTTCCTTAGCTCGTTCCGATACCAGAGTGGTGGCTATTGGGGAAATGGGATTGGATTTCTTCAAAGCGGAGAACCAGCAACAGCAAAAAGCGGTATTTGAGGCGCAACTGGCGATCGCGAAGCAGCTAAATTTACCCGTGATTATCCACTGCCGCGACGCGTCCGCCCCCATGAAAACTCTTTTGCAAGAGTTTTGGGAACGGAACGGTTCTGTAAAAGGTGTGATGCACTGTTGGGGAGGCACACCAGAAGAGACGCAGTGGTTTTTGGATCTGGGCTTTTACATTAGTTTTAGTGGCATTGTGACCTTTAAAAATGCCCAGTCAATTCAAGCGTCGGCAGTGATGGTGCCCTCTGATCGTCTTCTGATTGAAACAGATTGCCCCTTCCTCGCACCAGTACCCAAACGGGGCAAACGCAATGAACCGGCCTATGTGCGCTATGTGGCAGAGTGTGTCGCTAGTTTACGAGATGTACCGTTGGAAACCCTAGCCACTCAGACAACTCAGAATGCGATCGCGCTTTTCGGTCTTACCCTGCCAACTGAATCCGTGTCCAGCACCGAATGCTACACTACCAATCTGTAAAAAGCAGGAAGAGTTAATTAACAGTGAAGGAAAGGAGCTAGGGCAGCATTCGCCAACTTACAAGCATCGACCTAGGATGAAAGACCCAACACGGAAGCCATCGAGTGGATGGCATCCCCCCAGAGTAGGATAGGGTAGCTGACGGCTTACTAGAAGTTTCAACCTCTGGGTACCGCCTGAAGTCAGAAGTTCTCATCCTTCATCCTTCAGCCTTTAGTCAGATCCAGTTTCTCTGCGAGATACTATTATTAAGAAGAGTTACTATGAATAAAATTTCCCCTCCCCTTACTCAATTGCTGCCACTCATCCACATCACAGATCCCTGGAAGTCAATAGTCACGTCCTAGAGACGCGGTTCATCGGCTCTCTAGTCAATCCATAAAATTTTAACCAGAGCAACGTTCATAGTTTGAGATACTAGCCATTTCCCAAGATCATCTTGTTGCTGCAACCAGCCAACAACTCAACAGCAATAGTTGCTAGATAATGAGCGATATCGCCAGTTATCTAGCCAAATTCACTCTGTGCATAAGTATCACCTAACAAACAGGGATACAATCGGTGCTGTTGCAGCCGCGTTCTTTGGCTCGGACTCCTATTCCGACGCTGACTCACCCCTAATGTAGGAGACGCATGAATAATCAAATTTACACCCCCTCCACTCAAACATACACTCTAGCCAACTATATGTTGCCCGACTTAGTGGAGATTCAGCGTTCCAGTTTTCGCTGGTTCCTGGAAGAAGGGCTAATCGAAGAACTCAACAGTTTCTCACCGATTACCGATTACACGGGTAAGCTGGAACTACACTTCTTGGGTAAAGACTATAAGCTCAAGCGACCCAAGTATGACGTTGACGAAGCGAAGCGGCGAGACAGCACCTATGCGGTGCAAATGTATGTTCCCACCCGCCTGATCAACAAAGAAACCGGTGAGATCAAGGAACAAGAGGTCTTTATCGGGGATCTACCCTTGATGACCGACCGGGGTACCTTCATTATCAACGGGGCAGAACGAGTGATTGTGAACCAAATCGTTCGTAGCCCTGGCGTATACTACAAGTCCGAAACGGACAAAAACGGACGTCGGACGTATAGTGCTTCGCTGATCCCTAACCGGGGGGCATGGCTGAAGTTTGAAACCGACAAAAATGACTTAGTGTGGGTACGCATTGACAAAACCCGCAAGTTGTCGGCACAGGTGCTGTTGAAGGCGTTGGGACTATCGGATAGTGAGATTATGGATGCCATGCGACATCCAGACTACTATCAGAAAACCCTAGATAAAGAGGGTAACCCGACGGAAGAAGAAGCGCTGATGGAGCTTTACCGCAAGCTGCGTCCGGGAGAACCCCCGACGGTGAGCGGTGGTCAGCAACTGTTAGATTCGCGCTTTTTTGACCCGAAACGCTACGACTTAGGTCGGGTGGGACGTTACAAAATCAATAAAAAGCTGCGTCTGAATGTTCCCGATACGATGCGGGTACTCACAGCGCAAGATATTGTAGCGGCGATCGATTATCTGATTAATCTGGAATTTGATATCGGCAGCACAGATGATATCGACCACTTGGGTAATCGTCGGGTGCGTTCAGTCGGCGAACTGTTGCAAAACCAGGTGCGAGTAGGTCTCAATCGCTTAGAGCGAATTATTCGGGAACGGATGACCGTGAGCGATGCGGATACGCTCACTCCGGCTAGCTTAGTCAACCCGAAACCTTTAGTGGCAGCGATTAAGGAGTTCTTTGGCTCGTCTCAACTCTCCCAGTTTATGGATCAGACGAACCCGTTGGCAGAATTAACCCACAAACGCCGACTTTCAGCTCTAGGTCCAGGTGGCTTAACGCGGGAACGAGCAGGTTTTGCCGTGCGGGATATTCATCCTTCGCACTACGGACGGATTTGCCCAATTGAGACACCGGAAGGACCAAACGCCGGTTTGATCGGCTCCTTGGCAACCCATGCGCGAGTGAATGCCTACGGGTTTATCGAAACGCCATTTTACCCGGTGGAAAATGGGCGAGTTCTCAAAGACAGTGCGCCCTTGTACATGACGGCGGACGAGGAGGATGACCTGCGGGTCGCTCCTGGAGATATCCCGATGGATGAAGAAGGACGCATTTTAGGCGAGTCGGTGCCGGTGCGCTATCGGCAAGATTTCACCACCACGACGCCTGATCAGGTAGACTTCGTGGCGGTATCGCCCGTGCAGATTATTTCAGTAGCAACATCGCTGATTCCGTTCTTAGAACATGACGACGCCAACCGAGCACTAATGGGCTCGAACATGCAGCGGCAGGCGGTGCCGTTGTTGCGACCGGAACGCCCCTTAGTTGGAACCGGTTTGGAAGCCCAAGCCGCACGGGACTCCGGGATGGTGATTGTGTCCCGTACCGATGGGGAAGTGACCGAGGTAGATGCTCGTCACATTCGGGTGAAGGATAAGGCGGGTCGGGAGACCTTTTATGAGCTTCAGAAGTATCAGCGATCGAACCAAGATACTTGTTTGAATCAGCGTCCTTTAGTGTTTGAGGGCGATGATGTTGTTGCCGGTCAAGTGATAGCCGACGGCTCAGCAACCGAAGGGGGTGAGCTGGCACTGGGTCAAAATATCCTAGTGGCTTATATGCCTTGGGAAGGCTACAACTACGAGGACGCGATTCTGATTAGTGAGCGGTTGGTCATGGATGATGTCTATACCAGCATTCACATTGAGAAGTACGAGATTGAAGCGCGGCAAACGAAACTCGGCCCAGAGGAAATCACCCGTGAAATTCCCAACGTTGGGGAAGATGCCCTGCGTCAGCTGGACGAAACCGGCATTATCCGGATTGGTGCCTGGGTGGAAGCCGGTGACATCTTGGTAGGAAAAGTAACGCCCAAAGGGGAATCTGACCAGCCACCGGAAGAAAAACTGCTCCGAGCCATTTTCGGGGAAAAAGCCAGGGATGTACGGGACAACTCGCTACGGGTACCCAATGGTGAGAAAGGCCGGGTAGTCGATGTCCGGGTGTTTACCCGTGAACAGGGGGATGAACTACCTCCAGGGGCGAACATGGTTGTCCGCGTTTATGTGGCGCAGAAGCGAAAAATTCAGGTGGGCGACAAGATGGCGGGACGCCACGGCAACAAGGGGATTATTTCCCGGATTTTGCCGATGGAGGATATGCCCTACTTACCCGATGGGACGCCGATTGATATTGTGCTCAATCCTCTGGGGGTGCCGTCGCGGATGAACGTCGGTCAGGTGTTTGAATGTTTACTCGGATGGGCGGGTGAAAACTTGGGCCTCCGATTTAAGCTGACGCCGTTTGATGAAATGTATGGGGAGGAAGCGTCCCGAACGACGGTTCACGGCAAGCTGAAGCAAGCGAGTGAGGAAGAAGATCAGGACTGGGTGTTTAACCCGGAACACCCCGGAAAAATCAAGGTCTATGATGGTCGCACCGGCGAAGCGTTTGACCGACCGATCACGGTGGGTAAGGCTTATATGTTGAAACTGGTTCACTTAGTGGATGATAAGATTCACGCTCGTTCTACTGGACCGTACTCTCTCGTGACGCAACAGCCGTTGGGTGGTAAGGCACAGCAGGGCGGTCAGCGCTTCGGAGAAATGGAAGTCTGGGCGCTGGAAGCCTTTGGTGCAGCTTATACCCTGCAAGAGTTACTGACGGTGAAGTCCGACGATATGCAGGGACGGAATGAGGCGCTCAATGCGATTGTCAAAGGTAAAGCGATTCCACGACCGGGTACTCCTGAATCCTTCAAAGTCTTGATGCGGGAACTCCAATCGTTGGGCTTAGATATGGCGGTTCACAAAGTAGAAACGGCCGAGGATGGTACAAGCCGCGATGTCGAAGTGGATTTGATGGCAGATGCGGATCGTCGTCGGACACCCAGCCGACCCACTTATGAATCTCTCAACCGCGAGGAACTCGAAGAAGACGAAGTCTAAAAAGAGTTGAATGTTAGCAGGTTGCAGGTTGAACGTTGTTAAGCGTTAAGGGTTTAAAAGTTGCAAGTTGATAAAACATCTTCAACCTTGAAACCTTCAACCTTCAACCTACCCCTTCGGGGAACGCTTCGCGAACAACCTTCAACCTTCAACCTTCAACCTTGAAACCTACCCCTTCGGGGAACGCTTCGCGAACAACCTTGAAACCTACCCCTTCGGGGAACGCTTCGCGAACAACCTTGAAACCTTCAACCTTGAAACCCTTAATCGAATGAGACATCAGCTAGAACAGCGGTTTGACTACGTCAAAATTGCGATCGCCTCTCCAGAACGAATTCGGCAATGGGGAGAGAGAACCCTTCCCAACGGTCAGGTGGTCGGTGAAGTCACGAAACCAGAAACCATTAACTATCGCACGCTCAAACCCGAAATGGACGGGCTGTTCTGTGAGCGAATCTTTGGGCCAGCCAAGGATTGGGAATGCCATTGCGGCAAGTACAAGCGGGTGCGCCACCGGGGCATTGTCTGCGAACGCTGCGGTGTGGAAGTCACCGAGTCTCGGGTGCGCCGTCACCGGATGGGATATATCAAACTCGCTGCACCGGTGGCTCACGTTTGGTATCTCAAGGGGATTCCCAGCTACCTGAGCATTCTGCTAGATATGCCCCTGCGGGATGTGGAACAGATTGTCTACTTCAATGCCTATGTTGTCCTAAGCGCAGGTAACGCCGAGAACCTCAGCTACAAGCAGCTACTGACAGAAGATCAATGGCTGGAAATTGAAGAGCAGCTTTATAGCGAAGATTCTCAACTAACCGGTGTTGAGGTGGGAATTGGGGCGGAGGCACTTCAGCGGCTTTTGCAGGACGTTGATTTAGACGCTGAAGGTGAAAAGCTCCGCGAAGAAATTACCACAGCCAAGGGGCAAAAACGCGCCAAACTGATCAAACGTTTACGGGTGATTGACAACTTCATCGCCACAGGTTCTCTGCCGGACTGGATGGTACTGACGGTGATTCCAGTCATTCCTCCAGACTTGCGCCCGATGGTACAGCTAGACGGGGGTCGCTTTGCGACCTCAGACCTAAATGACCTCTATCGGCGAGTCATCAACCGCAACAACCGACTAGCCCGTCTCCAGGAAATCCTGGCACCGGAAATTATTGTCCGCAACGAAAAGCGGATGCTCCAAGAAGCCGTGGACGCCTTAATCGACAATGGGCGTCGGGGTCGTACTGTTGTGGGAGCGAACAATCGCCCACTCAAGTCCCTCTCCGACATCATTGAGGGTAAGCAAGGTCGCTTCCGGCAAAACCTCTTGGGTAAACGGGTTGACTACTCCGGGCGTTCAGTCATTGTTGTCGGCCCTAAGCTGAAAATTCACCAGTGCGGTTTGCCCCGCGAAATGGCGATCGAACTGTTTCAACCCTTCGTGATTCACCGACTGATTCGTCAGGGTTTGGTCAATAACATCAAGGCGGCTAAAAAACTAATTCAGCGAGGCGACCCCAGCGTGTGGGATGTCTTGGAAGAAGTGATTGCCGGTCACCCCGTGTTACTGAACCGAGCACCAACGCTTCACCGCTTGGGAATTCAGGCGTTTGAACCGATTTTGGTCGAAGGTCGTGCCATTCAATTGCACCCCTTAGTATGTCCGGCATTCAACGCTGACTTTGATGGTGACCAGATGGCGGTTCACGTTCCCCTCTCCTTGGAGTCCCAGGCAGAGGCACGGCTGTTGATGTTGGCGTCTCATAATATCCTCTCGCCCGCAACGGGTCGCCCGATTGTCGCGCCTAGCCAGGATATGGTGTTGGGATGCTATTACCTGACGGCTGAAAATCTAGCGGCTCAAAAAGGCGCTGACAAATATTTTGCCAATCTGGATGATGCGATCAAAGCTTACGAACAACAGCAAGTAGACTTACATGCCTACGTCTGGTTGCGCTTTGACGGCATCGTTGAGTCAGCTGTACCCGACAAAGAAGTCCTCAAGACAGAACACTCATCAGATGGCAGCGTAACTAAACATTACAGAGAACGTCGCGTGAGAGAAACAGCTGATGGAGAGATTATTTCCCAGTATGTTCGTACCACTCCAGGTCGGATTATCTACAACAGAGCCATTCAAGAGGCGTTGATTAGCTAGTCAAAGGTTGAAGGTTGAATCGGTGAACTCTCACTCCCGATCAACTTTCAACCCCTTTTCGGACTAATCACTAAAGACTGAGGACGAAGGATAAAGCAGATGGTAGACCAGAACGAAGCGATTTTTTATAACCGGGTTGTTAGTAAAAGTGAACTGAAAAAGCTGATATCCTGGGCCTATACAAAACACGGCAGTGCTCGTAGCGCCCAGATGGCTGACCAGCTTAAAGACCTGGGCTTCCGTTATGCCACTCAGGCGGGTATCTCGATCAGTGTCGATGACTTGCAAGTACCGCCAATCAAGCGCCAGATGCTAGAAGAGGCCGAATCCCAAATTCGGGAGACTGAGGCTCGGTACACGCGGGGCGAAATTACTGAAGTCGAACGGTTTCAAAAGGTGATTGATACCTGGAACAACACCTCTGAAGCCTTAAGGGATGAAGTGGTACGCAACTTCAAAACCACTGACCCCCTGAATTCGGTGTACATGATGTCTACCTCTGGGGCGCGGGGCAGTATGGCTCAGGTGCGTCAGTTGGTGGGGATGCGCGGTCTGATGGCCAATCCTCAAGGAGAGATTATTGACTTACCGATTAAGACCAACTTCCGTGAAGGCTTAACGGTTACCGAATACATTATCTCGTCCTATGGTGCCAGGAAAGGCTTGGTGGATACGGCGCTCAGAACCGCTGACTCTGGTTATCTCACCCGGCGTCTGGTGGACGTGGCCCAAGACGTGATCGTGCGAGAAGTGGATTGCGGTACGACGCGAGGCGTGACAGTCATACCGATGACCGATGGCGATCGCACTTTGATTCCTCTGGAAGACCGTCTGTTTGGTCGCGTCCTGGGAGAAGATGTGATTCACCCAACTACGGGCGAAGTCATTGCCGAACGTAACCAGGATATCTCAGATGAGTTGTCCAAAGAAATTGCCCGTTCCGGCGTTAAAGAAGTGTTCGTGCGATCGCCTCTAACTTGTGAAGCCTCGCGATCGGTCTGTCAGCATTGCTACGGTTGGAGTCTAGCCCACGGGCACATGGTTGATTTGGGAGAAGCGGTCGGGATTATTGCCGCCCAGTCGATCGGAGAACCGGGAACCCAGCTCACCATGCGGACATTCCACACGGGCGGCGTGTTCACCGGTGAAGCCGCACGGCAGGTGCAAGCACCTTTTGACGGGGTGGTGCGCTTCGCGAAAAAACTACGAACCAGAGGTGTGCGGACTCGTCACGGGGAAGACCGCGAACAAGTTGAAGTGGCGGCTGACCTAATTTTGGAACCAGCCGATGGGACTCAAAAGTCCCAGACTTTCCCAGTAACCGTTGGTTCTTTGCTAATGGTTGCCAATGGGGAAAAAGTCACAAAAAATCAACTCTTGGCAGAAGTCGCACTTGGAAAATCTCGCCTCTCCACAGAAAAAGCGGCTAAAGACGTGGCTAGCGACCTCGCCGGGGAAGTTTTGTTTGCTGACTTGATTCCAGAGGAAAAAACTGACCGTCAGGGCAATACCACCCGGATTGCTCAGCGGGGAGGTTTGCTCTGGGTGTTATCGGGAGAAGTGTACAACCTACCCCCTGGTGCAGAACCTGTTGTTAAAAACGGTGATGCCGTCCAGCAAGGCAGTGTACTTGCGGAAACCAAGCTAGCCACCGCCAACGGGTGTGTAGTTCGA
>Ga0310810_10011877_pt1 | contig 10198 bp, 10 predicted proteins | sample NCmetagenome_FD_207641 | JGI IMG/M metagenome (GOLD analysis project Ga0310810, IMG submission 207641) | Soil microbial communities from experimental microcosm in Duke University, North Carolina, United States - NC | ecosystem: Engineered > Artificial ecosystem > Soil microcosm > Unclassified ...
GGCCATGCCGGCGATCTCTACACGCGAACACGCACACACGAGGCTCGTCCCGATGTCGCGCAAGCGTTCGTATTTCTGCGAGGTGGGCGGCAAAGTCTCGGCAAGGCGCGCGATGTCGGCGCCGAGCGGCTCCTCCGTCCTGAAAACTCGCTCTCTGAGTCCTGCCACGTCCGGCGCATTGAGCGCCGCGGCGCCGGCCGCGTTCGCCCACAGTAGGCGGCCTGCGTCCGCCGCCCAGAGCCACGCAGGGATCGCGCTCATCGCGTAGGGTGCGAGGCGCGGATCGCGTGTGAGGATGAGGATGTCAGAAGCGGCTACGGACATTTTTGTGAATTCGCGCGTGCCCTTCAGCAGCGTAAACAAACCCTTAATAAGACGCCGGTTTTGCCCCGTCCACGCGCTATCCACCGGGACTGCGGGTTAGCCTTAACGGGCAACCCGGCGGCCCAACGTGCGTTTGCTTCGAAGGCGTTTCGCGCCATGATGACGGAACGTTCGTGCAGGAGACCCCGATGGCCGACAATCCCTGGAACTTCGATGTCCCGACCCAGATGCGTCAGTTCGCGGAGCAAAGCGTCGAACAGGCGAAAAAGGCCATGGATGGCTTCCTGACTGCGGCTCAGAAGACCGCAGCAGCGTTGGAAACCCAGGCCAATACGGCCCAGTCGGGCGCCAAGGATGTACGCGAAAAGGTCATGGCCTTTGCGGAGGAGAACATTGCCAACTCCTTCGAGTACGCTCAGCGGCTGGTGCGCGCGAAGGACGTGCAGGAGGTGATGGCGCTGCAGCAGGAATTCCTCAAAGCCCAGATGCAGGCGATGCAGGCGCAGGCCAAGGATCTCGGGACCGCCGCGACGAAGGCCGCTGCGGACGTCAGTAAACAAAAATCGTAAGTAAGTTCAGCGCATTAATTATTTTTGTGCGGCGCACAATTTCCTCTTGCGTCGCACCATGGCTGACGCTATGTAACGGTCATGGAGTTTTGCGGCCGTCGGTCAGGAACCGCCAGCCGTCCAGCCGAGAGAGGACATCATGACCGACACCACCATCAAGCCGAAGCCGGCGCGCGCCGCCGCCCCTGTCATTCCGCTGTTCGAGATGCCGAAGTTCGACATTCCGTCCTTCGACATGCCGAAGTTCGAAGTTCCGGCCGCCTTCCGCGAGTACGCCGAGAAGGGCGTCGCGCAGACCAAGGAAGCCTACGAGAAGATCAAGGCGATGGCCGAGGAGAACACCGAGACGCTCGAAACCGTCTATTCGGCCGCCACGCAGGGCTCGACCGAGTACGGGCTCAAGATGATCGAGATCGCGCGCTTCAACACCAACTCGGCCTTCACCTTCGTCGAGAAGCTGTTCGGCGTGAAGTCGCCGTCCGAGCTCGTCGAGGTGGCCACCGCTCATTCGCGCATGCAGTTCGAGACGCTGTCCGCGCAGGGCAAGGAGCTCGCCGGCCTCGCGCAGAAGGTCGCGACCGAGACCGCCGAGCCGATCAAGAGCGGCGTGTCGAAGGCGATGAAGAAGGTTGCGTAAGGCGATCAAGAGTTAGTTGCGTGAGTAGCCCGGGCCGGTTGCCCGGGCTTTGTTTTTTTAACTGGCGCCCCTGCAGCGCTGCCCAAAAGGGGCGGAAACCCTTGCCAAGGATGGGTCTTGCTCCTAGTTTCCCGCCGCTCGCGAGGGCCTCGTGCAGCTGTAGCTCAGATGGTTAGAGCGCCGGTCTGTGGAACCGGAGGTCGGTGGTTCGAAGCCACCCAGCTGTACCACTTTCAATCCATGCGCCTCATGCGACAGCCGGGCTCAGTAGTTGAACGCCATCACCAAAGCGACACGCGGAATCAAAGTGACCGCCAAGCCGAGGATCAGAAACCAGATGGCCTGATCCGGTTTCGCGAATGGCGGCATGGCATTGCGCGGGCACAACAGCGCAATGGCGTGCAGCGCGAGGATCATGCAAACGCCCCAGTTTGACACCCACCGCGCATAATCGAAGACGAAGATGAAGATCGGGATATACGCGAGCGTTATTCCGGCCAGACCGGCGATCGCGAGCAGGCGACGGCTGCGCTCCGGAATCGACAGGATCAACGCGCGCATGAAAGCTGCGACCGGCCAGTGCAATGCGATCAGCGCGGCGTAGATGGGAAATCGAAGTGCATTGCTTGGAAACATTGCGGCGGTTTGCGCGAACTCCTCGTCAACAGTCGAATACCAGACCGTCATGTTGACTTCGCCGAGGGGGTCACTCGCATGCGACTGCATGTAGGCGAGGAACGTCTCCGGCGGGACCGGAGCATTGCCGAAGGCGAGGATGAAGAAAAAGACAGACACGACGAGCGCGCCGAGGACCGCGCCGACGACGACATTGAACGTGCTGGAAGCACGCAAGACGTAGAAGCGGATCAGCACGACGAATCCGACCAGCGGCAGGTAGAGCAGGAAGTGCAGGTGATGGATCAGAAGCGCGATGACGCAGCCCGCCGCGATGACAAAAGGATAGGCGGGGCCGGCGGGGATCAATAGCGCCGCAAGGGCCAGCAGGCAGCCATAGATGTCCAAGAAACCTGCGGTGTGAAAGAAGTTCTTGAAGAAAAATGGCGAGCCGAACGTGAACACGAAAAGCTGGATGCGATCGCCGCGCCAACCGAATGTGCGCGCGAACAGAGCGAGGAACAGGCCGATCGTGAGCAGCCAGACGCCAGTGGCAATCACCCAGACGTCGGTCATCGCGAGCGTCGGTCGGAATAGCGCTACGATTGTGCCAAGCAGCGCGCGTTTGACGAAGCCGAAGTGATAGGTCACCAGCAGATACGAGTACTGGATGACCGGCGGCTCGCGCGAGATCTTGTAGAACACCAGACCAATCAGGATCCCGGCGTTTGCGGCGGCCAGTGCCACCCAAAGCTTTTGCTGGCCCGGTTCCTTCAGGAAATCCCTGACTAATTCCATTGAATCAAAGCCGTACAGACGAGGCGTGGGTACGCCTCTCGTGATGCGGCAGGCAGGGCAGCCGCGGCGGGAGATCGGCGATCCGGGCACAAGATCAGTAAAGAAATCAGTGCCTTGGATAGGAGTACCTTGTTCCGATCAGGTCCGCAATACACACGAAACAATCGCAACATCCGCCGGAAACAGAGCTGCGCTACTCCTCCAACCTGTCGAAGGGGACGTGCCATGGACCACAATCACTCGCTGATCGAGGCCGACAGCCTGACTCACGTGAAGATCGCGTTGGTCGCATTCGTGGCCTCGGTGCTGGTCATCGTGGTGGTTTCGTTCAGCGGCCTTGCCCGCTGGGACGCCATGCTGGATCACGGCCCCGTCGTGAAGGCGACGACGACCACGACGGTCGCGGGCAGCGGCCAGTCGGCGGTTCGCTAAGCTCAAGTCTGACACTGCGGATCCGAATGCGGGCGCTCGTTTAGAGCGCCTGCTTCCATATTTCCGGCACCAGCTCGTAGCCGCCGCCCTGGCGGCGATTGAGATTCAGAAATCCCGGAAAGTGCATGTGCATGCCGGCGACGAGCAGCCGGTCGGTCGCGACCTGATCCATGATGCGCTTGCGCGTCGCAACCGCGGCTTGGCCATCAACATCCGGCTCCATCCAGACGTCTGGGCGGCGGGTCTGGATATCCGGGATATGTACAATGTCGCCCCAGATCAAAAGCTGTTCGCCGTTCGATGACACCATGTAACCGGTGTGGCCGGGCGTGTGCCCGTAGAGCGGCACCGCGGTGACGCCGGGAAACACCTCGCCCTTCGCATCGCGCCGGCGGTTCATGTAGGGCTTCACCTGCTCGCGGGCCCACTGGAAGAAGCGCATCTTCTGCCGCTCGGTGGCGCGCGCCATCGCGGCATCGTCGTGCCAGTGCGCGACGTCGCGCTCGGAGACGACAAGCTCGGCATCCGGAAAGACCGAAGCGCCATTGTTGTCGGTCAGCCCGTTGGAATGATCCGGATGCATGTGCGTCAGGATGATGGTGTCGATCGACGACTTGTCGATGCCGGCCTTGGCGAGGTTCTCCGGCATCTTGCCGAGCGTCGGTCCCATCTTGTCGCCCGAGCCCGTCTCCATCAGTGCCACACGGCCCGCCGAGTGGATGACAAAGCAGTTGATCGAGACGCGCGGCGGCGCCGGCCGGTACGCCTCCTTCAGGATGCGCTCGGCCTCCGCCGGCTCGATGTCGCGCATGAATTCGTAGACGGCGTCGAGATAGCCGTCGCTGATCGCGGTCACCACGATGTCGCCAATGCGGCGCCGATAAACGCCGGGAATTTGCGCGGATGGGATGTCGCTCATGTGCTCAGGCCTTTCGTTCCGCGACGAACCGCGCAGCCATTTTCAGCACGTCGGCATCCTGGCCGAACGGCGCAAGCGCAATTTCCGCCTGCGCGACGAGATCCTTCAGCCGCGCCTTTGCGCCGTCGAGGCCGAGCGTCGTTACGAAAGTGCCCTTGCCGGCGGCCGCGTCCTTGCCGGTCGCCTTCCCGACGGTTGCGGCGTCGCCTTCCACATCGAGCAGATCGTCGGCAATCTGGAACGCTTCGCCGAGTAGCGTGCCGTACCGATCGAGTGCCTCGCGCTGCAAGGCGCTCGCCTCGCCAAGGATCGCGCCCGCGAGACAGCCGAAGCGCAGCAGCGCGCCGGTCTTCATGGTCTGCAGCAACTTCACATCCGGCGCGCCAAGCTTTTGGACCTTGCCGCCGTCGAAACGGCCTTCCGCGGCGAGATCGAGCATTTGCCCGCCGACCATGCCGCCAAGTCCCGCGCCGCGGGCGAGCGCCAGCACGAGCGCAATGCGCACCGATGCGTTCGGATGTGTCTCGGGCCGCGCCAGAACGTCGAACGCCAGCGTCAGCAAACCGTCGCCCGCGAGGATCGCGGTCGCCTCGTCGAATTTTTTGTGCGCTGTCGGCCGGCCGCGGCGCAGGTCGTCGTTGTCCATCGCGGGCAGGTCGTCATGCGCGAGCGAGTAGCAGTGCACGAACTCAAGCGCGGCCCCTGCCATCAGGGCGCGTTCGCGCGGTGCCTTGAACAATGCCGCGGTCTCGACCACCAGGAATGGGCGCAGCCGCTTGCCTCCCGCGAGGCTGACATAGCGCATTGAATCAATCAGCCGTTCGGGACGGGCACGTTCTTCCGCGAGCGGCGTCTCGTCGAGCAACCGCTCAAGCACGCGCTCGATATCGGTGGCGACGCCATCGAGGCGCTGGCGGAACACCGTCGCGGTGTCGGTCACATCGTTCATGCGGAGTCCAGCGTTTCCGTCGGGAAAATCAGCAGTTTGAGATGGCTATCGCAAGCCGTATCGGGCTTGCCTGCTTAATGACGCGGTGACCTATGGCACCCGCAAAAGCCAACCGCAACCCTTTGTTTCGAACAGGTTTTTGGGCTGCTGGACAGGCTGCACCGCCTCGTCTTAGGTGCCGCCATGATTGCGGCTTCCGTCTCGGCGCTGGCGTTCGCCATATGGCTCTACCTTGTGTTCGCGCGCGGCGGATTCTGGCTCTGCCGCGAGCGTGACGACACCCGCGAGCCGCTTCCGGCGGTACCGCCTCAGATCGCCATCGTCGTCCCGGCGCGCAACGAGGCCGAGAACATCGCGCAGAGCGTCACGTCGCTGCTCAGCCAGGACTACCCGGCGCTGTCGATGATTCTGGTCGATGACGACAGCACCGATGGCACCGCGGAGGTCGCACGCCGCACCGCTGCGGCTCTTGGCAAGGAGGCGAGGCTCACCATTGTAACGGGCAGCCCGTTGCCGCCGCGCTGGACCGGCAAGCTCTGGGCGGTGAAGCAGGGGATCGCAGCGGCGGAAGAAAAATTCGCGCCGAAATACCTGATGCTCACCGATGCCGACATCGTGCACGCGCCCGATACCGCAACTTGGCTGGTGGCGCACGCCGAGAAGCATGATCTCGTGCTCACGTCGCTTACGGCGCGGTGGCGCTGCGAGGACTTGCCCGAGCGCGTGCACATACCGGCCTTCATCTACTACTTCGAGATGCTCTATCCGTTTGCCTGGGTGAACCGGGCGGACCACCCGATGGCGGGTGCCGCCGGCGGCTGCATGCTGGTGCGCGCGGATGCGTTGCGCGCCGCAGGCGGCATCGACGTCATCCGCGACGCACTGATCGATGACTGCGCGCTCGCAGGCGCGATGAAGCGCCAAGGCCCGATCTGGCTTGGGCTGACCGACCGCGTGGTCAGCGTTCGCCCGTATACGGCCTGGGGCGACATCCGCCGCATGGTGGCGCGCTCGGCCTATGCGCAGCTCAACTATTCGCCGCTGCAGCTCATCGGCTGCGTGGCCGGCCTCGTCCTGACCTATCTGGTTCCGCCGCTCATGGCGCTGTTCGCTTCCGGCTGGGCTCAAATCTTCGGCATTGCGGCGTGGGCCCTGATGACCATTTCGTTCCAGCCGGTGCTGCGCTTCTACCGGCTCTCGCCCTTGTGGGGGTTGGCGCTGCCAGCTATCAGTTTCCTCTTCATGCTCTATACGCTGGATTCCGCGTACCAGTACTTCGCCGGGAAGGGCGGAACCTGGAAGGGGCGCGTACAGGCAAAGGCTCATGGCGACAGCCGGTGAACTGCGATCGGGCAAGGGGCACCGCGACGAGAACTTTCCCGTTGCGTCGTGGCTCATCGACGCGCGCCATCGCGGCATCATCCTTGCGTTCTACGAGTTCGTACGCGTTGCCGACGACATCGCGGACCATGCGACGCTCAAGCCCGAAGAAAAGCTCGCGCAGCTCGACCGGCTCGAGCAGAACTTGCTTGGTAACGGCGACGACAATCCGGAAGCAGTGCGGCTGCGCAATGCGCTCGCCGAACGCGGGCTTCCGCCCCGTCACGCACAGGATCTGCTTACCGCGTTCCGCATGGACGTGACCAAGCTGCGTTATGACGACTGGGACGACCTCATTCACTACTGCAGCTATTCGGCCATGCCGGTCGGGCGCTTCGTGCTCGATGTCCATGGCGAAAGCCGCGCCACATGGGCGGCGAACGATGCGCTCTGCGCCGCGCTGCAGATCAACAATCACCTGCAGGACTGCGGCAAGGATTATCGCGATCTCAACCGCGTCTATATTCCCCTCGATGCGTTCGCGGCGGCGGGCGCTGCGCCCGAGGAGCTTGGCGCGAGCCGCGCCTCGCCGAAACTCCTCCGCGCCATCCACGATCTCGCGGCGCGCAACGAACGCCTGCTCGCCGAGGGAGAGCCGTTCGCCGCGCAGATCGAGAACACGCGGCTTTCGCTCGAGGTCGCGGTGATCCATTCCTACGCGCGCCGCATCGTGGCGCTGCTGCAGACGCGCGATCCGCTGAGCGAGCGCGTGCACCTGAGCAAGACGCAGTTCGCGCAATATGGGCTCGGCGCCGTTGTGGTCAGCCTGATGCGCCGCATTCTCGGCCCGCGGCCGGCGCGCAAGCCGCAAGACGCGCAGCACAAAGCCTGAGTGAACCGCGTGGCCGTCGCCGAAGCACAAAATTCCGCCGCCCAGCGCGCCTCCGGCAGCTCGTTCTACACCGCGATGCGCCTGATGCCGAAGGCGCAGCGCGAGGCGATGTACGAGGTCTACTCGTTCTGCCGCAAGGTCGACGACATCGCGGACGACGGCGGCCCGCGTGACACGCGCCTCGACCAGCTGCGGCTGTGGCGCGCGGACATCGACGCGCTCTACAAGGGGAGCGTGGTGTCTCGTGCGAAAAGCCTCGCGGCGCCGGCCAAGACCTTCGGGCTCAAGCGCGAGGACTTCCAGGCGATCATCGACGGCATGCAGATGGACGTCGTCGCCAATATTCGAGGCCCCGACTGGGCGACGCTCGATCTTTATTGCGATCGCGTCGCGAGCGCCGTCGGGCGGCTCTGCGTGCGCATCTTCGGCATGGAGGAGAAGGCGGGGATCGCGCTCGCCCATCATCTTGGGCGTGCGCTGCAGCTCACGAATATCCTGCGCGACATCGACGAGGACGCGGCCATCGGCCGGCTCTATCTGCCGCGCGAGGCGCTGCGCGACGCCGGTATCACGAGTACCGATCCCGCGACCGTCGCGGCTGACCCCAATCTCGCAAAGGTTTGTGAGCTCGTGATCGCGCGTGCGCGGGAGCACTTCGCCGAAGCCGACCGCATCATGAAAAAGTGCCGGCGCAGCACGGTGCGCGCGCCGCGCATCATGTCGGCGGCCTATCACGCGATTTTGCGCAAGCTCGTGAAGCGCGGCTTTGCGGCGCCGCGCGCACCCGTGAAGGTGTCGAAGCCGCTGCTCGTTCTGACCATTTTGCGCTACGCATTCATCTGATGCCGCGCACGATCCATGTCATCGGTGCCGGGCTCTCCGGCCTTGCCGCTGCGGTCCGCCTGGCGGAACGCAGCGAGCTTGTGATCGTGCACGAACAGGCGGGGCAGGCCGGTGGCCGCTGCCGCTCCTACGAGGATCCGCAGCTCGGCATCACGATCGACAATGGTAATCACCTGCTGCTGTCGGGCAATCATGCGGCGCTCGGCTATCTCGCGGCTATCGGCGCGGCCGACCGGCTCATTGGCCCCGACAAGGCCGAGTTCGCCTTCATGGACTTGCGAAGCGACGAACGCTGGATGGTGCGCATCAACGATGGGGTGATCCCGTGGTGGCTGTTCGACGCAAACGCGCGGCCGGCGGGTACCAGCGTGATGGATTTTGTGAAGCTCGCGCCCCTTGCGATTCCGGTGAACAAGCCGATCAGCGAGGTGATCGCGTGTTCGGGACCGGCCTACGACCGCTTCCTCGCGCCGCTGATGCTCGCCGCGCTCAACACCGATCCGCAGGAAGGCTCGGCCGCGCTTGCGGCGCACGTCATCCACGAGACGCTGATGCGTGGCGGCAAGGCGGTGCGGCCGCTGATCGCGCGCGATGGCTTGAGCCACGCGCTGATCGAGCCGGCGCTCGCTTTTCTTGGCTCCCGCAATGCGGAGGTCCGTTTCGGCAAGCGGCTGCGCGCGCTCGCGCTATCAAATGCCAATGTGGCGTCGCTCGACTTCGGCGATGAAACCGTGCCGCTGACCCTCGGCGATCGAGTCATCCTGGCGGTCCCGCCGATGGTGGCCTCCAGCCTCATGCCCGATCTGCAGGTGCCTTCGGAGTTCCGCGCGATCGTGAACGCGCATTTCCGCCTCGATCCTCCGCCAGACCTGCCGCCGATGATCGGCGTGCTGAACGCGACCACAGAATGGCTCTTCTCCTATCCGGGGCGGCTCTCGACCACGACCAGCGGTGCCGACCGGCTGCTCGACCAGTCGCGCGAAGACCTGGCCGCAACGATCTGGCGCGAGGTGTCGACGGTCACGGGCCTGCCGCCCGAATTGCCGCCATGGCAGATCGTGCGCGAACGGCGCGCGACCTTCGCGGCGACCCCTGCCGAGAACGCAAAGCGCCCCGGAACGGCGACGAAATTCAGCAATCTTTACCTTGCGGGAGACTGGACCGACACGGGCTTGCCCGCGACCATCGAAGGTGCCATTCGATCGGGCAACCGGGCAGCCGATTTGGCGCTGCGCCATTAACAAAATCACGATGACCGATACCACTCTCGCTCCGCCGTCCCCGGCGTTGAACAAGCTCGATGCGCTGGAACCGCACATCAGCGCCGCGACCGACGCCATTCTGGCCGAGCAGAAGCCGGACGGGCATTGGGTCTACGAGCTCGAGGCCGATGCCACGATTCCCGCCGAATACGTCCTGATGGTGCACTACTTCGGCGAAACGCCGAACCTCGAACTCGAGCGCAAGATCGGCGTCTATCTCCGCCGCATTCAGGGCGCGCACGGCGGCTGGCCGCTGTTTCACGAGGGCGACTTCGACATGAGCGCCAGCGTGAAGGCCTACTTCGCGCTCAAGATGATCGGCGACGACATCAACGCGCCGCACATGACGCGCGCACGCGAGGCGATCCTCTCACGCGGCGGCGGCATCAAGTCGAACGTGTTCACACGCGCGCTGCTGTCGCTCTTCGGCGTGCTGCGCTGGAACAGTGTGCCGGTGATGCCGGTCGAGATCATGCTGCTGCCGAAGTGGTTTCCGTTCCACCTCGACAAGGTCTCGTACTGGGCGCGCACCGTGATCGCGCCGCTGCTGGTGCTGCAGGCGCTCAAGCCGAAGGCAGTGAATCCGCGCGGCGTCACGATCGACGAGCTGTTTCACGAGGACCCGCGAAGCATCGGCG
>Ga0310810_10011878_pt1 | contig 10198 bp, 7 predicted proteins | sample NCmetagenome_FD_207641 | JGI IMG/M metagenome (GOLD analysis project Ga0310810, IMG submission 207641) | Soil microbial communities from experimental microcosm in Duke University, North Carolina, United States - NC | ecosystem: Engineered > Artificial ecosystem > Soil microcosm > Unclassified ...
TTCGTCTACCGCCGATTCGATTCGCTTGCGGATGACGAACAGCTTCCGTTCGAAACGGATCGCCGCATCGGGTCCGTCGAGCCCCGCGCCGCGGCCGACGAACAGCTGCTCGAAAACCGGCGCGACAGCCGCCGCGTTCCGGCCGATCGCCCAGAGGTTGGTCGGTACCAGGCGCCAGCCGAGCGCCTGCTGTCCCTCCTCGCCGACGACCTGCTCGATCACCGCCCGTATCTGCCGTCGGGCGGCTTCGTCCTGCGGCAGGAACACGAGACCGGCTCCGTAGGCGCCCGGAGCCGGCAACGTGAACGGCAGCCGCTCGCGAAGGAAGCGATCCGGGAGCTGCACCAGGATGCCGGCGCCGTCGCCGGTGTCCGGGTCGGACCCGGCCGCGCCCCGGTGCTGCAGGTTCATCAGCAGTTCGAGCGCCTGGCTGACGATCTCGTGTGAGCGGGTTCCCTCGATGTGGGCGACGAATCCGACGCCGCAGGCATCGTGCTCGTCAGCGGATCGGTAGAGACCCTGGTCGCCTGGTTCCTCCGGCGGGTGTGCCATAAACGTGCTCCGAGCAGGCACACGTTAGAAAGAATCGACCCATATTGAAAGCGCAATGTATCGATGAAATAAATCCGTTCAGATTATGAATCAGGATGCATGGGCACCGGCGTCACGGCGTCTTGATCCTGCTCGCCGGTCCGGATGCGATAGATGCGCTCGATCGGCAGCACCATGATCTTTCCGTCGCCGACCTCGCCGGTCCGAGCCGCGCCGAGAATCGCGTCGACGGTCGGCTGCACGAAGTGGTTGGAGACGCCGATCTCGAGCCGGACTTTCTCGGCGAGCGCCATCTTGACGGTGGTGCCGCGGTAGTTCTCGACCTGCTCCATTTCGCCGCCGTGGCCCTGCACGCGGCTGATCGTCAGGCCGCGCACCTCGGCGTGGAACAGCGCCTCGAGGACATCGCTCAATTGCTCGGGACGGACAATCGCGACGATCAGCTTCACAGCGCGCCTCCACTGCTGGCGACGACGGGGCTCGAGCGCCGCCCGGGCGCGGCCTCGGCCGGGGTCACGAGGATCGCGCCATCGCCGGTGGTGTAGGCCTCCTCGCCGTGCTCGGTGACGTCCATGCCGACGCCTTCGACGCGGCTGCCGATGCGGAGCGGCATGACCGCCGCGATCGCCTTCAGAATCACGAACGTCGCGACGCCGCTGTAGGCGAGCACGATCAGCACGCTGTAGGCCTGGATGCCGAGCTGAGCGCCGTGGCCTGCAATCATCCCGCTCGGGCCGCCGCTCCACGCCGGATCGGCGAACACGCCGGTAAGCAGCGCGCCGGCGGCCCCGCCGGTCCCGTGCGCGGCGACGACGTCGAGCGAGTCGTCGAGGCGAGTGCGAGCGCGCAGGATGAGCGCGAGGTAACTCGGGATCGCCCCAAGCGCGCCCATCGCGAGCGCTGCCCCGGGGCCGACGTAACCGGCTGCCGGTGTGATGACGACGAGTCCGACGACGATCGCGGTTGCCGCGCCGATGGCGGTGACGCGTCCGCCGCGGGTGAGATCGAGCAGCGTCCAGGTGGCGAGCGTTGCCGCCGGAGCGAGAAACGTATTGACGAACGCGAGCGCCGCTGTCGGGTTGGCGCCCAGGGCGCTCCCGGCGTTGAACCCGAACCATCCGAACCAGAGCAGCCCGGTGCCGAGCAGCGTCAGCGGCACGCTGTGCGGCAACATCGCGTGGCGGCCGTAGTCTCGGCGCGGGCCGACTACCAGCGCGGCGACCAGCGCTGCGGCCGCGGCATTCACGTGAACCACTGCGCCGCCGGCGAAGTCGAGGGCGCCGTCGCCGGCGAGAAATCCGCCGCCCCAGACCCAGTGCGCGACCGGCGCGTACACCCCCAGCGTCCAGAGCACGATGAAGGTCAGGTAGCTGCCGAACCGCAGCCGCTCGACCACCGCGCCGGAGATGAGCGCCGCGGTAATCACCGCGAACGTCCCCTGGTAGGCCATGAACAGCAGGTGGGGAATCGTCCCGTGGGCCTCGAGGCCGACGCCGCGCAGTCCGACGTACTGCAGCGCACCGGCGAAGCGGCCGCCGCCGCCGAAGGCCAGCGAGTAGCCGGCCAGGGCCCAGGCGACGGCCACCGGGCCGAGCGCGACGAAACTCATCATCATCGTGTTCAGCGCGTTCTTGGAGCGCACCATGCCGCCGTAGAACAAGGCGAGCGCTGGGGTCATCAGCAGCACCAGGGCCGTCGAGATGAGCATCCAGGCGATATCCGAGGTGTTCATGCCGGCATTGAATAGAAGTGAGGTGGTCCATGTCCAATACGCAATGTTTCTGGGACCCATCGCGAAAAGACGCTCTCCCGCGCCTGCGCAGCTCTGCACTGCCCGTGAATGACGTTCTGGCTTGCGCGTCTCGTTGCTAGACTGTGTCCGGCGAAGGAGAGATGACATGCGTATAAAGCTGGTGGGCTCGGCGGCGATCGGGTGCGTGATGGCGGCGGCGCTCGCGGTCGCGCAGGGTGTTCCCGGCGTGAAGCTGCCACCTTCGCCGCCCGGGCAGGCGGCCGTTCAACTGGGCGGTGCCTGGGAGAAGACCGCGGAGGGCTCGCGCTACAAGGACGGCAAATGGGTGCTGCTGGACTACAGCCGCCCGCTGCTGCGCGGCCGCAAAGACATCTTCGGCGCCGGCGATGAGTACGGCAAGCAGGTGATGGACGGCACCGCGATCTGGCGCGCGGGCGCCAACGACACGACCCGCCTGACCACGCAGGTGCCGCTCCAAATCGGCGGCAAGACGATCCAGCCCGGCGTTTACAACGTCTTCGTCGATCTCAAGCCAGGCAACTGGACGTTCGTGCTCAACACCCAGACGATCCAGGAGAAATACGACCCGAATGAGAAGGTGAAGCTCTACGGCGCCTACAACTACGACGCGAAGTTCGATATCCTGCGCGCTCCGATGACGGTCAGGGCGACGGACGCGAGTATCGAGCAGTTCACGATTGCTTTCGTGAACGTCAGCGACAACCGCGCGACGCTGACGATGGCGTGGGAGAAGACCATGGCAGCGATCGATGTCGCCGTGGCGGGGATGAAATAGCATCGCGGACGCTCGACCGATGAACGTTCGTTCGCCGGCCGACGTCGTCGTCGAGCTCCGCCGGGTGCCCCTGGCGGAGCGCCTCCTGCTGGGCCAGAGTGCCAGCGCTGCGGTGGCCATTGCCTGCGCCGCGATTGCCGCCGTTGCTGCGTGGCTGCTGTGGTCGCCCGGTCATCTCTATTCGCGCGAGATGACCTGGGATCTGCTGTTCAACCTCGAAGGCGCGTGGCAGATCGAGCAGGGCCAGATTCCTCACGTGGACTTTCACGAGCCGCTGGGGATGCTGGGCTTCACCCTGACGTCCTTCGGCTTCCACGTCGTTGGCTTCACGCCTCGCGCCTTCCTGGTTGGCGAGATGGTGGTGCTGGTCGCGATTCTCGCCACGGCCATCCCGGTTGCCGCGCGCCGGCTGGCGCCTGCGCCGGCGGTGCTGTTCACCGCGTATGTCGCGCTCCTGATCCTCCAACCCGCGAACATCGGTGACGCGCCCAACGCGTACTCGTTCGCGATGTCCTACAACCGCTGGGGCTGGGCCGCGCTGTCGACGCTCTGCCTTCTGTTGTTTGTCGATCCGAGACGCGGTCGCGACTCGCAATGGGACGAGGTGGTTACGGCGCTGCTCTGCGTGTTCCTCTTCTACCTGAAGATCACGTTCGCCGCGGCCGCCGTCGGCGCGCTGGCCGTCGCCATGGTTCTCATGAGGCGTCTCAGACGGCACTGGGGCTCGTGGCTGGTCGTCGTCGGCGGGCTGGCGCTGATTGCGGCGGCGCCGGTCAACCGCGCCTACATCAGGGAAATATGGATTTACGCCAACTCGGGCTACGCGCGAATCGATCTCGCGTACCTGGTCAACATCTTCATCGCCAACCGCGCCGAGTACACGCTGCAGGGCGCCGTGCTGGGAATCCTGTTCTGGCTGTGGCAGGCCGGGAGGGTCCGGCTGGAGGTCGTGGTCGCGTCGTTCGTCGTGACCGCGATTGGGTTGTTCGTGCTGACCCAGAACGCCCAGTTCGCTGACATCCCGCTCGGCATCATCATCTGCCTGATGCTTTACAACGCGCTGGCGATCACCCGGCCGACGTCGCTGACTCCGGGCCCGCACGCGTCGATGCCGTCCGGACTCCGGACCCTCTTGATCGTCGTCTTGCTGTGGCCAGCGCTGACGGTGTTCGGTTCGGCCAAGGTGTTCGCGGGTTATTACCATGCCGCCACCGGCAGCGAAGTGATGCTGGCTCCGTCGACGACGAACCTGCGCGGGCTCGCCGTGCCGCCGCTCGATCACGAAGTGCCGATCGATCTCGCGCGGATGGGATATTCCATCCTGAGCTCGACGCGTCCGTCACCGCTCCGCGATCCGCTCACCCAGGCGGAATACGTGGAGAGCCTCGTCGAGGCGGCGTCACTGCTGGCCGGCCATCCGCAGAAAGTGCTCGTCATCGATCAAGTGAACCCGATGCCGTACGTGCTCGGATATCCGCCGCCGCGCGGCAGCCTGTTGTGGATGGGGCCCGACGCGCCGCCGCGCGTTGCGGGCGCGATCTTCGACGATGTCGACGTCGTGCTGGTGCCGAAGTACTCGACCTACGCGCCGACAACGGCGCTGATGCTTCGCACCTACTACGACTACCTGCAGCGGCATTTTCCCGATCGGACCGAGAGCGCGCGCTGGACGATCCTGCGCCGGACCGCCGCCGCGTCGCGTTGACGCCGGCCTAGGCGCCTGCCTTCGGACGCCGGCGCGTTGCCAGCGACGGCAGCGATCCCATGTGCGCCGGCTCGTTCGCCGATTCCGGCGTGTTGGAGAGTTTCGCTGCCTGGAGGTCGTGATAGAGGTGTGCGCGGTAGCTTTCAACCAGGGCGGTATCGCGGCAGCCGACGAGCGAGCCGCCGCACAACTGCCGCATTGCCGCGTTCGCCGCGAACAGCTCGTTCGCCGGCACGCCAGCATGATCGAGCAGGCGCGCGCCCAGGAAACACAGATCCAGACCCTGCTCGGGCCCGTCGGTGGCGATGTCGACGCCGCCTCCGTTGCCCTTGATGGTGTAGCGCGTCAGGAAACGCGGCTCCTGGAGTAACGACGTGAACGGCACCACGCCCTGGAAATTCGGCTGGTGATCGCCGAAATAGGCGAACACGGTCTTCCTGGCGCTCTGCTGCAGCTGCTCCTCGAACGCCACGGTGTCCAGGCTGAGGCGCTCCATGCGCGACAGCCACTCGGAGACGCGACCTGCGGTGGCCCGATCGAGCGCGCTCCGTTCGAGCCCGTGCGAGACCTCGTGAGATGCGTCGTACGGGCCGTGCTGAATCATCGACAGCATGAACAGGAACAGCGGCTCGGTGGACGTTCTCGAAAGGATCTTGAGCGCGTAAGTGATGAGGTCCTGGTCCTCAACGACCGTCGTCGCGAGCGATTTGTTCTGCCACTCTGGAAAATCGAGCGGGTTGAGCACTTCGTCGAACCCGAGGTCGTTGTACGCGGATTCCGCGTTGTAGAACGACTTCTCCACGGGGAAAAGCACGACCGATCGATATCCGTGGTTGCGGAGCAGCCGCGGGAGGCTGTAACGCAGGTGTGGCGTCACCGTGTAATAGACGCCCTGGCCGGCCGCGCCGAAGTCCCGATGAGTAAGGCCGGTGAGCAGCGCGAACTCGCTCAGCCACGTGCTGCCGCCCCACGTCGGGACCCTGAGCCATCCGTGCTCGCGCGTCCAGGCGTCGGGCTCGTGCATGCGGAGTACCGGCAGGCTGGCGCCGGGCACGTCGAAGATTCGGGGATCGGTGGCCGACTCCTGCAGCCAGACGACGATGTCGGGCGGCCGCGAGCCGCGCCGGATCGTCCGGTGCGGCAGCGTCGCTGCGCGCTCGCGGAACAGTTGGCCGTCGCCCTTCACGCGCGGCGGCTGATACCTGAGCGACGAAGCCGAGAACAGCAGGTTCGCGAAGTGCCCGTAGCTGTTGAATCCGAACGGATCGAACTCGTGCCGATGACGGAAGCGGATGTCGAATGCCACCAGGATCGCGGCCAGCAGCAGCGCGGCCCCGCGGGCCGGCCAGTCCAGAGCCTCGACGTCCGGCATGAATATCCAGCTCAACGCGAGGCCCATCATGCAGAGCACGATGAAGACGGCGATGTAGGGATAGAGATGGAGCACCAGCCAGTTGGCTCGATTCATCACCATCCGGAAATCGATCACCGTGAGCGTGTCGGCGAGATATTTCCACTTGAGCCAGTGGAGGCGCTGAAGCACGAAGACGAGCGCGGTGCCGAGCGCGAAGCTCTTCCAGAACTGACCCGTCGCGGCGGCCAGGACGCTGACCGGCACGATCCAGAACGAGAGGTTGATGATCGTCGTGACGACGTCCGGGCGACGCCGCAGGCAGATGTGGGCAACCCAGGCACTCATGCCGACGACCGCCGCCAATGCGGCGGCGCGCGACACGAATTCCAGAGCTGTCATGATGCAAACATCATATCGGTCACGCCGTGCATTCAACGTATTGAAAATACGAGCACCGTCGAATGAACACACCTGTGGGGTAAGCTGATGGTGCCGGCACGTGCATTCGTGTGGGTGAAGGGTCCCGGGCCGCTTCGCCGCCGGCATCGGAGCGAGGATTCAGCGAGATGACAACAGCGCCGCCTGTTGTGCGCGACCGAAAAGTATGCATGCTGGCGTATTGGGATTCACCGACGGCGCTGCCTCCGATGTTCAATCACGGCGTGTCGCTCTCGGCCGACGGCTTCGACGTCGTGATGATCTGCCTCGCCGCGAATGCCGCCGGCGCAGCGGCGGACCCGCTGGTGCCCGGCTTGTCGAGCACCCGGCTTCAGATTCGCTCCCGTCAGTTCTTCCAGCGTCTTCTCGGTCCCGCACCGCCGCGCCCGCTCGCCGCGGTGCAGTGGGCCGTCTCGTACTTCGAGTTCGTCATCAAGAGCATCGCCGCGGCGCTCAGGACCGGCGCCGATGTCTACGAAGCCAACGATCTGCCGCCGTTGCTGCCGGCCATCGTCGCCGCGAGGCTGCGCCGCAAACCGGTTGTCTATCGCGCTCACGAGCTGTGGTCCGAGGCCACTCCGAACGTGCGCTTCGCCGGCTTCTGGCGATGGATGGAGCGCAGCCTCGTGCCGAAGTGCGATTACGTGATCACGCCCGAAGAGAATCGATCGCGGATTTACCATGACGAGCTGAAAGCCCGGCGCCCGCCCATGACCATCCGGAACTGTCCCCCTTACCGACCGCCGACCCAGAGCAGCCGGCTGCACGACGAAATGCGCCGGCGCGGAAGACCGAGCTCGACGATCGTGCTCTACCAGGGGCTGATCGATTCGATGCGCTGCATCGAGGAGATCGCCGAAGCGAGCCGGTCCTTCGATGCCGGTGTCGTGCTGGTCGTGATGGGAACCGGTTTCGGCCGGTGGGCCGGCGCCACCGCCGCGCTCGCGGAATTCGAGCGGGTTGTCGTCCTTCCTCCTGTGCCGTACGAGGAGCTGGCCCCGTTCACCGCCTCAGCCGATATCGGCGTCCTTCTTTACCGCAACGACTGCCGCAACAACTATTACTGTGCGCCGAACAAGTTGTTCGAGTACATGATGATGGGTCTGCCGGTGATTGCCCCCAACTATCCCGGAATGCTGACACTCGTCGAGGGCGAGGGCGTCGGGTTGTGCGTCGCCCCCGACTCGCCGCGCGCGATCGCGGAAGCGGTGAACCATCTCGCCAGGGATCCGGAGGCCCGGGCGCGAATGCGGGCCAACGGCCTGCGCTTGTCGAAGGCGCGCTACCACTGGGCCACGGAATCCGCCCCGTTGCTTCAGCTCTATCGTTCGCTGGCGCGCGTTGGCGCCGCGGCCTGACCGCCACGGGTGCGGCCGTTGAGCGCCATCCCTTCTGCAGAGACCCGGCCGGCGGTAGGCCAGCCGTCCGAGGAACCAGATCCGGTCGCGGTCCCGGTCCGGGGCAGCATGGCGCGAAACGCCTTGTCGCTGGCCCTCGGCCAGGGCGCGACGACGGCGCTGGCGATCGTCCTCACGGCGGCGCTCGGCCGCTGGCTGGGCGCTGCCGACTTCGGCACTTATTACGTGCTGATGACGATGTCCACGTCGTCCTACCTGCTGCTCGAGTGGGGACAGTCGCTGTGGGTCGTGCGCGAGACGGCGCGGGCTCCCGAGCGCGGAGGCGAGCTGCTGGGGACCGCGCTGGCCTTTCGTCTGGGTGTGTCGCTGGCCGCCGCGATTCCAGTCGGACTGCTCACCTATGCCCTCGGCTACGGAGTGCGGACGACCTGGCTGTTCGTGCTGCTCTTCCTCGCGAACATTCCGTTGTTCCTGGCCCAGGGCTTCGGCGTCGCGTTCCGAGCTGCCGAGCGGATGGCGCGCGACGCCGCGGTCTCGGTCGCGAACAAGGTGCTCATCCTCGCGGTGGCCCTGCCGGCGCTCGCGGTCGGCGCCGGGATCCCGGGCATCATCGTCGCCCAGGCGGCCGCGGGGCTGGCGGCGCTCGTCATGGCGCGTTCGCTCTACACCGGCATGCAGGGACCGCCGCTGACGGCGTCGCGCGCGACGGCGCGTGCCCTGGTGCTCGGCGGTCTTCCCGTATTGTCCACGGCGATCGCCGGAGCGGCGCAGCCGTATCTCGAGGCCGTCATCCTCTCGTCGCTGGCGCCGGCCACGGTGGTGGGCTACTTCGGCGCAGCCCGGAACATCGTCGGCACGCTGCTCGCGCCATCGGTGATCATCGGCACTGCGTCGTACCCGCGCATCGCGCGAGTTGGTCACGATCCCGTCGCGCTTCCGGGTGAGGTCCAGACCGCGCTTCGCCCGGTGCTGTGGCTCGCGGCGCTGGGCGCGACCGGCACGTATCTCTTCGCCGACACCGCCGTCGGCCTGATCTACGGATCGGGTTTTGCGCCGGCCGCGATGATCCTGAGGGTCTATGCCGGGGCGCTGTTCCTGCTCTTCATCGACATCCTGTTCGGCAACATCCTCTATGCGGTCGGCAAGGTCCTGAGCTTTGCCGTCGTGCTGGCGGCAAAGGTGATCGTGTCGGCCGGCCTGTGCTTCCTCCTCGTGCCGATCCTGCAGGAACGTACGGGCAACGGCGGGATTGGCATCGTGCTCGCCGTGACGCTCAGCGAGCTGATGGTGATGGCCTGCGCGCTCGTGCTCCTGCCTCGTGGCACGCTCGCCCGCCACGCGGCGCTGGACACGGCACGGGCGCTGGCCGCGGCTGGCGTGACCGTGCTGCTGTTCCGGGTGCTGCCGCCGATCAACCCGTGGCTGGGGATTCCGCTCTGCGTCGCCACGTTTGCCGCCGCGTCGTGGGTGGTCGGCCTGATGCGACGCCGCGACGTGGACTCGCTGCTCGGGCTGTTCCGCCGGCCGCGCGGCGGCGGAGTGTTCACGTTCTTCGATTTCGGCGGTTGACGCGCTTCGGACCGCTCAGGCCCGCGCGCACGCCTCGACGATGCGCGACACCCATCGTGCCAGCGTGCGTTCGCGCAGGATGCTGTCCCGCCCTCGTGTTCCGAGCTCGGCAGCCTGGTCGGGACGCTCGATCAGACGCAGCACGGCGGCCCGAAGCGCGGGTGCGTCGCCGCACGGGACGATCGTCGCCGAGCCGGCTTCGAGCGCGTCGAGGATTCCCTCTGACGCCGAGACGATCACCGGCCGGCCGCAGGCCTGAGCCTCGAGCACCGCGGTGATTCCGGCGGGGAAGTCCACGTTCATGAGCGGCACCACGACGACGGCTGCGTGACGGTAGATCTCGCGCAGGTCTCCGTTCGAGACGTTGCGCCGCACCGTAACGTTGTCCGGAATCGTGCGGTTCTCGGTTCGATCGGCGCGCTTCGACCACGGGCTCGAGGCCACGACCGTCACTGGGATGCCGGTGCCCTCGAGCGCGGCGAACAGGGTCGGGTAGTCGCGCATCTCGCGACCGACGCTCACGACCCCCGAGCCGGCCGCCGGGAGCTCCGCCGGCTTGAAGAACTGCTCGTCGGCCTGAAAGGGGATTCGACGCACACGGTCTCTCGATGACCCCAGGCGCGCGACGACGTGCTCCTCCTGCAGGCGGCTGTAGCAGAAGATCATGCGGACC
>Ga0310810_10011879_pt1 | contig 10196 bp, 10 predicted proteins | sample NCmetagenome_FD_207641 | JGI IMG/M metagenome (GOLD analysis project Ga0310810, IMG submission 207641) | Soil microbial communities from experimental microcosm in Duke University, North Carolina, United States - NC | ecosystem: Engineered > Artificial ecosystem > Soil microcosm > Unclassified ...
GGCGCCGGCGCCAGTGTATTCGACGGCGTCCGCGCCCCCAAGTACGTGGCGCCGTTCGCCTGGGGCGGCGGCACCGACGAGCGGATGACGCGTGACGGATTTCTGAAGACGGTCGAGCGAGTGTTGCCGCGGCGGGACGAGACGCTCACACCGGAGATGCGTGAGGTGTTGGGGCGGGTGTATGACTGGGCGACGAGGTAATGTCCGGCGTCCAACCGGCGGACGTCTGACGCCAGACATCAGACGTCTGGTATCAGATGGCTACCATGCCCGCGACGTCAGCGGCGGCGCGTCGGGGACGTGCAGCGTATCGGGACGCGCCGTGGGAGGACCCATGCGCCGCAGCGTCACCGGCTTGTCGAGATCGCCCCCCGAGATCGTGAGCTTATCGCCCTGCACTTTCATGCCGTAGACGTTCCACACGCCGTCACCCATCGTGAACCAGACGCTGTCCCCCACCACCCGCCAGCGCGCCACCTGATCGCCGAACTGAGCCGAGCTGTCCGAGCGCACCATGATGAGTCGGGGCCCGTCGTCGGTGTGCGCCTCCCACTTCCCTTCGAGCCGGGGCGCGGAGCGTCCCTGGGCCGACAGCGCGGCACCAGGGAGAACCGACAGCAGACACAGGACCAGCAAGCGGCGTGGCATGCCGCGAAATCTAATTGGTTCCCGGCTGAACTTCCGGAGGGGAAGCGGGAGCTGGCACGGCGCCATCGGGGGCCGCGCCGCTCACCGGCAGCGGTGCCTCGTCGGCGACGACGGCCAGCTTGGTCTCCCACCGGCGCATCATTTCGATGAACACCCGGACGTAATGGGGATCGAACTCCATCCCGGCACGCCCCTCGATGTACGGCAGGACCTGCTCGACCGGCCAGGCATCGCGATACGGACGCCGGGTCCGCAGCGCGTCGTAGACGTCGCAGACGTGCACCAGGTTGCTCGCTTCGTGACAGGAGCGGCGATAGCGCACCTGGGGATAGCCGAGCCCGTTGAGCATGATGTGGTGCTCGTAGGCGACCACCGCGGCAAGGTCGAGATCCTCCTCGCTCTCGAAAATGAGTCGGGCCCCTTCGACCGGGTGACGATTCATGACGACGCGCTCATCCGGGGTGAGCTTCCCCGCCTTCGTGAGGATCTCGATCGGGATCCGCACCTTCCCGAGATCGTGCAGCAGCCCCGCGACGCCGAAGGCGCGGACGTCGGAGGGAGCCATCTCGAGGTATTCGGCCAACGCCATGCTCAACACCGACACGTTGAGCGAATGCGTGGTGGTGTACTCGTCGAATTGCTTGAGCTGCAGGAGCGGCAGGATCATCTGTTGATCGCCGTGCATCGCCACCGAGAGCGACCGGACGACGGCCTCCGCCTCGGCGAGCGGCAGCGACTCCCGCTGCTGCACCTCGTCGTGCAACCAGCGGATCGTCTCCACTTCTTCGCCCAATGAGAGGGCGATCGTCGCGGTGGGAAGCCCGTCCGCCGGCAGTTCCCCACTGCCGCGCACGCCGACGACGCCGAACTTGATCGCCGTGGGCCGCTGTTGGCGAGCTTCGGCTGTGTCGATGCCCTCCACCGTCAGACGTGCAAGGACATCCTCGAGAAAGACTTCGAAATCGTCCCGCGTGACATGGTCGGCGAACTCGAGGCGCTGGATGCCTGCCTCGGCGAGCCGGTTGGACCAGCCCCACTCACGCATCTCGCGCAGCGGCAGCCTCCCGAAAATCACTTCATCGCCGAGAAATGTGAACAACGGGTGTGGATGCTTCGCCTGCAGATCGAGCAGCTCCTGGTAGGCAGTGTCGACCGCCCGGGCACGCGCCGGATGTCCTTCGCCGTAGAGCGACATCCCGGCAAGCGCCTGCGCGAACGCGCCGAGAAACCTGGCGGGCTCGCTCACGGCGTCTCAGGCTCCGGGTCGGTGGCCGCCCGCACGTCGGCATCGTTCGAGACCGCCGCCAGCGCCAGGAGCTCCAACGCGCGCGGCTCGGTCCGCCACCCGGTGGCGAGTGCGGCGACCGCGGCGACGAGCTCGCGTGATCGTGGCAACAGCTTGCGCTTGCCCAACAGCGTGCGCCCGCCGTCGACGAGCTTGACCAGCTGCTCCAACGCCTCCGGTGCGCGCGCCACCCCCAGCAGACGAATCGCCTGCTGCCGCAGATCCGGTGCCGTCTGCCGGTCGGTGGCGAGGGCGATGATGCCCGGGAGAGCGCTCCGCGGCACGCCCTGTAATGCCGCGATCAAGGCGATCCGCACGAGGCGATGCTCGCTGTCGGCGAGTGCCTGCGTGATGACGCGGTCACGCTCGCCCGGGGCTTTGACGCCGATCTTGAACGCCTCCAGCCGCACCCGGGGGTCCGTATGGGAGACCCACGGCAACACGGAGAACCCATCCGGCAGCTGCGGCAGCTCGTCGAGCACGCTCAGCAGGTTGCGCTGCACGTACCAGCGCTCGTCGGACAGCCGGGCCGTGAGGCTCGGCCCGAGCACCGGCCCCAGGCGCTTTACCCGATCGAGCAGTGCTCGGCGCGTCGCGCGCACTTCGGCGTTGGCGAGGGCATCGAGCAAGGCGTCCGCGGCCCGCACGCCGAGACGCGGCAACATGCGATCGACTGTGGCGAAATCCACCGGCTCGGACGCGAGCAGCCGCTGCAGCGTTTCCGGGCCCGCCGCGCGGTTCCACAGGTCTTCGGCGGTCGTCGTGCCCTCGGGGGCCGCCTCGAGCAAATCGATCAGCACACCGAGACGGCCACGGTCGACCAGAGCTTCACAGGCACGATACACACCCGGCCCGGCGGCACCGATTTCGAGGCTCATTTGCACGAGCCGCTCGGGCTCGGGGGCGTGTCTCCAGGCGATCGAGTGGACGGCGGCCGTTGAGGACTGCGACATCCGCTGCAGCGCATGGCCGTATGCCTCGGGATTCGGGTCTGTCAGGCTCCACCCCGTGAGCAGCCCGCGCACCTGCTCGCGCAATGCGCTGTCGGCCAGGGCCCGCGCCTGGGGTTTCCCCTGCTCGGCGTGCGCCGCCATCTTCGACAGCATCCGCATCAGCGACCCCGACACGGAGTGATGGGACGCATCGGCCACCGCTTTGACGATGTCGAGCACCGCCTCGACCGCCATCCCATGGGAGGCGTCGAGCACGAATTTCTGGCGCTGTGCGCCGTCGCCGCCCATCTCGATCAGCCGGCGCAGCGTGGTGGGCTGCATTTCGCCGATCAGTCGCGAGGTACGGCGGCGCAGCTCGACCGCCTCCTGGCCGCCGGCGGACTTGAGCTCCTCGGCGATCTGCAGCAGGTACCCGACGATGACCTGATCGTAGGCCTCGCTCTTGGGGTGCTCGTCGATCGCTTTGGCGATCACGGCGGGCTTGGTGGGCGGCGCCTCGTCTTCGCCGAGCTGGCCGGCCAGGGCGGCCCGGGCCAGGCCGATCCACATCTGGGCACCCCGCACGCGCGCATCGCGCAGACCGGATTCGTCCGCCGAGCCGGCCGAGTCGGCGAGATCAGGCGGCAATCCCGCGTCGTCGAGGAGCTCCAGCCGCTCGTAGGTCATCGGGTGCAGTCGGATGTGGCGCCACGCCGAGAGTCGCGCCGGGTCGCCGAGACCGAGCGGCTGCCCGGTCCGGTCGGCCTCGACCGCGAGGGTGCGCAGGACGTCCCGGATCTCGTCGAGATCGACGCCCCGGTGAAACGAGACCGCGCCGAGGTGGTGGCGGTGCAGGCGGCCCGCCAGCTCCGCCAGCACCGGGTGGCGCGAATCGGTCGCGACGCCCTCGATTACCAGCTGGTCGCGCGCCACTCCGAGCGACAGCGAGGCACGGTCCTGCAACAGCGCATCGGCCCGACGCAGCAGGCCCAGCGCCGCCGGCTCGAGCGATGGGTGGTCCTCGGGATACATCGAATGCTTATGGAGGGCGATCGACAACTCGATCAGAAAGTCGCTGAGCTCGCGGGACAACGTCGCGCGCTCATGCGGCGCGGGGGCAGCCGGTGGGAGGCCCGATCCCGACGGACTGGTCACCCTTCTAAGGTAATACTTGAGGTGTTTCCCTTCTGTATCGAAACAGAACAGGCACCCCGGGACCCTCCCCGGAGTGCCTGCCCCTATGCGTCCAGACGTCTGGGCGTCTAGCCTTCTAGTACATCCCGCCCATGCCGCCGCCCCCACCGGGCATCGGCGGCGCCTTCTCCTTCTCCTTCTTCTCGACCACGACACATTCGGTCGTGAGCAACAGCCCCGCGATCGACGCGGCATTCTGCAGCGCCGTCCGCGTGACCTTCGTCGGGTCGATCACGCCGGCCAGGACCATATCCTCGTACTCGTCGCCCTGGGCGTTGTAGCCGTAGTTCAGCTTGCCCGACTCCTTCACCTTGCCGACGACGATCGCCCCCTCGGCACCGGCGTTCTGGGCGATCATACGGATCGGCTCTTCCAGCGAGCGGCGCACGATCTCGATGCCGATCTTCTCGTCGTCATCGCTGCCCTTCACCTTGTCGAGCGCCTTCTGGCACCACAGCAGCGCGACTCCGCCCCCGGGGACGATGCCTTCCTCGACCGCGGCGCGCGTGGCGTGCAACGCATCTTCCACGCGGGCCTTCTTCTCCTTCATTTCGGTCTCGGTGGCCGCCCCGACGTTGATCACGGCGACACCGCCCGCCAGCTTCGCGAGCCGCTCCTGCAGCTTCTCCTTGTCGTAATCCGACGTCGACTTCTCGATCGCGGCCTTGATCTGGCCGATGCGGCCCTGAATGTCGACCTGCTTCCCCTTGCCGCCGATCAGCGTCGTGTTGTCCTTGTCGACCACGATGCGCTTCGCCTGGCCGAGGTCGCCCAGCACGGTGTTCTCGAGCTTGAAGCCCAGCTCCTCGGAAATCACCTTGCCGGCGGTGAGAATCGAGATGTCGGTCAGCATTTCCTTGCGGCGATCGCCGAACCCGGGCGCCTTCACGCCGCACACCTTCAGGGTGCCGCGCAGCTTGTTGACGACCAGCGTCGCCAGCGCCTCACCCTCGATGTCCTCGGCGATGAGCAGCAGGGGCTTGCCCGACTGCGCGACCTTCTCGAGCAGCGGGAGCAGGTCCTTCATCGCGGAGATCTTCTTGTCGTGCACGAGGATGTAGGCGTCCTCGAGCACCGCTTCCATCTTCTCGGGATCGGTGATGAAGTAGGGCGAGAGGTAGCCGCGATCGAACTGCATCCCGTCCACCGTCTCGAGCGTGGTCTCGAGGCCGCGCGCCTCTTCGACGGTGATCACGCCGTCCTTGCCGACCTTGTCCATCGCGTCGGCGATCTTGTCGCCGATTTCCTTGTCGCCGTTGGCGCTGATCGTGCCGACCTGGGCGATCTCTTTGCGGCCTTTGGTGGGAACGGAGATCCGCTTCAGCTCCTCCACCACGCCTTCGACCGCCTTGTCGATGCCGCGTTTCAGCGACATCGGATTGGCGCCCGCGGTGACCGACTTCAGGCCCTCACGGAAAACCGCCTGCGCGAGCACCGTGGCGGTGGTCGTGCCGTCGCCGGCGATATCGGACGTCTTGGTCGCCACCTCTTTCACCATCTGGGCGCCCATGTTCTCGATCTCGTCCTCGAGCTCGATTTCCTTGGCGACGGTGACGCCGTCCTTGGTCACGGTCGGGGCGCCGAATTTCTTGTCGATGACGACGTTGCGGCCCTTGGGACCGAGCGTGACCTTCACCGCCTCGGCCAGCTGATCGACGCCCCGCTTCAGGCGCGACCGGGCCTCCGTGTTGAACTCCAGATACTTGGCTGCCATCTGTAGAACTCCTCCCCGGTCTTTAGCCGAGCTTCGCGATGACGTCGGCTTCCTTGATCAGAATGATCTCTTCGCCTTCCAGTTCGACCTGCGTCCCGCTGTACTTCCCGTAGACCACCCGGTCCCCCACCTTCAGCTCCATCGGGACCTTGTCGCCCTTCTCCGTCCGCCCCGGTCCCACGGCGATGACCTCGCCCTGGATCGGCTTCTCCTTCGCGGTATCCGGGATGTAGAGCCCGCCCTTCATCTGCTCGGTCTCTTCCATCGGCCGGATCGCGACCCGGTCGGCGAGCGGGAAGACCTTCAGCTTCGTCTTCGTCGCAGTCGGCATCGTCCGCCTCCACCAGAAGTAGAACTGTGTAAGTTGTTGCGAAATATGACTAGTAGCACTCTACCATGATGAGTGCCAGAAATCGGAAGGGGAATCTCTCTCTCCCCTCCCCTGATGTCAAGGGGCGCAGGAAGCTGCTAACCGCCTACCGGACCTATGGTTGGAAGGGTGGGCCGCGCCCTACGCCGAGTGAATCGAGCAACGCCTCGGCGCGTCCGGCGAGATCCGTCGGGAGCTGACCGACGACGGCCGCTGCCGCGCCGATGATCGCCCCCGTCCGTGTGTCCGCCAATCGCACATGCAATACCGGGCCCAGCGAATCGCCCGGCTCGCGATACAGGAAGTGCACCACCGCGGCCGTCGGACCCGAACCGCCCTTCACTTCCGAGAGCACGACGAACCGGTGCCGGCGCAGCGCGGCCCCCAGCGCGCTGCTCAGCGAATCGTTCCCCGAAACGAGAAACGCGTACCCGTGCAGCGAAGCGGGCATGTGGTAGCGGGTGGCGGGGGCACACGCCACGGCCAGGGACAGTGGAATGAGCGAGTACTTCACTGCAGCAAGCGTCGCACACCCACCCATTTCGGGATCCAGTAGGCGCCGTCGGGATCGCTCACATCGAGGCGCGACAGTTTCACGCCGGTCGATGAGCTGTGAATGAATTTTCCCTCTCCGACGTAGAGCCCGACGTGGGTTACGCCGCCGTCCTCGCGGCCCGAGAAGGCGAGAATGTCCCCGGGTAACAGAGAATCCACGACTCGCGCGATGGCGTTCCCCGCCTCGGCCTGGGCTCGACTCGTGCGGGGAAGACGAATGCCGTGACGCGCATACGCGTATTGAATCAGCCCCGAGCAGTCGAAGCCATTCTCGGCCGTCCCGCCCCACTGATAGGGGCTGCCCAGCACGTCGAGCGCCGTCTCGACCACGTCCATTCCCCGCCCACTCACGAACATCAACAGGGGCTGCGCCGAGTCGGCGCGCGGCTGATAGGCGGAAGGCGACCCCGGAGCGGAGGTCGAAATGGGAGGCGGCGGGACGATCGTCGCATCCGACCGATGCACCATCCCCCCCAACCCGATCGTCAGCCCGAGCGTGGTGCCGAATCCCTTGCGTGGTGTCCCCGGTCGCCAGAACCCATGCGGCCCGCGGTCGATGACGCGATAGCGCTCTTCCAATGCCAATCCCACGATCCGCAGCGGCCGCCACTCGACACCCATACCGGCCGTCCAGAGTGCCGCCAACGACTGGCGCGCGGTATCGGCATCCATCCCCAGCGCTCCACTCGCCATCCCGTAGACGGCGAGCGCCGACCCGCCGCGCGGTGTTTCCAGCTCGTACCCGATGCCGAAGAAACTGCGAGACGATCCGGTCCGCTCGCTGAGCACCTGCAATGCTGCGCCGTGGCGCAGGAGGGAGCCGAGGGGCCGGTCGAACCGCGCTTCGTACGTCGTCAGATCGCCGCCTGCCCAGCTGCCATAGAGCAGACTGAGATCGCGCTGCTGCGCGGTCAGCCGCCCGGCCGCGAGGCCGCCGGCGACCAGAACGATGGCGCACAACCGCTCAGTGATCCGCAACGCTCCGCTGCTCCAGTGACGGACGAGGCGCCATGCGATGGGCGAGGAGGTGCGGCACGCGGCGCATGAACCACACCCAGATCCACAGGGTCCCGAATCCACAGACGGCGGCTCCCACCAATCCCGGCGCGATCAGCGCGAGTGGGTTTCGAGAATGCGGCGCCAGGTGGGCGCCGAGCCACATGCCCAAAAACGAAGCTCCCCAGGCCCAGAGCGGCGTGAGGAGCCAACCGACGACGACGAGTGCGTGCGCCAACCAGCGGGGCATCCCCGCGACGCTCACGCGCTAGGCTTCCGGATAATGGACCAGAGGGCGAAGGCGGTGAGGGTCACCACGTATGCTCCGCCGATCACCACCGGCCACGCGACCGGGATGATCGTCACTTTCGCAACGACCGCGAGCACCACGGCGCCCAGCACCACCGGGGTCGCGATCTGCCCCAACGAGGCGGGTCCCCGTGCATTACGCCCCGCCGTGAGCATGCCGCCCATCCAGGCGACGAAGGTGCCGAGCATCCACCAAATCGGGAGATACCACCACGTGCTCCCGCCTCCGATCGCGTCCCAGGTCCAGGGATACGCCTTGAACGGGCGCAGCAACACGATATCGAATGCCATGAATACCACCGTACCCCACAACCCCACCGCCGCGGCTCCCGCGACACCCTCCGTACCCCGGGACCCGACCCATTGTCCCGGCAAGAGGCTCACGAGCACGCCGGCCACGAGCACGAGCAGCGCTTCGAGTGCCGTCTGCGCGACCCCCGCGGGCAACAGCCGGGAGAGGGCCAGGAAGGCCACGACCGAGACTCCGGTCGTGAGGCCTACCTTGGTGCCGCTCATGAGGATATGACGGAAATCGGACCGGTCGGTAGCCGCCATGGCGCTGGTTGTCATCGGCCCTAATCTAGCGTTTCGCCTCTACCAGCCAAGACCCAGTGCCCGAGCCGCCAACCGCAGCCCCACGAGCGTCAGGTCCGGTTGCACGGTCTCGATCTCGTGGGTGAGCGGAGCAACGAGCGGCGCCAACCCCCCCGTCGCGACCACATACGGCGGCTCGCCCGCGCTGGGCCACTCATCGCGGATCCGGCGGATGAGACCGTCCACCGCGTCGACGGTGCCCCAGATCACCCCGGAGCGGATGCAATCCTCGGTGCGGCGGCCGATCACCCGCTCGGGGGGCGTGAGCTCGGTGGCCGGCAGCTTGGCGGTGCGGCGCACCAGCTCGTCCGACGCCGTACGGATCCCCGGCATGATGACGCCGCCGATGAAGCGGCCGTCCTTGGTGATGCAGTCGAAGGTGGTGGCCGTGCCGAAATCGACGACGATCGTGTCGCGCTCGAACAAGTTGCAGGCGGCGAGGGTGTTCACGATCCGGTCGGCGCCGACCGTCAGCGGCTCGGCGACGTCGAGCGTGATCGGCAGGTCCGAGTGGCCATCCACCTGCACCGGGGTCACCCCGGTGATCCCGGTGACGCCGTCGCAGACGTGTTGGGTGACGGGTGGGGCGACCGAGGCAACCACCACCGCTCGGACCGCCGACGGCGAGTGTCCCGCGTTGGTGAGGTACGTCGAGAGCAGCGCGCCCCACTCGTCGGGAGTGCGAGCCGTGGTCGTCGTGAGACGCCAATGCCCCAGCAGCTGTTCCCCCTGGAACAGCCCGACTGTGGTCTCGGTGTTGCCGATGTCGAGGGCTAAGAGCACGCACGAATATACTAAGCGGTCTCCACGTGGCCCTCGCGCACGACGGCGACCTGCCCTGCACCTTCCACCAGCAGGGCCCCATCGGGGCGTACGCCGCGGGCGAGACCCGGGACGGGACCGCGCAACGGACGGTCGCGCAACCAGTCACGCGCCGCGAACGCGGCGCATTCCTGCTCCGAGAGCCGGTCGGCGGCGGTGTCCAGGCGGGTGAGCGGCGGCACCAGCCGGTCGAGCACATCGAGCAGCCGAACGCGCGGCACGATCGCCGAAAGTGCGATCGCCGCGTCGCCGACCTCGGCGGGAATCTCGTTCAGCACGTTGACGCCGAGACCGATGGCGAGCCACTGCAGCCGGTCGCCGTGCCACCGGCCCTCGCACAGTACGCCCGCCAGTTTGCGATCGTTCAGGAAGACGTCGTTGGGCCACTTGAGTCGAGCGAGCGGCCGACCGGCGAGCTCATCGACCACGTCGGCCAGGACGAGTCCGGCGCGGATCGAAACGATCCCGAGCGGCAGCGCGCGGGGCCGCAGCAACAGCGCGAGCCACACGCCCCCGGGGGGCGAGTGCCAGGTGCGGCCGTCCCGCCCGCGACCCGCCGTCTGCTCCAGGGCGAGCACTACCGTTCCGGCGGGTGCGCCTTCGCTCCCGAGCGCGTGGGCCCGGTCGAGCGTCGATCCGAGCGATTGCGCCAGCTCGCAGCGCGGTACGGTCCACCGCCGTCCCAGCGCGGCCGCGGGAATCCCCTCGAGCGTTCCCCTTGTCCCCCCCGTCACGCGTACCAGCGCATCAGCACGGCGACGATCCAGCACGACGGAG
>Ga0310810_10011885_pt1 | contig 10194 bp, 9 predicted proteins | sample NCmetagenome_FD_207641 | JGI IMG/M metagenome (GOLD analysis project Ga0310810, IMG submission 207641) | Soil microbial communities from experimental microcosm in Duke University, North Carolina, United States - NC | ecosystem: Engineered > Artificial ecosystem > Soil microcosm > Unclassified ...
GATGCGGCTCAGCGCTTCTCCCGTCGCAACTCCACTTACTGCGGCCACTTCGCACCTCCGACGATCGATCGTATAACAGGCCGCCTTCGCGCGTCTGTGGGTCAGTAGGCGACGCGACCGCTTCGGAGAGCCTCGCCGCAAGCGGTCCGCGCCGCGGACCGCTTAACCAGTGCTGGCTGTCGGGTCGCGCAGCGACCCGACGACGGCGGAGGCCGGGAATTCGAAATCTTCCACGGCCGCACCGGCTGCCGCCTTCTCGACAATCTCGCTGATCGGTAGCGCTCGCTCAGCGGCTTCGACGTCGGCCAGTCGTCCACGGGTAAGCGGATTACGCGGCGTGAACAGCGTGCAGCAATCCTGATCCGGCACAATCGAGATTGGATACGTGCCGAGCGCGCGCGCCTCGGTCATGATCTCTTGCTTGTCCATGCCAATTAACGGCCGGAACACGGGTAACGTCGCCACGCTGCCAATCACCTGGAGATTGTCGAGCGTCTGCGATGCGACCTGACCAACCACTTCGCCGGTGACCAGCGCTTTCGCGCCGCGTGACAACGCTATCTTCTCGGCGATCCTGAGCATCAACCGGCGGTAGACGATGACGCGCATCGGGCCGGGCACCGCGAGCACCACGTGCTGCTGAATGTCGCCAAACGCAACGAGGTACAACCTCGATCGCTGTTGCCACGTCGTCAGCAGCCGAACCAGCTCGCGCGCCTTCTCCATCGAGGCACGCGAGAGAATCGGATAGCTGTGGAAGTGGACAAAGCTGGCGGCGCAGCCACGCTTCATCATCCGGTGCGCGGCGACGGGTGAATCGATCCCGCCCGAGAGTAGACAGGTTACCCGGCCTGCCGTTCCTGTTGGGAGGCCGCCTGCGCCGCGTTCTTTGCCGAAAAAATAAAACGCCTCCGCCGTCAGCAGCTCGACGTGGATGGTCAGTTCCGCGTCATCGAGGTCTACCGCCCACCCGCGCGCCTGTTTGATGCGTCCTCCGATTTCACGTTCGACCTGCGGCGACGTCATCGGAAAACGTTTGTCCGCACGGCGAACGCTGACGCGAAAACTTTGGTACGTCCGCTCGCCGAGGTCGTCGAGAATGGCCCGTGCGATCGCATCGATGTCGAGCACGGTCCGTCGCGCATAAGAGAAGTTCGCAATCCCGAAGGTGCGACGAACCCGCTCGCCCGCCGCTTCCCTGCTGCTGCCAGGTCTGAGCCGGATTTCTATCCGCCCCATCAGCGAACGAACATCAACAATGTCGAGGTCGGACAGCGCGCGCCGGAGATTTCGCACAAGGCGGCCGAGGAACCACGGCCGGTTCTTCCCTTTCAGCGCAATCTCCTGGTAGTGGACGACGATCGACGTCATGTCCGAATTGACGAATTTACGAATCTACGAATTGAGGGATTTGAATTAACGATTGAATTCGTCGATTCGTACATTCGTCAATCCCACAATCCGCGATGCGCATTACCACTCGGTTTCCGCAACCCCGGCTCGATGATTCACCGCTCGGGCCATCACGAACAGCAGATCCGACAATCGGTTCAGGTAGACGATGAGGATTGGATCGACGGCGCCGCTGCCGAGGCCGATGACACGTCGTTCCGCGCGGCGGCAGACGGTTCGCGCCAGATGCAGCGCCGCACCCGCGGCCGAACCGCCCGGAAGGATGAACCGGCGCAGCGGCGGCAGCGTGGCTTCGAGGCGATCGATCGTCAGCTCGATCCGCTCAACCGCGTCGGTGCCGATCACGACTTTGTCGACGCGCGTGGCAATGCGCGTGGCCGGATCCGCGAGGCGTGCGCCGAGGGCAAAGAGGTCCTTCTGCAATGACTCGACAATCGCGCCGATTTCTTCGTCGACTCCCGCGGCGCGGGCGGTGCCGAGACAGGCGTTCAATTCATCGACCTCACCGTAGGCGTCTACACGCGCGTCGGCTTTCGACACCCGCGTGTTGTCGAAGAGCGACGTCTGTCCTGTATCTCCGGTCTTCGTGTAAATCTTCAACGCGTGAAATTATAGAGGCGGATGTCTGCCGCTTCCCTGCCGTCACCCGACGCCCGTCAGCGTTTCCGGCGTGCGATTCTCGCCTGGTATCGGCGCCACGGCCGCGACCTGCCGTGGCGGCGCACCAGCGACCCGTATCACATCCTCGTCTCGGAAGTGATGCTGCAGCAGACGCAGGTGGATCGCGTCGTACCGAAGTATCACGAATGGCTCGACAAGTACCCCTCGCTCGAGGTGCTTGCCTCCGCGTCGGAGGACGAGGTCTCGCAAACCTGGCGGCCGCTTGGCTACAACATTCGGCCGCGACGGCTGCATGCCATTGCGCGCGAATCGGTGGCGCGCTACGACGGTCAGCTTCCCTCCGATGAGCAGACCCTGCTGTCCTTCAAAGGCATCGGTGCGTACACGGCCGGCGCCATCCGGAGCTTCGCGTTCGGCGAGCGTGCGGCGATTCTCGACACCAATGTCGCCCGCGTGCTGTTTCGGGTGTTCGTGCGGCGCGGCGATCCGAAGGCGCACGCGACGAAGAAGCACCTCTGGGCGGTGTCGGAAGCGCTCGTGCCGCGCAAACACGTCTTCGATTTCAATCAGGCGCTGATGGACCTCGGCGCCACCGTGTGCGTGGCTCGCCAGCCGAAATGCGAGTCGTGCCCAATGACGAGCTTGTGCACCTCGTTTCCATGGCGTGAATCCAAGCGCAAGCGGTGAGGTGTTTTGCCCAAAAAAGATGGGCGGCTGAGCTTTTCCGCTGAAAACGCATGCTACCGTAACCCTGAAACGGCGGCAGTTGCCCTTCAAACTGGATGGAGCCGATGAATCGTGTCGCGCAGAAACTCGACAAGCCCGAGGGTTCAGCCGGCGTCACTCGGCAGATGCGTCAGCACGATCTTCGCCACGTCAGCATTCTGCTGATCGATGACGATCCGCAGGCGCAGGCCCTCATCGAGATGGCGCTCATCGACGCGCATTTCGAGCGCAAGATCGAGGTCGTCACGACGGCAGCGGCCGGCCTCGAACGCATCAAAGCTGATCACCACGACATCTATCTCGTCGACCAGCGGCTGCCCGATGGAACCGGGCTCGACGTGATCAGAGCCGCGAAAGATCTCGGCGCTGACAAACCCTTCATCCTGATGACCGGCTACGGAAGCGGTGCCCTGGACGAAGCGGCGCTCCGTGAAGGCGCGGCCGACTATGTCGAAAAGCATCTGGTCGGCGCTCACCTCGAACGTTCAATCCGCTATGCGCTTCGCAACTGGCAAGCGAGCCGGGCGCTGCAGGATCGGGAGGAACAACTGCGTCAGTCGCAGAAGATGGAGGCGATCGGCAGGCTCGCGGGTGGCGTGGCACACGACTTCAACAATCTCCTGACGGCCGTCATCGGCTACACCGACATGATCGCCGAACGAGCGGATCTGGATCCGGCAACGGCGCGCGAGGTGCGCGAAATCCGTCTCGCGGCGGATCGGGGCGCGGCGCTCACACGTCAACTCCTCGCCTTCAGCCGCAAGCAGCTCCTGAACCCGACGGTGCTCAACGTCAACGACAGCGTCGCCGGTCTTCTGCACATGCTGCCGCGCCTCATCGGCGATCACATTCATACCGACGCGAGACTGGCGGCGGGACTCGGCTTCGTCAAAGCTGACGCCAGTCAGCTCGAGCAAGTGATCGTGAATCTGGTGCTCAATGCGCGTGATGCGATGCCCACAGGCGGCTACGTGACGATCGAAACCGCCAACGTCGAGTTGACCGAGGACCGTCTGGGCGCTGAAGGCCTCGCGCTCGAACCGGGGCCGTACGTGATGCTGTCGATTACGGACACGGGCGTCGGCATGGACGAGACGACGCGCGCGCACGCCTTCGAGCCGTTCTTCACGACAAAGGCAAAGGGCAAAGGCACCGGGCTTGGTCTGGCGACCGTCTACGCCATCATCGATCAAAGCGGCGGCGGCATCGCGATGGACACCGCGCCCGAGCGTGGCACGTCCATCCGCATCTATCTGCCGGTCACCGACGCGCCCGCTTCCCTCGAGCGGCCGCACGCCGTACGAGGCGCGACCGAAGGAACGGAAACCCTGCTCCTCGTCGAAGACAACGACGCCATCCGTGAAATTTCCGCTCAAGCGCTGCGCCGCCGCGGCTACACGGTGTTTGAAGCGCGCAACGGAGAAGAGGCGATCGACTGGGCGTCCAAATCCGTGGTGCTGGCGGACATGCTGATTACCGACGTCGTGATGCCGGGGATGAGCGGCCCGAATCTCGCGGCGCGTATGATGCAGCAAATGCCCAACCTGCGTGTGCTCTACATGTCGGGCTACACGGACGACGCGACCGAAGTGCACGGTGCGTTCTGGGGCGGAGTGCCGCTGCTGCAGAAGCCGTTCACGCCATCGCAGCTCGCCGAGAGCGTACGTATGGCGCTGGATCACAATCCGGCGGAGTGACGCGTATCCTGGTCGTCGCTGCCGTCATCGAGCGGGAAGGTCGGTTTCTCGTGACGCGGCGGCAGCACGGCGTTCATCTCGCCGGATTCTGGGAATTCCCAGGCGGCAAAATCGCGGATGGCGAATCGCACACCGAGGCGCTGTGCCGCGAGATCCACGAGGAGCTCGATGTCACCATCGTCGTGCGGGACCTCGTCCTTGAAACATCGCACGACTACACGGACCGCATCGTGACGCTCTTCTTCTATCGTTGCGATTTGATTGGTACCCCGAGGCCGATGATCGGCCAGGAGATGAACTGGGTGGCACGCGACGAGTTGCCGTCCCTGAACTTTCCGCCCGCCGATGACGAATTGATTCGGTGGTTGACGGGTCGTAGAGGCGGACCGTAAGGTCCGCTCTACGAAATATCCGCTCTCTACGAAACAACCGCGCGAGCGCGACGGTCGCCGAGCTCGACTTCGACAACCGTTCCTGGAACCAGAAAATCGCGGTGCAGATAACCGAGCGCAATCGGGCCGAGCCGCGGTGACTGCGCGGCGCTGGTGATGAAACCGATCTCTCGGTCGCCGGTAAACACTTTCGAATTTGGTGACGGCGCTTCACCTTCGACTTGCAGCTGCACAAGCTTTCGCGCCACGCGACCGTGTCCGCGGTGGAGGACGCGAATGATCACTTCCTGCCCGACGTAGCATCCCTTCGTCAGCGAAATCGCGCGGTCTTCAATCCCGGCTTCGAGTGGAATAGTGTCGGATGTCATGTCCACGCCGAAGACCGGATAGCGCGCTTCGATGCGTGCCGCTTCCAGTGTTTGCGCCTCCGCGCACAGCGCCCCTGTCGCAGCGATTGCGCGGCTCACCACATCCTCCTGTTGTGCATCCGCATAAATCACAAATCCTGGCACACCGAGTTGGTCGATTCGCGCAAGCACAACCGACGCTCCGGCAAACTCGACACGTGCGTTTTGGTACTGCGCCCAGCTGTTGTACTCCTCGTGCCCGAGCAGTCGTGCCGCCGAGGGGCCGTGTACCCACACGCTGCGAAGCGTGTCGAGCGCCGCGATCTGGACATCTTCCGAGAAATGGAACTGCTCGAGACGATCGGCGATTTGGACGACCTCATTTGCCGGGACGTCCAGGAGCATCATCTCTCCCGATTCCAGCACGTGAAGGTCGCACAGCATCCGGCCTTGTGGCGTCAGCCATGCGGCGTAACAGCCGTGCCCTGGAACAAGCGATGCAGTGTCGTTTGTCAGGAACCCTTGGAGAAAGGTGGCGCGCTCCGGACCAGCTACTGCGACCTGCCTCCGGGCAGAAATTGCTCCGATTACTGCGCTTTCATGGAGGGCGGCGTAGTCGTCGGGGGAGGTCATCGGCGGTGCTTCGTTGAAAACGAGCCTAACTGATACGATTTCGTAAGGTGCGCAGGTTCCATTTTACTTGGACGCTTCTCCTCTTCCTGGCGCTGCCGGGCCTGGTGAGAAGCGCCGCAGCGGAGGGGCAGCAGGCGTCGCCTGTTCCCGCAGCGGCTCCGGCATCGGTCGGCTACACCGTCTTCCTGCGCGGAACGCCCATCGGACATCAGGATGTTGCCGTCCGGTCCGACGCGCAGGGGCTGGTCATCAGCGGTCAAGGACAGATTGCTGCTCCCATCAATGTCATCACCCGACGCGTGGAGCTGCGCTATCGGCCCAATCTCGATCCCCAATCACTCGCGGTCGAAGCTCGGGTCGGCGATGTGGAAATCACGCTGAACACGGCATTCGACAACGGCTCGGCGGTTTCCAAAGGGATGCAGGGCCCGACGCCCATTGAAGCGACCGACATGGTGGCGCCCCTCACGGTTCTCATGCCCAACGTCTTCCTCGGCTCGCATGCTGTGCTTGCGCGTCGGCTGGGAGGCGAAGCGCCGGGCACCGAGTTACGAGCCTTTGTCGGTCCAGGGCCTGGCGCCCAAGTGGTGCTTCGCCTCCGTAGTGAGAAGACCGAGCAGATGCAGTTCGGCACGTCCACGTTCGACGTACACCACTACGAGCTTGTCTCCGATAACCTCGGGATGCCGGTCGAGCTCCACCTTTACGCGGACTACGTCGGAGCGCTGCTGCGGGTGACGATGCCCGGCCAGGGGATCGATTTCGTCCGCGACGACATCGCCGGTGCGATGTCACGAACCAAGGTGACGTCGAATTCAGGCGACGAGGCGGTCGTTATTCCCGCAGCCGGCTTCAATCTCGGCGCGACCATTACGCATCCTGCCAATGCTGCCGGTCGCGTACCCGCCGTGATTCTGATTGGAGACGCGGTTTCTGACGATCGTGATGGCACGGCGTTCAATGTTCCCGTTCTCGCCAATCTTGCCGGCGCGATTTCCCGCGCTGGATTTCTTGCCGTCCGCTACGACAAACGCGGCTATGGACAGAGCGGCGGCCGTCGCGAATCTGCAACGATCACAGATCTCGCCGAGGACGTTCGCGCCATCGTCAAGTGGGTCAGCGACCGCAAGGACGTGGACCCGAAGCGCATCGCCGTCATCGGCCATGCCGAAGGCGGGTGGGTGGCAATGCTGGCGGCGGCGCGCGACAAACGCATTACCGCGCTTCTCTGCATCGATGCGCCGTCAACGACCGGCGCAGATCTCGCGCTCGAGCAGCAACAGCTCGTCCTGGATCGCCTGAAGGCAACGCCTGCGGAGCGCGCGCAGAAAATCGACCTGCAGAAGAAGGTCCAGGCAGCCGTCCTCACCGGCAAGGGATGGGAAAGCGTGCCCCCTGAGTTGCGCAAGCAGGCCGACACGCCGTGGACGCACAGCGTGCTCACGTTCGATCCCGCACAAGTCATCGAAGATGTGCGTCAGCCGATCCTGTTCATCCACGCGGCGCTCGATCGTCTGATTCCCGTCTCGCACGTCGATCGATTGGTTGACCTCGCGCGAAAGGAAAGCAAGTCGAAGTCCGTCGACGTGATCACCGTGCGCGGCGTCAATCATCTGCTGGTCCCTGCGATAACCGGCGAGCCGGAGGAATACGCGTCGCTGCCGGACTTGAACGTCAGCAAGGACGTCACGACTGCCATCACCGACTGGCTGACCAAGACGCTGCCCGCTCCCGCCTCACGACGATGAACACTCCGCGGATGGTCGCGGGCGCGGTCGCTTTCCTGGTGCTCACGATGAATGCATTCGGTCAAAGTGCGCGTCCCACCGCGAAGGGGATTACGCAGGTGCCCGGCATCCGCGTCGGTCATTTCACACTGCCCGGCGGCCTTACTGGATGCACGGTTGTTTTAGCGGACGGCGAGGGCGCAATCGGCGGCGTCGCGCAGAGAGGCGGAGCGCCCGGAACACGTGAAACCGATCTGCTCGATCCGACCAACCTGGTGGAACGTGTCAACGCCATCGTTCTGACGGGCGGCAGCGCATTCGGTCTCGACGCTGGAACGGGCGTCATGAAATTTCTGGAAGAGAAGAACATCGGCTACAAGACAAACGCCGGTGTCGTGCCGATCGTGCCAGCCGCCGTCATTTTTGATTTGCCGTTCATAGGCGCCTCGAAAGCACGCCCGACTGCTGACTGCGGGTACAAAGCAGCAGCGGCGGCAACAAACGGTCCAGTCGCCGAGGGTAACGTTGGCGCCGGCGCCGGTGCCACAATCGGAAAGATCGGCGGCGCCCGCATGGCAATGAAGGCGGGAATCGGTTCGGCCGCAATTGCGCTGCCGAATGGGCTCGTCGTCGGCGCGCTGGTGGTCGTCAATGCCGTGGGTGACGTCATCGACCCATCGAGCGGCGCCGTCGTGGCCGGTGCGCGCGACGCCACCGGAAAGCTGGCGGATGCGCGCAGGGTGCTGCGCGCTGGTGCTCCGACAACCACCCCGCGTCCTGGCGAAAACACGACAATCGGCGTGGTTGCGACAAACGCGAAGTTGACCAAGCCGCAGGCTGCCCGCATGGCGCTGATGGGGGACGACGGATTGGCTCGAGCGCTCTTCCCGTCGCACACGCTCGGCGACGGCGACACCGTGTTCGCGCTGGCGACCGGCGCCTGGAATGGAGCCGCGGACGTCAGCACCGTCGGCGCGCTGGCGGCCGATGTCATGTCCGAAGCGATTGTGCGCGCTGCCGTGATGGCGAAAAGCTCGGGTGGCTTGCCCGCGGCCGCGGATCTCGGGACCGTTCCTCCACGGTTCAAATAGATCTGAATCTCCAGCTCACACTGCTCATCGTCTATTCCGTTGCGCTCATCGCAATCGGCATGTGGATCGCGCGTTTCGTGCGCCGGAGCGCCGATTTCTTCGTTGCCGGCCGTTCGCTCAGCGCCCCGTTGCTATTCACGACTGTGCTCGCCTCGAACATCGGGGCAGGTGCAACCATCGGCGCGACGGGACGCGGCTACTTCGACGGCATCAGCGCGTGGTGGTGGAATGGATCGTCCGCGATTGGATCCATCTTCCTTGCTTTCTTCATCGGCCCGCGTGTCTGGCGGGCGGCGAAGGCGCACAACCTTTTCACGACAGGCGACTTCCTGGAACTGCGATACGGGCCGCTGGTACGTGCGTTGGTCACATGGTTGATCTGGCTCGGCACGCTCTCGATCTTTGCCGGTCAGTTGATCGCCGGCGCCGCAATCCTGAGCGTCGTCGCCGGTGTGCCGACGTGGGCGGGTACGATCATCAGCGCTTCCGTCGTGACAACGACGTTCATGGCGGGTGGGCTCCTCGGCATGGCATGGATCAACGTCGTGCAACTCGCCGTCCTCCTGGTCGGGTTTCTGATTGCCGTTCCCACGGTGCTCGCAAACGCCGGGGGGTTCAGCGGCATCGTGGCGTCGGCGGATGTTCCGACGACGTTCCTCGACTTCCTGCATTCGGGGGGACCGCTTTCGGGATGGACATTGCTGGTGTTTGTACCCGCGTTCGTCATCTCACCTGGTTTGATGCAGAAGGCGTATGGCGCCGTGACCGAGCGCGCGGTGCGGATCGGAATCGGTGTCCAGGCCGCGGCGCTTGCGATATTTGCATTCGCGCCGGCGCTGCTTGGCATGGCCGCACGTGCCACCCATCCCGGCCTCGGCAATCCGAACATCGTGCTGCCAACCGTCCTGGTCGAGCAGCTGCCGCCCTGGCTGGGCGCGCTCGCGCTCGCCGCGGTGTTCTCGGCGGAGGTCAGCGCGTGCGACGCGATTCTGTTCATGCTCGCGACGTCGCTCTCTCAGGATCTTTACAAGCGCTTCCTTCAGCCCGACGCGGACGATCGCGAATTGCTCCTGGTCGCACGCCTCGCCTCCTTTGCCGGAGGCGCCGGTGCCGTCGTTCTTGCGCTGCTGCTCGAAACCGTCCAGAGCGCACTGGCTATCTTCTACGCGTTGCTCGGTGTGAGTCTGCTGGCACCCGTTGTCGGCGGAGTGTATCTGCGGCGTGCGGGAACCGCTGAAGCACTCGGTTCGATCATCGCCGGCAATATCACGTTGCTCGTCGTGCGTTTCGGTCCACCGCGTTTGTTCTCGTCCGTGGATCCAGTCGTCGCGGGTCTGGCGGCCTCCGCCGCAGCCTTTGCGATGATCTATGCGGCGAGGACACTCCGGGTCTCCCGTAGCGCGAACCTTGAGGGTCACCGGTAACGCGAACCTTAAAGGGTCGCGCTACTGTGACTGATAGGATCTAACGTTCTATGAACACTCACCGCATCGCAGTGCTTGCCGGCGACGGTATCGGCAAGGAAGTCATCCCCGCAGGCATCAACG
>Ga0310810_10011886_pt1 | contig 10194 bp, 10 predicted proteins | sample NCmetagenome_FD_207641 | JGI IMG/M metagenome (GOLD analysis project Ga0310810, IMG submission 207641) | Soil microbial communities from experimental microcosm in Duke University, North Carolina, United States - NC | ecosystem: Engineered > Artificial ecosystem > Soil microcosm > Unclassified ...
GCTCGTCAGGACCATGAGCAGCGGCAGGGCCTCCTCCGCCGCGAGCCCCGCCCGCAGCCAGCCGTCGCGCTCCAGCCGGGCCGCGAGGCGCGTCATCTCACCGCGGCGATCGCGGCGCTGGCGCCCGACGAACTCGTGCGCCGCAGGGTCGATCGCGGCGACGCCGTAGAGCTGGGCAAGGATCGGGTCCTCCGAGGACCAGAAGCCGACGGCGCCGGCGATCGTCTCGTCGATCGCGGCATTCGGGTCGGGAAGGTCGATGACGCGCCGGAGCGTCACGAGCGCGGGGTTCGCGTCGAAGCGCTCGCAGATGCCGTCGATGAGGTCCAGCCGCGAGCCGAAGTGCTGGTAGAGCGTCGCGCGCGAGATGCCGGCGCGGTCGGCGACCTGCTCGACCGTCGACGCGTGAAACGCCCCCTCGGCCATGAGCTCGGCGACGGCGTCGGTGATCTTGCGGCGCGTCGCGGCCGATCGCTCGGTGCCGCGCCCGGCGGCCGGATACGAGCGCGCTGGCATCGACATGCAGTCTAGACAAGATGTCTGACGAATGGTAGCGTCGCGCCTGGACACGCTGTCCAGACACACCGTCCACCACTACGCATGATGGAGCCACGCACATGACCGTGCAGCAGCACACAGCGGCGATCGACACGACGCCCGTCGATCGCGCCACCGCCGCGACGTTCGAGCGCGCCGAGGCCTGGGCCTGGGCCGACATCTACGCCACGGCGCCTGCAGCCTTCGCCGCCGCCGCGGGCGTCGGCTACGAGGAGGTCGACGGCGCGCTCGTGCTGCGCTGGGCCGCCACCGGCCGGCGCTACTTCAGCCGCGCGGTCGGCCTCGGCGTCCAGCAGCCGGCCACGCCGGACGCGATCGACCGCATCATCGCCGGCTACGAGCGCGCGGGCATCTCGATGTTCCTCCTCGCGGCGCAGCCGCACTGCGAGCCCGCGGGCTATACCGGCTGGCTGCGCGAGCGCGGCCTCGAGCCGTTCGACGCGCACGACCGCGTCGTCCGCGGCGCCGCGCCCGCCCCACCGGCACGCGACGGCGCAGACACCGGCGGCCGCAGGTTCACCGTCGAGCGCGTCACGAGCGACACCGCCGCCGAATGGAGCGCGTTCCTCCAGCGCGTCTATCAGCTCGACACCGGCGACTGGCTGCCCCACCTCATAGAGCGCCCAGGCTGGCACCAGTACGTCGCCCGCGAGGACGGCGAGCTCGTCGCAGCGCGCTGCATGGCGATCGCCCCCGACGGCCTCGCCTGGCTGGGCATGGACGGCCCGGTGCCGGGCGTCCACCACGACGACTACGCCCCCGACGCCGCGCTCTGCGAGCACATCGTCCGCGACGGCCTCGCGCGCGGCGCCCGCGGCTTCGTCACCGACATCGAGGCGCCGTCGAAGGCGATGGACACCCCGGCCTACCGCTACTTCGGCGAGCTCGGCTTCAGCCGGCCCTACACCCGCACCCACTACGCGCGGGTGTCGTGATGCACGCCTCGATCTGGCATTTCACGGGCGATCCGGACGAGCTCCTGGCGGGCTATGACGCGATGCTCGCCGCGTTGCCGCCGTTCGAGCTGCAGCTCTGCCTGCGCGCCCCCGACGGCATCGTCATCGTCGACACCTGCCCCTCGCGGGAGGTCTTCGAGGGCTTCGCCGCCAGCGAGGACTTCCGTGCGCTGCGCAGCGCCCACGGCCTGCCCGACCCCGCGCGGCTGGAGGACTTCCCCGTCCATGTCGCGCACGTCGACGGGCGCGCGGTCCGCGCGAGCTGAACTCGGAACCCCGGGCTCAGCCGACGAGCGCGAGCGAGTTGTTGGACGCCTCGAACTCCGCGCCGACCTCGGCGAGGATCTCGAGCATCGCGGCGCAGGCCGGCGAGACGTAGCCGCCGGCGAGCGTCGCGGCGATGACGTGGCGCGTCAGCGGGCGCCCCTGCAGCGGACGGATGACGACGTCGTCGCGCACGGCGACGAGCGCGAGGTCCGGGATGAGGCAGACGCCGACGCCCGCGGCGACGAAGCCCTGGATCGCCGTGTAGTCGTCGGACATGAACGCCACGCGCGGCTCGAAGCCCGCGGCCTGGCAGGCGCGCTCGAGGATCATCCCGTCCGGGCAGCGGCCGGTTGCGCCCATGATCCAGGGATCCTCGGCGAGATCGGCGAGGCGGACGCGGCTCTTGTGCGCGACGCGGTGGCCGGCCGGCACGAGGACGTACATCGGGTCGTCGAGCAGGTGATGGCGCTCGATCATCTTGTCGACGATCGGCTCGAAGCCGGCCTCGACGGTCAGCGCGATGTCGCACTCCCCCGTCTTCACGCAGTCCAGGCCCTCATGCGGCTCGCGCGGCTCGAGCGTCACCTCGACGCCCGGGTGGCGCTCGCGGAAGCGCGCGATCGCGCGGGGAGCGACGGTCGCGCCGGCGCTCGGGAACGACACGAGCCGCAATCGCCCGCCGCGGACGCCGGCGATCGCCTCGAGCTCGGCCTCCGCGTCGGCGAGCCGGCAGAGGATGATGTCGGCGTGGCGCACGAGCGCGTGACCGGCCTCGGTCATGCGGATTCCGCGCGCGTTGCGGTCGACGAGGACCGTCCCGGCCTCGCGTTCGAGAGCGGCGATCTGCTGGGAGACGGCCGACTGGGTGTAGGCGAGTGATTCGGCGGCCGCGGAGAACGAGCCGCGCGCGGCGACCTCTCGGAGGACGCGCAGTCGCTTGACGTCGAGCATTAGCCAAGCTTATCGCGAACACGCACTAATGTCATTTGTGCTCATGGACTCACGGTGGCACGCTGGATCTCGTTCACCGCCCAGAAGCCACCACCGGAGCCACGCCATGATGCACTCGCCGACCATCGTCATCCGTCTCGCCACCACCGCCGACCGCAGCACGCTCAGCAACCTCGCCGAGCTCGACAGCCGCCACCCGCTGGCCGGGCCCGCGATGCTCGCCGAGGTCGACGGGACCGTCCGCGCCGCACTCGACCTCTCCGACGGCAGCGTCGCCGCGGACCCGTTCGTCCGCACCGCCGAGGTCGTCGAGATGCTGCGCCTGCGCGCTCGCCGCCTCGAGGGGCAGCCGACCAGGCGCGTGCGCGCCCGGCTCCGTCATCCCCGGCGCGCGCTGGCCTCCTTGCGTGCGTAGCAGCCCGCGTCAGGCTCAGAGCCCGCGTCAGGCTCAGGCGAGCTCCTCGCGGAGCTTGCGCAGCCCGCGGTACACCCGGCCCTCGACGGTGCTCTCCGGCTCGTCGAGGGCCGCGGCGATCTCCTTCAGCGTGAGGTCGGCGCCGAAGCGCAGCGCCAGGCACTCGCGCTCCTCCTCCGAGAGGCCCGCGAGCGCCCGCATGACGTAGTCGCGGTCCGCGACCGCGTCGAGGCCGGGATCGGCGCCGCCGGCGTCGCCCGCGCTCACCCGCTCGTAGGCGCGCGCCTCGGCCGCGCGCCGGCGGGCGTGGTCGCGCAGCCGGTTCAGCGCGATCGACATGAGCCACGTGCGCTCGCTGCCGCGCGCGCGATCGAACAGCCGGCGCGAGCGCAGCGCCGCCTCGAAGGTGTCCGCGAGCAGGTCCTGCGCGAGGATCCGATCGCCGGTGCGGTACGCGAGGAAGCCGTACACCGCCTGCGCGTGCTCCGAGTAGACACGGTCGAAGTCGGCCCGGCGCATCGAGGTTCGGATCATCGCAGTCGGAAACCGGCGCGCTCGTGCGTATAGACCGGTGATGAACCATTCACACGACCTTCCGCCGGAGCTGCTCGAGACTGCACGGATGCTCGAGCACCACCGGCCCAGCCTGACGGAACCCGAGCTCGCCGCGATCAAGCAGCGCGCCGCCGGCCCCGCGTCACGGCGGTCGACAAAGCAAGGAGGCTTCATGCGGTCCCGTCTCGCAATCATGGCTCTGCTCGCCACCGGCGCGCTCATGAGCAGCGGAGGCGCCGCCCTCGGCGTCTCGGCGCTCTCCACCGATCTGACGGCCAGCTCGGCGCAGTACGGCGCCCCCAGCGGGCAGGCCGTGGCCCCCGACTCGACGTCGTCGGCAGCCCCCGGCGGCGGCAGCGAGGTCCTCGGCACGCAGGCGCAGGCCGCGGCGCCGTCCGGCAACGCCGGCTCGGGCAACAACAGCGCCGTCGCGGGCGCGCGCACCAACGGCACGCCGGGCACGACCGCGACCGCGGCCGCGCAGGCCCCGCGCCAGATCTCGGCCTCGACGGCCGACCAGCTGCCGTTCACGGGCTACGCGGCGATCCCGATGCTCTTCTTCGGGCTCCTGCTGCTCGGCTCCGGCCTCGTGCTGCGCCGCAGCTCGCGCCGCGCCGGCGACACGGCGTAGGGCACAGCTCAGTTCTGGGGGAGGCGGGCCGTCAGCGCCCGCCTCTTCCATGCCTGGGGGTCGTTCGTCGCCAGCAGCCGCTGGGCGCGGAAGACGAGTGGCTCGAGCGGGTTCAGGCGCTGCGCGATCCGCAGCTCGGCGCGCGGGTCGCGGCCCGCCGCCGCGCGGACGAGTGCGAGGCCGTAGTGGCCCTCCCAGTTGCCGGGGTCCTTGCGGACGGCATTCGTCAGCGCGCGGACCGCGAGCTCGGACTGCCCGAGCCGCACGTCGCAGTACCCGAGCAGGACGAACGGCTCGGGCCGCACGCCGAGCGCCGAGGTCGAGTCCAGCGCGCGGTCGACCGCCGTCGCGCAGTCGCCGCGGGCGAACGCGCGCGCGCTGTCGCGCAGCGGCCCCTCGGACAGGTACAGGCGCGCCGGGACGAGCGCGAGCACGAGGCAGCCGAGCGCCAGGACGATGCGGCCGAGCGGCGGGACCGCGCGGCCGGCCTGCGCGTCGGCAGGCGCCGCGAGCGCCAGCCCGCCGACGGCGAAGAGCCAGAACGTGATCGCCGGCATCTCCCAGTCCCAGTCGACGCCGGCGTGCAGCGCCCAGGCGACGCCCGCGCCGAGCAGGGCGGCGCCGACGACCCGGTCGGGTCCGCGCGAGCGCGCGGCGAAGCCGCCGAGGACGAGCAGCAGCGCGGCGACGACGAGCAGGAAGCCGACGACGCCGAGCTCGCCGAGGACCTCGACGTAGAGCGAGTGCGCGTCCTCGACCTGGTAGGCCTCGGGGCGGTCGCGGTCCCAGTCCAGCGCGTACGTGCCGGCTCCGCGCCCGTGCAGGCGCTCGGCGGAGAACGCGTCGAGCGCGACGCGCCACTGGTCGATGCGCCCGTTGTTGCCGGGGTTCGTCAGCCGGTTGCGGATGTCCGCGGTCGTCGCGTGGCTGATGCGGTCGCCCTGGACGAAGCGGTCGTACTGGCGCTGGACCTTGTCCGGCGCGCCGGCCGCGAGCGCGACGAGCACGACGGCAGCCGCGAGCCCCGCCGCGATCGCGGCGCGCACCGCGGGGGCGCGCAGCGCCGTGAGGCGCCGGTCGACGGGCAGCAGCGCCGCGCGCGCGGCGCCGGCCAGCAGCGCGCAGACGGCCACGACGAGCGCGACGTGATGGCCCTGCGCGGCCGCGGCGGCGGTCGTCGGGTCCTCCGACGCGAGGAGGTCGGCGCCGTAGGCCGACATCACGGCGACGGCGACCGCCGGCACGGCGACGAGCGCACCGGTCGCCAGCGCGCGCGGGCGCCCGGCGACGAGCAGCACGAGCACGCCGGCCGCGCCGGCCGCGATCGACCCGCGCGAGAACGTCAGCAGGAGCACGGGACCGAGCACCGGCAGCGCGACGGCGCCGAGCACGCGCACGACCGGGTGCTCGCGGTCGTCGCAGGTCAGGGCGAAGGCGACGACGATGCCGATCGCCGCGAGCAGGCCGAGCGCGTTCCAGTAGCCCAGCGGGTAGCTCAGGCGGTCGACGGAGACCTCCGGGCTGATCGCCCACACGTCCGGCGCCAGGCGCGTGACGAGCGCGCAGAGGCAGACGGCGAAGGCCGCGAACGCCAGCCCGCGCAGCGCCCAGCGCAGCCGCTGCGGCGTGCGCCCCAGCGACCCGACGACGACGAAGCCGAGCAGGTACAGCAGCGCGCGGTCGTACTCGACGAGCGCGCGTGCGGGGGCATCCGACCAGGTGCCCGACAGCAGCGCCCAGCCGGCGAACAGCGCGAGCGCCGCCGCCCCCGCGACGTAGCCGCCGCTGACCGCCCCCCATGCCCGCGCACCGGCCGTCAGGCGCACGACGAGGACGACGGCGCCGGGAGAAAGCCCCCCGACGCGAACCCGAAGCCGATCACGGCCACCGCCGGGATCAGCGGGAGCAGCGCAGCGGCCGCCCGTGGGCCGCGACCCGTCAGTCCGTACCGCCCTGCACGCCGCTGCGCTGGCGCTCGGCGGGCGGCGCCGTGGCCGTCGGGCGCGGCGCGTAGTACGCGTGCCGCTCCCCGCCGCCGGAGTCCGTGACGACGAGCCCGAGCCGCTCGGCGCCGAGATTCGCGAGCGAGCGGTTCGCGCGGCGGGCCGCGTCCTTCGTCGTCTGGTTCAGCCGCGTGACGACCGCGACGCCCTCCACCATGCGGTCGAGCACCGTCGCGTCGTTGACCGTGCCGACAGGGGCGGTGTCGATGAGCACCATGTCGGCGAGCGAGCGCGCGACCTCGACGACGAGGTTCATCGCAGGATCCGCCAGCGCGCGCTGCGGGTTGTCCGGGATCTCGCCGGCGGGCAGCAGCCCGATCGTCCCGCGCGCCCCGGCGCCGTCCTCGACCGCCCGCAGCGTGTTCGCGTCGAGCCACAGCAGCTCGCGCTCGATCGACCCGCCGGCGAGCACGCCGGTCACGCCGGCCGACGCCGTGACGTCGGCGTAGCGGCCGAACGCCGGCCGGCGCAGGTCGGCCTCGATGACGATGACGGTCAGCCCGAGCTGGGCGTAGGCCCGCGCGAGGCCGAGCGTCACGCTCGTCTTGCCGTCGCCGGGACCCGGCGAGGTGATCATGACGACGGAGCTCGAGCGCCCGGTCGTGGCGAGCTGGAGGTTCGCGGCGAGCAGCCCGTAGGCCTCGCGCTGGGCGGGATCGTCGAGGTCGGCGCCGCGGCGCGCCGGGCGCGGGATCGCGGCGAGGACCGGGAGGTCGAAGAAGTCCTCGACCTCGCGCTCGTCGGTGAAGCGCCGGTCGACGAGGTTCAGCACGAGCGCCGCCCCGACGCCGAGCACGATGCCGAGCAGGAGGCCCAGCGCGGCGCTCAGCAGCGGCCGCGGCCGCGACGCGCTGGTCGGGACACTCGCCCGCCGCACGAGCTCGGCGCCGCCGGTCTGCAGCGCCGACGCGATCTGCAGCTCGCGCTGGCGTGCCTGCAGGTCGCGGCCCTCGACCGTGCGGCGGTCGACGGGCGACAGCGCGAGCAGCTGGCCCTGCGCGAGGTCCGCGGCCTGCTTGTAGCGCGCCCGCGCCGAGCTCACGCGGAACTGCACGTAGGAGTCGGCGAACGCGTTCGCGATCTTCGCCGCCAGCACGGGGTCGTGATCGCGCACGCGCAGGCGGACGATGTCGGAGGTCGTGCTCGTCTCGGTGTGGACCTGGGCGAGGAGGTCGTCGAGCGAGCGGCTCAGGCCGAGGGTGCGCTGCACGTCGCGCGCCGTCGGCCCGACCTTGATGAGCTCGACCTCGGTGTTGAGGTCGCGCTCGGGGTCGCTGGAGCGCGTGTTCCCGGACGGGTCGAGCAAGGCGTTGATCGGCTCCTCGCCGCGCAGCAGCAGCTGGGCGGTGGCGTCGTACTGCTTCGCCGAGCTCGCGCTGAGCGCGAACGCCAACCCCGTCACGACGACGACGACGGCCAGGACCAGCCGCCAGCGGGAACGCACGGCGCGGATCGAGTCGAGGAGCTGTGGGGTTTCGGGGTTCATGCGGTCTGTGGCAAGCGCACGGGACAGGATGACACGCAAAGCCGCAACTCAAGGTTGCAGCTTCCCGCGCCGATGTGTGCGAGGAGGGCACTACTGGGCATGACGTTCTGTGGCCTAGGTTGAGATTCGGTAACCCGCGCCACCACCGCCAAGCTCAATCACGGAAGAGGTCATGGGCATCCACGCAGGGACAACGCTGGACCGAGAGCTGCGCGCAACGCCCACCAATCAACAGGCACTGGTGCTCGTCCCGCCGCTCGCGGCGCCCGCGCCCCGGCGGACGTCCGCCGCCTGGCCCCGGGCCAAGCGCGTCGCCGACGTGCTGCTCGCCGTCGTGCTGCTCGTCGCGGTCCTGCCGCTGCTGCTCGTCATCGGCCTCGCCATCCGCCTCGACACGCCCGGCCCGCTGTTCTTCCGCCAGCAGCGACTGGGTCGCGACCGCCGGACGTTCACTGTGCTGAAGTTCCGCACGATGCACGACGGCGTCTCGCCCGAAGCCCACCGGCTCTACATCGCCAAGCTCGCCGCCGAGGGCGAGGCCGGCGAGGGCCTGAAGAAGCTCACGGCCGACCCGCGCGTCACGCGCGTCGGCGCGTTCCTGCGCCGCACGAGCCTCGACGAGCTGCCGCAGCTCATCAACATCGTCCGCGGTGAGATGTCGGTCATCGGGCCGCGCCCGGCGCTCGAGTACGAGCTCGAGCACTACGAGCCCGGGGACTACGCGCGCTTCGACGTGCGCCCGGGCCTCACCGGCCTGTGGCAGGTGTCGGGGCGCAACAGCATCGGCTTCCGCGGGATGCTCGAGCTCGACGCGCAGTACGCCCGGACGACCAGCGCGCGCCTCGACGCGACGATCCTCCTGCGCACGCCACTCGCGCTCCTGCGCGGCAATGCGGCCTGACGCGGGCAGCGCCGGTCACCCCGAGCGGGGGGTCGCGATCGTCGGCCTCGGCTACTGGGGCCCAAACCTCCTGCGCAACGCGTGGTCGACCGACGGCATGCGCGTCATCGCCGCCTGCGACCGCGACAGCGCGAAGCTCGCGCCCGTCGCCCATCGCTATCCGACGGTCCGCACGACCCGCAGCTACGACGACGTGCTCGCCGCCGCCGACGTCGACGCGGTGATCATCGCCACCCCGGTGCGCACGCACTACGAGCTCGCCCGCGAGGCGCTGCTGGCCGGCAAGCACGTGTTCGTCGAGAAGCCGCTGGCGCAGACGAGCGCCGAGTGCCGCGAGCTCATCCGCATCGCCGACGAGCGCTCGCTCGTCCTCATGCCGGGCCATACGTTCCTCTACTCGCCGCCGGCCCGGAAGGTCAAGGAGCTGCTCGACGCCGGCGAGCTCGGCGAGCTGTTCTTCGGGACCTTCAGCCGCGTGAACCTCGGCATCCACCAGAGCGACGCGAGCGTCCTGCGCGACCTCGGCCCGCACGACTTCTCGATGCTCCTGCACTGGCTCGGCGAGCCGACCTTCGTCCGGGCGATCGCCCGCGACTCGGTCGGTTCCGGACAGCTCGACGTCGCGTTCATCGACCTCGGGATGCCGAGCGGCGCGCTCGTGCACATGGAGTTCTCCTGGCTGGCGCCGACGAAGCTGCGCCGGACGGTGCTCGTCGGCAGCGAGCGGATGATCGTCTACGAGGACACGAGCAGCGAGCAGGTGCGCGTCTTCGACCGCGGCGTCGAGGTCCTCGAGCCGCAGAGCTTCGGCGAGCACCAGCTCTCCTATCGCTCCGGCGACATCCTCACCCCGCGCCTGGACGCCGACGAGCCGCTCGGCCTCGAGCTGCAGGACTTCCTCGGCGCGATGGTCGAGGGCCGCGACCCCGTCTCCAGCGCGAAGGTCGGCCTCGACGTCGTGCGCATCATCGAGGCCGCCGAGCACTCGCTCGAGCACAACGCGTCGCCGGTCGGGCTGACCGACGACGGCAGCGACGGCCGCCGCGGCGGCGACCGCCGGCGCAGCGAGGGCGGCATGCCCGCCGTCGCGCGGCTCCTGGCGTCCGACGCATCGACGTGAGCCCCGACCCGATCCCCCTGTTCGATCTCGCGCGCCGCTGGCCGGGCGAGCGCGACGCCGTGCTGGCGACCGTCGAGCGCATCGCGGCGACGGGCGCCTACAGCCTCGGCGCGGATCTCGCGGCCTTCGAGGCGGAGTTCGCCGCGTTCTGCGAGACGGCGCACTGCGTCGGCGTCGCCAACGGGACGGTCGCGATCGAGCTCGCGCTGCGCGCCTGCGGCGCCGGGCCGGGCACCGAGGTCGTCACCGTCGCGCACACGTTCGTCGCGACGGTCGAGGCGATCGCGGCGACCGGCGCGACGCCGGTCCTCGTCGACATCGACCCCGTCACGCGCTGCATGGACCCGGCGG
>Ga0310810_10011889_pt1 | contig 10192 bp, 8 predicted proteins | sample NCmetagenome_FD_207641 | JGI IMG/M metagenome (GOLD analysis project Ga0310810, IMG submission 207641) | Soil microbial communities from experimental microcosm in Duke University, North Carolina, United States - NC | ecosystem: Engineered > Artificial ecosystem > Soil microcosm > Unclassified ...
CCCACTCCAGCGGCATCCAATAAATGCCGTCCTCGGCGAACAGGTCGAGCCATTCCTCGAAGCGGTGCTGGTCGATCATCCGCGCCTCGCGGATGACGAACTCGATAAGCTCCTGATCGGTCGGGGCGGTCATGGCGGCGCTCACATCGACATCGTCATGAACTTCGACCAGGCGGAGAACTGGTTGCGCATCTGCCATTCGGTCGTGCCGTTGGTATCTGCGGTGACGTCGGGCTTCTCCGCCGCATTGTAAAGCCGCCCCACGTTGACCCACTGGTTCGCGTCGACGTGCAGGCCCTCCTGCGCGCGCTCGTACATTTCGAGATCGTCGTGCCCCACCACCGAGGTGGACGCGTTGATCAAGCGGTTATACATCAGCGTACGTTCGAGCAGCATGTCGGGCGCATCGACGAGGCGGAAGGTCCACGATTCGACCAGCGTTTTGTTGGCCGCCAGCGGCTTGAACAGGCGGATGAGCTGGATCGGCCCCTTGGCCATCAGATTGGGGAAATAGCAGGTGTTGTGGCGGTTCTCGCCGAGGATCGCCTTCGCACGCTCCTCGCCATAGGCCGCGACCATCTTGTCGAAATAGCCGGAGATCGCCGAATAGTCCGAGTGAATCGAATGGTGCACGCCGGTGTGGCCGTGCCCGTTCGGCCAGACGCGGATGCCCATGTTCTCGAAGAATTCGTAAGGCGACATGAACGGCGCGTAGATCTCGACCGCCATCGGTTTCTTCGTGCCGGGCGGCGCCTTATTGAAGACGCTGATGGCCGTTCCCGCCGATGACGCGTGCGCGATCATCGGATGGCAGGTGTCGGTCTGGTTCTCGACCAGCATCTTCCAATTGCAATTGTGCATGTAGCGCAGCACGCCGCCGGCGACCTCGAGTTTGCCGACCGGCGATCGGTCGACCATGTTGTCGAGGCTCGACAGGCTGTCGCCGAAGAACTCCTCGAAACCCAGGCCGACATCGTTGAGCTTGGCGAAGACGAAGCCGCGGTAATTATGCACGTGGCGGACGGGGCTCATGCCTTTCGCCGCGTGGCTCTCCTCGAAACCGGTGTTCTCGTAGCCCTCGCGCAGCGGGATCGCGATCAGCGAGCCGTCGGTGCGGAAGCTCCAAGCGTGATACGGACAACGGAAGAACTTGCCGGTGTTGCCGCAGGTCTCGGTCGTGATGCGCGTGCCCTTGTGCGGGCAGCGGTTGAAGAGGACCTTCACCGTGTTGTCGGAGTGGCGCACCATCAGGACGGGCTGAAGGCCGATCGTCGTGCCGAAATAGTCGCCCGGGTTCGGCACCTGGCTGTCGTGGCCGACATAAACCCAGGTGTTGGCGAAGAGATGCTCCATCTCGAGCTGGAACACTTCCTCGTCGATATAGACGTCGCGATGCACTTCGGCGGGCCGGACGAGGTCCTTGATGGCGGTAGCGTTGCCTCTGTATCTCGACATGGCCGGGCTCCTGCGCACTCTCTCAGAGCAAGGTATTTTAGGTCTAAAATAATTCGCGGGGCAACTGGCGAAATCTACAGCCCTTTCGGGTGCGACATAAACTCCTCGATGATCTCCGGCGGCGGCATCATGAACTCGGCCGAACGGCTGGCGCCGAGGCCGGTAAGCGTGCGCAGCTTCACCGCCAGCTCCGCCATCTTCACCGCGATCGGGATGCCGTTGATCACCGGCGCGCCGTCGACCGCGTGCTCGTGCAGTGCCGAGAACAGCAGCATCGGGATGCCGCCGCCGGGGATGAGCACCTCGCAGCCATCGGCGACGAGGGGCTTCGCCTGCGCCGCGAACAGGTCGCGCACCTCGTCGGCGAGCGCCTGCGACTCGTAGGCCTTCAGGATCTGCCCCGGCTGGAACTGCATGGCGTGCACGCCGACGACGCGGCGCTCCAGCCCGTATTTGTGGATCTGGTGGTGAAACCACGGAATGTAGCGGGTATTGATGGTGACGATGCCCACGCGCTGGCCGAGCTGAAGGCTGTAGAGCATCGACGCTTCGCCCAGCGCCACCACCGGGATCTTCGTCACCGAGCGCGCCTCGTAGAGGCCGGCGTCCTGGAAATGGCCGATAACGAAGGCGTCGTAGCCCTCGCGCTCTGCACGTACCGCGTTGCAGATGACCTCGCGGGCGCACCGCATCTCGACGATCGGATGGGCGTAGGAATCGTGCGGCGTGATGCCGTGTACCTCGACCTCGGTGCCCGGATCGACGATCTGCTTGAGGTGCGCGCGCAGGCGGTCCCAGTAGGTCTTGCCGTTCTCGTAATCGACGTAGCTCTGATACCAGATCCGCATGTCTTGACCTCCGCTTGCATCGAACCGCATTGCCGCGCCAAGATGCTTTAAGTTGGAAATAATTGCCAGATGACGCAGACGCCCTCCGACCGTACGCCCGCCGCCCGGCTCGTCGACGAGCTGGCGCGGGATTTTTCGCCCGCCGATCGCACCGTGCCGGCGATGCTGGCGCGACAGGCGGATCGTTACGGCGACAAGCCACTGGTATCGTCGGGCGGGCAGAGCTGGACCTATGCGCAGGCACGCGACGAAGCGGCACGGTTCGGCGCCACCTTGCGCGCCGCCGGCATCGAGCGTGGCGACCGCGTCGCGCTGATCTGCTCGAACCGGCTCGAGTTTTTGCGCGCCTTCCTCGGCTGCGCCTGGATCGGCGCCGTGTCGGTGCCGATCAACACCGCCTCGCGCGGGCATCAGCTTCAGCACATCCTGTCCAATTCCGCGGCGCGGCTGTTGATCGTCGAAGGCGCCTACGCCGGTAATCTCGATCACCTTGACTTGGCGGCGTTGCCGCTCGAGACGGTCTGGACCATCGACGCGGAAGCGCCGCTCACGGCCGGCAAGATCGTGTCCGCGCCGGTGCCGGCATTCGTGAACGCATGCGAGGCCGAGACGATGCGGCCGCGCGACATGCTGACAATCCTCTACACGTCCGGCACCACCGGCCCGTCGAAGGGCGTCTGCTGTCCGCACGCGCAATATTTCTGGTGGGGAGCGAACACCGCGGCACTGCTCGGCCTGTCCGGCAGCGACACGCTGCAATCGACGCTGCCGCTGTTCCACACAAACGCGCTGAATACGTTCTTCCAGGCGATGCTGATGGGCATCAGCGTCACCTACGAGAAACGCTTCTCGGCGTCGGACTTCTACGCCGCGCTCGGCCGCTCGCAGGCGACCGCTACCTATGTGCTCGGCGCGATGGTGCCGATCCTTCTGTCGCGACCGCGCGGGCCGGAAGAGCGCGCGCATCGCGTTACGGTCGCGCTCGCGCCCGGCGCGCCTGCGCGCTTCCACACCGAGTTCACCGAGCGCACCGGCATCCACCTGATCGACGGCTGGGGCTCGACCGAAACGAACTTCGTGCTCGGCACCACCACCGACAAGACGCGGCCCGGCACGATGGGCCCGGTGTTCGACGGCTTCCAGGCGCGCGTCGTCGACGGCGACGACAATGACGTTCCGGACGGAACGCCGGGTGAACTTCTGGTGCGCGCCGATCAGCCCTACGCCTTCGCCACCGGCTATTTCGGCGCGCCGGAGAAGACGGTCGAGGCCTGGCAGAATTTGTGGTTTCACACCGGCGACCGCGTCATTCGCGAGACCGACGGCTACTACCGCTTCGTCGACCGCATCAAGGACGCGATCCGGCGCCGCGGCGAGAATATCTCGTCCTTCGAGGTCGAGCAGGTGCTTTTGAGCCATCCGGCGGTTGCAATCGCCGCCGCCTTCCCGGTGCGCTCGTCACTCGCCGAGGACGAGGTCATGGTCGCGGTCGTTCTGCACCCTGGGCAGAGCCTCGCCGCGCTCGACCTCATAAAATATTGCGAGCCGCTGCTGCCTTATTTCGCCGTGCCGCGCTATGTCGAATTCGTCGCCACATTGCCCACGACCGAGAACGGCAAGGTGCAGAAATACAAGCTCAGCGAACGCGGCGTCAGCCCCGCCACCTGGGACCGCGAGGCCGCCGGCTACAAGCTCAAACGCGCCTGAAAGCGCCTGCGGCAGGCCGAGCGTTGACAGCCCGAAACCGATCATTTTAAGATTGAAATAATTCTTCCGACGAGGCCCGCGCACGGGCGACATCAGCGTTCATCCGGATGGAGAGCACCATGAAGAGAGTAGCCCTCGGCCTCGCCGCGCTCGCATTGACCTTCAGTGCCACCGCGGCAAGCGCGCAGGACATCACCGTCGGCTTCGTCACCTCGCTCAGCGGCCCGGCTTCGTCGATCGGCCTCAACTACGAGAAGGGCATCAACGCGGCCTACGCCTATCAGGCGGAAGTCGACGGCCACAAGATCAACCTCGTCAAGCTCGACGACGGCTCCGATCCGTCGGCGGCGACGCAGAACGCGCGCAAGCTCGTGCAGCAGAACCACGTCGACATCATGATCGGCACGTCGAGCGCGCCGGGCACCAACGCCATGCTCACGGTGGCCAACGAATTGAAGGTGCCGTTCATCGGCGTCTCGCCGGTCAACGTGAAGATCCCGGAAGAAGGCCACCCGTGGGGCATCGCGGTGCCGCAGACGCCGAACCTGATGGTCAAGGTGATCGCCGACCGCATGAAGCGCGAAGGCGTCAAGACCGTCGGCTTCATCGGTTTCACCGATTCCTGGGGCGACCTCGTCTACAACGGCGCGAAGGCGTCGGAAGCGGCCGGCGGCCCGAAGCTGACCAGCAACGAGCGCTATACGCGCACCGACACCTCGGTCACCGCGCAGGCGCTGAAGGTCATGGCGACCAAGCCCGACGCGCTGCTCGACGGCGGCTCGGCCACGCAGGCCGCACTGCCGCTCCTCGAAATGCGCAAGCTCGGCTTCAAGGGCAACTTCTTCGGCACGCCGGCGCTGCTCAATCGCGACTTCGTGCGCATCGGCGGCAAGGCGGCCGACGGCGTGCAGGTCTCGGCCGGCCCGGTGATCGTCACCTCGCAGCTGCCCGACTCGCACTTCTCCAAGTCGATCGGCACCAAATTCCACGAGGTGTTCAAGAAAGTGAACAACTCGGAAGCCGATGACGGGTTCTCTGGCTATTCCTTCGACGGCTGGCTGATCTTCATCAACGCCGCCAAGGTGGCGCTGAAGACCGCCAAACCGGGCACGCCCGAGTTCCACGAAGCGCTCATGCAGGCGATCTACTCCAACAAGGACGTCGCCGGCGTTCACGCGATCTACAATTTCACGCCGAAGTCCTATTACGGCGTCGACGAGCGCAGCCTCGTCGTGGTCAAGCTCGCCGAAGGCAAGTGGGTGTACCAGCCCTGACCTCACATTGATCCTCGCGGCGATCTGACGAAGGCACCATGAACGCTCAGATCGCCGCGATACTGACCATGGATGGCGTCGCCACCGGCGCTATCTATGTCCTGATCGCGCTCGGTTTCGTCCTCATCTTCGCCGTCACGCGCATCATCTTCGTCCCGTTCGGCGACATCACCGCCTTCACCGCATTGACGCTGGCCGACCTCGAGGCCAAACGCCTGCCCGGCACCGCCTCGATGGTGGCGGTTCTGGCCGTCGTCGCGGCGCTGATGGAATGCGCGGCGCTCCTACGCTCCGGCCAGGCAGCCCGCATCCCGCGCGCCCTCCTCTATTATCTCGTGCTGCCGCTCGTCCCCGCCGCGATCGTATGGGCGACGTCCGGCACGCTGCTGCCGGCGCCGTTGCGCATCCCCCTGACGATCCTGCTCATCCTGCCGCTGGCGCCGCTGCTCGACCGCATCGTGTTCCGGCCGATCGCCGATGCCTCCGTGCTGCTGCTGCTCATCGTCTCCGTGGCGCTGCACTTCGCGCTGGTCGGCATGGGTCTCCTATTCTTCGGCCCGGAAGGCGTGCGCACGCAGAGCCTGATCGACTTCTCGACCGACATCGCCGGCACACCGGTCTCGGGCGAGACGCTGCTGATCGTCGGCTCCGCCGCCTTTTTCAGCTTCCTGCTGTTCCTGTTCTTCAACTACACCTTGACCGGCAAGGCGCTGCACGCGACCGCGATGAACCGTACCGGCGCACGGCTGATGGGCATCAGGCCGCAGCAATCCGGCACCATCGCCTTCCTGCTCGGCTCGCTGCTCGCCGCCGTCTCGGGCGTGCTGATCGCGCCCGTCAACACCATCTTCTACGATTCCGGCTTCCTCATCGGGCTCAAGGCCTTCGTCGGCGCCATCATCGGCGGCCTCGTCAGCTTCCCGGTGACGGCGATCGGCTCGGTTTTCGTCGGTATTCTCGAAAGCTTTGCCGCCTTCCAGAGCAGCCCGTTCAAGGAGGTGATCGTCTTCTCGATCCTGATCCCGGTGCTGCTGTGGCGATCCTACTCCTTCGTCAATCACGAGGAGGAGGACGAGGAATGAGCGCCCGCGCCAATATGTTGATCGTGGCGCTCGCGGTGCTCGCACTGCTGGCGGCGCCGTTTTATCTGGCACCGTTCACCGTCACGCTGCTCAACTACATCGGCGTCTATTCATTCGTCGCGCTCGGACTTGTGCTGCTGACCGGCGTCGCGGGCATGGTGTCGTTCGGCCAAGCCTCCTTCATGGGCATCGCCGCCTACGCCACCGCCTGGACCTCGGCGATCATGGGGTATTCGCCGTGGCTCGGCCTCATCCTCGCCATCGTCGTCACCTGCGCGGTCGCCGCCGCCGTCGGCCTGCTGACGCTGCGCTTGCAAGGCCACTTCCTCTCGCTCAGCACGATTGCCTGGGGCCTCGCGCTCTACTTCACCTTCGGCAACATCGCCTGGCTGGGCGCCTATAACGGCATCCCGTCGATCCCGGCGCCGTCGCTTGGCTCGATCCCGCTCATCGGTTCGGGCCAGATCTTCTATCTGATCTGGATCGCGTTGCTGCTTGCGCTGCTTGGCGCGCGCAACCTGCTCGGCTCGCGTTCGGGGCGCGCCATGCGCGCTTTGCGCGGCGGCAATGCACTCGTGGAATCGCTCGGCATTAATGCGCTCTATGTGCGGCTCGCGACTTTCGTCATCGCGGCGCTGCTCGCCGCCCTGTCCGGCTGGCTCTATGCCCATATGAGCCGCTTCGTGAGTCCCACGCCCTTCGACGTCACCTGGAGCATCATCTTCCTGATGATGGCTATGGTCGGCGGTTCCGGCTATCTACTCGGCGCCGTGGTCGGCGCGGCCCTGATCACGCTCTTGAAGAACTGGATCCAGGACGTGCTGCCGCTGATCGCGCCGAGTTCGTCGGGTCAACTCGAGATCGTCGTGTTCTCGGCGCTGTTCATCGTGTTCCTCCAGCGCGCACGAAACGGCATCGTGCCTTACGTCGCGCAATGGCTGCCCGAGACGGTGCGCGAGACGCCGCAGGCCGCCGAGGCGCTGCCGCGCCGCGCCCAACCCGAGAAGGGCCAGGCGCTGATGCGCGTCGAGGCGGCGAGCCGCAACTTCGGCGGCCTCATCGCCGTCAACAAGGTCTCGTTCGACCTGAACTCCGGCGAGATCCTGGCGCTGATCGGGCCGAATGGCGCCGGCAAGACGACCATGTTCAACCTGATCACCGGTGCGCTGCGCGCCAGCGAAGGCCGCATCGAGTTCGCCGGCAGCGACATCACGCGCGCGTCCGCGTGCAGCATTGCCCGCGGCGGCATCGCGCGCACTTTCCAGCACGTCAAGCTGCGGCCGCGCATGTCGCTCCTCGACAACGTTTTGCTCGGCGCCTATGCGCGCACGCGCGCGGGCTTCTTCGCCGGCGCGCTGCGTCTCGACCGCACCGAGGAGGAGCATGCGCGCAGCGAAGCGATGCGCCAGCTCGAGCGCGTGGGCTTGAGCGCAAGGCCGTTCGATCTCGCCGGCAACCTGCCGCTCGGCAACCAGCGCCTCCTCGAGATCGCGCGCGCGCTCGCGGCCGACCCCGTGCTGCTGGTGCTCGACGAGCCAGCGGCGGGCCTGCGCCGGCAGGAAAAAATGAAGCTCGCAGAGCTGCTGCGCACGCTGCGCGCCGAAGGCCTGACCATTCTGCTGGTCGAGCACGACATGGATTTCGTCATGGGCCTCGTCGACCGCATCGTGGTGATGGAGTTCGGCTGCAAGCTTTGCGAGGGCACGCCCGAGGCCGTGCGCGCCGACGCGCGCGTGCAGGAAGCCTACCTCGGGGGCGTGGCATGACCGCACTCCTGTCGATCGAGAAGGTCGGGGTCTGCTACGGCAAGGCCGAGGCCGTGCGCGACGTGACGCTGGATGTCGAACGCGGTCAGATCGTCACCGTGATTGGCGCCAACGGCGCCGGCAAGACGAGCCTGCTCAACACCGCGATCGGTCTCTTGCCGTGCAGCGGCCGCGTCTCGTTCGACGGACGCGACGTTACGCGACTGGACACCGAGAGCCGCGTCGAGATGGGATTCTGCCTCGTGCCGGAGCGGCGCGAATTGTTCGCCGGCATGTCGGTCGAGGACAATCTCTTGCTCGGGGCTTATTCGCGATGCGACGGTGCCGCCGCCGTGAAGCAATCCATGACCGAAGTGTTCGCGCGCTTTCCTCGCCTCGCCGAACGCCGCGCGCAGAAGGCCGGGACCTTGTCGGGCGGCGAGCGGCAGATGCTGGCGCTCGGCCGCGCGCTGATGGCGAAGCCGCAACTTCTCATGCTCGATGAGCCGAGCCTCGGCCTGGCGCCGCTCATCACGCGCGAGATCTTTCGCATCATCGCCTCGCTGCGCGAGCTCGGCGTGTCGATCCTCCTGATCGAGCAGAACGCGCGTGCGGCTCTGGAGACCGCCGACTTCGGCTACGTGATGGAGACCGGCGAGATCGTCCATTCCGGCCCGGCGTCATCGCTGATCCACGATCCGCGGCTGATCGCGACCTATCTCGGCGGGCACTAGACCGGCGGCCTGGCGAGCCCCGCGTCCTTGAGCGCCTTCATGAAAGCGGCGAGCCGCTCGCGGCGATAGGTGGGCACATCCATCGACGAGTAGTCGAAGAAGCCCTTGCCGTCGCGCAGGCCGTTGCGTCCCTCGGCCATGTTGTCGTGCACGATCTGCGGCGCCTCGAAGCGCTTATCCTTCATCGCGTCGGCCATATAGCGGCTGGCATAGTAGAGAATGTCGCCGCCGCCCCAATCGATGAATTCGAGCAGGCCGAGAATGGCAAAGCGGAAGCCGAAGCCGTACTTCACCGCCTTGTCGACGTCCTCGGCGGTGGCGACGCCCTCCTCGACCAACCGCGCCGCCTCGTTCATCGCCAGCGCCTGGATGCGGGGCACGATGTAACCGGGCGAGGCGGCGCAGACGACCGGCACCTTGCCGATGGCCTCGAGCAGCGCGTTGAACTCGGCGAGGACCGCCGGATCGGTCTCCGGCGTCGGGCTGACCTCGATCAGCGGCACGATGAAGGCGGGGTTGAGCCAGTGCGCGTTGAGGAAGCGCTTCGACCTTCCGCTGAAGCCGGACAGCTGCGTCGACAGGAAGGTCGAGGTGGTCGAGGCGACGATCGCATCGGCATCGGCGAAGCGGTCGATGAAGGCGAAGCCCTCGCGCTTGGCCGCCTCGGTCTCCGGCACGGCTTCGAAGACGATATGCGCGCCGGCGAAGGCCGCCTGCGCGGCGTCGTGGCCATGCAGCGACACGCGCGCCATGATGCGGTCGATCGCCGCCTTGTCGAAGCCGCCGAGATCGGCGATCTGCGCCAGCGTGCCGCGGATCTCCGCGCGCGCCTCGTCGAACAGCTTCGCGCGCGCCGCGGCGTCGCGCGGCTTGGCGTCGACCAGCCGCACGTCGTGGCCGGCATAGGCGAATGCGTGCGCGATGCCCCGCCCCATCCGCCCCGCGCCGACGCAGGCGATCACCGCCGCCATTAGATGCCCTCGTGCAGGAGACGCATTAGCGCCTCGCGCGTCTCGGAAGCCAAGCCCAACGTTTCCATCGTGCGGCCATCTTTGCGGAAATCGTTGCCGCTCGCCGCGCCGCCGATGGCGAGCAGACCCGCCGCGACCGGCGCCTTCACGCCCGCCCAATCAGCGAGCGAAACGATCAACGCGAGGCCCATGCCGATGTCCTCGCGCAGATAGCGATGGCTCTTGAAGTCGAGCTTCTCGTGCCAGTCCCCGGAATCGACCAGCTTGTCGTGCGCCAGCTTGCCGTACATCCAGTTCGACGTGTTGTAGTGGTCGGCGAGCGGGAAATGCGGCGGCTTGTAGCCGAGCGCCTCGCGCAAACGGATACGTTCGTTGT
>Ga0310810_10011890_pt1 | contig 10191 bp, 7 predicted proteins | sample NCmetagenome_FD_207641 | JGI IMG/M metagenome (GOLD analysis project Ga0310810, IMG submission 207641) | Soil microbial communities from experimental microcosm in Duke University, North Carolina, United States - NC | ecosystem: Engineered > Artificial ecosystem > Soil microcosm > Unclassified ...
CGAGAACTCGCTCGGCGACTATGCCAAGGCCGAGACCGAGCTGCGCTCCACCGCCCTGCTGGCGGCCGCCGCGCGCGACGACGAGCTGGTCGCCCGCATCTGGCTCCTGCTCTACAAGACGATCGGCTTCGACAAGGCGATACCCGACAAGGCCGCCCAGGTGGAGCCGGCGGTGGCGGCCGCGGTCGAGCGCGCGGGCGGCAACCACGAGCTGCGCGGCAACCTCGACAGCGTGCGCGGCATCATCGAGATGCGCGCCGGCGAGTACGCCGCGTCGGTCGAGCACCTCGAGAGCGCGCTCCGCCACCTCGAGGCGGCGCTGGGGCGCGAGAGCAGCAGGGTGGCGGACGTGCTGCAGGCGGAGGGGCAATCGCTCGAGGGGGTCGGCAAGTTCGACCAGGCGCGCGCCGCGCTCGAGGAGGCGAGGGGGATCCGCGTCAAGCTGCTCGGCCCCGAGCACCAGAACGTCGCGATGAGCGAGAAGGCGCTCGGCGTCCTCTACGACACCATGGGGAAGCCGGCCGAGGCGCTGCCGCACTTCCAGCGCGCGGTCGACATCTTCGAGCGGGTGCTGCCGCCCGATCACCCGAACCTGGCGAACGCGCTCTCCAGCCTCGGAGTGGTGCTCGACAACGTCGATCGCTCGCGCGAGGCCCTGCCCTACCACCTGCGGGCGGTCGCGATCCTGGAGAAGCGCGGCAAGGACGCCGAGGTGGCGCTGTCGTACGCGGTGTCGAACCTCGGCGTGAGCTACATGGAGCAGGAGCGCTACGCCGACGCATTCCACGCCTACGAGCGGGCGCTCGCGCTCAAGGACAAGCTGCTCGGGCCCGATCATCCGACGGTGGGCCACACGCTCTGCTCGATGGGGGTGGCGGCCCGCCGCAGCGGCGACCTCGAGCGCGCCGAGCAGCTCTGCCGCCGCGCGCTGGCGATCCTGCAGAAGAAGCTCGGCCCCGAGCATCCCGAGTGCGCCCCCCCCATGGGCTCGCTCGCCGAGACGCTGCTCCTGCGACACCGGGCGGCCGAGGCGCTGCCGCTCATCGCGAAGGCGCGGGCGATCGCCGAGAAGGACGGCGAGCAGGAGACCGCGGCCTACGGTGAGACGCTGTTCCTCCACGGACGCGTGCTGGCAGCGGTCGGCCGCGCGCCCGAGGGGCTCGCCCTCATGGGACGCGGGCTCGAGGTGATGAAGAAGCTCGGCGACAAGAAGAAGAACATCGCCGACGCCGAGCGATTGCTCGACCAGGCGCGGAACCGACGGCGATAGGTGCGGGGGTGAAGTTCTCGCGCTCCAGGCCGGTCAGCAGCGAGACGGAGCGCGCGATCGCGGAGGAGGACACCGAGCGGGCGACCGTCCGCGACGGCGGTCCGCCGCTGGAGGCCGCCGCGCCCGGCAACCACATCGGCCGCTACCTGCTCCGGGAGCAGCTCGGCAGGGGAGGCATGGGGGTGGTCTGGGCGGCCGATGACCCGCACCTCAAGCGAAGGGTGGCGGTCAAGCTCCTGCGGCCCGACACCGGCACCGCCGCGCAGGAGGCGCGGCTCCTGACCGAGGCGCGGGTCATGGCCCGGCTGTCGCACGCCAACGTCGTCCACGTCTATGACGCGTCGGTGCACGAAGGGCAGCTCTTCATCGCGATGGAGCTGGTGGAGGGCACCACGCTGGCCCGCTGGCTGCGCGCCGAAAGGCGGCCGTGGCAGGAGATCCTGCGTGCGTTCATGTCCGCCGGCCGCGGGCTGGCTGCGGCGCACGATGCCGGGGTCATCCATCGCGACTTCAAGGCCTCGAACGTGCTGCTCGCGGACGATGGCCGCGTGATGGTGACCGACTTCGGCCTCGCGCGCGCAGCCGCGATCGCCGAGCCGACGCCGCCGGCGAGCACCGGGTCCGCGGACCAGGCGGGACAGGCCGGGCGATCCTTCCAGACCGTGACCGGCACGCTGCTCGGCACGCCGGCCTACATGGCGCCGGAGCAGTTTCCCGGCGGCACCCCGGACGCGCGCTCGGATCAGTTCGCCTTCTGCGTCGCCCTGTACGAGGCGTTGTACCGGGTCCACCCGTTCGCCGACGCGCTCGAGACCGGCGCGCCCTCCTTGCTGGGCCATCTGCCGGTCCGGCCGCCGGAGGCCGCCGTGCCGCGCCGGATCTTCGCCATCCTGACCCGCGGGATGGCGCGCGAGCCGGCCGACCGCCACCCGGACCTCGGCGCGCTGCTGGGCGAGCTCGACGGCGTGATGCCGAGGTCGCGCCGGCCGCTGGTTCTCGCGGCGCTGGGCGCGGCGGGCGTCGTCGGCCTGGCCGCCGTGCTGTTCGCCAGCCGCGACGAGCCGGATCCGTGCAGCAGGGCGGCACAGCCGGCCGCGGCGCTGTGGGACGGCGCCGCCCGCGGCAAGGTCGCCGCCGCCTTCCGCGCCGCCGGGATGACCGGCGACGCCTTCGACCGCGTCGACCGCGCCATGCGCGAGCGCGCCGATGGGATCCGCGCGATGCGCCGCCAGGCCTGCGTCGCCAGCGAGGTCAGGCATCAGGAGTCGGCGCTCCTGTTCGATCGCCGGATGCAGTGTCTCGATCGCCGCGGCGAGGAGATCGACGCCTTCCTGTCGGTGTTCGCCGGCTCGCCCGGACGGCCGGTGATGACGCGCGCGATCGAGGCGGCCGTCGCGCTGCCGCCGGTCGCTGCCTGCGCCGACCGCGAGGCGCTCCTCGCGGCAGTCCCGCCGCCCGAGGACCCGGCGCTGCGAGCGCAGGTCGCGGCGGTCCAGCGCACGCTCGATCGGGTCGATACCCTGCACGAGGCCGGCAAGTACGAGGAAGCGGTGATCCTGGCCGGCCAGGCGGTGGCCGCCGCCGGGCGGGTAGACTACCGGCCGATCCAGGCGCGCGCTCACTACACGCTCGCCCGGCTGCACAACATCCTGTCTGACAACGAGGAGGCGGCCCGGGAGGCGCGGGTCGCCCTCGAGCTGGCGGCGGCCGCGCGCGACGACATGATCACCGCCGACGCCTGGATCCTGCTCTACGGCGCCGTGGGCTACGACCAGTCCCGCCCGGACGAGGCGCGCGCTACGGCAACCTCGAGCGACGCGGCGACCTCGAGGTGGCGCGCGGCGCCATCGCGATGGGCAGCGGCGACTACCAGGTGGCGGCAGAGCACCTGCTGACCGCGCGGCGCCACCTGGCGGCCGCCCTCGGAGAGAACAGCCCGGCGGTGGCCAACGCGCTCAAGAACGCCGGCATGGCGCTCGGCTCGGCGGCCCGCTGGGACCAGGCGAGGAGCGCTCTCGAGGAGTCGCTGGCGATCCGGACCAAGCTGTACGGGCCGGAGCATCCCCTGGTCGGGCAGACCGTGCGATCGATCGGCGTCCTGCTGGACGAGATGGGCCGGCCGGCCGAGGCTCTGCCCTATTTCGAGCGCGCCGCTGCCATCTATCGGGCGACCCTGCCGCCGGACGATCAGACGCTGGGCAACGCGCTGTCGAGCATCGCGGTCGTGCTCGACAACCTCGATCGCTCGCCGGAGGCGCTGCCGAAGCACCTCGAGGCGATCGCGATCCTCGAGAAGAAGCCGGAGGACAACCAGGCGCCGCTGGCCTACGCGATCAGCAACCTCGGGATCTCGTACCACGCGATGGGGCGCTACCGCGACGCGCTGGCCGCTCACCGTCGCGCCCTGGAGATCGCCGAGAAGACGCTGGGGCCGGACCACCCGTTCGTCGCCCACACCCTGTGCAACGTCGGCGAGGAGCTGTGGCGGACCGGCGAGCCGCGGCTCGCCGCCGACGACTGCAGGCGCTCCCTCGCCATCCTCGAGAAGAAGCTGGGCCGCGATCACCCCGACTGCATCACGCCGCTCCTCGTGCTGGGTGACCTCGCCCTCTACCGCAAGCGACCGGCCGAGGCGCTGGCGCTGGCCCGGCGGGCGCGCGCGATCGGCGAGAAGGCGGGAACCGGCGAGACCGCCAAGCAGGGAATTGTTCTCCTGCTCGAGGGGCGGGCGCTGGTCGCCGGCCGCCGCGCTCCCGAGGGGATCGAGCTCATCGCGCAGGGCATCGAGCTGATGAAGAAGGCCGGCGCGAGGCGCACCGACCTGGCCGACGCCGAGGCGAAGCTGGCCGCCGCGAAGCGGCGCTGACCCGGTTTGACACCGCGCGCACGGCGCACGTACAGTCCCGACTTCTTCCCGGGAGGAATGAGATGGGTTTCTTCGGGCGTCTCGGCAACTTGTGGCGCGGCTTCGTGTCGCTGTGGATCTCCGACGTCGAGAAGAACCACCCGGAGATCGCGTACGAGAACGCCATCAACTCGATGGTCGAGAAGTACAGCAAGCTGAAGAAGGCGACGGCGGCCATCATCCGGCGCCGCGAGGATCTCGAGTCGCGGCTGTCGGTGGCGCAGAAGGAGCTGGCGCAGGTCGAGGCCGACCTGAGCACCGCGGTCGAGACCAACCAGCAGGACCTCGGGATCGTGCTGCTCCAGAAGCAGAAGGCGCTCAGCGCCGAGGTCGCCGACCTCAGGGCGGAGGCCGAGGCCGCGGTCAAGGACGCCGACTCCGCCAAGGCCGCGCTGGTCCAGGTGCAGGCCGAGATCAAGAAGCTGAAGGCGGAGAAGGACTCGATGCTGGCCAAGATGCAGTCGGCCCAGGTCAAGGTCCGCATCCAGGAGCAGCTCGAGGGCCTCTCGGTCGACAACGAGGTCAAGGCGCTCGAGAACGTGCGCGAGCACATCAAGAACACCATCGCGGAGGCCAACCTCGGCAAGGAGCTCGGCGAGAGCGATCTCGACGCCCGGCTCAAGGCGCTGCGCGCGCAGACCGGCGAGGTCACCGCCAAGAGCGACTGGGAACGCCTCCGGGCCGCGGCCGCCGCCAAGGCCGGCCAGAAGACGATGTAGGCGGTGGGCGCGCTGCCGGTCTGGGCCGACGAGCTCAAGCGCCGCTACGTGCGCGGCGAGTCGTCGCTGTTCGTGCTGCACGGCAACGTGCACGACAAGGTGCTGCACGACGGCAAGCTGGTCGGAGTGTCCGACTTCGTCGCCACAGCGGTGCTGGAGAAGAAGGACCTGGTCTGTCGCTACAACGTGTCGGCCGGCTGCCGGGTGCTGAAGAAGCCGGGCGCGCTGACCGGCTACGAGGAGATGCTGGTGCAGCGCTCGGCGGACAAGGTGCTGCCCGGGCTCGAGCGGATGCTCTACACCGAGAACAACGTGGGCGTCGTCATCGACTACGCCGAGACGGTGGCGCCGGCCGGGGATCCGTCCTTCTCGTCCGACACCGACCGGCTGTCGCTGGTGACCCTGCAGCGCTGGTCGCTGGCGCCGCAGCTGGAGAGCGCCGACAACATCGTCGTGCTCTTGACCGAGATGCCGAGCGAGCTGCACCCGAAGATCGTCGCCAACCCGCGGGTGGCGGCGGTGCAGGTGCCGATGCCCGGCATCGACGAGCGGCGCGCCGCGATCAAGTTCATCAACCCGTCGATCGAGCCGGCCTGGGTCGACCGGCTGGCCGACATCACGGCCGGCCTCAAGCTGGTGCAACTCATCGGCATCCTCAGGCCGCCGCCGCCCGCCGAGGAGGACGCCGAGTCGCGCTTCCGCTTCATCAAGTCGCTGGTCGGCGACGAGAAGCGGGCCCGCCGACTGGCCGCGGTCAGCCAGGGGATGTCGCGCGACGAGATCGAGGAGCTGGTCGGCGTGCAGGCGGCGCCGGAGGTCGCGGGCCAGGAGAAGAAGGAAGAGCTGGACGCGGTCCTCGACCTCATCGGCAAGCGCAAGCGCGAGATCATCGAGCGCGAGTGCTTCGGCCTGGTCGAGTTCGTGCAGCCCAAGCACGACTTCTCGGTGGTGGGCGGCATCGACGAGATCAAGCGCGAGCTGACCTCCATCGCCAAGAACATCCGCGAGGGCCGCACCACGCGGGTGCCGATGGGCCTCCTCTTCACCGGGCCGATGGGCACCGGCAAGACCTTCGTCGCCGAGGCGTTCGCCAAGGACAGCGGGCTCACGGCGATCAAGCTCAAGAACTTCCGCTCCAAGTGGGTGGGCGCGACCGAGTCGAACCTCGAGCGCATCCTCAACGTGGTGCAGGCGATCGGCAACGTCATCCTCATCATCGACGAGGCGGACCGCTCGTTCGGCTCCGGCGGTGACGACGGCGACGGCGACGGCGGCACCTCGTCGCGGGTGGTGGCGCGCATCAAGGAGTTCATGAGCGACACCGCCAACCGCGGGCGCATCCTGTTCATCCTGATGACCAACCGGCCGGACAAGCTCGACATCGACATCAAGCGTGCCGGTCGGCTCGACCGCAAGATCCCGTTCCTCTACGCCCAGACGCCGGAGGACGTCGAGCGGGTGCTCGAGGCGTCGATCAAGAAGAACCGCATCAGGTCGGAGCTGGCGTTCCCGCGCGACCGCGAGCGGGTCTCGCAACCGGTGGTCGGCTACTCCAACGCCGACTTCGAGGCGATCGCGCTGCTCGCCAACGACATGGCGGCCGAGCGCGCCGGGCCGGACGCGGCGGTCACCGCCGACGACTTCGCGCGCGCGGTCAACGACTACCTCCCGTCGCGCGACCTCGAGATGCTCGAGTACATGGAGCTGCTCGCGGTGTTCGAGGCATCGAACCGGCGCATGCTGCCGGCCCGCTACGCCGACCTCAGCGTCGATCAGCTGCAGCAGCGCCTGGATCAGCTTCGCCTGGTGTGCGGCTCGCGCCGTTAGCCGAAAGGACCACGCAAATGGATGACCTCTACCCCGAGATCGACATCAGCCAGAGTGAGGCGGAGGCGATCGCCCGCGGCCTGTTCGCGGTCGCGCGCGCCGACGGCCAGCTGCACGAGCGCGAGACCGGCGTCATCGCCCAGTTCTACGCCGACGTGGCGGGCAGCGTCTCGCCGGCGGTGCTCGGCGACCTCGAGCGCAGCGCGCGCCCGGAGCCGGCCCAGCTGGCGGCCGAGCTCTCGCGCCCCGAGGTGCGGCGCATCTTCATCAGGACCGCGGTGCTGCTCGCCTACGTCGACAGCAAGTACTCGCCGGGCGAGTCGAAGCTCATCGCCGACTACGCGACGGCGATGGGGATCAGCCGGCAGGACCTGGCCGAGATCGAGACGTTTGCGCGCGAGTTCCTGATGGCCCAGCTGGCCCACATCAAGAACATCGACGCCGTCGTCGAGGTGGCGAAGAAGCTCGAGGGCTAGCCCTCATGCACGCCTGGTTGGTGGTGGAGGCGGAGCACGCCGGCTTGCTGCCGGCGGCGCTGGCGCGGGCCTGGACGGGGCGCTCGGCCAGCGCGAGGCTGTCCCTGCCGGCGCGCCGTGGGTCGCGCGAGCTCCTGTTCATCTGGCCGGACGGGGCGGTGCCGCTCCGGGCCGCGCGCTGGCCGGACGTCCTCGCCGACTGGCACGACATCTACGGCGACGAGCTGTTCCCCGGCGGCGACGCGCTCCCGGTGCTCGCCGAGGAGCTGTCGTCCCTCGGCCCCGAGGTCCTGGCGCTGCACGCGGCACCCGGCCTCGCAGGCGCCACGGTCGGCTGGTTCGAGAAGGGCGCCCTCGCCCTCTACGAGCACGTCGGCGACGCGACCGTGTCGTGGACCGAGAAGGACGGCCTCGGCCGCCCGCCCGACGGCACGCTGCGCTCCGCGGCCGCCGGGTTCGTCCTCGACCGGATCGCGCTGCAGAACCGGGCAACCGGTGAGGCGCTGCTCGAGCGCGCGCTGCACCGCATCCTCGCCCACGATCCGCCGCCCTTCGAGGAGCTGGCCGGGATGGTGGTGAGCGCCGCTGGTCCGGTGTAGGTCGACCGACGACCATCAAGCGGCAACGCGCGCGGCCGAACCAGGATTCGATGTCCGGCCGGTCGTTCGTCGTCGCCCTGTACCTGCTTGTCGCCGCCGCGCCTCCGGCGCGCGCACAGGCCCAGGACCTGGCCACCTGCGACGCCGACCTGCCGGCCTGCACCGGCGAGATCAACGACTGCTGCGTGCGCGCGTTCGATCCGATCGCGACGCGCCGCGCGGTGGTCATCCCGATGGACCGCTGCCACCAGCGCGTCGCGGCCAGCGGCGACCAGGCCCCGCCCCCCGTGTCCGCGCCGAGCTGGTGCGGCGATCCGGTGGCGTCGGCCGACGACGGCATGTTCGCGGCCTACGGCCTGGTCTACCGGCTCATGCAGAACGGCATCAACGTCCACTGGGTGGTGAATCCCAGCAAGGACCCGCCCCCGAGCCCCTGGCCGCCTGCACCGGCGGCTGCGCCGATCCGGTGCGCAAGCTCGATCCCGCCTCGATGCTGCCGGTCGCGGACAGCTACAACTACCGCCAGCTGCCGCTGCGCGGCGGCGTGTTCGTCATCGCCCCGGAGGACCGCGCCCGCTTCGACGCCTTCATGCGTCGGACCGGCGAGTTCGCCGAGCTGGCCGGCAACCCGGCCTACGACTTCTCCGCCGTCGACCTCTACGAGCTGGCGAACGACGCGCGGCTGGTGGCACAGGACTTCCGCACCGCCGGGCCGCGCTACGCCGCGTACGACGGCGGCGCACCGGTCGCCCAGCGGGTCGACCTCGCCGCGCCGCGCATCGCGCGCCTCGCCGGCAGCGGCGCGACCACCTGGTTGACGCGCGCACAGCTGGATGCGCCGGCCGCCTACCCGGCGTGCAAGACCGGCGCGTTCGAGCCGGCCGACGCCGTCTACTGCGAGCTCACGGCCGACGACGTCCGCTCCGGCGCGCTGGCGAGCGGCGACTTCCAGTCGGCCTGGCTGGATGGCTGGAGCGAGGAGATGTCGTGCGACGACACCGGCGCCGTCCGCGCCTTCATGACCGCGGCGCCCGGCGTGCGCGCGGGCGGCTCGGTCCTCGCCACCGGCGGCGCCATCGGCGCGCTCGAGGGTGCGGCCTGCGATGGCCCCGGTCTGGTCGCGTCGACCGCTGGCGCGGCGGCGATCCTTCGTCGCCCAGCCTGGTCCGCCTTGTCACCCGCGACCGCTCGGCGATCGGCAACGGCACCTGCAGCTTCCACCGCGCCACCCAGGGCTGCGACGTCGCCGACGGCGGTGACGACGAGGACCTGGCCGCCTACCACCGCTACCTCGATCGCGCCGACAACGGGGTCGCGATCTACCTCGGCGGTGGCGAGCTGGCCGGCGCCGACTCCGCGCAGCGCATGGCCCTGAACGCGCTCCTCGTGCTGCCGGCAGCGGCCGGCCGCCCGCGCTCGCTCCACCTGGCGGAGACCTTCCGCTCGGCGCGCATCACCGCCAGCGTCGCGGGCGGCGCGCTGCAGGTGCAGGGCAGCGCCCTGGTCGCCACCTCGCCGACCCGGGTCACGACCTTCAGCAGCGCGGCCGACGCCGCCAGCTTCAGCTTCCCGCAGACCCGCGGTCACCTGCGCGCGGTTCGCGCCGGCACGACGATCACCCAGTTCGACGCCGGCGATGGCATCCCGGACGCCAGCTGCAGCGGCAGCTTCCGCGGCACCTGCCGCACCGTCTTCACCACCGCCCAGCTGCCGGAGGACGGTCTGGCCGCTCGCCCGCCGCGCGTCCTCGTGACCACCGGCACCGCGGATCGCATCGCGCCGCTGCTCGGCGGCGCGCTGGGCCCGGCGGACGCCCGCATCCTGGTCGCGCGGGTCCTCGCCGGCGGCCTCGGCGGCATCGACCGCTCGACCCCGGCGGTGATCGAGCCGTCCCCGCTCATCCCGGCGTCGGCCGATCGCCCGACCATGATCTACGTCGGCGCGATGGACGGCATGCTGCACGCCATCTGCGCCGAGGCCAGGGGCGCCTGCCCCGCCAGCGGGCGCGAGCTCTGGGCCTTCCTCCCGCGCACCCAGCTCCCCTACCTGCGCCTCAACGCGGCGCGCATCGACGGCTCGCCCAAGGTGTCGGACATCTTCGCCGACTTCGACCCGAAGGGCGGCGCGGCGCACGGCGAGTGGCGCACCGTCCTCACCTTCCAGACCGGCGCCGGCAACGCCTCCGACCCGGCGCGCGCGCCGGCCGCCTTCGCCATCGACATCACCGATCCGGCGGATCCGACCATCCTGTGGGAGCGGACGACCCGGGCCGACCGCGGCGACATCGAGCAGGGCGTCGGGCTCGGCGTGGCGATGGGCCACGCGCGCATCGCCGGCCGCCCGACCAGCCTCGCCTTCCTGCAGACCAGGAACGGCGGCACCGGCGCCGGTGGCT
>Ga0310810_10011891_pt1 | contig 10191 bp, 8 predicted proteins | sample NCmetagenome_FD_207641 | JGI IMG/M metagenome (GOLD analysis project Ga0310810, IMG submission 207641) | Soil microbial communities from experimental microcosm in Duke University, North Carolina, United States - NC | ecosystem: Engineered > Artificial ecosystem > Soil microcosm > Unclassified ...
CGGAAGGAATTTTTCGCGCACGGCCGCGTCGAAAGCGGCGTCCTTGCCGAACCACTTGTCGTAGCCGGCCTCGCGCCAGAACGAGAGGACGGCGTCAGAGGTGGCGATAGTGATGTTTTCGACCATGGCCGGACTATAGCAGAGCGATGAATTCGGAAACGCTGACGCCGGCCTGCCCAACAACGATGGCGCGCAGAGTGCCTCGCTTCACGTCACCCGTATGCATCGGGACAGTCACCTGCCGCCTGGGATCGGTCGCATGCACTAAACGCGCGTGACTTCCGGAAGTTCTCGTCACGACAAAGCCCCGCACGCGTCCTCAAGAGGCATCCCCGCCCGCAATCCCTCCGCGCACTCATGCGGGCCTCAGTTCATCCCTCTTCCACAGAACGTTGTCGAGGCTCCACGCCCCGCCGCCCGCGAAGGCGAGGTAGAGGAAGAAGAAGCAGTAGAGGATCGCCGCGTCGCCGCCGTTGAGCAACGGGTAGAAATTGCGCGGCGCGTGACTGATCCAGTAGGCGAAGGCCATCTCGCCGGAGAGGATGAAGGCGACCGGCCGCGTGAACAGTCCGAACACCAGCAGGATGCCGCCGATGATCTCGAGCGCGCCCGCGATGCCGTACATCGACAGAAACTCCGGTGCGGGCCTCGGCGTGGCCGCCGGCGGGAAGTTGAAATACTTCTGCAGCCCATGCTCCATGTAAATCAACCCCGCGACGATGCGCACGATCGACAGCACGCGCGGCGCCCAAACGGATTCCAGACTTTGCAGCATGGCCTTGCCTCCTCGTTCCTCAGCGCAAGTCGACACGTCTTGCAGGACCGGCGCTCTCCTGGGTCGCCCCACTGTCCGTTGACGGCGGCTGATCGCTCCGCAATTCTAGATAGATCACGCGTGCCTGCAAGGCGGTGCCGGCAGGTTCGGGGAGGACGCCATGAGAGTGATGGCGGCGGCGACGCGGTAGCCCATTACAAGGCCGCGCGTTGATCCGGCTCAAGTGTTTGCACACGTGATCGTTAAATTTTGTCCATGCGGCTGCTGGCGCTTGCCGGCCTCGCAAAGTTCCACCTACATGCTCAAACGATGGACGCACACTCGACCAAAGGCCGCTTTCTCCGCACGGTATTGGCCGCGGTGTTTGCGTTCATGACTCTTTTCCACGGTCCGGTGATGACGTTTGCGAAAACAGCGCCCCCGGCACCCGAAGCGGCCCGCCTCAATCAAACCGGCCATCACCATCATCGTCACGGCACGATGCCGGCACAGCGCCAACCGGCCGATACCGCGACTCTGCCGGCTTGCAATGGCTTCGGCTGTTTCGTGCTGGTCGAGGCGCTCGCCGTCCGGCTTCCCGCCGCTTTCGGCAAGCCGATCGGGACGCTCTTGCCCGGCATCGCGCAGGCGATGCATCCCGCCGATATCGAGCCTGTCGTTCCTCCTCCGCGACTCCGGGTCTGATTCCACGCAATCAGAACGAAAGCGGCATCGACGCACCACGAGAGTGGGCGCGTGCCGAAACCTCAAACCTGGAGACTGACATGAAGAAAGCTATCGTACTTGCCGTGGCCGGGCTCGTGCTCGCGTCCGCGGCCGCCTATGCGCAGATGCGGCACGGCTCGGGAGAGCCGATGCAGCAGGGCATGATGGGCGGAATGACGCCAATGCAGGGCGCCATGATGCATGGCGGCATGCACGGCATGATGTCGAACGACGCGTCGCATGGCGGGAATGGCATGCAGCCGAAAGGCGATGCCGGGCCGTCGAGTCTCGCGTTCCACGGCATCAACATGAAGATGCACGGCGCCATGGACATTGCCTTCACCGGCAATGCCGACGTCGATTTCGTCAAAGGCATGATCCCGCATCATGCCGGAGCGGTCGACATGGCGAAGACGGTGCTCGCCTTCGGCAAGGATCCCGAGGTGCGCAAGCTCGCCGAGGAGATCGTGAAGGCGCAGGAAAGCGAGATCGCTTTCATGCAGGGCTGGCTGAGCAGGAACGGCCAGTAAGCGCCAGCCGTGTTTGCCCTCTCCCCTTGTTGTGGGAGAGGGCATCGCAAGAACCTCAACATACTCTGCCGGGTGAGGGATTGCTGACCCCTCACCCGAAATTCCGTGAGGAAAGTCCGAGTAGCCCTCTCCCACAACGGGAAGGGCACTGCAACGAAAGCTCACCGCGAGTGATCCGCGCCGCCGAACGGCACCAGCGGATTGTCGGTGAGCGCCTCGCGATCCGGCGTATCCGGCTTGGCGAGGCCGAGGAATGCGTTGAACAAATCCTCCACGGCGCGCTGCGGAATATCGTTCACGATGAACACCAGCCGGGTGCGCCGGTCCTCGTCCGGCCAGGCGGCAAGCGTTACCGGCGGATGGAAGATGTGCTGTACCCCGTGGATCACCACCGGCTGCTCCGGCGCCTCCGCAAGCTTCACGATGCCCTTCACGCGCAGCAAATTCGGCCCATGCATCGAGCGCAGCAGGTCGAGGAACATCTCGAACGCCGAGAACGGAATGGCGCGCTCGCTCGCGAGCGTGAAGGCGCGGATCGCCTCGTCGTGGCGGTTCACGTCGTGATGATGGTGATGATCGTCGTGCCCGTAAGCCTCCTCGGCGAGCCAGCGCTTCACATCTGGAATCTTGCGCTCGGCGTCATAGAGGCCGCACCCGATGAGCTGGGTCACGCTCGCGCGCGCCGCCTCGATCACCGGCGCGGCCGGATTGAGCGCGGCGAGGCGCTCGCGCAGTTGTGCGGCGGCGTCGCGCCGCTCGGCTGAGTCGATCAGGTCGGTCTTGGTCAGCACGAGGCGGTCCGCGACCGCGACCTGCTTCACGGCTTCGATATGCGCGTCGAGTGTTGCGGCGCCGTTTATGGCGTCCACCACCGTGACGACGCCGTCGAGCCGGAAGCGCATTACGAAATAAGGATGCACCATCGCGGTGTGCAGCACCGGCGCCGGATCGGCGAGTCCCGTCGTCTCGATGATCACGCGGTCGAATGTCATGCGGCCGTTGTCGAGCCCGCGCAGCAGCTTCTCCAGCGTATTCACGAGGTCGCCGCGCATGGTGCAGCACAGGCATCCGGTCGAGAGCAGCATGACGCCGTCCTCGACATGCTCGACCAGCAGGTGATCGAGCCCGATCTCGCCGAACTCGTTGATGATCACGGCGGCGCGCGCGAGCGCCGGATCCTTGAGCAGGCGATTGAGCAGTGAGGTCTTGCCGGCGCCGAGGAACCCGGTGAGGACGGTGAGCGGGATCGGCGCGGGCGGGGTGCGCGGCCGCGCTGCGGCCGGATCGCTCATGGCTTGGCGGATGCGGTGTCCGGCTTTGCCGCGGTCGTCTTGGGCTTCGGCTTCGCCCCTGCCGGCTTTGCGGCGGCCTTCTCCGGCTTCGTGCCGCGTTCCGGAACCATGATCGGCTTGGTTTCCGCGGATGCCGGCGCGAACGTGCCGGTCTTCGGCGATCGGATCGACGGCGTCAGGCTGAAGCCGCCGATCGACGCATTCGCGGTTGCGGGTTTTGCATCCTTCTTCTCTGCGGCAGGCGCGGCCGTCGCCTGCGGCGCCTCTTTCGCCTCGGGCTTCCGCGCGATCGCCGTGCCGCGCTTTTTCTTGACGCGGCCCTCGGCCACGTCCGTCGGCTGCGGTGATGTCGGGCGCAAGCCGGTCCACACCGGGATCGGTACCGAGGCCTGCAGCGGGCCGAGCAGGGGACCGGCGACGCGGCCACGCAGGCTCTGCAGCGTACCCGCATAGGCCGAGCTCGGATCGACATCGTTGCTTGCCTGCAAGGCTTCCGAATCTTCTTCCTCGGCTGCAGGGCGTTTGCGATGGGGGCCGCACATTTCGTCGCGCAGATTCGGCGGGGCGGCCGCGACAGGCTGAAGGTTCTCGACGGTACCGAGCGAGGGCATCAGCCAGGAGAGGCCGCCCGCACTGAACCCCTTCTCGAACAGCTGAGCGGCCTTCTCGGAGCGCACCATGCCGGAGCGCGAGCCGAACACCACGACAATCAGTTTGCGGCCACCACGCGTCGCGGTCGCCACCACATTGAAACCGGAGGCGCAGATGAAGCCGGTTTTCATCCCGTCCGCATCCGGATAACGGCCGATCAGGCCATTGGTGTTGCGCATGATGCGCCGCCCGAACCGGATCGAGGGGATGTGCCAGTACATCTCGTACTCGGGCAGCTCGCGCAGGATGGCGCGGGCGAGAATAGCCATGTCGCGCGCCGAGGTGATCTGCTCATCGGCCGGCAGCCCGTTCGGATTGACCCAGCTCGACTGCGTCATGCCGAGACGCTTCGAGGCGGCGTTCATCTCGTCGGCGAATTTCTCGATCGAGCCGCCGACCCCTTCGGCGAGCACGACCGCCATGTCGTTCGCCGACTTCACCATCATCATCTTCAGCGCATTGTCGACGGTAACCTGCGTGCCCGCCTTGAAGCCCATCTTCGAGGGAGCCTGCGCAACCGCGTTTGGCGACACCGTGAGCAGCGTGTCCATCGACAGACGCCCGGCCTTCACCGTCTTGAGCGTGAGGTACAGGGTCATCAGCTTGCTGGTGGAAGCCGGATACCATGGGTAGGTCGCGTGCTCGGCCTGCAGCACCTTTCCGGACTCGGCGTCGACAACAAGCGTCGCCTCGGCCCATGCGGCGCGCGTGCCGGCCAAGCCTGCGAACAGTGCAACGAGCGCCAGGCAACGCAGGAAGGGCAATTGTCGCATCGCGGTCCGGATCTGTTTCGACGGGCCTCGGGAACGGCAGTTCCTGGCGGTTGGGGTGTTGGTATCTAAACCGATCGGCCCGTCAACGCAAAGCACATTGTCTGCATGCGTTCCGCGGCTTATCTGTGGCTCGCGGGCTGCACGTTTGTTAATGAAGGCAAAAGTTCGGCAAGGAGACCGCCATGACCGGCTGCATCGTGGGATGGGCGCATACGCCATTCGGGAAACTCGATACCGAGTCGGTCGAGAGCCTGATCGTACGTGTTGCCACCGATGCGATCGCCGATGCCGGGATTGCGCCATCCGACGTCGACGAGATCGTGCTCGGGCATTTCAACGCCGGCTTCTCGCAGCAGGATTTTACCGCTTCGCTGGTGCTGCAGGCCTCGCCCGACCTGCGCTTCAAGCGCGCGACGCGGGTGGAGAACGCCTGCGCGACCGGCTCGGCCGCCGTGCATCAGGGCCTGCGCGCGCTGGAGGCGAAGGCGGCGCGGATCGTGTTGGTGGTCGGCGTGGAACAGATGACCACGACGCCCGGCCCGGAGATCGGGCGCAACCTCTTGAAGGCTTCGTATGTGAAGGACGAGGCGAACATCGAGGGCGGCTTCGCCGGCATCTTCGGCAAGATCGCCAATGCCTACTTCCAGAAGTATGGGGATCAGTCGGACGCGCTCGCGATGATCGCGGCGAAGAACCACAAGAACGGCGTCGGCAATCCTTACGCGCAGCTGCGCAAGGATCTCGGCTTCGACTTCTGCCGCCGTGAAAGCGAGAAGAACCCATTCGTCGCGGGGCCGCTGAAGCGCACCGACTGCTCGCTCGTGTCCGACGGCGCGGCCGCCGTCGTCCTCGCCGATGTCGAGACCGCGCTGCAGATGAACAAGGCGATCGCGTTTCGCGCCGCCCAGCATGTGTCGGACTTTCTGCCGATGGCCAAGCGCGACATTTTGAAGTTCGAGGGCTGCACGCAGGCTTGGGCTCGCGCGCTGGCGCAGGCCGGCATCGCACTCACTGACCTCTCGTTTGTGGAGACGCACGACTGCTTCACCATCGCGGAACTGATCGAATACGAGGCGATGGGGCTCGTGCCGGAAGGGAAGGGGGCGCGCGCCATTGCGGATGGCTTGACGCAGAAGGGTGGCAAGCTGCCGGTCAACCCCTCGGGCGGGCTCAAGTCGAAGGGCCACCCGATCGGCGCGACCGGCGTCTCCATGCACGCACTCGCGGCGATGCAGCTTTGCGGCAAGGCGGGCGACATCCAGGTGCCCAACGCGGAACTTGGCGGCATCTTCAATATGGGCGGCGCCGCGGTCGCGAACTACGTGAGCGTGCTGGAACGCATCAAATAGCGGCGTTTTGCGCCGATTGCTCAGGTTCGCGCAGAACACCGCACGATTTGACGGGAGTTCCGCGCAGAACGCGCCCGGTTGCGCGGTTTCGCTTACTCGACTTGGACGGCCCCTCTCTCTATAAACTCGGCCACGAGAAGTGTAGCGGGACGGGCTCGTGGGGACTTCGCTCTATCTGATCAATCCGGTCGCCGACATGCCGAGCTATTTCAGCTCGGAGGTGTTCGCCGCGCGCGGGCTGCCGCCCGCGATTGCGACCGCGGACCTTGCGATCGCGACCGTCGCGGCGCTCGCGCCGGATGATTTTGCAATCAATCTCTGCGACGAGAATGCCTCGCCGGTAAATTTCGACAGCGACGCGGACTACATCGGCATCACCGGCAAGGTGAGCCAGTGGGGCCGCATGCGCGCAATCGCGGACGAGTTTCGCGCGCGCGGAAAAACCGTGGTGATCGGCGGCCCGTACGCGTCGCTCTCGCCCGACGTGGTGCGCCCGCATTGCGACATTCTCATCCGCGGCGAGATGGAGGAGATCGCGCCGAAGATCTTCTCCGATCTGCGCAGCGGCGACTGGGACGACGAATATGTCGGCACGCGTCCTGATCTGCGCACCTCGCCGATCCCGCGCTGGGACCTCTATCCGAACAACCGCGCTATCATGGGCACGGTGCAGACCTCGCGCGGCTGCCCGTTCGAGTGCGAATTCTGCGACGTCATCGAATATCTCGGACGCAAGCAGCGCCACAAGCCGGTCGACCAGGTGATCGCCGAGCTCGACCAGCTCTACCGGCTCGGCTATCGCACGGCGTTTCTCGCCGACGACAATTTCACGGTCTATCGCGCGCGCGCCAAGGAACTGCTGGCCGCGATCCGCGGCTGGAATGCGCGCCAGACCGCCGGCCGCTTCCGCTTCACCACGCAGGTCTCGATCGATGCGGCGGGCGACGAGGAATTGCTGCGCGCCTGCGCGGATGCCGGCCTCACGCACGTGTTCATCGGCATCGAGACGCCGAACGAGGCAAGCCTGCGCGAGGCGAAGAAGCGGCAGAACCTGAAGAAGAACCTGCTCGACGAGATCCAGCGCTTCATCGATTTCGGTATCTCGGTCGACTGCGGCATGATCGTCGGCTTCGACGGCGACGATACGGGCATCTTCGCGCGCCAGTACGAGTTCGCGATGGCGACCGCCGTGCCGATCTTCAGCCTCGGTACGCTGGTGGCGCCCGCCGCAACGCCGCTGCATGCAAGGCTCGCGAAAGAAGGCCGGCTTGTAAAAGACGGCTCCGAGATCGCCGCCGGTCCGTGGAATACGAACATCATCCCGAAGCTGATGACCAGCGCGCAGCTTTACGACGGCGTGAAGTGGCTGTGCAATTCGCTCTACCGGCCCGAGGCCTTCGAGGCGCGCGTCGCGCGGCTGATCGAGACGTTCGGCCGCCGCTATCAACCGGCGCACGCGCTCGAGCCGCAGAGCGCGGAGGGGCGCGCGATCAACGCGGACTCGGCGAGTCTGATCCATCGCATGAGCCGGATGGGCGCGCCTGAGCGAAAGATGCTCGCGAATATCCTGAAGCTGTTCCCGACCAACCCCTCCGCCGGTCAGCACGTGATGGGCGCTTTGTTCATGTACTACCAGATCCGCTACATGTACGAGCTCGGCTCGTTCTGGGAGCCGATGCTGGCGGCGGATGCGGGCGTTCAATGGCAGCGCCAGCGCGAGGTTGCGGTCCCTGCGTAGGCGCTGACGCGGGGATAGGTCGCGCATGCTCTTCAACAGCTACGCCTTCCTGCTCGTCTTTCTTCCCTGCGCGCTCATCACCTATGCGTTTGCCGATCCATATCCGCGGCTGCGCATGCCGGTGATCATCGTTCTGTCGCTCATCTTCTACGGCTACTGGGATGTGCGCTTCGTGCCGCTGCTCGTGCTGTCGATCCTGATCAACTGGTTCGCGGCGAAATATTACATCCAGACGCGGCAGGGCGCGGTGATCACCGGAGCCATCGTACTCAATCTCGCGCTGCTCGGCTTCTTCAAATACATGAACTTTTTCTCCGAGACGCTCACGGCCTTCGGCTTGAGCGTCGGGCCGTTCGCGATCGTGCTGCCGCTCGGAATTTCGTTCTTCACCTTCCACCACATCATGTACCTGGTCGATCTGCGCAAAGGAAAAGCGCCCGACTATCCGCTCGACCGCTACGCGCTCTACATCGCGTTCTTCCCGCAGGCGATCGCGGGGCCGCTGGCCCGCTGGTCGCAGGTGATGGATCAGTTCGGGCGAAAGGTCTACGAGGCGGGCTGGCAGCGCCAGTTTGCGCTCGGCATGACGTTCATCGTGATCGGGCTGATCGAGAAGACACTGCTCGCGGATCCGATTGCGCACGTGGCCGACCCGATTTACGCGCAGGCAAAACTTGGCCCGGTGCCGCACGGCGACTCGTGGTTGGCGCTCGGCTTCATGTTCCAGATCCTGTTTGACTTTGCGGGCTACTCCGACATCGCGATCGGCGTCGCGCTCCTGTTCGGCGTAAAGCTTCCCTACAACTTCGACGCGCCGTTCCGCTCGTCGAGCCTGCAGGATTTCTGGCAGCGCTGGCACATGACCTTGCTCACGTTCTTGCGCGACTACCTGTTCCATCCACTCGCCAATGCGCGTTTCGGCCGCGGTCACCGGCTGCTGCAGTACTTCGGCGCCATGATCCTGACCATGGCGCTGTGCGGTCTGTGGCACGGGCCGAGCTGGACCTATGTGCTGTGGGGCGTGCTGCACGGCAGCGCGCTCGTCATCGTCTCGCTGTGGCGGCGCTATGGGTGGCCGCTGCCTGCACTCCTCGGATGGGCGCTGGTCGTCGCATTCGCGCTCGCCACCACGCCGATTTTCCGCGCAGGATCTCTTCAAGCCGCCTGGCACGTCTATCAGGGGCTCGCGATTGCGCCGAACCTCGATCTGTTGAAGGTCGCGACGCCCATCATCGTGTCGGGGCTCGTTGCCTTCACGCTGCCGGCGAGCCAGCACGTCGTGATGTGGATCAACGAGCGTCCGCGCACGTTCGCTGCCGCGGCGCTCGGACTGGTCGCGGTTGCGCTGCTGGTCGAACTGGGCGACAGAGACGCCTATGAATTCGTCTATTTCCAGTTCTGAAGCGATTGTCGCGCAAAGCGAAGCCTCCGCGTGGGGCCGCTGGCTCGCCGCGTTTCTCGGCGCGCTCGTCCTCGGCGCCGCACTCGTCTATGCGCTGGTGCTGGTTGTCGATCCCTACGACAGTGGTCGCGTCGGCCTGCTCGGCATCAGGGGTGTCGACGACGCGAGCCCGCGCACCGCGAACGCGAGCCGCGCGCGCGACCAACAGTTCGACTCGGCCATCGTCGGCAATTCGACCGGCCAGCTGATCAAGCCGAGCGAGCTGTCGCGGCTCACGGACCTGCATTTCGTGCAGCTCACCACGCCGGGGACCGGCCCGCGCGAGCAGCTCGCGATTCTGGACTATTTCGTGCGGAGGCATCCGAAGATCGGCGCGCTGGTGATCGTCACCGACGAAAGCTGGTGCTCGCGCGATGCCGCGCTGCCGCCGCAGCATCCGTTCCCGTACTGGCTCTATGAGGAGGGCAATCTCGATTTCCTCGGCCGGCTGTTCTCCTCGCGCGCGCTGAGTTTGACCTGGCGGCGCATTCTGGTCGGGCTCGGGCTGCGCCAGCGCACCGCGCCCGACGGCTACTGGGATTACGAGCTGCTCGGCCCGCGCGAATTCCAGCCGGTGATCGTGCCGCGCAATGATGGCGGGCTCGCGCCCGGACAGGTGAGCGAAGACTTCCCAGGCGTCGCGCTGCTCGGTGCGGCGATCAAGAAGCTGCCGGCGGATGTTCCCGTGGTACTACTGGTGCCGCCTGCCTACTACATGATGCTGCCGAGGGCGGGCACGCTTGCCGCTGCCGAGCAACAGGCATGTGCTGTGGCGCTGCGCAAGCTCGTCGCGAGCAGGCCGCACTCGAACTTCATCGATTTCCGCGTCGACAACGCGCTCACGCGCGACCGCGCCAACTTCATGGACTTCGGCCATTACCGCGCGCCGATCGCGCGCCGTATGGAGCAGGGCATCGCGGAGAGCATTAAGGCGGGC
>Ga0310810_10011892_pt1 | contig 10191 bp, 9 predicted proteins | sample NCmetagenome_FD_207641 | JGI IMG/M metagenome (GOLD analysis project Ga0310810, IMG submission 207641) | Soil microbial communities from experimental microcosm in Duke University, North Carolina, United States - NC | ecosystem: Engineered > Artificial ecosystem > Soil microcosm > Unclassified ...
CCGAAGCCGACCACGACGGTCAGCCCGGACGTGATCACCGCCCGTCCGGCCGTCGCGAGCGTGTTGACGGCCGCGATCTGGCGTCGCGCGCCGCGGGCAAGCTCCTCCCGGAACCGGGTGACTACCAACAGCGAGTAGTCGATCCCGACCCCCAGCCCGATCATCGTGGTCATGTTGAGCACGAACACCGACATCGGGGTCACGTGCGCGATCAGGCCGATGATGGTGAGTGACACCGCGATCGCCAGCACCCCTACGATGAGCGGGAGGGCCGCGGCGACGAGTGCCCCGAACGCCAGCACCAGAATGACGAGCGTGAGCGGCAGGAGGCGCTTCTCCCCCTCGGCGCTATCCCGGGCCACTACCGTGCGCACGTCCAGATCGAGCGGCGCCCGTCCGGTGACGCGCACCCGATACCTGGGGCCGTCCGGCACTTGGGCCATCGTGGCCTTGACCAGGTCGCGCACCGGCTGGACCAGCGCGCCGGCGCTGTCGCCCGGGGTGGCCTCGAGCGCGACGATGACGAAGGTCGACCGATGGTCGCGGCTCACGAAGGTGCTGTCGCCGGTGGAGCGGGAGGAGACCAGGCCGCGGACGTAGGGCTGCCGTCCGAGAACGGCGAGCACGGAGTCCAGCGCCCCCCGCGGGCCCGCGGAGTCGAATGGTGCCGGTGCCTCGAGGGTGACTGCGAAAAACTCGCCGATGGGCCGGCTGAATCGACTGTTGAGCAGGTCTTCGGTTCGGGAGGCCTCGGTTGGCCGGGCGCTCCCTCCCCGGATGTTCAGGAGGGCCGGCGTCGCTGGTGCCCGGACGATGGCTACCGCCCCGACCACCGCCCAGGCAACCAGCACCCAGTAGCGCCAGCGCACCAGCGCCCGGGCAAAACGGTCCATCAGGTTCAGAGCTTCCTCCCGGGTCCCTGCCCGCCTCCAAGGTGGCAAAATGTTAGACGGCTGGGGGTTCCGGCGCCAGCCGGGGGGATGGCTAGCGGGCGGAGCGGAAAGTGCTCCATATTGTCATTATGCGGCGCCATCACCTCCTGCCACTGGTCACCCTGGGTCTCCTGTTCCTGGTCCTGGCCGACCGGGCCTTGGAGGCCACCAAGCGTCGCCTGGCGGCCGCGGAGCCGGTCGCCCGGGCCACCAGCAGCGCCACGCCGAACCTCAATCGGGGACCGGGGGCCGGAACTCGGGTGGCCGCCCGTGCGAATCGCACGGCCACTGGCGAGGCCCGCATGGCCCGTCTGGCCGCCCGCGAGGCGCTGACTCGCGAAGCCGGCTCCACCTACCTCGACTCGCTCATCCTCAGCACCGACTCCGTCGTGCGACGGTGGCCCGACCGGTGGGGCACGCCGATCCGGGTGGCCATCATCGAGGGCGGGGTGCCGAACTGGACGCCGCGGCTGACGGGATACGTACGGACGTCGCTGGACCGGTGGGAGAGTCTGGGTATCGGGCTGAGGTTCGACATCGTGACCGACACCAGCCGGGCCGACATCCTGGTGCGGTGGATCGATCACTTCGATTTCGATCGCGCCGGCCAGACCGACCTGACCTGGGACCAGTCGGGGCGGGTGCGCCGGGCACTCGTGTCGCTGGCCCTGCGGACCAATACCGGTGTCGTCCTGCCGGATGACGCTCTGCTGTCGGTGGCGGTCCACGAAACCGGGCACGCCATCGGCCTGCCCCACTCGGCCGATTCGAATGACGTCATGTTCCCGGCCACCCGCACCGGAATCCTCTCCGACCGCGACCGCCGGACGGCCGCGGTGCTCTACCGACTGCCTCCCGGACCGGTCCGCGACCTGACCGACGAGGAGCCGTAGACCGCGTCCGTTCCGCCGGACCACCTCCGTTGCAAAATCCGCTCAACGACTCGGTTGTCTGACAGCCCTGGCAGCGTGGCGGCCGGGCCCACGTCAAGTTGGTATCGACCGTGACCGGTCATGCGTATGGTGGTCGTTCGGGGCACGATGGTTGCCTGTGGGAGTGGCAGTCCTGTCGAAATCCGGGCGCCTCCCAACGGCAGAAACCCGAGCCGGCGATACTCGGAGGCCAGGCTGGCCGCAGCGGCGTGTCCGCCCTCGGTACCGGAAGCCCGGACGAGCAAGGCATCGCTTAGCCCAGACCGACGCGATGGCCCGGGGGCCCAGGCGCCCACCATCGGACCGGAACCCGGGCCTCCTAGGAGTCCGCCTCACATCGAGAGCGACCGGCTGGGCGCAAGGCCAGGTCCGCGAGCACGCCGGGAATGAACCATGTCTGCAAGGTGGAGAATTGCATGGACGCGATCGCATGGCCGACGATCCTGGTGTACGGGGCGTTGCTGATGATCTCGAGTGTCACCCCCGCTCGGGCGCAATCGTTCTCCGAGATCGACGCGGCCGTCCAGGATGGGATTCGCAGGGGGATCTATCCCGGCGCCGTCGTGGTCATCGGTACGCGCGACTCCCTGATGTACGCCCGGGGCTACGGGCACTTCACCTGGAACTCTTCTTCTCCGGTACCCGATCCCGATTCGACTCTGTGGGACGTCGCCTCGATCACCAAGGTCGTGAGCACGGCCAGCATCGCCATGCGTCTGGTGGACCGGGGCAAGCTGGAGCTCGACGCTCCGGTCCGGCGCTATCTGCCAAGGTTCGCCGGCGGCCTCAAGAACGGCGTGACCGTCCGCATGCTGCTCGATCACACCAGCGGCCTCAAGAGCTACGTGCCATTCTATGTGAAGGCCCGTGGGAGCCGAGCCCGCGCGATCGATCTGCTCTACGCCCAGCCTCTCGTCCGTACCCCTGGCGATAGCGCCGAGTACAGCGATCTCAACGCGCTCTTCCTTGGCCTGATCGAGGAGAAGCTGGGAGGCCAGCCGCTCGACCGCCTGGCCAAGCGCGAAGTGTTCGATCCGCTCGGCCTGAGTCAGACGATGTACAAGCCATCATCTCGCATGAAACGGCGCATCGCGCCGAGCGGGATCTGGCGCGGCCAGCCGGTTCCGGGCGACGTCAACGACCAGAACGCGGTCGCGATGGGAGGCGTTGCCGGGCACGCCGGCGTGTTCTCGACGGGGAGTGATCTGGCGCGATACGCGCAGGTCTGGCTTCGATCGGGCATGGGCCCCGACGGTCAGTGGGTCAGCCCCCAGACGGTCCAGCGCTTCCTGGTGAGGGGCCCCCGCAGCGGCTCGCGGCTGCTGGGCTGGGATACACCGGAGGCCAAGCCAGACGAGCCGAGTGTCTTCGGGAGCCTCGTGAGCGACGCCTCCTACGGCCACACCGGGTTTACTGGGACCGAGCTCTGGGTGGACCCCGCGCGCGATCTGTTTCTGGTGTTTCTCACCAACCGCGCCTTCGACCCGCGGATCCACGAGTCGGTCAAGGAGCTCAAGGTCGTCCGGGCTGCATTGAGCGACGCGACGGTGCGGCTGGTTCCCCATGGATGTCGGCAGGAGCTCGTGGCGCGCTGCTGAGCCGAGCCGCGCGTGTGTCTCGAGCGGCCGCGACGGTGGCAGGTGGCGGCGAAGCGGTTAGGATACCTGTATGACTGAAGCCATCCCGACGCCGGACATGGTCCGCAAGGCGCTTCGCGCCGTGAAGGATCCCGAGCTGAATCTCAACATCATCGATATCGGCCTGGTGTACGATGTCGAGGTCGCCGACCCGGGCCGAGTTCAGGTCAAGATGACGCTGACCAGCCCGGGTTGTCCGGCCGGTACCGAGATCATCGATGATGTGAAGCGGGTGCTCACTGATATGGAGGGCGTGGACTCGGTGGACGTCGAGTTGGTGTGGGATCCATACTGGACCCCGGACAAGATGGATCCGCGGGTCAGAGCGTTTCTGGGGTTTTGACGATCGCGATGGACCTACAGTATTGCGCCACCATAGCGCCACATACACGCCAAGACTATTAACAGGTTGTAGGATTTCCCCTTACAGCCGGCCTTGATCCAGCTCTCCTTGACCGGCCCCGGCTTTCACCCGCAGCGCCGCCAGCAGTTCCCCACCGATCTCGCGTAGCTGCCACCGTCTGAGCTCCGGCAACAGTCCCAGCTCCTCCAGGCTGTCGGGGTTCGCCTTCGCGATGGCCTCGAGCGTCCCGTTGGGGCACAGCACCCCTGGTTGGAGGTCGAGCTCCGTAGCCAGGCGGTTCCGGGCCGCCTTGAGCCGCTCCAGTCGGGCGTCGAACGCGGCATCGTACACCCGCCGCGGGCCCCGCTCGACTCTGGGGAGGTCCCGGTCTGGGAGGTCCAGGCCGCGCTTGATCGCCGCCAGGATGTCGCGGCCGCGGCGTTCGACTTGGTCGGAGCTGATTCCCGGCATGGTCTTGAGCGCCACGAGGTCGGCCGGCGGCTGCTTGGCCAGCGCCAGCATCGGCTCGTTGTTGAGGACCCTGAAGGTGGCCCGGTCGCTCCGCTGGGCGACTCCGTCGCGCCAGGCGTACAACTCCCTCAGGACCGCCAGCTCCCGGCCTTTCAGCGCCTTGGCGCCTTTGAGGCGGAGAAAGCCGGGCTCTCCATCGGATTGGCCCGCTCGAATGTCGTCCAGCAGCGCGAACTCCTCCATCGCCCACCCCAGGCGCCCGCTCGCTTCGAGCCGCGCCTTCAGGATGTCGCGCAGCTCGGGCAAGTGTCGGGTGTCGGACGCCGCGTACTCCAGCATCTCGGGCGACAGCGGCCGGGCGGACCAGTCGGCCCGCTGGAACCGCTTGTCCAGCCGCACCCCGAGATGCTTCTCGAGCAGCGCCGCCAGCCCGACCCCAGGCTCGTTCAGGAGCTGGGCGGCGATGCGCGTGTCGAAGACGTTCGTGGCCCGGAAACCGTATTCGCGATCGAGCAGCCGCAAGTCGTAGTCGGCGTCGTGGAACACGATCTCGACGTCCGGATCGGCCAGCACCTCGCCGAGCGGAGCGAGGCCCTCGGTGACCAGTGGATCCACCACCGCCGTCTCGGTCCGCGAGCTTACCTGCAGCAGGTAAACCCGGTCGGTGTAGCGGTGAAAGCTGGCCGCTTCGGTGTCCACGGCCAGCAACGGCTCTCCCCGGAGACGCTGGAACAGCGCCCCGAGCTCCGCCGGCGACTGGATCAGGGGGACCCGGGGGGTCACTCGGACCGCGATACCTGCTCCAGCCCCGCGGCGATCTCGTCGAGCGCTTTCGACAAGACCTTGTAGAACTCGGCGTCGGGCTGGGGCGTCCCGCCCATCGCCGCGTCCATCTGGAGCTTGCGGGCGAGCTTGGCAGCGTGCCGGATGTAGTCGGTGGCGGGCTTCATAGGTGGCGGGGACGGAGAGGACGGGATGGCGGAGACCTGGTCTCCGGGCGGTCGCGGGAAGTGTAGCCTCGCGCCCTGATTTTCGCTCGACCGGCCCCGCCCTGGATCGGCTTCATCTATCTTGCTGGCATGCCCCACCCCAGCGAGATCGACCTCACCGTCTACCCGGACGAGTGCGACGCGTTCGGGCACCTGAATCAGGCTGCGTTTCTGAGCCTGTTCGAGCGGGCGCGGTGGGAAATGCTCGTGCGGGGCCCGGGAATGGATGTGTTCACCCGCGCCGGCGCGTGGCCGGCGGTGCGGAAGACCGTGATCGATTACCACGCGGCCGCCTTCCCTGGCGATGTCCTGCGATTCCACCAGACCCTGACCCACCACGGCCGCACCAGCTTCACCATGCGGCAGACGGCTCGGCGGATCAAGGACGATGTCCTCATCGCGACCGCGGAATTCGTGTTCGTCTGCATCAATCGTGACGGCCGGCCGATCGAAGTGCCCGTCGAGTTCGGGGAGTTCATGCACACGCGGCGGGCCTCGGGCGGCGCGCAGCGGCTCACGGTCAACGGGGTGAGCCTCGCGGTCGAGATCCGAGGCGACGGGCCCGCCATCCTCTTCGTCCACGGCTATCCCTTCGACCGCACCATCTGGCGGGCGCAGATCGACACGCTGGACGGTCACCGCCGGATCGCCCCCGATCTGCGTGGCATGGGAGAATCGGACGCGCCCGACCTCGGCTACGGGATGACGATCTATGCCCATGACCTCGCGGCGCTCCTGGACACGCTGGGCGTGGACGATGTGATCCTGTGCGGGCTCTCCATGGGGGGCTACGTGCTCTTCGAGTTCCTTCGCCGCTGGCGCGACCGTGTGCGGGCGCTGATTCTGGTCGATACCCGTGCGGAAGCCGACGGGACGGAAGCGCGGCGGGCGCGCGACGCGGCGGCGGCGGCCGCGCGCGAGAACGGCGCCCAGGCGATTGCCGACGCGATGCTTCCCAAGGTTCTGTCCCCGGCCACGCTGGCCCATGAGCCCGAGACGGCGGAGCGGATCCGCCGGATCATGGCGGCCACGCCGGTGGCGGGCATGATCGGCGCCTTGTCCGCCATGCGGGATCGGCACGACAGCACCGGGCTGCTCCCTACTCTCGCGGGGCTTCCCACGCTCGTCATCGTGGGCGAGGACGACACCCTCACCCCGCCGGACGGCGCGCGCCGAATGGCGAGCGCCATTCCCGGCGCCCGCCTGGTCGTCGTCCCGGGCGCCGCGCACCTGCCGCCGGTCGAGCAGCCCACCGAGACGACTGCCGCCATCCGGGATTTCCTGCGGGTGGTCGGCTGAAACCTTTTGGGGGCACGGGGCGTTGTGAGAATCGGCGGCGCGACGCGCTTTCCTTGTGTCCCCGCTGATTGTCCTACCATACGGCTCCGGGGTCGCGGCCACGCAGTTCGATCCCGGGGCCACTCTCCTCACGCAGGTGTCTGGGCGGTCGATTGGCAGCACAGGATCAAAGGCGAGACGACGAAAGGGAGCCCGCTGCGGGCTCCCTTTCGTCGTCTCAGCGACCGGCGTGCAGCCGCGGCGCTATCGCTGCGGGCGGCCCGGCGGGGTGTCGCTGTTGAAGACTTCCCGGTTCTTCTCGACGAACGCGGTCTGGTTCGGCGGGACATCTTCCTCGGGGAAGATCGCGGTGACCGGACACTCGGGCTCGCAGGCGCCGCAATCGATGCACTCGTCGGGGTGGATGTACAGCTGGTCCTCGCCCTCGTAGATGCAGTCCACCGGGCACACGTCTACGCAGGCGCGGTCCTTCACTCCGATGCATGCCTCGACGATCACGTACGTCATTCTGGCGATTCCTCCGGGGTGTCCGATGGGCCCAGCCGCGCCGGGCCAGGGCGCACATCGAGTAGGTATACGAAGGTGCGTGGGGTGGCGCAAGGGGTCGTGATATCTTTCCGCGCGATGCTCCGCCGACTGCGCCTGACCCTCGCGGCGGCCGCGGCCACGTGGCTGGCGGTGAGCCCAGAACTGCACGCCCAGCAATGTCATGCCCCCCGCACGGCCCTCGTGCTGTCGGGCGGTGGCGCCAAAGGCATCGCGCACATCGGCGTGCTCCGCGTCCTGGATAGTCTGGGTATCCGACCCGATCTCGTGGTCGGGACGAGCATGGGCGCCGTGGTAGGCGCCTTGTACGCCAGTGGCTACACGGGCCGGGAGCTCGACTCGCTGGCGCGCGTGGCCCCGCTCGCGGCCCTCTTCCGCACCTATCAGCCGCAGGCGCCGCGCTCGCTCGGTATCCTGCAGCCGCTGGTCGTGTGGGAACAGGGGGCGCGTGGCTTCGCGGTGCAAAGCGCCTCCGTTGTCGAGGCCGAGGCCAACGCGCTGGTCAACGCGGCCATGCTACGCGGGAACCTGCTCGCCCGGGGTGACTTCGACTCGCTGCCGATTCCGTTCCGGGCCGTGGCCACCGATCTCGCGCACCGCGAGGTCGTGGTGCTCCGCTCAGGCGACCTGGCGCAGGCTGTCCGGGCCAGCGCCGCGGTCCCGCTGCTCTTCGCTCCTGAGCGACGAGCCGGTCGGTTCCTGGCCGATGGCGGCCTGTCGGCCAATATCCCGGTGGCCGTCGCGCGCGCGGAGGGCGCCGGCCGGGTCATCGTGGTGGATGCTACCGAGCATCCTCGCGACTCCGTCGAGATCTACACGCCCCTGCTCGTTGCCGACCGGCTGGTGCAGTTCCTCTTTCGGCAGCGCGCCGACTCGCTGGGCCCCGGCGACGTCTTCATCCGCCCGGACGTCGATGGGTTCGCCAGCCTCAATTTCTCCCGTGCCAGTATCGACCGCCTGCTCGACCGCGGACGGCGCGCCGCGGATTCGGTCGTGCTGCCTCCCAGGTGCTCCCTGGCGTCGAATCGCCCCTCGCCTGCGCTTCCTACCAGACTGGTCGGCGTCGGGTTTGGCGACGCCAACCCGTCCGAGCGACTCGCCCTCGGCCGGCTGCTGGGCTTCGATCCTGGCAAGCCCCGCGACACGCTCGATTATGGTCTCCTGCTCCGCAGGGTCCGAACCCTGGCCAATGCCTCGGAGGCCTACGAATCCGTCTGGCTTTGGCCCAGCGGGGCCGGAGATTCGGTTCGGTTGGATCTGACGCCGCGCCGCGCCGCCCGGCGGGTGGCCGGCCTCGGCCTCGCGTACGACAACGAGCTGGGCGGGCGGATGTGGGCCGGCCTGGTGGACCGGCGGTTCCTGGGGCGTGCGCTCGAGGGAAGTGGTGCGTTTCTTCTCGGAGAGCTGCGACGCGAGCTGCTGGTCGGCCTGCGCCGGAACTACCAGGTAGAGCGGCAGCTGTTCAGGCCGACGGTCGAGATCCGGCTGGCCAGCGAGGACGTGCGCCGGTTCGACGCCGATGGGGACGAGATCGGCCAGGCCGTCACCCGGGAGGCGATCGGTTTTGCCGGCATCGAGCGGTCGCTGGGAACCGGGTGGGATCTGGGGATCGGTGCAGAAGGGCGCACCTGGGACGAGCCTCACCGGAGCGACCGCTCCACCGTCGGCGCGGTCGCCCGCCTGACCGCCGCCACCCGCCAGCGAGGCCGCGTGCTGCGGGCGGAGGCGCAGTGGACCGGCATGTACCAGCGTGTCGCGTTCGAGGGTACGCTCACCGCGCGGCTCGGCGTGGTTCGGCTGACGCCTCGGCTACGGTTGGGCTGGGGCAATGGGCTCCCGCTTCAGCTGGGGTTTCCGCTGGGCGGGGACGACGGATTCCCAGGCTATCACCTGGGCGAGCGGCGGGGTGACCGCGAAGCCATGACCAGCCTGCTGTTCACCGTGCCGCTGCGCGGACCGCTTCTCGCCCGGCTCGAGATTGCCGTGGGCGGGACCGACGCCCGCTCCGCGCGATTCACGGATGGAGGGTGGACCACCGGGGCTCGGGTCGGACTCGGCGCCGAGACGCCCGTGGGGCCGGTCCGCTGCGAATACGGCGTGGGCCTGCGAGGCCGAAACGCGCTTTTCGTGAGGCTGGGGCGCTGGTTCTAGCGCCGCTAGATGACGTCCGTGATGGGCGTGGCGTAACTGGTATTTCGGTCCTCCGGCGGTCCGTAACGGCCCCCGGGTCCGTGGAGGCGGTGCCACTCCTCCCTCAGGCAGAACGGATCGAGCCCTTGAGGCCGGTCCACCGAGAGCACGCCGTCGAGGTGATCGATCTCGTGCTGCAGTAGCTCCGCGCGATCCCCTTCAACGTCGACCTCGAGCCATTCCCCCTTGGTGTTCTGGTAGCGCACCCGGGCACGATAGGCCCGCGACACTCTCACCAGCAGGTTCGGGAACGAGAAACAGTCGTCCCATACCTCGAAATCCTCATTCCCGATGTCCACGATCTCGGGATTGATGAGCGCCCAGGGCTGGTCCATCTCGCAGTAGATCATCCGCACCGGCGCGCCGATCTGCGGGGCGGCGATGGCGCGGCCGCTGCCGAACCGGGACTGCCAGTCGCGAAGCGTCTCGCGCATGTCGTCGAGGATGACGCGCACCGCGGTAGAGCCCGGCTTTGTGATCGGCTCGCACCGGGCACGAAGGATCGGGTCGCCCAGGAGCCGGATGCGATGGATCGTCATCTGAGTGGGGCCTTTCCGCTCGGGGGCAGCAGTCGACTGGCAGGGTGACCGGCCAATATGGGCTTCGAACCTGATCGGGGCCAGAACTGCGTGCCTCAAACACAGAGTATTGCAAACTACTACTATTGCATCATCGACGATTACCAAGGCGGCCACTCGTGAAGTAACTCATGTTGCTGAAATAGCTTTACCTATTTCGTACCAATATCATGGCATGAATTGACAATCCCGACTGATTTACTTAACATTTCCCCTATATGGCATCCGCCCTTCCCCTCGCTCCGAGCCCCCCTTATGGCCAAAAGGGGCCGCG
>Ga0310810_10011895_pt1 | contig 10190 bp, 9 predicted proteins | sample NCmetagenome_FD_207641 | JGI IMG/M metagenome (GOLD analysis project Ga0310810, IMG submission 207641) | Soil microbial communities from experimental microcosm in Duke University, North Carolina, United States - NC | ecosystem: Engineered > Artificial ecosystem > Soil microcosm > Unclassified ...
GCGCCCGGGCCTTCGCGTCTCGGCGTGTGTTACCGAGGCCGCGATGACAGACGTCCTTATTCCGCGCGATCGAGACGCTCGACTATGCCCCACGCGAGCAAGGGGACCATCAGTTCGTGGTGGCCGGTGATCTCGTACCCGATTCCACCGGCGAGCGTTGGGCGCTGCACCACGTTCATGCGCGGCCGATAGTGTCGCTGCATGTCGAGGTCACACGTGGTGAAATGCGTCGGGCGCCCGTCGCCCAGGTTGCGCGCGATGGTCAGGGCCTTGAGGAAGACTTCGGGCATGATGACGGCGCTGCCGAGATTCAACACGACGCCGCCGTCGTGCAGCGACGGCAGTGACGCAGCGAGCCGGCGAAAATCGCGATGGCTCGTGTCCCCGATGGCCGCACCGCTGGCGGCGGGATGCTGATGAATGATCTCGGCGCCTAACGCGGCGTGAACCGTCACCGGCACGGACAGGCGGTGGGCAGCGAGAATGACTGACAGCTCGGGATGCGCGAGCTCCGGCGTCGCTTCCAGCGCGAGCGCGACAGATTCGCCCATGCCTCGACCGTCACGCATGCCAGCCACGAACGCTTCGTTCAGTCCTCGGCCGGTCTCCTCCGCCATCCCGAAGGTGCCATCACGCAAACCGGCCGCGACGTCCTCCGATGTTCCACCGAAGCGCGCAACCTCGTAATCGTGAATTGCCGCGGATCCGTTCATCGCGAGGTGCGTGATGATGCCTCGCTTCATGAGGTCGACGAGCAATGGAGCCAAGCCGGTCTTCACCACGTGGCCGCCGAGCATTACGACCACGCCACGTTGCTGGAGCTTTGCATTCGCGACGGCGTCGATCACGCGCAGGAAGTCGCGCGCCACGAGCACGTCGGGAAGGGACGCAAGAAAGGCCGCGAACGACCTGGTGCCGTGGGGCGGGGGCGACGCGAACTCCTCGGCGCGCACCTTGTTGGGCCGTCGCGCGATCGGAACAGTGCGCACGGCAGCGAGGTCCGCTTCGCGGTTGGTCACGGAGGCGATACGAGATTCGGGAGCGAGAGCGCCGGGGGAGTCGCCGACGTCAGATACAGGTTGAGCGAACCTACCGGGAGATCGGCCTTGAGCTGGACCATGATGCGGTTCGCGTCCTCTGAGAACCAGATCTCGGCCTTGCTGTTCTCGGAAAAAATCCCCTGGGATTTGATGATCGGTTGGACGACGATCGTCTGATACGTTCCTGCCGGCACCTTCACTGTTTCCCGCCGCAGCACCTTGATCCGCACTGGATTCTTGTTGGGGCGGAAGTACCGATCGAATGAATAGGTGCGGCCGATCTCGAGCGGGACGGTGCGGATGAAGTAGATGAAGGACGCGTCGTCGAGCGGGTCGGGAACGGACTGCTGTTCCGGCTTGTTCGGTTCCTGGTAGATGGACCGCTCAGGAAAGATCTCGTACACCTTCTTGCGATCCTTCCCCGTCTGCTCGAAGTCCTGCGTGAACCGCAGCGAGAACTTCGTCACCGTGTCGATCCAACTCTCCATGGTGTTGTCGGCCTTGTAGCCGAGGATACCTCCCTTCACACGAAAAACAGTGCGCCACACAGTACGGCCGCGCAGCGTATCGAGGCCGGTGACTTCCATACTTCCTCGGCCCGCCTTGAATGGCCCGAGCTTCACATCATACGTGAATCGTTCGCCTACGCCGAACGGCACGGGCGGCGTGGGCTGTTGGCTTTGTTGCACCAGTGTGGTCACCGCGGTCGCGAGTGCGAGCACGCTGACCAGAGCCGGTGTCATGTCGCAGCCGTCGAAGGCGGGGCGATGCGACGACCGCGCGTTGCCCAGGCGAATCGATAAAGGTTCATCGCGTCGGCGAACGGCCGAATGCGACTCTCGCGCGGGCGGATGTCGAATCGCTGCTCCAGCGACACCGTTTCGACTCGACGCGCGAAGGGGATCGCGCGTGACAGCAGGTCGACGTTCGCGGCCCAGCCCTCACCTGACACGACAGGCGAGTCTCCGCTCTGCTTCACCAGATCGCGAATAACGGAAATTCGAACCAGCCGGAACGACGCGAACGGGTCAGCAACGCCGGGCACAGATACGAATGGGCGGAGAAGCCACGGTGCGACGCGGCGCAGCCGGCGGACGGGCACAGGTGCCGTGGCCACCGTCGTTCGTTCGCCGACGACAATGTCGGCCCCTCCCTCGAAGCGCTTGACGAGCTCGGGGATATGCTCAGGCTGATCGGTGAAGTCTGCCTGCATGAGCAACATTGCGTCGCGGCGGGGATACCGCGTTTTCGCCACCACGGCTCGACAGAGCGCATCGAGCGCCCCGGCGTACCCGACGTGGCGTTCGCCACCCAGTACACTGAGCGGCAGCACCTCGCCATAGGGCTGCAGGGTCTCCGCGGTCGCGTCGGTGCTCCCATCGTTGAACACGACGATCTCGTACTCGCGAGAAAAGTCCTTGAGGACCTTGCGAATACGCCAGAGCAGGACGCCGATGGTCGGCGCCTCGTTGTATGCCGGAATGCAGATATACAGCAATTGTTCGCTCCTGAGTCGGCGAAAAGTAGCCGCTGGAGCCTAGCCTCTCAACGCTAGATCTCGCGCCAGCACCGCGTCGTATACCGCCTGGGTCCCCCGCACCATCCGATCGACGCCGAATTGCGCGGCGCGCTCGGGTCCCGCGCCGGCGAGCGCCGAGCGGAGCGTCTCATCGGTCACGAGGCGGTCGGTTGCGGCAGCGAATGCCTCAATGTCGCCGGCTGGTACCAGGAGCCCGGAGCGGCCGTCCTCAATGAGCTCGGGAAGGCCGCCGACACGAAACGCAATCGGAGGCACGCCGAGGGACATGGCGTCGATAACCGCAGTGCCGAGGCCTTCCGCACTCGACGGGTGCAGCATGATGTCCAGGCCGGCCATGGCGGCGTGAATCTCGTCCACGAACCCGGCGCGGAAGGCGGTGAGCCCCCCAATCGGCTGGCTACCCGCCGCCTGACCACCGAGCAGCACGAGCCGCATGCGCGCACGAGTCGCCTCAGGCAGCCGGCTGCCTATCTCCGCCAGCGTGGCAACGCCTTTCTCGGCGGTCATGGCGCCGACGATGCCGCACACGACAGCATCGGGCGGCCACCGACACTCGAGCCGCCAATCACGTGCCCGGGCGACGCTCGGATGCGGCACGCCGGAATACACCAGATCGATGCGTCCGGGGTCGACGCCGCCAGCGATCAGCGCGTCGCGAACAGCTCCGGAAATCGCGATGAAACGGGCGACGCGTTTCCCGTACTTGAGTCGACCGCGAGGAACGAACGGAACGCGACGGGTGACGACGAGCGGGAGTGTGTTGCGGCCGATCAGCGAGGCGAGCGCAATCGCGTGCGCGCGTGCGTCGTGCGCGTGGATCAGATCGGCATTCCAGGTTCGAATGACTGCGCGCACTCGGCGGGCCGCGGCGAGGTCCCAGTCAGCTCGCATGCGCACCGATGCTGCCGCGATTCCGGCGGAGCGGAGCCTCCGGATGAGCGGAGCGTCCGGTGCCGCGATGACGAGCGGTTCGTGACCCTGCTCACGTTGGCCGCGTGCCAGCAGGTACACTTGACGTTGTCCACCGCGCCATTCTCGGCCGGCGTCCAGGTGCAGCACACGCAGGGGGGCGGGTTGAGTCACCCAGGAAGGATGGAGCGCGCGTTCGGCCCCCGCAACGCAGACGCGACCGCCCATCCAATGAAACTGACCTAACGTGGCAAGTCGCGTGCGCCCGCGTGTGCTAGCACTCGTCGCTCAGGAGTGCCGCATCGCCTCACCGCCGGCCGGCGTTCCGCGAGCACGATTCCTTCGTCAGAGGGTATAGGAGTGTAGCGGTAGCCCGGTGACCCGGCGCACCGCCTGACGCACCACTGATGGAGGACCGATGATTCTGGCGAACGTCAGACAACACCTAACGCGCGACGATGCGCAACTCGCATTGCGGTTGATCGCACGTGGCTCGAGCGAAGCGATCGACGAAAGCGAAACGACGTTACGCGAACGAGGTCTCGACGCGCTACTCGACGACCCTCGGCTGTTGCACGGCTTGCTGGCAGCGCGCCAGGGTGCGCACGCGTCGCTCCCACTGTTCGCGTACGTCGTCGTACGGCACGCACTCCGTGATGTGGGCGAGGGCGATCGGTTGCTCGCCGACTACGTCGCGTCGGTTCTCCTGCACTTCGGACTCGGCGCGCGAGCGACGCGCGTCGGAGACGCCGACGATGAGACCTACACGACGCTGGCCGAGATTCTCGCGGCCGTCGAGACTGCGGACGCGCCGCGGGGCCTGCTCGTGCGAGCGCATCTCGGGAACTATGCGCTGTGGATGAGTGGCATCTTCCCCGACCACATCGAGACGAGACGGTGGCGCCGCGGTGGCCCGGACCTTGGGTACTATGAGGAGATGGGAGTTCGTGGATTCACGCTGGCGGCCGATCACCGTCTCGCGGCAGAGCACGGGTTGACCACGCTGTTCGCGGCGGCGGCCGCCCGGTTTCCGATTCTCCGTCAGGCTCTGAACAACATCAGCGATGCGCTGCTCTTTCCGAACCACCATTCGCCGGAGAAGCTGATGCGCCAGGTTCGGATGGAAGGGAAGTGGATGCTGAGCTGACGTCGGCGCGACACGCGTCGGCGAAGGCTGCGAAGAGGTCGCGGTCCCACGGTTCTTCTGTTGTCGTCAGCTCTTCCGGGTGCCACTGCACTCCAACCATCCACCATCGTGGGTCTTCACTCTCGACGCCTTCGATGACGCCGTCCTCCGCGCGGGCGCTCACGCGGATCGCGTCGCCGAGGCGGTCGACTGCCTGATGGTGGATCGAGTTCACGGCGAGCGACTCTGTTCCGATGATCCCGGCAAGGCGAGAGGATGGATCGACTGTCACACCATGCACGCGCTCCGCGCGCGCATCATCGACCTCGTGCGCCGCGGCGTCGGCGCGCTGTGAAGGCAGGTCCTGTACGAGCGTGCCTCCGAGCCCGACGTTCACGACCTGGATGCCGCGACAGATGGCGAGCGTGGGTAAGCCCCGTTCGCGCGCGCCTGCCAGCAGTGCGAGCTCGGTAACATCGCGCGAGCAGTTCACGGGCCCGAGTGCTGGATGCGGCGTATCGCCGTAGAGCGCAGGGTCGACGTCCTCGCCACCAGTCAACACGAGTCCCGAGACGACGTCGAGAATGCGCAGCGCAGCGTCTGTGTCCGAAAGCGGCGGAACGACGAGCGGAACAAGGCCGGCGTCCTCCAGCGCGCGGATATATGCGGCATTGAGGCGGACACGGTCGACGCCATCCACGAGTCTGACCGTCGCGGTGACGGCGACGAGCACTGGACGACTCGCGCTGCGCGGAGGTGAGACGGGACTGGTCATGCGGGCGAAGTCGTTTCGGAACGGTTACAGCGAGTGGACCGCAATGCTACACGCTGTTGCGGCGGTTGCGCTCTAATCTATATCCTAAGGCTCTCGCGCCGGGCGCCTGTTGCCGGTGCCCGATTGCGACCTGACCGGTCAAAGTCGGATTCCGTTCACCCAGCGTTTTTCAACGGCCCTGCATGTTTGACGAAGTTCGCCAGGCATTCCGCGATCTGCTGCGTGGCACGCCCCCGAGCGGGGATGCGCGCCGCTCGATCGTTGCGCAGATGCGCGAGACGCTGGTGCAGGCCCGGATGGGGCTCGATGACCTGCGCAAGGGAATTGTAGAGACGCAGGCCCGGCTGACGCGCGAGCGCTCGGAGCTCGAAACCGTTAGGCGCCGAAAGCAACTTGCGGCGTCGATCAACGACGCGGAGACGGTGGCCGTCGCGGAGCGGTACGAGAAGCAGCACGTTGAACGCGCCGCCCTGCTCGAGCGAAAGCTCGAAACGCAGGAGGCCGAGCTGGCGATGGTCGAGCGCGAAGTCAACGAAATGAACTCCGAGTTCAAGCTGGCGGCGGCTGGAGCGACGCCCGGGGTATCGGCGGGTGCGAGCGCCGGTGCGAACGACGCCGGTGCCGGAGCGAAGACGGGCGGCGTCGACGACGTCCTCGACGACCACGCCGGCCTCAATGCCGAGATCGACGGACTGGCGCGCGCGCGTCGGCGTGCCGACGCGGAATCAGCCGCGGACGAAAAGCTCGCGGAGCTGAAGCGCCGCATGGGGAAGTAGTCAGGCGTGCGTCGAGCGGCGCGCCTGGTTCCGATCGGCGCGTTGACTGTGGCCGGCTCTCTGGCGGCGCAGGAGGCTCAGGGCAGACGCGGCATTCCGTGCGACGGGCGCGTCGTCTCCGACGTCGTCATTCGCACACAGGGCCCGTCGTTCGGTGGCGTCTTCGCACGATCCGGGTTCATGTCTGCGCTCGCGAGCGGGGTACACGTCACGACCTCGCCTGACGTCGTGCGTCGCTTCCTCCTGCTGGAGAAGGGGAAGCGGTGCACGTCGACGTTGCGTGAGGATTCCGAGCGCATTCTTCGTGGCCAGCCGTTCCTCGCGGAAGCGACCGTGGCGACGTACGACGACGGCCGAGGCGGCGTGCGCGTGGACGTCGTGACGATCGACGAAATCTCTGTCGTCGCGAGCGGGGCCGTGTCCCCAGAAGCGCCGTACGTGACAGCGCTGCGTCTTGGCAGCTCGAACGTCGAGGGGTTGGGCATCTATGCCGCGGGCGAGTGGCGGGACGGTGGGTTCTATCGCGATGGTTGGCGGGCGACCGCGACGAACTACCAGTTGTTCGGTCGTCCGTTTCAGCTGGCGATCGACGCCGAGCGAAGGCCGCTCGGCGGTGGTTGGTCGACCGAGCTCCGACACGCGTTCCTCACGGATGTGCAGCGCATCGCGTGGCGCGTCACCGTGGGATCGAGCTACGACTACTTCCCGTTCGTGCGCCCCGATGCGGCGACACTATCCCTGCCGCTCTCGAGCTCGTTCGGCGACGTCGGTGGGATTCTTCGCGTCGGTGAACCCGGTCGACTGAGCCTGTTCGGCGTCTCGCTGTCCCGCGAGGAGTCGAGTCCTTCCTCGGACATTGTCGTGGTTACGGACAGTGGGCTGGTGCCGGAGGAGGGCACGATGCTGAGCGAGCGCTACACGGCGCTTCGGGCGGCGCGGCTGAACTTTCTCTGGGGCGTTCGCAACATTCGGTTCAAGCGCGTCGAGGGATTCGACGCACTGACCGGAGCGCAGGACGTGCGAACCGGATTCCAGTTCGGCACGATGTTCGGCCGAAGCCTGACCGTGCTCGGAACGCACGAGGATGACATCCGCCTGTCGACGGACATCTATGTCGGTGCGGGCAACGCACGATCGTTCGGCGCCATTCAGGTGTTAGGCGAGGGCCGGCAGAGCTACGATGAGAACCGGTGGGACGACATTCTCACCACGGGCCGCGCCGCGTGGTACTTCAAACCGCATCCGCGACACACCACGATCGCGAATGCGGAATTCAGCGGCGGGTGGCGCCAGCGTGCACCGTTCCAGCTCACGCTCGGCGAGCGGCGCGGCGGAATGCGCGGCTATTCGGGGACGGACATTCCGGGCGGCCAGCGCGCGATCACGAATCTCGAGCAGCGTGTCTTGTTAGGCAACGTGCGCGGCAATGCCGATGCGGCCATGGCGGTGCTCGTGGAAGCCGGGCGCACGTGGGCGGGAGACGTACCATTCGGCCTAACGACACCAGTCAAATACACCATCGGCACGAGCCTGCTGGTAGCGCTTCCGCCGGGCTCACAGCGGCTCTGGCGGCTCGACCTCATGTTGCCGCTCGACCGTTCGGGCGGCGCGCAGCTGGAGCTCCGGCTGCGCACGGAGGATCGGACGCGGATCTTCTGGAAGGAGCCGCGGGACGTCGAGCGGAGTCGCGAGCGCTCGTTGCCGCAGCGGATATTCCAGTGGCCGTAGTCGCGCGTAGCGCGACAGCTATCAGCTATCGGCTATCAGCAAAGCGGAACCACTGGGGACTCTTTTTCGAGAGTGGCATCCCGAGGGTTCTGAGCTGATAGCTGACGACTGATAGCTGATAGCTTCACGCGGATGCTCGCTGGGCCATCATCTTTCTTATCGGCACGATCAAGAACGCGAGCACCACTGCAGCGATCATCAGTGATGCCGTCGTCAGCGTGAACAGGCGCGGTGTCTGCGCGAGGTCCTCCGGGTTCACGCTGCCGCCAACGAGGCCGGCGATCAGGTTGCCGAGGGCAGTAGCAAGGAACCACACGCCCATCATCTGGCCGACATAGCGGCGTGGGGAGAGCTTCGTCATCGACGACAGGCCGACCGGGCTGATGGAGAGCTCGCCGACAGTCTGAAGCAGGTAGCTCCCGATCAGCCAGAACGGCGAGACTTTCACCGTGCCGCCATTCTGCACGATGATGTTGGCGGCGAGCAGCATCAGGAAAAATGCGAGGCCGGCGGCTAGCAGGCCGATCGTGAACTTCGTCGGACTCGAGAGATCCATTCCGCGCTTTGCGAGTCCACTCCAGATCAGCGCGAATACCGGCGCGAGGATGATGATGAAGAGCGCGTTCACGGACTGAAACCATGTTGCCGGAATCTGGAACCCACCAAGCTGGCGGTCGGTGAAATCCCGGGCGAACAGGTTGAGCGATGTAGGCGCCTGCTCGAACGCGGACCAGAAGATCGCCGAGAAGACGAACAGCACGAGAATCACCATCACGCGCTTGCGTTCGTCGCTCGTTAGGCCGCCCGCCGCGAAGATGTAGCCGAAGTACAGGACGGCGAGCCCAACGAGCACATACGTCATGGACCGGCCGATGGCCTGTGGGTCGAGTGTGATCGCGCCGGTGGCCGCGAGAATCACTACGAGCGCCAGTGCGCTCAACCCCACCGCGATAGCGATCTTCGTGCGCGAGACCTGCTTCGCCTGCACGACAGGGTCGGGATGCTTCGTCGTCTCGAGGCCGAGGTTGCCGAGCGTCTTGCCCGATCTGGTGGCAAAGACGATGAGCCCAATGAGCATGCCCACACCAGCCGCGCCGAAGCCCCAGTGCCAGCCGACCTTCTCGCCGAGGACGCCGGTGACGATCTGCCCGAGGAACGACCCCGAGTTGATGCCCATGTAAAAGATCGAGAAGCCGGCGTCGCGCCGGGCGCCGCCTTCCGGATACAGGTCGCCGACGATCGCCGAGATGTTCGGCTTGAGGAGCCCGGTACCGAGCACGATGAACACGAGCCCGACGAAGAACGGCACGCGCCCACCGAGGAATGCGGAGAGTCCGATCGAGATGTGCCCGAGAGAAATCAGGGCGGCGCCGGTAAGGATTGCGCGCCGCAAGCCGAGCAGACGATCGGCGATCCAGCCGCCTGGCAGCGACGCCAGGTATACGGAGGATGCGTAGATGCCGACAATGGCCGATGCCTGCAGTCGAGGGAATCCGAACCCGCCCTCCGAAAGCGCCGCCGCCATGTAGAGAATGAGCAGCGGACGCACGCCGTAGTACGAGAACCGCTCCCACATCTCGGTGAAGAAGAGTGTGGAGAGTCCGCGCGGGTGGCCGAAGAAGCCGCCCCGATCCGGCTGAACAGGAGGCGGACTATCGACGGTGACCGCGACTTCCTGCGCGCGCTTCGGAGGAACGGTTGACGTCACTTGGGCCTCGGCGGATGTGAGTGGCGTGGCAGCGCGAATCGCTCGCGCCGACGGTCAGGTCGGCAAGCCGTGCGTGATAGCGGCCAGCGGCAGATGTCGCTCGGGCGGATGCGTTGCGCCCGCCTGTTGCTGGACATGCCACGGCACGGTGGTCGGAGGCTGCTTGATACACGCCGCCCAATGCCCAGGTGCCTTCTCCTCGAGCGGTGGGACGATGGCGGCGCACGCGGCATCCTTGCCAGGATGCGGGCAGCGCGGGTGAAACACACAGCCTGTCGGCGGGTTCGCCGGCGATGGTACATCGCCCGTGAGGACGATGCGCTCGCGCGTCGCTCGTGGATCGGGAACCGGGACGGCAGAGAGCAGCGCCTGCGTGTACGGCATCAGCGGTTCGCGATACAGGTCGGCCGCGGAGGCGAGCTCGACGATCTTCCCGAGGTACATGACCGCAACCCGTGTCGCAATGTGCTCGACGACCGAGAGGTCGTGGGCGATGAACAGGTAGGTGAGCCCGCGATCGCGTTGCAGGTCCTGGAGCAGATTGATCACCTGCGCTTGCACGGACACATCGAGTGCGGACACCGGCTC
>Ga0310810_10011896_pt1 | contig 10190 bp, 7 predicted proteins | sample NCmetagenome_FD_207641 | JGI IMG/M metagenome (GOLD analysis project Ga0310810, IMG submission 207641) | Soil microbial communities from experimental microcosm in Duke University, North Carolina, United States - NC | ecosystem: Engineered > Artificial ecosystem > Soil microcosm > Unclassified ...
TCTCGACCATGTCTACTTCTCGGATTACATCCATTGCACCGGCGCACGCGATCACCGGCGGACGCGTCGCTATCATCGGCTCCGGATTTCCCGTCGCTCCTGAATTGCCAGGGGTACGAGTCGGCGCGCAAACGGCGCGTGTCGTGTTCGCCTCGTCGTCTGAACTCGACATCCTCGTTTCCACCGACGAATCCGGACCTGTGACGGTCTATGTCGAGGGCGCGGTTGATCCAGCGACTCTTTCGCTTGGCGTGAGCGTGGCAACGGGCCTGCACCAGGTGGACAATCCGGTCGTCGATCGCGAGGGCAACCTCTTTCTGACCTACAGCGGCACCAGGGGACAGCAGGTGCCGGTGTCGATCTTTCGCGTCGGGGTCAGCGGAACACGAGAGAGCTTCTCCTCCAGCGTCACGAATCCAACGAGCATGGCGGTGTCGCCCGATGGTCAGCTCTTCGTCTCGAGCCGATTCGAGGGCGCCGTCTACCGTTTGAACGACGATGGCAGTGCCGAACTGTTCGCATCAGACCTCGGCATTCCATGCGGCCTCGCGTTCGCACCAGATGGCTCACTGTTCGTTGGCGACAGGTCTGGAACCGTGTTCGAAGTGGGAAAGAGCGGACAGGCCAGGACACTCGCCACGCTCCCATCAAGCATTGCTGCCTTTCATCTCGCGCTCGGAGCCGATGGCCTCTACGTGACTGCTCCCACGTTTTCGGCTCGCGATGTGATCTACCGGATCACACTCGATGGCGCAGTGTCTGTGGTCTACTCCGGGTTTGGTCGGCCCCAAGGCATTGCGTTCTCGCCTGACGGTACGCTTCACGTCGTCGAAGCGCTCGCCGGCGCCAGTGGCGTCTACCGCCTGGCCGGCGGAGAACCTCCCGAGTTGATCGTCGCAGGTCCAAAGCTTGTCGGCCTCGCTTTCGGCGCAGGCAGGGACATGATCGTCTGCTCGAGCGATACCGCCTACCGTATTCCCGCCGCCAACTGATTCGGCGTTCCCTCCGGTAGAATCACGCGACCATGCTTCAGCTGTTCCGGCGCAAGCCGATCGCCGAACTGATTGCCGGATCTGGCGAATTGAAGCGCACGCTAGGAGCCGGCGATCTCGTGATGCTCGCGATCGGAGCCGTCATAGGCGCCGGGATCTTCGGTGCGATCGGAACGGCGGCTGCGGGGCAGGTTGGGCCCAACGGTGAGGTCATTCGCCTGGGCGCTGGGCCAGCGCTCGTTTTCTCATTCATCCTGCTCGGGGGCGCCTGCGCTCTCGCGGCGCTCTGTTATGCGGAACTCGCCTCGATGATTCCGCAGGCCGGCAGCGCGTACACCTACACGTACGCGACGCTCGGCGAGCTGGTTGCGTGGATCATCGGCTGGGACTTGATCCTCGAATATGCGGTTGGAAATGTCGCGGTCGCGATCTCGTGGGGAGACTACTTCACGACTCTGCTGCGCGGCACCGGCCTGACAATGCCTGTGTGGCTGACGACCGGCTATCGCACCGCGCTTCTGAGTTCTGATCCGGCCATTCACGGACTCCTCCAGACCGCGCCCCGTGTACTCGGGATTCCGCTGCTGCTGCATGTCCCCGCGTTCGGCATCGTGATGCTCATCACGTGGCTGCTGCTGCGCGGCGCGCGCGAGAGCGCCACCGCCAACAACGTGATGGTCATCATCAAGCTGGTGGCGATTGGCCTGTTCATCGCCGTTGGCGTCACGCACCTGAACGGCGCGAACTACCATCCCTTCGCGCCGAATGGATTCACCGGCATCCACCAGGGTGCCGCCATCGTCTTCTTTGCCTACATCGGATTTGATGCGATCTCGACTGCTGGCGAGGAAACACGCGATCCGCAGCGCAACCTGCCGATTGGCATTCTTGGCGGACTGGCGGTCTGCACGGTCATCTACGTCGTCGTCGGCGCGGTTCTGACCGGGATGGTGCCTTATACGGAGCTTGCCGTCGCTGATCCACTTGCCCACGCACTCGAGCTCGCCGGATTCAAGGCGGTTGGTGGGCTGGTCGCACTCGGCGCGGTCGTTTCAATGTCCGCGGTACTCCTCGTCTTTCAGTACGGACAGCCTCGGATCTTCTTTGCGATGGCACGCGACGGCCTCCTTCCGAAGTGGGCCGCCACAGTGAACCCGCGCACAAAAGTGCCGTCGACGACGACAATCATCACCGGCGTCTTCGTGGCGACGTGGGCACTGATCGGTGACGCAGCGGAGACCTACGACCTCACGAATATCGGAACGCTCTTCGCCTTCATGCTCGTCAGCATCGGAGTGCTGGTTCTTCGCTATACGGAACCGGATCGTCCCCGTCCGTTTCGCGTGCCCCTCGTGTGGCTGGTCGCGGTTTTGTCTGCCGCCGGCTGCATCTTCATCATGCGCGGGCTTCCTGCGACGGCGTGGGAACGATTCGGCTGGTGGCTGGGTATCGGTCTGTTGTTGTACGTGCTCTACGGCTACCGGAACAGCCGACTTCGCTCGCGTACGGGCGCCCACCAGAGCTGAACCTCCAGCGATCACCACTCTGCCCCGCGCGGGTATAGAATCAAGGTTTCGGTCATCCCGCATTTTCCTGGCAGAGGGAGCATGGCGCACGATTGGATCGCGGTACGCGGCGCCCGCGTCCACAACCTCAAGAACGTCGACGTCGACCTTCCGCGCCAGAAGCTCGTGGTCATCACGGGCCTCTCCGGCTCTGGAAAGTCATCGCTGGCATTCGACACCATCTACGCTGAGGGCCAGCGCCGCTATGTCGAGTCGCTGTCTGCCTACGCCCGGCAATTCCTCGAGCAGATGGAGAAGCCGGATGTCGATTTGATCGAAGGCCTGTCGCCGGCCATCTCAATCGAGCAGAAGACTACCGGTTCGAACCCCCGGTCGACAGTTGGAACGGTCACTGAGATTTACGATTACCTGCGGCTCCTGTTCGCCAGCATCGGCGTTCCGCACTGCCCAAACTGCGGCAAGGAAATCTCGAGCCAGTCGCTCGAGCGGATTGTCGACATGGTCATGCTGTATCCGCAGGACTCGCGGATCAACGTGCTTGCTCCGATCGTTCGGGGCCGCAAGGGAGAGTTCAAGAAGGAGCTGGCGAACCTGCGGGGGCGCGGGTTCACAAAGGCTCGCATCGACGGGCAGTTCCGCTCCCTGGAAGAGGACATCAAGCTCGATCGACGCCGCAACCACACGATCGAAGTGGTCGTGGACCGCGTGATCGTCCGCGGCGGTGTCGAGCGCCGGCTGACCGAGTCGGTCGACACCGCCCTGAAGCTCGCCGAGGACATCGTCGTCATCAATGCTTTCGAGCAGGGCGACCGCCTGTTCTCGCGCCGGCTCGCGTGTGTCGACTGCGGAATCAGCGTGCCCGAGATGACGCCGCGCGCCTTCTCATTCAACTCGCCGCACGGCGCGTGCCCCGATTGCCAGGGGCTGGGCTCGCTCATCGACTTTGATCCGCGCCGGCTGGTCCCGGATGAGTCCAAGTCGCTGTCACAGGGAGCCATCGTTCCGTGGTCGAAAGGCGACCGCAAGCTGGTTCGTGAGGCGCTTCAGTCCCTGAACAAGGATTTCGGCATCGACCTGTCTGCGCCGTTCCGGCAACTGCCGCGAAAGCAGCGCGATCTGTTGCTGTTTGGCACGCCCAGGGGCTCGTCGCAGAAGTTCGAAGGTCTCGTCCCGAATCTGAGGCGCCGTTATGAGGAAGGGACCTGGGCCGAGCAGGCTGAACTCGAAGCCTACCGGACTCTTCGGCCGTGCTCGACCTGTGCCGGGCAGCGCCTCAAACAGGAGAGCCTGGGCGTCCGCGTGAAAGGCCGCACGATAGCGGAGTACGTCGACCTGCCGATCTCAGAAGCCCTGGTCGCATTCGAAGAACTGCGCCTGACCGATCGCGAAGTGATCATCGCCGAACGCATCCTCCGTGAGATCCAGGACCGCGTCCGGTTCCTGCATGACGTGGGCGTCGGCTATCTCACCCTCGGTCGAAGTGCTGCGACGTTGTCAGGCGGAGAAGGACAGCGAATCAGGCTCGCGACGCAAATCGGCGCCAATCTGACTGGTGTTTTGTACGTCCTCGACGAGCCGTCGATTGGGCTCCATCAACGCGACAACCGGAAGCTGCTCGGTACGCTCGCAAAACTCCGCGATCTCGGGAACACGGTCATCGTCGTCGAGCACGACGAGGAGACCATTCGCACCGCCGACTGGGTAATCGATCTCGGGCCGGGCGCTGGCGAGCACGGCGGCCATGTCATTTTCCAGGGCACCGCTGCCGAACTCATGCAGGACGATGCATCGATCACTGGCGCGTACCTGACCGGCGTTCGCTCCATCCCGACGCCGCCGAACAGGCGGTTACCGAAAGGCGAGATCGTCATTCGGGGCGCTCGCGAGAACAACCTGAAGGGCATCGACGTGCGTGTTCCGCTGGGCGTGTTCACCGCGGTGACTGGCGTCAGCGGATCCGGCAAGTCAACGCTTGTAAACGACATCCTCTACCGGTCGCTCGCGAAAACCATCTACAGGGCGGCTGACGAACCGGGCGCCCACGATCGGATCGAGGGCATCGCCCTGGTCGACAAGGTCATCGAGATTGATCAGTCGCCGATCGGCCGTACTCCGCGGTCCAACCCGGCCACTTACACCGGGCTGTTCACGTTCATCCGGGATCTCTTCGCGATGATGCCCGAGGCCAAGCAGCGCGGCTTCAAGCCGGGCCGCTTCTCCTTCAACGTGAAGGGCGGGCGATGCGAGGCGTGCCAGGGCGACGGTGTCATCGCGATCGAGATGCACTTCCTCCCGAATGTGTACGTCACCTGCGAGCAATGTAAGGGGCGGCGCTATAACCGGGAGACGCTCGACATCACCTACCGGGGCAAGTCGATTGCGGATGTGCTCGAACTGACGGTCGATCAGGCGCTGCCGCTGCTCGAAAACTTCCCGGCCATCGCGAACAAACTGCGCACACTCCAGGACGTCGGCCTCGGGTACGTCGCGCTCGGCCAGTCGGCCACGACGCTTTCCGGAGGCGAGGCGCAGCGCGTGAAGCTGGCCAAGGAACTCTCGCGCCGCGGCACCGGAAGCACGCTCTACATCCTCGACGAGCCGACGACCGGGCTGCACTTCGAGGACACGCGCAAACTGCTCGACGTGTTGAGCAGGCTCGTCGATCAGGGAAACAGCGTCGTGGTGATTGAGCACAACCTGGACGTCATTCGAACTGCCGATCACGTCATCGACCTCGGACCGGAAGGCGGGTCTGGTGGCGGCAGGATAATCGCTGAGGGAACGCCCGAAGCGGTCGCTCGTCACGAGACCTCGGCGACCGGTCGATACCTGGCCGAACTCTTCGCGAACGAGAGCGGCCGACCAGTCAGGTCCGAGGCGGTCTAACTCGTGTGTGTGGTAAGATAGCCACGCTTTGCCGGTCGGTCAATGTGGTTCGCGAGCCACAGACGTTTCAGATGTGCACGCGAACACACAGGCGAAGATCGCAAGAAAATCTAGATGAATCGCAAATCGAACGCTGGCGATCTCGTGCTGACGCCACGGGCATCACGTTTGCTCAGCTCGTCTGTGCATGTCCCCCGTCGCTGAGAGGCCAATGGACGCACAGCGCACCCTTCGCCGCGCAATCTCGTGTGTTGGAATCGGATTGCATTCAGGCAACAAGGTTCAGCTTTCACTGAAACCTGCTCCGGTCAATTTTGGTATCCGGTTCCGTCGCGCGGACCTGGGCGATCACGAGGTTCCAGCGAACGTCCAGCACCTGGCGGGAATCCAGCTGGCGACAGCGCTCTCAAGGAACGAGGTCTCGGTCGAGACGGTCGAACACCTGCTCGCGGCGCTCGTCAGCATGCGCGTCGACAACGTCCTCATCGAGCTCAACTCGCCTGAAGTGCCGATCATGGACGGCAGCGCGGCGCCGTTCGTCTACCTGATTCAGGAAGCCGGCATCAAGCAGCAGGCGTCACTTCGTAAGTACTTGAAAATCGTCCGGCCCATCGCGCTCTCGCGCGGCGACAAACGCATTGCGCTGTACCCGTCGGACCACTTCAAGGTGACCTACAGCATCAGCTTCGATCATCCTCTGCTGCGCCACCAGTCGCGCACGCTGCCGATCACCGAGGAGAGCTTCAGCGAGGAGATCGCTCCGGCACGCACGTTCACATTCCTCAAGGATGTGGAAAACCACCGGCAGAACGGTCTCGCGCTCGGCGGCTCGCTCGACAACGCGATCGTGCTTGGCGAGACCGGCGTCCTGAACAACGCATTGCGCTTCGAAGACGAGTTCGTCCGCCACAAGATCCTCGACGCAGTCGGTGACCTGGCACTCGTCGGTTATCCGATCATCGGCCACCTGGTGGCCCATCGCGCCGGACACGGGCTGCACACCGAGTTCGTCGGGAAGATCCTCGCGGAAACGGACTGCTGGCGGCTGATGGAAGGTTCGGGCGACGCACTCGTGGCGGACGCCGCTCACGTCCCGGCGCCGGCCGCGAGCCTCGCGAACTAAGCGGTCCGATCAGAGCACCCAGAGTGGCTGGCTCGTCGTAGGCGAGCCGCACTTCTCGAACCACTCCACTCCCTCGCTCACCAAATCGAACTTCAGCAGGTAGCGTCCCGGCGCAGGCAGCTCCTTCAGCTTCAGGTTGATGTCGGCGCTGTCGCCGCCAGCCAGCGGACCGGGCAGGTCGGCCCGTGCGAAGTCCAGGTTGATCAGCGAGCCGTCCTGCGCGCACAACTGCGCGCCGAGGCGGACAAGCCGCCGCCCCTGTTCGCCCTGGTTCGGGAAGGCGCGCTGACTGAGATTTTCAACGCGTGCGCGGACCGTCAGCGGACGTTTGCGGGTACCGATAAGGGGCAGACCAGGGACACGTCGCCGTACGTGAATCCGGGCCCTGGGCGTGGCCCCGGGAATGGCGTTGCCGAGGTTGCTGTCGTCCCAGGTTTCGCGACGGATCGACTCGAATCCAGGCGTGCCCGGCACGAATCGGCGTGAAAACGCGTCCTCCGGGTGGTCGGTGATCTCCCAGCACAGCCGATCAATCCCGATGTCTTGCGCCATTTTTCTGGCAAGCGCCATTTCCTCGTCGCTGTCGTTCCACTTGAAGAGGATGTAACGCCAGTTGAGATAGGGCAGGTCGCGTCCGGTTCGACGCTTTTCGTTGACCATCGCGTGCAGATTGCGGAAGGCGACGTCGAGCTTGCCGCGCTGCCGATACTGCTCGTAGCTCGCCTGCGTCGCACCGTCGATGGAGAAGGTGACTTCGTCGATACCCGAGCGGACCAGGCGGCGCGCCTGTTCCTCCGAGAGCGCAAGACCGTTGGTGCTCGTGTACAGGTAAATGTTCGGGAAGTTCGACTTGATGTACTCGCACATCTCGACGGCGCGCTTGTGCAGGAATGCTTCGCCGTAGTTGAAGAAGTCGATCCGTCCGAGCGTGGGGCCTACTTCATCGATGACCCGCTTGAACAGCTCGAAGTCCAGCATGCCCGCCTGGCGCGTGCGGGTGATGCCCGTTTCGGGAGCGCAGCAGGCCTGGTTGCACGAGATGTTGCAGGCCGCGGTGCACTCGATGTACATCCGGCCGGGAAACGGGCCGGCATCGACGGGGCGAATTCTCGGCTGCTCATCCTTCTTCAGAGGAAGCTTCAGCGCGCAGTCAGTGCAGAACCTGGAGCCGCCTGCGTTCAGGTCCGTTCGCAGCGCCGTAATCGTTGGTCCTGTCCATGTGTCGCGCACCGAGCCGGTGCGCGCATCTCCCAGAACCCGCTGCCCGTAAGGGTCGGCGCAGCCGCACACGAACCGTCCGTCGCAGAGCATCACGAGGATGTCCCAGGGCCACGTGCACCGGAAGCGCGTCGAGAGGTAGTTCAGCGACACGAGCTACTTCCTGGACAGCTTTTTCATGTACGCCTCGAGCTTGTCGTTCTCGTAGCGGACCGTATTCAGGAACAGGCTCTCCGCGAAGTAGGTTCGTCGCTCGTCCTCGCTCATCTGATCGATGAGGTGATGAATCTCTTTCACCATGTCGTCGAACGTCCGCTCGAGCGCCCGCTTCGCCGTGACCTCCCGATAGAGCAGCTCCATGATGGCGAGGAGATCGCCATCGAGGGTGACCTCAGAGCCCGTGGTGGTCTTGATGGTGCGCATGGCTATCCCCCGAAACTCTTGACTGCGCTCGCTTCGTCGGAGAAGAGCTGGATGAAGTTCTGCGTGCCCGTCATCGTGAGCATCGTTTCGACGCGCTTCTGCACGCCGGCCAGCTTCAGCGATCCGCCGACGCCCGAGATGGTCCGGTACAGGTCCATGAAGCAGCCGATGGTGGCGCTGTCGACGTAGGTGACCGGCGCGAGATCGATGAGGATCCGGCGGGCGCCTCCCGCGATCAGCGCCGAAACAGCGCCGGAGAATTCGGCGAGCATCGGATACATCATCCGGGTCTCGCCGACCCTGACGATTGAGATGTCGCCGGACTGCTCGGTTTTCACGTTCATCGGTATGCTCCAGTGCGTGGGCCGCCATCTGCAGACGACCTGCTCGGGCTGTAATCATCGCCGCGCAGCCGGCGAATCTGGCGCGCCAGTTCGGTCCTGCCGCGGTTGATGCGCGATTTGACGGTCCCCTCAGGCAGCTGCAGACGCGCCGCGATGTCCTGGTAGGAGAGTTCCTGGATGTCGCGCATCACTACCGCCGTTCGCAGCGACTCGGGCAGCGAGGCGAGGGCGTCGCGCAGCAGCGTCACCCGGTCTCGCTGCTCCAGCGCCGCGATCGGCCCCGGTTCGGGCGCGGCCGGCGAGAGTTCGTTCGCGTCGACATCGCGGTCGATCGTCTGGCGCTCTTTCCTGACGCTTCGATAGTGATCGATGCACAGGTTCCTGCTGACGCTGATCAACCAGGTCTGGAAGTTCGCCCGGCGGTCGAAGGTATCGAGCGACTTGAAGATCTTGAGGAAGATGTCCTGCGTCAGGTCTTCCGCTTCGTCGTGCTTGCCCACGAACTTGTACGCCACGTTGAACACGCGGCGCCAATGCAGGCGGACGATGCGCTCCCATGCGGCCTGGTCTCCGCGCAGGCAACGCTGGATGAGTGCTTCGGTTTCGTCCGGCGGCGCGGAATGATCGGCAGACATGGGTGGCTGGCGAGAGATCACGCGATGATATCAGGTGGTATAGTCGTTAGTCGATTCGTGACTGGATTCTTCCGATCCGGCCGCACCCTCGTGTGCGACGGTGTCAACCTTCAATCCATTGCCGACCGTGAGGGCACCCCGCTGTACGTCTACAGCGCCGCTCTCATCCGCGAACGCTTTCGCGCGCTGGACGAGGCGTTCGGCGATTACCCGCACGCGCTGCACTATGCGCTCAAAGCCAACTCGGGCCTCGCGATTGGCCGCCTGCTGCAACAGCTCGGCAGCGCTGCAGACGCGAACTCGATCTGGGAAATCGATGTCGCGCGTCGAATGGGCTTCGCACCCCAGGACATCGTCTTCACCGGCGTCGGTAAATCGCCCGCCGAACTGGCGCAGGCCGCGCCGCTCGGATTGAAGGCCATCAACGTGGAATCGGCCGGGGAGCTTGCGCGGATTGAGGCGATTGCTGAGGGCCTGGGCGGGCCTGCGCGAGTGGCCGTTCGAATCAATCCTGACATCGACGCGAAGAGTCACCCGCACATTTCGACGGGTTTGAAGATCAACAAGTTCGGCGTCCCCGTCGATGCTGCGCGTGAGCTGTTCGCCACGCTGCGTGGGCGGCCTTTCTTGAAACTGGTCGCAGTCCACGTGCACATCGGATCGCAGGTAACGAGCGTCGAGCCTTTGCGCGGCGCGGCGACCTTCATCGCGGCGATGGCGCTCGAACTCCGACGGCAAGGCGTTGAACTCGAATACGTGGACGTCGGTGGCGGCCTCGGCATCTCCTACGACGGGTCGTCGGTGCTTGGCCCTCGCGAGTACGTCGAGGCTGTGGTCGATGCCGTTCGACCGACAGGTCTGCCCATCGTGCTGGAGCCAGGCCGTTCGATCGTCGGGCCGGCCGGTGTGCTGCTCGGACGCGTCATCGACCTGAAACCCAGGAACGCCGTCAGCGATTTCGCAGTCATCGATGCGGGCATGACCGAGTTGATGCGCCCGGCGCTCTACAACGCGTATCACCGGATTGAACCGGTTCAGGCCGG
>Ga0310810_10011897_pt1 | contig 10190 bp, 6 predicted proteins | sample NCmetagenome_FD_207641 | JGI IMG/M metagenome (GOLD analysis project Ga0310810, IMG submission 207641) | Soil microbial communities from experimental microcosm in Duke University, North Carolina, United States - NC | ecosystem: Engineered > Artificial ecosystem > Soil microcosm > Unclassified ...
ATCGTATTACCCCGGCGCGACAAATGTCCTTCTCGCGGATGTCGTCGTCATCAACAAAGTAGAGACCGCTTCGCGTGAACATATCGACATTGTGCGGAACAATGTGCGTGCATTGAATCCACGGGCAACGGTCATCGAAGCTGCATCCCCCGTTTCCGTTGAGGATGAGGAGGTCATCAGGGGAAAGCGCGTGCTCGTCGTGGAAGACGGCCCCACGCTGACGCATGGCGAGATGGCGTATGGCGCAGGCGTTATTGCCGCGCGGAAATTCGGCGCCGCATCCATCATCGACCCGCGCCCATGGGTGGTCAATTCCATTGCAGAGACGTTCGCGAAATATCCCCGGATTGGGACCCTTCTTCCTGCGATGGGATACGGAAAAGAGCAGATGGCAGATCTTCAACAGACCATTGCAAACGTCGATTGTGACAGCGTCATCATTGGTACTCCCATTGATTTGCGCCGCATTATCACAATCAATAAACCTTCAGTCCGCGTCCGGTATGACCTGGCAGAGATCACGAGCCCGACGCTCGCCGCTGTCATCGACGAGTTTCTCAAAAAAAACACGCATAAGGAGCACATGAGCTATGAAGCATGATTTCCTGAGCATTGCAGACGTAACCGGACATGAGCTCCTTCACCTCCTGGATGTGTCATCGGCGATGAAGCGCTATCGCGCGAACTATTATGAGACGCTCCGGAACAGATCTGTCGCGCTGATCTTTGAAAAACAGTCGCTGCGGACGCATGTGACATTTGATGTCGGTATCCATCAACTCGGCGGCCATCCCGTGTACTTGACGCAGGCGGATATTAATCTGGGAAAACGGGAATCTGTCTATGATACTGCCAAGAATCTTGAGCGTTGGGTCGATGCGGTCGTGGTGCGGACATTTGCGCACGGAACCTGTGTCGATCTTGCAGGTGCGATCAGCATCCCTGTCGTAAATGCGCTTACGGATCAGGAACATCCCTGTCAGGCCGTGGGCGATTTTCTGACAATCAGGGAGAAGCTCGGCGATCTGAAGAACAAGAAATTCGTCTTCGTCGGGGACGGGAACAACGTATGTCATTCTCTCATGCTCATGGCCGCCAAGCTCGGGATGACGTTTATCGCGGCCACACCCCGCGGTTATACGCCGGACATGAATGTCTTCAAAATCGCGGTGAACGCGGCACGGGAGTCCGGTGCTGTCATCGACATCAGTCATCATCCTCCCGAGGCTGTGAAGCATGCCGATATTGTCTATACCGATGTGTGGGTGAGCATGGGCCAGGAACAGCAGAGCGAGGAACGGCTCGAAGTGTTCAGAGAGTTTCAGGTCAACCGCGAACTCCTGTCGCATGCAAAGCATCACGCGCTGTTCATGCACTGTCTTCCGGCACACCGCGGCCAGGAGGTCACCGACGAGGTCATCGATTCATCGCAGTCAATTGTGTTCGACCAGGCCGAAAACAGGCTGCATTCAGAGAAAGCAATTCTCGTCACATTGATGAACGGAGACTGACGTGGTGCGATCTCTTCTCATAGCGATCGGCGGAAATTCCCTGATCCGATTCGGTGAACCCGGGACCATCGCGGCGCAATTCGCAAATGCGAGGCGTATTTGTGAACAGATCGCAGATCTCGTCGAGGAAGGATACCATGTGGTCGTCACACACGGCAACGGCCCGCAGGTGGGAGCACAATTGCTGCGTTCAGAGGCGGCCGCTGATCAGGCCTATCCGGTGCCTCTTGAAGTGTGCGTGGCGATGACGCAGGGTGAGATCGGCTACATTCTGCAAACGACGCTTCAATCGGTCTTCACCAAGCGCAAGATCTCAACGCCGATAGCATCCCTGGTCAGCCGCGTTCTTGTCAATCACGGCGACGTTGAATTCCGGCATCCGACGAAACCAATCGGCCCCTTTTATACGAAACAGGCCGCCCTGCAAAAATCTGCGGCGCTGGGCTGGACTGTCGTGGAAGACGCATCGCGCGGGTACCGGCGCGTTGTCCCTTCTCCCCTTCCATGCGCGATTCTCGACCTTGAGGCAATTCGAAAATGCCTTGACAGCGGCATGACGGTGATAACTCTGGGCGGTGGAGGTATTCCCGTCGTTGCGATGAACGGGGCAATGACGGGCGTCGAGGCGGTTGTGGACAAGGACAGGGCATCCGGGCTGCTGGCGCGCCAGCTTCATGTTCAGAGAATGATCATATCAACCGACGTAGAATTTGTCTATCTCAATTTTTCAAGATCAGGCCAAACGCCGATTCATGTCATGGATACTGAACTTGCGGCTAAATTGCGCCATGAGAATCATTTTTTTGAAGGCAGCATGAAACCGAAAATCGAAGCGGCAATGGACTTCCTGGAGGCAGGAGGCGAAGAAGTGATCATCACAGATCCGGAACATCTTCATGCGGCCGTGGAAGGCTCGGGCGGCACACACATCTTCCGCGATCTGCAGCTCGAACACATTCCGCTTCGATGAAGAGGAAAACGCGCATGAAAACGGAGGAAACGATCAGATAGTATTTGTTGGACCCTCGTTCCATTCATCAGTGAGGATGGAACGCGTCACATACACTACCATAGAAATGTACCACACTTGAAAGGAACATACCATGCCGGACAATCTCGTCATAACTCAAAATCGGACGGGCAAGCAGTATTCGATTCCACGGGAGATGGTCATGCCCGACCATCTCATGATCATCGACAGCAGAACAGGCAAGGAGTATCCTGTCCCGATCACCAACGGTACGATAAAAGCAACGGACCTGCGGGAGATCAAGGTCTCGGCGGAGGACGTCGGGATCATGTCGTACGACCCCGCATTTATGAATACCGCCTCATGTCAAAGTAAAATTACATTCATTGACGGCGACAAAGGGATACTGCGCTATCGCGGGTACCCCATCGAGCAGCTGGCCGAAAAGAGCACATACCTTGAAACCGCGTACCTCATTATTCACGGGGAATTGCCGACGAAGGAGCAGCTGCAACAGTGGACTCACAACATCACCATGCATACGATGCTCCATGAAAACATGAAGAAATTCATGGAAGGATTCCATCCCAATGCGCATCCCATGGGGATGTTGATCAGCACCGTGGGCGCGCTCTCCACGTTTTATCCGGAGTCCCGGCAAATCTTCGACGAGGAATCACGCAAACTTCAGACGTTCCGGCTTATCGGAAAAATGCCGACCATCGCTGCCTACGCATATCGCCATCGTCTCGGCCTCCCTTACGTCTACCCGGACAATGAGCTGAGCTATACAGGAAACTTCCTCAACATGCTCTACAAAATGACAGAACTGAAGTATAAACCTGATCCGGTACTGGCGAAAGCCCTCGATATCCTGTTTATCCTCCACGCCGACCACGAGCAAAACTGCAGTGCGAACGCCATGCGCAGCATCGGCAGCTCGCACGCGGATCCGTTCGTGGCGACGGCGGGCGCGGCGGCGGCCCTCTACGGCCCGCTGCATGGCGGCGCAAACGAGCAGGTTCTTCTCATGTTAAAGGAAATTGGCTCGAAAGCGAAAGTCCCCGATTTCATCAAGCGTGTCAAATCGGGCGAAGCCGGCAGGCTGATGGGGTTTGGTCACAGGATCTACAAGAATTATGATCCGCGGGCCAAAGTCATCAAGGAGACCGCGGACAAAGTGTTCGAGGTCACCGGGCGCAACCCCCTGCTCGATATTGCTCTGGAGCTTGAACGAATCGCTCTTGAAGACGATTATTTTGTGAAGCGCAAACTATATCCGAATGTCGACTTCTATTCGGGGATTATCTACCAGGCAATGGGATTCCCGACGGATGCGTTCACCGTCCTGTTTGCGATACCGCGGACGGCTGGCTGGATTGCCCAGTGGCAGGAAATGCTGCTCGATCCTGAGCAGAAAATCGCCCGGCCGCGGCAACTGTATCTCGGCCACGATACCCGCAATTACGTGCCGTCTGCCAAAAGAACGTCATAGAAGAGAGAGGGGCATGATACAGAAGCAACGTGGGAGAGAGTGCGTATTGCGGCTCTCTCCCGCTTTATTCATTACGGCGAAAGGAAATCACCATGATCAATACGTATCATCACATTCAGGAGTTCCTGAAGCTTAAGCGGTTCGCCATGATCGGCGTTTCACGGAACGCAAAGAGCTTCAGTCACGGACTTTACAGGGAATTTCTCGACCGCGGTTATGAGGTCGTGCCTGTCAATCCTCATATCCCGATTCTTGAGGGACAGCGGTGCTTTCCCAGCATTCAGGCGGTCTTTCCGGAGGTCACGGCAGCAATGCTCCTGACGAACAAATCTTCGACACAGGAAGCATTACTCGATTGTGTTGAAGCCGAGCTTGTTTCCGTTTGGATCTATGGGATCTCGGGCGAACGCGAGATCGAGCCCTCCATTCTTCGCCTGTGCGAATCGCGAAACATGCAAATCATTGCCGGGTACTGCCCGTACATGTTTTTGCATGACGCAGCGTTCTTTCACCGGTGGCATGGGACGATCGCAAAGTTCGTAGGCAAATACCCCTCGTAGGGATACAACTGTACTGTATCCTCATTTCTCTCACCTGACAAAATCGACCTCTCGATTCTCAGGGTTGAAGTATTTCTACCTCAAACAACGCAATTTTGATGATTCAAGCCGCGTTTACGCCGTAGACTGTGGAATGAAAATTGCGGGCAATGAGGAATAAGCTAACCACGTCCCTGACTGAACTACTACGGTTGTTATGAGAAAATCTAAACGAACAATGGTCACGATCGACGGCAACGAAGCTGCCGCATTCGTGGCTCATAAGCTCAACGAAGTCATCGCCATCTACCCGATCACCCCCTCCTCTCCCATGGGTGAATGGTCGGATGAATGGTCAGCCCGCGGGAAAGTCAATCTGTGGGGAACGGTTCCCCAGGTGTATGAAATGCAAAGCGAGGCAGGCGCGGCCGGAGCCGTGCACGGTGCGTTGCAGACCGGCGCTCTCTCGACCACGTTCACCTCATCGCAGGGATTGCTGCTCATGATCCCCAATATGTTCAAGATTGCCGGTGAACTCACACCGACGGTATTTCATATCGCTGCGCGCGCGGTGGCGACGCACGCTCTCTCGATCTTTGGAGACCATTCCGATGTCATGGCCGCGCGATCGGCCGGGTGGGCGATGCTGTCATCCAATTCAGTCCAGGAGGTCATGGATTTCGCCCTTATCTCGCAGGCGGCGTCCCTCGAATCCAGGATTCCGTTCATGCACTTCTTTGACGGTTTCCGCACTTCGCACGAGGTAGCAAAAATAGAACAGCTGAGCGACGATGATTTGCGTACCCTGATTCCCGAAGAGCTTGTCCTCGCGCACCGCGGCCGCGCTCTGTCCCCGGATCATCCGGTGATGCGAGGTTCGGCGCAGAATCCCGATGTTTTTTTCCAGGGGCGCGAGCGAGTGAATCCTTTCTATCAGGAGTGTCCGGCCGTTGTACAGAAGGCCATGGACAAATTTGCACAAACTGTTGGAAGGAAGTATTCGCTATTCGATTACGTCGGTGATCCAAATGCGGAGCGAATCATCGTCATGATGGGATCCGGGGCAGAAGCGGCCGAAGAGACGGTCCGTTATCTTAATTCCCGGGGAGAAAAGGTCGGGGTGCTGAAGGTCAGGCTATTCAGGCCTTTTTCCATTTCGCATTTTTGCGGTGCGATCCCTGCCTCTGTGCGGTCTATCGCAGTACTCGACCGCACCAAAGAACCCGGCGCTACCGGCGAACCCCTCTACCTTGACGTTATCACGGCGCTTGCCGAATCCCGGGCGAAGAGTGATTCCGTCACGCCATTCCCAAGAGTGATTGGCGGACGGTACGGCCTTTCATCCAAAGAATTTACTCCGGCGATGGTGAAGGCGGTCCTTGATGAGCTCCGGGAAGTGAGCCCGAAGAATCATTTTACCATCGGCATCACCGACGACGTCTCCCATACGAGTTTGAACTATGATCCGGCGTTCTCAACGGAACCGGAAGATGTCGTCCGCGCGGTATTTTTCGGGCTCGGCGCCGACGGCACCGTAAGCGCGAATAAAAATTCCATCAAGATTATCGGTGAGGACACCGGGTATTTTGCGCAGGGATATTTCGTTTACGATTCGAAAAAGTCGGGATCAACCACCACCTCGCATTTACGGTTCGGTCCAAAGCCCATCCAATCGACGTATCTTATCGACAGGCCTAATTTTGTTGCCTGTCATCAATGGTTCTTCCTCGAAAAGTACGATGTCCTCGAAAATATCATCGAAGGGGGTACATTCCTCCTCAACAGCATGTATAGCCGTGAAGATGTATGGGATATGCTCCCCCGGACAATTCAGGAGCATGTCATCCGCAAGCGCCTGAAGATGTTCGTTATCGACGCGACGAAGGTTGCACGGTCTACGGGCATGGGGGGACGCATCAATACCATTATGCAAACTTGCTTCTTCGCCATATCGGGGGTCTTGCCGAAGGACGAAGCCATTGCCGCGATAAAGAAATCCATCGAAAAAACTTACGGTAAAAAGGGCGAACATATTGTGCGGCAAAACTTTACGGCTGTTGATGAAACTCTGGCAAATCTTTTTGAAGTAAATATCCCATCCCGTGTTTCCAGCACAATTGAGATGCCGCCAAGCGTGCCCGCCAATGCCCCTGCGTATGTCAAAGACGTGACAGCGTGGATGATTGCCGGCTACGGCGACCGGCTTCCGGTCAGTGCCATGCCGATCGACGGGACATTTCCGGTGGGCACCGCCCAGTGGGAAAAGAGAAACATCGCCCTCGAAGTACCTGTCTGGGAGCAGGACATTTGCATTCAATGCAACAAGTGCGTTCTTGTCTGCCCGCACGCGACGATTCGGACCAAAGTGTATGAGCCGGAGAAGCTCGCGAACGCCCCGCCGACCTTTAAGTCGATGGATTTCAAAGGAGCTGAGCACAAGAACCTCAAATATACGATCCAGGTTGGAGTTGAAGACTGTACCGGATGCGGCCTGTGCGTCGAAATATGCCCGGCAAAGAGCAAGTCTGAATCGAAGGTAAAGGCGATCAACATGAAGCCGCAGCCTCCTCTGCGGGAAGCGGAGCGAGTCAACTATGATTTCTTCCTCGCAATTCCTGATCTGGAGCGACGTGCGATCAATCTCAATAACCTGAAGGATTCCCAGTTCCTCCCCCCCCTGTTCGAGTATTCGGGGGCATGCTCGGGTTGCGGTGAGACTCCCTATGTCAAGCTTGTGAGCCAGCTGTACGGTGACCGTGCGATTGTTGCCAATGCCACAGGATGTTCTTCGATCTATGGCGGGAACCTGCCGACGACGCCATGGACCGTCGATGCCCACGGACGCGGCCCCGCGTGGTCGAATTCGCTCTTCGAGGATAACGCAGAATTCGGTCTTGGCATGCGCCTTACGATCGACAAGCATACGGAGATGGCCCGGGAACTCTTGAAATCGCTCGCGCCTGTCCTGGGTGAGGAACTTGTTCAATCGATCCTTAACGCCGATCAGTTCGATGAACAGCACATTTTTGAGCAGCGGGAACGCCTCGCGATTCTCAAGGAAAAACTTTTCAACGTCGCGACCCCGGAAGCCAGAAGCCTGTTAAGCCTTGCGGATAACCTGATCAGGCGAAGCATCTGGATCATGGGCGGCGACGGATGGGCGTATGACATCGGATACGGCGGGCTTGACCATGTCCTTGCGTCCGGAAAAAATGTCAACATTCTTGTCCTCGACACCGAAGTCTATTCCAACACCGGGGGACAAACTTCAAAGTCGACACCCCGGTCGGCCGTTGCGAAATTTTCCGCCTCCGGCAAGTCAACTGCAAAGAAGGATCTCGGGTTGCTTGCTATGACCTACGGGAACGTGTATGTGGCTCGCATTGCGATGGGATCCAGCGACATGCAGACCCTGAAGGCCTTCACTGAAGCCGAGGCATTCGACGGACCCTCGCTCATCATCGCATACAGTCACTGCATAGCGCACGGCCTGAATATCACGAAGGGGATGCATAATCAGAAGATGGCTGTCGAGACGGGGTATTGGCCTCTCTTCCGTTACAATCCGGACCTTTCCCGAAAAGGCGAAAATCCCTTTATCCTGGATTCGAAGCCTCCCAGGCATCCTCTAAAAGAGTTCACGCAGCTGGAAACACGTTTCAGGATGCTCGAACAGAGCAATCCCCAGCGAGCGGCCCAACTCGCAGTTCTGGCACAGGAAGATGTGAACCTGCGTTGGAAGACCTATGAATCGCTGGCCGCGTGGCCTGCCGAAACACCAGAGAAGGGATAACGGATGGGACGCAACGACGGTCTTTCGGCAGATGTGAAGAAAGAACATCAACCTCTCAAGCCTAAACCATTTTCGGCAAGTCAACTACTGACGGCAATCCATGCCGTTCTTTCCCATACCCCCATTCGCCACTAAAAGGATACCACAGATGGACCTTACGACGACATATCTCGGCCTCAAGCTTAAGAATCCCATCGTCGCCTCCGCCAGCCCCTTATCACGCACGCTCGACGGTATGAAGCGCCTCGAAGACGCAGGGGCCGGCGCGATTGTCATGTATTCCCTGTTCGAAGAACAGATCACACATGAAATTTCCGAGATCGAGCATTATCTTTCATACGGAACGGAGGGCTATGCTGAATCCCTGACGTATTTCCCGTCGGTGATGGAATATAATCTCGAACCGGATCAATATGTCGAGCTTGTCCACCAGGCAAAACGGTCGCTCGACATACCGGTGATCGGAAGCCTCAACGGCGTTTCCGTGGGAGGATGGATGCGGTACGCCCGGAAGATCGAAGAGGCCGGGGCTGATGCGCTGGAACTGAACGTCTACTACATTCCCACCGATCCGACATTGACCGGAGTCGATGTCGAAGACCGGTATATCGAAATATTACGTGCGGTGAAGCAAAGCGTGAAGATCCCTGTGGCGATGAAACTCAGCCCGTTCTTCAGCTCCATGGCGCATATGGCGCAGCGCCTTGCCGCGGAAGGGGCGGATGGCCTCGTGTTATTCAACCGGTTTTACCAGCCTGATATCGATATCGTCCGGCTCGAAGTTAATCCAAACGTCGTACTCAGCACTTCCCAAGCGTCTCTCCTACCCATGCGCTGGATCGCCATCCTCTATGGCAAAATCCGCGCAAGCCTTGCCGCAACGAGCGGCATTCACAGCACATCGGATGTCATCAAGATGCTCATGGTTGGAGCCGATGTCACGATGATGTGTTCTTCGCTTCTCAAACACGGGCACCAACACATTACCGAGGTTCTTACGACGCTCGATCGATGGATGATCGATAACGAGTATGTTTCCATCCGGCAAATGAAGGGGAGCATGAGCCAGAAATCCGTGGCCGATCCCGCCGCGTTTGAACGGGCGAATTACATGAAGGCCCTGAATTCATTCAGATAATTGTTGAGTATTTCAACTCCCCTGTTGAAAATCACCACGGCGGGATAACATTGCATGGTGATGAAGCTTGCAGCAGTTGTTCCTGCGCCTGCGTTCCGAATGACGAATTTCTCATCACGCCTCCCATTCTCACTCTCCTGCGTCGTGTAGGGTAACCTCGCTGGTCTCAAGCAGTTAGACAGCTTTGCGAGCGCTGCCGGATCCTGGCATGTTTTTTTCAACTATTTCTTGTGAACAATTGAAGGAGCATACGCCATGACCGTTCTCTTTGTACTAGCCACAATTCTTCTCTTCCTCGGAGCCGATTGGATTCTCCAGCGATGGCGTGCGGCCCACGCTGCGCAACCGCAGCCTTATCGCATTCCGCCCGCCCACCCGCTTCGTATTCCAAAAGGCATATTCTTTACCCCGTCACATACCTGGCTTCACCTCTTCCCCTCCGGAAAGGTAGAGGTCGGAGTGGATGACTTCATCTCTCAGCTTATGAAATCGCCCGAAATTATTCTTCTGAAGGAACTCCACGAGCATATCGAGAAAGATGAGCCCATGATGCTCCTCAAAACTGGTGATCACCTGTTAACTGTGCGCTCACCTATTTCGGGCAAGGTTCTTTCGGTGAACCACGCATTGCCGGGCGACCCGTCGCTGTTGAAAGAACAGCCGTTTAGCGACGGGTGGGGATATATCATTGAGCCGGCTTCGCAAACCGACATAAAACAAATGTTCGTCGGCTCCGAGACGCGC
>Ga0310810_10011898_pt1 | contig 10189 bp, 9 predicted proteins | sample NCmetagenome_FD_207641 | JGI IMG/M metagenome (GOLD analysis project Ga0310810, IMG submission 207641) | Soil microbial communities from experimental microcosm in Duke University, North Carolina, United States - NC | ecosystem: Engineered > Artificial ecosystem > Soil microcosm > Unclassified ...
GACCATCTTCAGCATGGCGTCGGTCGCCCGCTTGGACCGAGCCTTGTCCGGGCTCGCCATCATGTCGACGAGCACCTTGGGCGTGATCTGCCACGACACGCCGTAGCGGTCCTTCAGCCAGCCGCACGCTTCGGGCGCACCGCCATCCCGCAACAGCGCATCCCAGTAGCGATCGACTTCCGCCTGGTCCTCGCACGTCACCACGAACGAGATGGCGTGGTTGAACGGATCCATCTTCCCGGCGCTCATGGCCGTGAAGGACTGGCCGAAGAGCTCGAAATCCACGACTTTGACCGATCCGGGGGGCCCGCTCGGCGACTCGCTCTGCATCGCCACGACGCGCTTGATGCGCGAATCGGGAAAGATGGACGTGTAGAACGCAGCGGCTTCCTCGGCTTCCGCGGCATACCATAGAAACGGCGTGATCTTCTGCATGGCTCCTCCGGTCGGACCCTGCATCTTAACGAGACCGCAGGGCGAGTGCGCGAGGCGGCGCGCGGAATCGCTACAATCCGCGGCGAGGAGGCGCGACCATGCTGGCCGTCGACGGGCGAGTCGTGATGATCTCGGGCGCGAGCCGCGGCATCGGCGCCGCGGTCGCGCGACGCCTTGCTGCCGCGGGCTATCGGCTGAGCCTCGGCGTGCGCGATGCTGCGCGGGCGCCGGTCCAGCCGGGCGAGGACTGCCTCGTCACGCGCTATGACGCGCGCGAGCGCGACGCGGCACAGGCCTGGGTCGCCTCCACCGTCGAGCGCTACGGGCGCGTCGATGCGCTCGTCAACAACGCCGGCATCGCGCCGATGTCGACGATCGAGGACGACGACGAAACGATCCTCGACGACCTCTGGCTCGTGAACGTCAAGGCGCCGCTCCGCGTGATTCGTGCCGCGCTGCCGCACCTCAAGGCGAGCGGCGCGGGACGTATTGTCAACGTGGCGTCGTTGTCGGGCAAGCGCGTGCCCAACCCCAACAACGGCTACGCGATGAGCAAATTCGCCCTCGTGGCGCTCACGCACTCCGCGCGTCGCCTCGGGTGGAAGCACGGCATACGCGCGACCGCGCTGTGCCCCGGTTTCGTCGCGACCGACCTCACCGCGGGCGTGAGCAGCGTCGATCGGGCGGACATGATCGATCCGCAGGATCTCGCGGAGCTGGTCGCATGCCTTCTGGCATTGCCGAACAACGCCGCGATCGCGGAGCTGCTCGTCAACATGCGCTACGAGGACACGCTTTGACGCCGGGCGGCCAATGGGTGCGGCTCGGCGCCGCGCAGCGAAGCGACATCGAGTTCTCGCTCGACGGCGAGCCTGCGAAGGCGCGCTTGGGCGACACGCTGCTCACGGCGATCCTCCTCGTCCGAAGCCGCCTGTCGATGACTCGCTCGACCGATCCGCACGCCGGCTTCTGTCTCATGGGCGCATGCCAGGAGTGCTGGGTCAGCGCGGACGAGCGCCCCGTGCGCGCGTGCAGCACGCTCCTGGCGCCCGGCATGCGGGTCGTAACGCGACGCCACGCGGCCGGTGACTGACCCGACGACGGTCGTCGTCGGCGCCGGCCCCGCCGGCATTCGCGCCGCCGAGGCGCTCGTGCGGCACGGCCTGCGCGTCGTGGTCCTCGATGAATCAGCCCGGGCGGGCGGGCAGATCTACCGCCAGCCGCCGGACGCATTCGAGCGTGCCTACGCAAAACGCTACGGATTCGAGGCACGCAAGGCGCGCGCGCTGCACGACGCCGCGGCGCGGGTGCTGCCGCTTGCCGACTATCGCCCCTCGACGCTGGTGTGGAACGTGTGGCAGCGCGCGCTCGACGTCACGCGCGACGGGCGCATCGAGCGCGTGCCGTTCGACGCCCTCGTGCTCGCCACCGGTGCGACGGACCGCCTCATGCCGATTCCGGGCTGGACGCGGGCCGGCGTGTACTCGCTCGGTGGGGCGCAGATCGCGCTCAAATACCAGGATTGCGCCATCGGCCGCCGCATCGCGCTGCTCGGTACGGGCCCGCTGCTCTACCTCGTGGCTTTCCAATACCGAAAGGCCGGCGCGAACGTCGTCGCCGTGCTCGATACCGCACCGGCGGCGGCGAAGCGCCGCGCGCTGCCGCAACTTGCCGCGAGCCCGCGCACGCTCGCCAAAGGCATCTTCTATCGCGCGTGGCTCGCGTCGCGCCGTGTGACCATCGAGGAAGGCGTCGTTCCGCTCGACATCGCGGGCGGCGAGCGCGTCGACGCGGTTCGCTACCGGCGCGACGGCGTGGAGCGGCGCATCGACTGCGATGCAGTCGCGCTCGGCTTCGGCCTGCGGTCCGAGACGCAGCTCGCCGATCTTGCGGGCTGCGTCTTCGAATTCGATGCGCAGGACGCCCAGTGGCTCCCCCGACGCGACGCCGACGGCGAAACTTCCGTCCCGGGCGTGTACGTCGCGGGCGACGGCGCGGGCATCGGCGGCGCCGACGCGGCCGAGCTGTGGGGCGAGCGCGTCGGGCTCGCGATCGCGCAGCGTCATGGCCGCGCAGGCGCGGACGCGCGCATCGCGGCAATCGATCGAAGGCTCGCGCGCCTCGCGCGCTTTCGCGCAGCACTCGACCGGGCGTTTGCCATTCCTGCACTGCCGCCGGGCGACGACACGGTCGTGTGCCGCTGCGAATCCGTACGCGCCGGCGCGGCGCGCGCGGCAATCCGCGATTTCGGCGTTGTCGACGTGAACCGGCTCAAGGCGCTCACGCGCGTCGGCATGGGGCGCTGCCAGGGCCGCATGTGCGGCCTCGCGGCGGCGGCGCTGGTGGCCGCCGAATCCGGCCGCGATGTCGCCGCAGCCGGGCGCCTGCGCGCGCAGCCACCGATCAAGCCGCTGGTGATGATGCCCTCGCTTGCCCCGGTGCCGGCACGCGGTCCCAGCGCGCCCCAAGGGGCGGCAGAGCGATCGACGCCATGAAGGAGCGCGTCGACGTCGACGTTGCCATTGTCGGCGGCGGCATCGCGGGGTGTTGCGCGGCGCTGCGCATGCGGCGCAGCGGGCTTTCGGTATGCCTGCTGGAAAAAGGGGCCGTCGGGTCGCAGGCGAGCGGCGTGAACTTCGGCGGCGTTCGCCAGCAGGGACGCGACTTCGCCGAATTGCCGCTGTCGCGGCGCTCGCGCGAGCTGTGGGGTCGGCTTCCGGAGCTGGTGGGCAGCGATTGCGAGTTCGTCGCGTCAGGACACATCAAGCTTGCGCGAAGCGATGCGGACGTCGAGGCGCTCGACCGCTACGCCGCCGGCGCCGCGGACCATGGGCTCGCCCTGGAGCTCATCGGCCGCGCGCGGTTGCGCCGCGATTATCCGTGGCTCGGCGAGCACGTTGTCGGCGCATCGCTCGCGCCCACCGACGGGCATGCCAATCCACGCCTCGTGGCGCCGGCATTCGGCCGCGCGGCGCGCGCCGCGGGCGCGGACGTGCGCGAGTTCACGCGCGTCGAGGAGGTCGTGCGAGACGGCGACCGCTTCCGCGTGCGCGCCGGCGCAATCGAGGTTGCGTCGACCTTCCTGGTCAATGCGGCCGGCGCCTGGGGCGGCGCGATCGCAGCGGCGTTCGGCGAGCCGGTTCCCATCGCGACGATCGCGCCGAACATGCTCGTCACCGAACCGCTGCCGCCCCTCCTCACGCGGTCCATCGGCGTGTGCGGCGGCGACATCTATCTTCGCCAGGTACCGCGCGGCAACGTCGTATTCGGTGGCGGCCACGCGTGGGTCGACCTCGATCAGGAGCGCGCGCGCCCGCTCACGGAGATCTCGACGTGCGCGATGGCCGAGGCGCTGCGCATCGTGCCGGCGCTCGCCTCGGCGCTCGTGATCCGCAGCTGGACCGGCATCGAAGGGCAGATGCCGGACCACCTTCCCGTGATCGGGTTCAGCCGCACGACGCCGAATCTCGTCCACGCCTTCGGTTTCTCGGGCCATGGCTTTCAGCTGGGGCCCGCGATCGGTATGATCCTCGACGAGCTCGTGCGGGAGGGCGCTTCGGAGAGTCCGCTCGACGCGTTCGACATCGGTCGCTTCCACAACAGCGCGCAGCCGCCGCACGCGGCGGGCCCGCACAACGGAGGATGAAGGCGATGAGGTCATTTGCGTCCCTCGCGGCCACGCTTGCCGCGGCGTTGCTGATTACCGGGCCCCTGCCCGCGCACGCGCAGAAGGTGCTGAACGTCGGCATGGCGGCCGCCGATCTCGGCTCGCTCGATCCGCACCGCACGGCCAACACGCCGGACAAGGCCATCATCGGCTGGATGTTCAACGGGCTCGTGCGCTTCAAGCCCGGGACGATGAACCCCGACCAGATCGAGCCCGATCTCGCCGAGCGCTGGGACACGTCGGCCGACCAGCTCACGTGGACCTTCCACCTGCGCAAGGGCGTCCAGTGCAACAACGGCTACGGCGAGCTCACCGCCGACGACGTCGTGTTCTCGCTGAAGCGTGCGGCCGATCCCAAGATCTCGTCCTTCTCCTCCGACTACGCCGACATGACGTCGGTCGAGGCGGTCGACCCGTCGACCGTGCGGCTCACGTTCAAGAACCGGCCGGCAAGCGTGCTCGGCATCCTGACCAACTACCAGGGCGGCAACATCGTGTGCCGCAAGGCAGTGGAGAAGCTCGGCGACGACTTCCGCACCAAGGCCGTCGGGACGGGTCCGTTCGCCATCGAGCAGTACACGCCCAATCAGTCGGTGACGCTGGTCGCGAACAAGAGCTACTTCCGGGGCGCGCCCAAGATCGATCGGATCGTGTACCGCTACATTCCGTCCGATGCGACGCGCGACCTCGCGTACACGTCGGGCGAGATCGACCTCATCTACGGGCGGCAGGACCAGGTGTGGGCCGAGCGGATGAAGTCATTGCCCCACACGATCGTGGACGTCTTCGGTCCCGGCGAGCTGTCGGACCTGAGCCTCAACGTCACCAAGAAGCCGCTCGACGACCTGCGCGTGCGCCAGGCCATCGCGTACGCGGTGAACCGCGCCGAGCTCGTCAAGTTCAAGGGCCCGCTCACCGCGCGCGAAGCGGTGTCCGTGGTGCCCCACGACTACCTCGGCACCGACGAGAACGCGCCGCTCTACCCCTACGACCCGGCCAAGGCGAAGCAGCTGCTCGCCGACGCCGGCTACGCGAACGGCCTGAAGATCAGCATCATCCAGACGGCGCTGCCCACGATGTTGAATACGATGCAGATCGTGCAGGCGGAGCTGAAGAAGGTCGGCATCGACATGGAGCTCAACGTCGTCGACCACCCGACGTTCCACGCGCAGATCCGCAAGGACCTGAGCCCGATGGTGATGTACTCGGCGGCACGCCTGCCGGTCGCCGACGTGTACCTCACCCAGTTCTTCCATTCGCGCAGCACGGTGGGGACGCCCACCGCGGTGACGAACTTCTCGCACTGCTCGGTCGCCGACAAGGACATCGACGCGGCGCGGCAGACGACGGACGTCGCCAAGCAGAAAGCGCTGTGGAAGGATGCGCAGGACAAGCTCGTCAAGGACGTGTGCGCGGTGCCCCTGTACGAGCAGCTGCAGGTCTGGGCGCATCGCGACAAGCTCAACTTCGGCTACAAGCTCGACGCCTCGTTGACGCTCGGACCGATCATCAACGAGCAGACGACGCTGCAGTAGACCTCGCGGCGCCGCGCCGGCCGTGACGCCGGCGCGAGCGCGCGGCGGCACGCGACCATGCTGACGTACATCCTGAAACGGCTGCTGGTCGCGATTCCGACGCTGCTCGCGGTGCTGACGGTCGTGTTCTTCTTCGTCCGCATCGCGCCCGGCGATCCGGCGTTCATCATTCTCGGCGATCAGGCGAGCCAGGAGGCGCTCGCGGCCGTGCGGCACGACCTCGGGCTGGACCGCCCGCTGCCGGTGCAGTACGTCGACTTCATGTGGCAGGAAGTTCGCAACGTCCTGCCCTACACGATCGAGCTGACCGTGACGGCGCTGATCATCGGCGTCGCGCTCGGGCTGCCGCTCGGCGTCGCCGCCGCGAAGCATCGCAACCGCGCGCTCGACTACGCGGCACGCATCTTCTCGCTGATCGGACTGTCGTTCCCGGCCTTCGTATCGGCGATCATGCTGCTGCTGGCCTTCGCGATCCAGCTGCACTGGTTTCCCGTCATCAGCGAAGCGCGCGAGGGCGACCCGCTGAGCCGCGTCAGCGCGCTGGTGCTGCCGGCGGTGAACCTCGGCCTCATCATGGTCGCCTACGTGATGCGCGTGGCGCGCTCCAGCATGCTCGGCGTGCTGGGGGAGGACTACATCCGCACCGCGCGCGCCAAGGGCGTGCCGGCGCGCGTGGTGGTCTGGCGGCACGCGCTCGGCAACGCGCTGATTCCCGTCGTCACGGTGGTGGGACTCTATCTCGGCGTGCTGATCGGCAACTCGGTGCTGACGGAGATCGTCTTCAACCGCCCGGGACTCGGCAAGCTCATCGTCAACTCGCTCAACCAGCGCGATTACACGATGCTGCAGGGCCTGATGGTGGTGTACGCGTTCATCATCGTGATCGTGAACCTGCTCACCGACCTGACGTACGGCGTCGTGGATCCGCGGGTGCGCCAGACGTGAGCACCGTCGTCGCCAGCATTCCGGCGCGAAAAGCCCGGCCGCGGCTGTGGACGCTGCTTCGGCGTCACAAGATGGCGACGTTCGGCGGCGCGCTCGTCGCGCTCGTGGCGATCTCGGCGCTCCTCGCACCGTGGCTCTCGCCGCACGATCCGCTCGAGCAGAACGTGCTGCTGCGGCTCGCCGCGCCGACCGCGGAGTTCCCGCTCGGCAACGATTCCTTCGGTCGGGACGTCCTTTCGCGCATCCTCTGGGGTGGTCGCGTGTCGCTGTACGTCAGCACGTCGGCGGTGCTGATCGCCATCGTGATCGGCGGCGCGCTCGGCATCCTGGCCGGCTACATCGGCGGCCTGTTCGACCGCGTCGTCATGGGCGCCATGGACGTCCTGCTGTCGTTCCCGACGCTCGTCATGGGCCTCCTCGTCGTCGCCATGCTCGGACCGACGGTCGGCAACCTGATCCTCGCGATCACGCTCACCGCCGTGGCGCCCTTCGCGCGCATCGCGCGCGCGCCGACGCTGACGATCAAGGAGCGCGACTTCGTCGAAGCGGGACGCGCGCTGGGCTTCTCGAACCTGCGCATCATGGTCGTGCACATCCTGCCCAACGTCATCGACGACGTCCTCGTCATGGCCGCCTTGTGGCTCGCCACCGCGATCCGCACCGAAGCGTCGCTCAGCTTCATCGGCCTCGGCGTGCGCCCGCCCACCGCGACGTGGGGCGGAATGATCCGCGAAGGCTTCGAGAACATCCTCGATTCGCCGTGGCTCGCGATCTTTCCGAGCATCGCCATCCTGATCGTGATGCTGGGGCTCAACATGGTCGGCGACGGGCTGCGCGACACGTCGGACCCGCGGCTGCGTCATGAATAGCGCGCCGGCGCTCGCGGTCGAGGCGCTCACCACCGAGTTCCGCATCGAGGGCCGCTGGCACGCTGCCGTGCGCGACGTGAGCTTCGCCGTGACGCGCAACGAGACGCTGGCGCTGGTCGGCGAGTCGGGTTGCGGCAAGAGCATCACCGCCCTGTCGATCATGGGCCTCGTGCCGAAGGCCAACGGCCGCATCAAGTCGGGACGCGTCGTCCTGGACGGACGCGATCTCGTCGGCCTTCCCGAGGCGCAGATGGAAAAGGTGCGCGGCGGCGCGATCGCGATGATCTTCCAGGAGCCGATGACGTCCCTGAACCCCGTGCTGCCGGTGGGATTCCAGATCCAGGAAACGCTGCGCTACCACACGTCGCTCGCGCCCGCGCAGGCGCGAGCGCGTGCGCTCGAGCTCCTGTCGCACGTGAAGATCCCGTCCGCGGCGCGGCGCTTCGGCGACTATCCGCACCAGTTCAGCGGCGGCATGCGCCAGCGCGTCATGATCGCGATGGCGCTCGCCTGCAACCCGCGCATCCTGCTCGCCGACGAGCCGACCACCGCGCTCGACGTCACCATCCAGGCGCAGGTGCTCGCGCTCCTGGCGGAGCTCAAGTCCGAGTACGGCATGGCGATGCTGTTCATCACGCACAACCTCGGCGTCGTGGCGTCAATCGCCGATCGGGTGGCGGTCATGTACGCCGGCGACATCATCGAGATGGCGAGCGTCGATGCGCTGTTCGCGCGACCCACGCATCCCTACACCGAGGCGCTGCTGTCGTCCATCCCGAGGGTCGATCGGCACGCCGGCGACCTCAAGCCCATCGCGGGGCAGGTGCCGCCCATCACGTCGATGCCGCAGGGGTGCCGCTACGCCGACCGCTGCCCGTTGCGCGTCGCGCAATGCGCGACCATGCCGCCGCTCGTAGCGCTCGCCGACGATGCGACGCACCGCGCGCGCTGCTGGGTGCGCGCGGGGGGTGCCGCGCTCCAATGACGGCGCTCCTGGAGGTCCGCAACCTCGTCAAGACGTTCGCCGTGCGGCGCGGCTTCATGGGCGGCGACCGCGCGACGGTGCACGCGTTGAGCGACGTGTCGTTCACCGTCGAGCAGGGCGAGGCGTTCGGGCTGGTGGGCGAATCGGGATGCGGCAAATCGACCGCCGGCCGCGCGATCCTGCGCCTGATCGAGGCGGACTCGGGTCGCGTGCTGTTCAACGGCGAGAACGTGCACGACGCCGATGCGCGGCAATTGCGTCGTCTGCGTCGGCGCATGCAGATCGTGTTCCAGGATCCGTACTCGTCGCTCAATCCGCGCCGTACCATCGGGCGCACGCTCGGCGAGCCGATGCGCGTTCATGGCCTCGGCTCGCCGCGAGAGATCGCCGCGCGCGTGCGCGCGGTGCTCGCCGAGGTCGGCATGCCGAGCGATGCCGCCGACAAGTATCCGCACGAGTTCAGCGGCGGCCAGCGACAGCGCATCGGCATCGCGCGCGCGCTCGTCCTCGAGCCCGAGCTCATCGTCGCAGACGAGCCGGTGTCCGCACTCGACGTGTCGATCCAGGCGCAGATACTCGTCCTGCTGCGCGGCCTGCAGGAGCGGCGCAGGCTCGGCTTCGTGTTCATCTCGCACGATCTCGGCGTGGTGCGGCACTTCTGCCGCACCGTGGCGGTCATGTATCTCGGGCGCATCGTCGAGCAGGGACGCGTGCCGCAGATCTTCGACGAGCCCCTGCATCCGTACACGCGCGCGCTCCGCGCCGCCTCCCCGGTGCCGGATCCGAAGGCCCGGGTGATCATGACGCGGCTCGAAGGCGAGGTGGCGTCCGCGCTGGCACCGCCGCGCGGCTGTCATTTCCATCCGCGGTGTCCACACGCCATGCCCGTGTGCCGCGAAACCTATCCGCCGTGGGTTCAGGTTGCGGCGGACCGGGGCGTCGCGTGCCATTTGTATCCGGCGCCTGCCGCCCCCACGTAGGTCTCTCGTCAAGCCGGTGGCGCGCCCGATCCTGCGCGCTTGCAACAATGCGCCCTTCGCCCCGGCAACCGTGCCGGACCGGCGCCGCTTCGCTCCCCCGCATGTCCGATCCCATCGTCATCCACGGCGCACGCCAGAACAATCTCAAGGACCTGTCGCTCGAGATCCCCACCGGTGAGCTGATCGTGGTCACCGGCGTGTCGGGCTCGGGCAAGTCCTCGCTCGTGTTCGACACGCTCTACGCCGAGGGCCAGCGCCGCTACGTCGAGACGTTCTCGCCCTACGCGCGCCAGTTCCTCGATCGCATGGACAAGCCGCAGGTCGATCGCATCGACGGCATTCCGCCGGCGATCGCGATCGACCAGACCAATCCGGTCCGCACGTCGCGCTCCACGGTCGGAACGATGACCGAGCTCTCGGACCATCTCAAGCTGCTGTTCGCGCGCGCGTCCTCGCTCTACTGCCGCGCATGCGGGCGGCACGTGCGACGCGACACGCCCGAATCGATTCACGCCGACCTTTACGCGCGCAGCGCGGCGGCGGGCGATCCGCGGCTGGTGCTCACGTTCCCCGTGCCGGTGCCGGAGAACTTCTCCGAGGGCGAAGTCCTGCGCCTCCTCGAGCAGCAGGGCTACACGCGCATCCATGCGCGCGAGGGCCGGCGCCTCGCCGTCGTGCAGGACCGCTTTCGCGTCGCCGGCGTCGATCGCGCGCGCGTGATCGAGGCGATCGAGGCGGCATTGCGCGTCGGTCAGGGCCGGCTCGACGTGCAC
>Ga0310810_10011899_pt1 | contig 10189 bp, 8 predicted proteins | sample NCmetagenome_FD_207641 | JGI IMG/M metagenome (GOLD analysis project Ga0310810, IMG submission 207641) | Soil microbial communities from experimental microcosm in Duke University, North Carolina, United States - NC | ecosystem: Engineered > Artificial ecosystem > Soil microcosm > Unclassified ...
CGGGGCATGCGCGCATGCCCCGCTTTTTTTGCGTAAAGCCCGCCCGCGAGCACGCTGCTTATTGTAGAAAAGCCGCCGATCGTGTGCTACTTTGACCGCACTCGCAATCCCTGATCCGCGTTCAATCCAAAGAATTCAGGGAAGCATCGAATAAGACCGTTACGGAGAGATGGCCGAGTGGTCTAAGGCGCACGCCTGCTAAGCGTGTTCTCGGTTAATTCCGGGACGAGGGTTCAAATCCCTCTCTCTCCGCCATTTTTCTCGCCCTATATTTATTGCTTATCGCCAGGATTGGTGCTCAACCGCGGCGCCTTTGGCGCCGTTTCTCATGCGGCGCGAGAAAAACCAGCGCGCCGGGATGAACCTTGATGTCGATCTCGATAGCTTGCGGTTTTGCGTCTTTCTTTTTTTCCGGCCAGGGTTGATCATCGATGTGTACCGTAGAACATTCACATTCGATTTCGACTCGCCGCGCACGGCGAACCGTCAGGGTGGCCCGCTTTGGTATGGATTTCGTGAAGTAGGGTTTCAGCTTGTTGCGGTCTTTGGAACGGACCAGCACGACGTCGAGGAACCCGTCGTTGATGTCGGCTTCGCGGTGAAACTGAAGATTTGGGCCAATATAACGGATGTTCTGAACTTCGAGCAGCAGGTAGTTGCCGGAAATCTCCTTGCCGTCGAGGCGAAGTTTCACTTTCGCAGGCGGATGTTTTTCCAACTGGGTGCGGAGAATCTTGAGCACGGTACGCAGCACGGTTGGTGGATCGCTTCCTCCGACCAGCTCGATGACGTTCGAGGTTTCCAACCGCACCATCGTCTCGGCGAACAAGCCGAGGCCGAACCCCTCGATGAAATTTTGCGTGCCCCATGGGCCTTTGGCGACGCCGGCGTCACAGTTAACGCAGCGCGCGTCTTTCCAACTGCGCACCAGATCGCGCAGCGGTTTACCGGCTACCCCCAGCGTGCGCGCAACGTTGTTGGCGGTTCCTAAGGGCAGAATCGCGATCGGAGTGGGGCGGCCAATCATGCGCCGGCCAACTTTACCCACAGTGCCGTCGCCGCCGGCGACCACGACAATGTCGCCGGGCTTCTTTAGCGCCTTCTTCCATTTTTTTTCTTTAATCGATTGGTACACAACTTTGTGTCCCTCCGCGCGGAGCAAGGCGACGAGATCTCGGCCGGAGAGACGCGACTCGTCGCCGGCCGAGGGATTGTGAATAAGAGTGAGCTTGATAGCGATTTCTCCCGGGTTGGTTGAAGATCGGTCTTAGTACAGGGGCGCGTGCAAGTCTTCGGTTTCGCCAGCGCCGATGTTTTTCGTGGACGCAGAACGTGCTTCGGCTAGAAGGGTTTCATAGTAGCGCTCCTGGAAGCGGATGCCGCTGTCGCGGTTCGGCGTGCGCGCGTAGCTGCCGTCGGATCTCATCCACCAGCCTTTAATCGTGTCGGTCAGCTGCAGTTCCAGAATATTCTTCAGGCGCGTTTGCAGTTGTGATTCAAGAACCGGAAAGACGATCTCGATACGCCGATTGAAATTTCGCGGCATCCAGTCGGCCGAGGCGAGCCAGTAGGTCGGCTGGCCGCCGTTGTGAAAGTAAAAAGCGCGCGCATGCTCGAGGTAGCGGTCGATGATCGAGACCACGCGGATGTTTTCCGAGAGGGCGGCGAGGCCGGGGCGCAGCCTGCACATGCCGCGCACAATGAGGTCGATCTTCACTCCCGCCTGGCTGGCGAGGTAAAGTTCTTCGATGACCGCGGGGTCGATGAGACTATTCACTTTGGCGATGATGCGCGCCGGGCTCCCGGCACGCGCGTGCTCCGCTTCACGGCGGATCAAAGCGACGAAATGTTCGCGCAACCCGGTCGGAGCCAGCACTATGTGATGCAGTTTTTGCGGCCGGGTATAGCCGGTAAGAAAATTGAACAGCTCCGTTAAATCTTCGCCGAAGGTTTCGCGACAGGTAAAAATTCCCAGATCGCTGTAGATGCCAGCGGTGCGCCCGTTGTAGTTGCCGGTGGCCAAATGGCAATAGCGGCGAATGCCGTCGGCTTCCTGACGCACCACGAGGCAGACCTTGCAATGGGTCTTGTAGCCGACCAGCCCATAAACCACGTGGGCGCCGACTTCTTCGAGGGCGCGCGCCCAGGTGATGTTGGCTTCTTCGTCGAAGCGCGCCTGGAGTTCGACCAGCACGGAGACTTCCTTGCCCGCTTCGGCAGCGCGCGCCAGTGCCTGCGCGATCGGCGAATTGGGACTCACCCGATAGAGCGTCATTTTGATTGCCAGGACTTTTGGGTCTTTCGCCGCCTCGTCGACGAAGTGGGTGACGGCGTCGAAGGACTGGTAGGGATGAAAGACCATCACGTCGCCGTTGCGGATCGTGTTCCAGATGTCCTGCGGGCGCTCGAAGCTCGGGGCTTTGAGCGGTATCTGAACGCGATCTTTCAGACGCGGAATCGGCAGCGCGCTGTAGAGCTGGAACAAGTCGGTAAAAGAAGTAAAGCCTTTGCCGGGATAAAGATCCTCCGCGCCGAGTTCGAGTTCCTCGACCAGTTGGTTGAGCAGTTCGCGCGGCAGATCAGGATCGTATTGCAGACGGACCGCGTCGCCCATGCGCCGGTCGCGGATGCCCTGCTCAATAGTCATCAGCAGATCTTCGTTGCGGCGGCGCACCAGACCGAACTCGGCGTCGCGCGTGACGCGGATCGCGTGCGCCGAAATGATCTCGAAGCCGTGATAGAGCCGGGGCAGGTAACGGCGCAGCACGTGTTCGAGCAACATGAACGCGTAGCGGCCCTCCTGGGCGGGGAGCTGGACAAATCGCGGCACCGCCTGCGCCGGAATATTCACGATAGAAAGATCCGTGTAGGGAAGCACCGAGGTCGCTTTCGAGCCCAGCGAGACGATGAGCGAGAGCGATCGGTTGGTGAGATAGGGAAAGGGATGGCCTAGATCGACGGCAAGTGGTGTCACGATCGGGTAAAGTGTTTTGTGAAAAAAATCCTCCAGACAGCGTTCCTGCTCGCCGCTGATTTCTTCCGGGCCGACCAGATGAATGCCTTCGGCCGTGAGTTGTGGCAGCACGGTGTTGAGAAAACAAAGATGCTGCTCCTCGGTCAGCTCATGCACGCGCTGGGAAATCGCGCTCAGCACCGCCCCTACGTCGTCGTCCTCGCCTTCAGTGTTCTCCTGCTTGTTTTCAAGACGGCGCTTCAGGCCGGCGACCCGCACCATAAAAAACTCGTCGAGATTGGAGCTGAAGATCGCGAGAAACTTCACCCGCTCGAGCAGCGGTACCGATGGATCCAGCGCCTCTTTCAGAACACGCCGGTTGAAATCGAGCCAGGAGAGATCACGGTTGAGAAGCTGTTTATCTTCGTTGCATAGCGGCATTGTTTATTCAGTCTAACCCATCTTCGGCGCTGAACAACGGGTTGGGTTCGATTGTCGCAGATTCGCGACACTCACGGCATCGTTTGGGCGCCAGTCTTGGGGAAATTTCGTACAGCAAGCAGGGGCGAAGGCGGACAAGCGATCAAGATTTGCATGAATTTGTCCGTTCCCCTTGAGTGTTTTTAGCTTGGCGGGAGCCTAACCCGTCAAAAAAACTCAGAAAGCTTTCAGTCACACTTTTTTATTCGTTACTGTAGGCAGGGGCCGTCGCAGGGAGTGAAATTTGCTTTGAGTAATTCATAAGTCCGCGCGTTTTGTGAAGAAAGACGATGAAAATCAGATTGGTTTGGCGGTTGGTAAAAGACACGGTCGTGCAATGGACCGAAGACCAGCCATTTCAGCTTGCTGCTGCGCTTTCCTACTACACGCTCTTTTCCCTGGCGCCGTTGCTGATCGTCGTCATTGCCGTCGCCGGATTTGCATTCGGCCACGATGCGGCGCAGGAGCGTATTGCTGAAACGTTGCAAGGACTGGTGGGTCCGGACAGTGCTCAAGCGATTCAGAGCATTGTGCAGAATGCCAGTCGCCGACCGGAAACGGGATTATTATCGAGCATCATCGGCATCGGCGTTCTCCTTATCGGCGCCGGCGGCGTGGTCGGTCAGCTCCAGACCTCGCTGAACACGATCTGGGGCGTTGCGCCCAAACCCGGACAAGGCATTGGGGGATTCCTTCACCAGCGCTTTATTTCCTTCGCCATGGTTTTGGGTATCGGCTTTCTCCTCGTGGTTTCCCTCGCGGCCAGCGCCGTCCTGACCGCTTTTACTCAGTTCGCCGGCCGGTGGCTCGGCGACAACGCCGTTCTCGTTCATGGCCTCGATCTGGTTGTTTCCTTCGCCTTTGTCACGGCGCTCTTTGCGATGATCTATAAATTTCTTCCCGACGTGCGCATCGAGTGGCGCGATGTCGGCGTCGGCGCGGCGCTGACGTCGTTGCTTTTCACCATTGGCAAGATCCTGATTGGTCTTTATCTCGGCACCAGCGGGGTGACTTCGGCCTACGGCGCCGCCGGTTCTCTGATCACGGTGCTCCTCTGGGTTTACTATTCCTCGCTAATATTTTTTCTTGGCGCGGAATTTACCCAGGTCTACGCACGCGATTACGGCTCGGGCGTGGTACCGGCGGAAAACGCTCAGTCACTTGCGGTAGCACAGCAGGAGGAACCACGGCAATCGCCGCCGCCGGAGGAACGCTGCACAGAGCCGTGCGAAGAGCCGGAGGCGCAAGCCGATACGGCCCGAACTGCCCAGCGGCGGTGAATCACGGAAGTTGCTTGAAGCACGCGAGCCGACTGCGCGTGAACGGTGAGATTTGAGAGGAGAAGATATGCGGAAGGAAGCTCAAACGGTTCCCGTGCGAATTTATGAGTCGGGAAATCATCTTATGCTGGCTGCGCCCATGCCAGGATTGCAGCCTCGGGATATTTCGATTTCCATCGCCGATCATACGATCAGCATCCGTGGCGAAGAGCGCGGACCGCGCCAGGATAATTTGGAACTGTTGATAGCGGAATGGAACATCGGCCCGTACTTCCGTGAGATCGCTTTGGAGCAGGCCGTCAATGGATCTCTCACCAATGCCACCTATGGCAATGGGGTTCTCGTTCTCGCCATGCCCAAAACACGCGATGCGCGCGGCATCGATGCGGAATTTACTTTGGAACCGATCTCGGCCACCCGCGGCGAAAGAGTCGGTCACACCGGCAGCGCGATAAATCCGGCGGGTGCCGGCGAAGCGTGAAGCGAGAAAAAAATGTGAGTGTCGAGGACGGCCAGCACGGTCTCCCTTGGCGCCTGACTGCGGGATGATTACGCCACTGCGGCCCGTGCCTGAGTCTCGGCTTTTTCCACCCGTGCTTTCAGCCGAGGATAAAAGCGCAGCGGGTTATTCCAGAAAATCTTGCGCTTGAGCTCGTCGCTGACATCCTTGCGATTGATGAGGTTAGGAATGTCGTGACTGAAGTCGCGCTGGTCGCGCTCGTGCGGGTAGTCTGACGCCCAGATGAAGGCGTTGTCGTTGGCCACCTGCGCGGCGAGCGGCAGTGCTGACTCTTCGACTTCGACCGCGAAGAAAATATTTCCCTTTTTTACGTATTCGCTTGGTTTGAGCTTGCAGCGCGGTGAGTAGTGGCCTTTGCGCTCCTGTTCCTCGTCCATGCGATCCATCATGTACGGGACCCAGCCGACACCGCACTCGATGCAGCCAAAGCGAAAATTGGGAAACAGCTCGAAGACGCCTTCGAACATCAGCGCGGTGAACTGGCGAATCTGCGCGAAGGGGTGTTCCAAGGTGTGGCCGATGGTGAAGTTGTTGACGCTGTCGAGCCCGAGCGACGGCGTGCTCAAGCCGCCGTGAGTCGAGATTGGTACATCGAGCTTCTGCGCTTCTTCCCAGAGCGGATAGAATTCCGGCCCGCTGTAAAGCCGACCGTTGGGCGCGACCGCCGGCAATACCGCGCCGACCATGCCCAACTCGTTCACGGCGCGCCGTAGTTCTTTGACCGCTTCGGCTATATCCTGGATCGGCAGGAGCGCCACGCCGACCAGGCGCGGGCTCGCTTGCATGAACTTATGATAGAGCCAGTCGTTGTAGGCGCGCGCCATGCAGATCGCCCAATCTTTGTCTTGGATCGCGCCGTGGGTCAGACCCTGAGTCGGGTAGAGAACCGTAAGCTCGATCTTGTTGATGTCGAGAAAGTTCAGCCAGTCCTTGGCATGCGGGCCGGTGCCGCCGCCGGCCCAGCCGCCCGGTTTGCGCAGCGAACGGAGAAAACCGTCCATCGTGAGCCCAGGCCAGAAAGAATAGCTCTGGTGCCATTCCAGATCCTTGTAGGGCGAGCCGATAAAGTCGCGCAGCTCGCTGTCGAGCTCCATCACATGTCCGTCAGCGTCGATGATGCGGTAGTCGCTCATAAAGACCTCCGTCGAGGATAGAGGATCGAAGATCGAGGATGGAAAGAGGCAATTCGCCCGCGCGATCCTCGATCCTCCATCTTCCATCCTCAAGTATTCAGAGTGTTCTCCGTAAACAATTCGTTAACGCTGAGCTTACGTCCGAGCATGCCCTGCTGATCGGCGAATGTGATCAGGTTCTCCACGTCGTGACGATTTTCCTTCAAGCCCTGGTAGAAGGGATCTTTGCCGAAGAATTGTCTCTCCGCTTCGAGATAGGATCGGCCCCACGCAAAGCTCAGGCGGTGCGGCTGTTCCATGAAATCATTATAGGCCTTGCGGGACGCGACCAAAGCTTCGTACAAGCTAGTGGCAACCCACGGGTCGCGGTCGAGAATTTCCTTTTTGATCACTACCGGGTGCATGATCGGGAAAACTTTCGTCCGCTGGTAATAGGTCTTTTCTTCCTGCTCGAAGTCAGGAAACAGCCGCGCGACGCTGCCTTCCCCGCGGATCCAACGCTGCGGCAAATCCGGCTCGACCTCGGCGTCAACTTTTCCTTCCACGAGTAGATCTTCCAACTTTCGCTTGCCTTCGACAAACTCGACCTTGATGCTCGGTGGCAGCTTGGGGCCGACGGTTTCTTTGTTGACGATTACCCAGGTCACGTCGCTGACGCCGAGATCGTAGCTGTTCATCAGCATGCCTTTAGTGACCAGCGCCAGGGTGTTCTCATAACTGCGCAGCCCGATGCGTCCACCTTTAAGGTCTGACGGTTTTTTAATGCCCGAGCCGGCTTTGATGAAGCAAAACTTGTGGCCCCACATGCGCCGCGGGAAAAATGGAATCGCCTGCAGCCAGTCGACGTCCTGGCCGCGGGCGACGAGATAAGATGACATGGAGAACTCGCAGCCGTCGTATTCGCCGTAGTGAAACATGCGCTCGTGGCGAATGCCGCTTTCGACGGTGAGCAGATTAAGATCGATGCCCTGCGCTTGCACCGTGCCGTCGCGCAGCGGCTGGAGATAATCGTACTTGTCGAAGGCGAGAGTGAGCTTGAGTTTGGACATAAAATTTTTCCTCAGAGCGGCTTTTGAAGCGATCATAAAAGTCCGGCCGACGACTGTCAACGCGATGGGTAGGGCGATTCGTTGACACTCGCCGAAGCGCGATGTTAAGTCACGGCATCCCAGCCAAGGAGTTTTGCATGCGCTTTGATAACAAGTCGGTGATCATCACGGGCGGCGGCGGCAAGATCGGCAAGGCATACGCGCTCGGCTTCGCCAAGGAAGGCGCGCGGGTGGCGCTGCCGGACATCGCCGGCGCCGATCACGTGGTGAGAGCGATCCGCGATGTCGGCGGCACCGCGATCAGCATGGCCTGCGACGTGTCCGACGAAAACAGTGTGCAGGCGATGGTCGGGCAGACCGTCAAGGAATTCGGCACCGTCGATATTCTCATCAACAATGCGGCTTACTTCATGACGGTGTGGAAGGGGCCGTTCTGGGAAATGTCGGTGGCGGAGTTCGACAAGGCGATGGCGGTAAACGTGCGCGGCGGCTGGCTCTGCGCCAAGGCCGTGGTGCCGCACATGCAGAAACAGAAGAAGGGCAAGATCGTCAACATCTCATCCAACGTGGCGCTCACCGGCAACCCCAACTACATCCACTACGTCACCTCGAAAGGCGCGATTATCGCCATGACCCGCGCAATGGCGCGCGAGCTGGGCGACTGGAACATCTGCGTCAACACCGTGAGCCCCGGCTTTGTCGTCACCGAAGGCCGGCAGGTCGACCCGGAATACGAAAAAATCCGCGCCCAGCAGCGAAGCATCAAGCGCTCGCAGGTGGAGGAGGATCTCGTCGGTACTGTGCTTTATCTTTCTTCGTCGGAGAGCGATTTTATGACCGGCCAGTTGCTCAACGTCGACGGTGGCTATCACTTTGTCGGCTGATTTGGATTTGACCGCAAAGAACGCAAATCGGAAACGCGCTCAATAGCCGCGCCGCCAGTCGACGGCGTTTTCCAGCGGTTCCTCGCGCAGGTAGCGCTCGAGATTTTCGCAGAACAGTTGCAAGCCGCGGTGTTCTGAAACGTCGGTCATGGCCGAGACGTGCGGCGTGATCAGCACGCGCTCGTCGCGCCACAGTTCGGCGTCGGGCGCGTGCTCGAACTCGCCGTCGTAAACGTCGAGGGCGACGCCTCGTAGCCTGCCGGCGCGGAGCGCGGATTTCAGCGCTTCTTCGTCGACGATCTCGCCTCGCGCAATGTTGACCAAGACGGTTCCCGGCTTCATGGCCGCGAAGGCCGCGGTGCCAATCAGGTGTGTAGTCTCCTCGGTCCACGGACAGGAGACGACGACAAATTCGCTTTCCCTGAGCAGGTCGAGCAGACCGCTGGCGGGCTCTAGGCTCGCAAAGTTGGGCGGTAACGGGGCACTGGAGGGAACGTGGCGCCGTGTCCCGACCACGCGCATGCCCGCGGCGGCGCAGAGCGCGGCGATTTCATGGCCGATGCCGCCGGCGCCGACGATGCAGACTGTTTTGTCGCGGATGATGATCGGTGCGTAGATCCGATGCTCAAACCGCTGCTCTCGCTTCTCGCGATAACTCCAGTTGAAGCCGCGGCAGAAATGCAGGAACGCCGCGAGCACGTATTCCGCCATCGGCCGGCGGTTGGTGAGCCCGCGCGAGGTCGTCACGATCACATCGGAGTTCCAAAGGTCGGTATCGAAAAAATTACTCGCGCCGGCAGGAAGCTCGTGGACCCATTTCAGTCGTGAGGCGCGCGCTCGGAGATTCTTTACCGGCGGCCAGCCGATCAGGACAATTTCTGCGGAAGCGAGGACGCGGTTGCGCTGGTCCAGATTTGCCGGTGATTTTTTCGCTCTGCCCAGATAACGATCAACGGTCCACTGCGGCCAGGTCGCGCGCAGCTCCTCATCGAACCAGCCGCGCGCGTCGAGCACTTTGATGCGCTTGTCGATCCGTGCGATGCGCTCGAGCGCCGCATCCGGCACATTGGCAATAACTAAAACTTCTACCTGGTCCATATCGGTATGCGGTAGGCCGCCGGAACGAATAAATGCGATTTTAGGTGTCAGCGTTTGCGGTAAAGCGCGTCGATGAAACCGCTGTCGTCGAATTCTTTGATCACGCCCATGTCGACAAAGTCTTCCGGTTTTGCCGAGCGGACTTTGGGATCTTTGTCGCCGAGTTCAACGAGCGCTTCCTTGACCGCGTCCAGAGAAGGGTAGGGCTTTTGAGGCACCAGGCGGGAGAAGTATTGATAGCTGTCTTCCAGCGCATCATTGTCGTTGGTCTTGACGTATTTGGCGATCACTTTCTTGCTCAAGTTCTTGTCGGTCTTGTAGAGATGAATTCCTTCGAGCAGGGCGCGGGTGAATTTGCGCACGGTGTCGCGCTTGTCGCGAATATACGAAACCCGTGATGCCACCGGCGTGGTCGGGTAAGCGCCGCCGAAATCTTCGGGCTCGGCGATGATGTTGAGATTGAACTTGCGCGCCAGACTTGTCACCGGCGGCTGCGCCACCATGCCATGCACGACTTTGGATTGGATTGCCGCCATGCGCGCTGGCTGACCGCCGGGAATTTGCAGCACCGCTACGTCCACGTCGGGTTTCAATCCCCATTTGAGCAAAATCTTGCGCGTGGCGTAGTCGGAATTCGATCCGAAGCGGCTGACGGAAAGTTTTTTACCTCTGAGATCTTCCGGCTTTTTGATCTCCGGCGAAACAATCATGCTGTAGGCGAGCACGTTGAGCAGCCCGGCGATGAGCGTGACATCCGCGCCGCGCAGCCGCGCCACCACCGGCGCATTGCCG
>Ga0310810_10011902_pt1 | contig 10188 bp, 8 predicted proteins | sample NCmetagenome_FD_207641 | JGI IMG/M metagenome (GOLD analysis project Ga0310810, IMG submission 207641) | Soil microbial communities from experimental microcosm in Duke University, North Carolina, United States - NC | ecosystem: Engineered > Artificial ecosystem > Soil microcosm > Unclassified ...
GACGACGTCGCCCGCGACGAGGCGCCGCGCGAGCCTGCCCGCAAGCGCCTCGGTCTCCTCCGGCGAGCCGGACACCAGCTCGAGCTCGGGCACGTCTAGAAGAGGCCGAGTTGCGCCGGCTCGCGCGAGACGGGTCGCGTGATCACGATCGGCTCGGGCAGTGGCGCCGAGCTCTCGACGTGAGGCCGGCCGAGGATCTCGCCCAGATGCGCGACGTCCCGCTCGAGCACCTCGAGCATCGTCGGGGTGTAGAGCGCGGCCGCCGGGTGATACAGCGGGACGAGCGTCACGCAGCGTCCTCCGAGCGTGACCTCCTGCTCCTCTCCGTGGACGCGCGTGATCCCCAGCGCGCGCCCCGAAAGCAGCGTCGTCGCGAAGCTGCCGAGGCTGGCCACGACGCGTGGCTGCACCAGCTCGAGCTGGCGGTAGAGGAACGGCTCGCACGCGGCGGTCTCCTCGGGCGACGGGTCCCTGCTTCCGGCGGTTCGGCACTTGAGCGCCGTGGCGAGGTAGACCTCGTCGAGCGCGAGGCCGATCCCTGCCAGCAACCGTGCGAGGAGCTCGCGCGAGCGCCCCGCGAACGGCAGGCCTTCGCGGTCCTCGTGGAACCCCGGCGCCTCGCCGACGAGCGCGAGCTCGGCATCGGGGTCGCCCTCGCCGAACACGACCGCGGTCCGTCCGTCGGCCAACGGGCAGCGGACGCACCCGGCGGCCTCGGCGGCCACCGCGTCGAGGGCCGCTGCACGCTCCGACGCGTCCAAGGACCCCACTTTACGGGCGGGCCCGGTCGGTCGTGCCGTCGCGCTTGACTCGCACCAACAGATGTCGGAAGCTCGCCCTCGCGGCCCACCACGAGGAGGCATGTGTGACCTGGTACGAGTTCCTGCTGTTCGTCCATCTGTGCGGCGCGATCATCTGGATCGGTGGCGGCTTCCTGTTCCAGGTGTACGGCATGGTCGAGCTCCGCTCGCGCGACACCGCTGCGATCGCGCGGTTCGCGGGGAACGCGGGCCGGATCGGGGAGCGGCTCTTCGTCCCGACGTCGCTCGTCGTCGTCCTCGCGGGGATCGGCCTGATGCTGAACGGCGACTGGCCGTGGGGCAGGCTGTGGGTCGTCTTCGCGCTCGTGGCGTTCGCGGGCTCCTTCCTCCTCGGGGCGCTCGTGCTCGGGCCGACGGCGAAGCGCATCGAGGAGGTCGGGCCGGACACGTCCGATGGACAGCGCCTCATCCGGCGCGTGTTCGCGCTCCTCCGGGTCGACCTGCTCTTCCTGTTCGCGATCGTGTTCGCGATGACGGTGAAGCCGACGAGCGACGACACCTGGGCGATCCTCGTCGTCGCCCTGATCCTCCTCGCCGGCTCGGTCGTGTTCCTCCGGGGCATCCGAGAGACGGGCGCGCCGGAGGCGTCGCCGAGCGCGACCCACTGAGACGTGACGCGGCCGGGGTCTTAGTGGCCGCAGCCGCAGCCGCCGCCGCAGCAGCCGCCACCGCCCGACGAAGCGACGCGGCTCGGCTTCGAGCCCGAGCTCTGCACCGCGAACGACGAGAGCTGCTTGAGCACCTTCGCCGCGCCACAGCTGGGGCAGGTCACGACCTGGTCGCTCGAGCGAACGAGCTCCTCGAAGTGGTCCTCGCACGCCATACACGCGTACTCGTAGATCGGCACGGCCGTAGTGTAATCCCATGACCGGCAGTCGCTGGGCGACACCGACGCTCGAGGGCCGGATCGTCAGGCTCGAGCCGATGGAGGCACGCCACGCGGAGGGTCTCTGGGAGGCGTCCCGCGACCCGCGCACCTGGCGCTGGCTCCCGATCGCGCAGCCGCAGACGCCGGGGGAGCTCGAGGCCTGGGTCGACGACGCACTGGCACGCGCAGCGGCCGGTCTCGACCTGCCGCTCGTGACGTATCGCGAAGGCGTGGTCGTCGGCTCGACCCGGTTCCTCGCGCTGCGCCCCGAGCACGGCTCCCTCGAGATCGGCTGGACGTGGCTCCAGCCGTCGGCCTGGGGCGGCGGCGTCAACGTCGAGGCGAAGCTGCTGATGCTCGGGCATGCGTTCGAGACCTGGGGCTGCAGGCGCGTCGAGCTGAAGACCGACGCGTTGAACGAGCGGTCCCGCGGCGCGATGGAGGCGATGGGCGCGGCGTTCGAGGGGATCCACCGAAAGCACATGCTCGTCCGCCAGGGCGAGAACCGCGACAGCGCCTGGTACTCGGTGGTCGACGACGAGTGGCCGCACGTGCGGGACGGGCTCGCCACGCGTCTCGCGCACCTGTAGCGGGACCGGATTCGACTATCCTTGGTGGTGCCCGGTATCCGCAAGGAACTGGAGCCTGAATGATCGAGAGCGTGGAAGTCATCGGTGCGCGCGGGCGCGTCGGACGCGCGGTGAGCGCGCGGCTCGCCGAGTGCGGGCTCGTCCCTTCGGGGCGACGGTCCGACGTCGTCCTCCTCTGCGTGCCCGACCGCGCGATCGCCGAGGTCGCGGCCGGGATCGAGCCGGGGCCTTGGGTCGCGCACGTGAGCGGCGGCACGCCGCTCGCCGCGCTTGCACCCCACGTGCGGCGCTTCTCGCTCCATCCGCTCCAGAGCTTCACCCTCGACCGTGGCGCCGAGCAGCTCGACGGCGCCTGGGCCGCCGTCAGCGGCGAGAGCGACGACGCTCTGGCGGTCGCGACCTCGCTCGCGGAGGTGCTGGGCCTGCGGCCGTTCACGCTCGCCGACGAGCGTCGCGCGCTCTACCACGCGGGCGCGGCGATCGCCTCCAACTACCTCGTCACCCTACGACGCGCGGCAGGTGAGCTCCTCGCAGGCGCCGAGGTTCCGCCGGAGGCGCTCGATCCGCTCATGCGCCGCGTGATCGAGAACGGCTTCCAGCTGACGGGGCCGATCGAGCGCGGGGACTGGGAGACGGTCGAGCGGCACCGCGCGGCGATCGCAGAGCACGCACCGGAGCTGCTCGAGTCGTACGACGCGCTGGCGCGCCTGACCCGCGTCGAGGTGGATCAAGGAGCACCGGCGTGATCGTCGCACGCACCGTCGCCGACGTCCGCGCCGCCCTCGCCGGCCGCCGCGACGGGCGAATCGGCCTCGTCCCAACGATGGGAGCGCTCCACGGCGGCCACGAGGCCCTGCTCGCCGCCGCGCGCGACGAGTGCGACGCCGTCGTGATGAGCCTGTTCGTCAACCCGGCGCAGTTCGGCGAACCGGCCGATCTGAACGGCTACCCGCGCGACGAGGCCGGCGACCTCGACCGCGCACGCGCCGCCGGGGTGGACGTCGCGTTCGCGCCCTCTGCCGCGGAGCTCTACCCGCCGGGCTACCAGACCTGGGTCGACGTCACCGAGCTCGGTGCGATCCTCGAGGGCGAGCATCGCCACGGACACTTCCGCGGCGTCGCCACCGTGTGCCTCAAGCTCTTCGCGATCGTCCGTCCCGACGTCGTCTACTTCGGCCAGAAGGACGCGCAGCAGATCGAGGTGCTGCGACGGATGATCGCCGACCTGCATCTCGAGCTCGAGCTCGCCGTACTTCCCACGATTCGCGATGCCGACGGGCTCGCCCTCTCGTCCCGCAACGAGCGCCTCTCCGACGAAGAGCGGCTGCGCGCCCTCGCGCTGCCGCGCGCGCTCGCGACCCGCGACCCCGACACCGCCCGCACGATCCTGGAGGACGTGGGTCTCGACGTCGACTACGTCGCCGTCGCCCCCTTCGACCCGCCCGTCCTTGCCGCCGCGGTCCGGGTCGGCACGACCCGCCTGATCGACAACGTCCCTCTCGAGGAGGATCGATGAGCACACGTCCACGCACCCCCGCTCCCGGCGCGCCCGCGCCCGGGAAGCTGCCGATCACCGAGCTCGCGACGCTCGTCGAGCGCCGTCAGCCGATCGTGATGATCACCGCCTACGACGCGCCGTCCGGCCGGCTCGCGGACGAGGCGGGCGCGGATCTCGTCCTCGTCGGCGACTCGGCGGCGATGACCGTGCTCGGCCACGACTCCACCGTGCCGGCCACGATGGAGGAGATGCTCGTGCTCACGCGCGCCGTGACCCGCGGCGCCCGCCGGCCGCTCGTGATCGCGGACATGCCGTTCGGCTCGTTCCAGGTCTCCGACGGCGCGGCGGTCGAGAATGCGATCCGCTTCGTCAAGGACGCCGGTGCAGACGCGGTGAAGCTCGAGGGGGCCGGACCGATGCTGTCTCGGGTCCGCGCGATCGTCGGAGCGGGAATCCCCGTGATGGGACACGTCGGGCTGACGCCCCAGACCGCGACGATGCTCGGCGGCTTCAAGGCGCAGGGCCGCACCGCGGACAAGGCTGCGCGACTGCTCGCCGACGCGCTCGCGCTCGAGCAGGCGGGCTGCTTCGCCGTCGTGCTCGAGGCGGTGCCCGCGGCGGTCGCCGATGAGGTGACGCGGCGCCTGCTGATCCCGACGATCGGGATCGGGGCCGGCGCCGGCACCGACGGCCAGGTGCTCGTCTGGCACGACCTGCTCGGCCTCTACGACGGCCAGTCGCCGCGCTTCGTGAAGCGCTACGCCGACCTCGCCTCGACCATCCGCGACGCGGTGTCGGCGTACGCCGACGACGTCCGCGAGCGCCGGTTCCCGGAAGAGGTGCACACGTACGGGATGTCCGAGGAGGAGCGCGCGGCCTTCGAGGCGACCGTCGGCGCACCAGACGTCGCGCGGGCGAAGCGGTAGGTCGGGTCAGAGAACGCTCGGGAGCACCGCGAACGCGGCGACGAGCACTCCGGCGAGCAGGAGCGCGCCGAGCACGCCCCGCCACGGGAGACGGAACGTCGTTCGCAGGCCGAGGGCGACGAGCACGGCGGACCACGCGACGAAGGCGAGCCCGATCGCGGTCAACACCGCCCGGCCCGTGCCCTCGTCCGAGCCGCCCGTCCGGAACCAGTCGTCCCCGTAGGCGAGCGCGATCGCCGGCACGAGCACGAAGAGCCCGAGCCCGAGGGGGACCGCGGCGAACGCCACGACCTGCCGGGCGATCTTGAAGGGCGGGTCGACGCCCACCGCCTTCGCGCCGAGGAGGAGCACCAGCCCGAGGAGGAAGTAGCCGGCGGCGCCGTAGAAGAGCCCGCCGATGAAGGTCACCACGAGCAGGACGAGCGTGTCGACGGTCGAGTCGTCCATGATCGTCCCCCAGGCCGGCGTGAGGATCACGCAGGTCATTCCCGCGAGGATCGTGATCGCGAGGACGGGCTCGGCCCGAGCGTCGACGTCGGCGTCGTCCGTCTCGGCGAGCGCGGCAAACACCGACCGCGGCGCGGTCACGACACGCGGGACACGACGCCACCACTCCCGCGCCGCGGCCTCGCCGGCGATCGCCCGCTCGGCGCCGATCCGGTCGGCCCGCTCCACGGGCTTGACGGGATGGTGCTCGCTCACACCCCGAGGGTAGCCTCGCGGACGAGGCGATCCGCGACCCGCTTCGCCGCGACACGCAGCTCGGGCACGGCGGTGTGCTCCCAGAAGCCGCCCTTGCGGAGCTGACCGAGGAGCGCCAGCCGCTCGGTCGACCAGGTACGGCCGGTCGACCGCGACCGGGGCGGCGCGGAGCGGGTGGACGCCGGGCGCCGTCCCGCTGAAGCCTGCGCCGACGATCGCGACCGTGTACTCCCCGATGTCGCCTCGAGGCTAGATGCACGCCGCGCTTTGCGAGATAGTGAGGCGACGTGAACATGATGTGCGGGGTCTGCGGCCAGGCGAACGAGGCCGGCAGGAAGTTTTGCGGCGAATGCGGCTCGCCGCTCGCCGTCGCCTGCGCGAGGTGCGGCTCGGCGAACTCGCCCGGAACCAAGTTCTGCGGCGACTGCGGTGCAGCGCTCGTTGCCGACCCGAGCCTTGCTGCGCCCACAGCTCCGCCGCAGGCCGAGCGCCGGCTCGTGTCGGTGCTCTTCGCGGACCTCGTCGGGTTCACGGCCGCCTCCGAGGGACGTGACGCCGAGGACACGCGCGAGCTGCTGACCCGCTACTTCGACCTCGCGCGGACCACGATCGAGAGGTACGGCGGCACCGTGGAGAAGTTCATCGGCGACGCGGTGATGGCGCTCTGGGGTGCGCCGGTCACGCACGAGGACGACGCGGAGCGCGCCGTCCGCGCAGCGCTCGACCTCGTCGGCGCGATCCCGACGCTGGACGCGAGCCTCCGGGTCCGCGCGGGGGTGCTCAGCGGCGAGGCGGCCGTCACGCTCGGCGCCGAGGGCCAGGGGATGGTCGCCGGCGATCTCGTGAACACCGCCTCCCGCATCCAGTCGGCCGCAGAACCCGGCACGGTGCTCGTCGGGGACGCGACGAAGCGCGCGTCGGAGGCGTCGATCACGTACGACGACGCCGGCGAGCACGCGCTCAAGGGCAAGGCGGAGCCGCTCAGGCTTTGGCAGGCGTTGCGCGTCGTCGCGGGCGCGCGCGGCTCGCTCCGGGCATCCGGGCTCGAGGCGCCGTTCGTCGGCCGAGACCGGGAGCTGCGGCTCGTCAAGGAGCACTTCCACGCCTCCGCCGACGAGGGCCGGGCGCAGCTCGTGCTCGTGAACGGAATTCCCGGGATCGGCAAGTCCCGGCTCGCCTGGGAGTTCGAGAAGTACGTCGACGGTCTCGCGGTCGAGACGTTCTGGCACCGTGGGCGCTGCCTCTCGTACGGCGACGGCGTCGCGTACTGGGCGCTGGCCGAGATGGTGCGCATGCGCTGCGGGATCGCCGAGGAGGAAGAACCGTCCGTGGCCCGGGAGAAGCTCGACCTCGCGCTGTCCGAGTACATCCTGGACGCCGACGAGCGGGCCTGGGTCGAGCCGCGCCTCGCACACCTGCTCGGCCTCGAGGACGGTGCCCCCGGCGACCAGGAGAACCTGTTCTCCGCCTGGCGGATCCTCTTCGAGCGGCTCGCCGAGGAGTCCCCGACCGTCCTGGTCTTCGAGGACATCCAGTGGGCCGACGCCGGTCTTCTCGACTTCCTCGAGTATCTGCTCGACTGGTCGAGGGGCCATCCGCTGTTCGTCCTCGCGCTGACGCGGCCGGAGTTCGCCGAGAAGCGCCCGAGTTGGGGCGCGGGCCAGCGCGGCTTCACACCCATCTACCTCGAGCCGCTCCCGGCGGAGGCGATGGAGAGTCTCCTCGCGGGACTCGTGCCAGGGCTGCCCCAGGATCTCCGGACGCGGATCCTGGAGCGGGCCGAAGGGGTGCCGCTGTACGCGGTCGAGACCGTGCGGATGCTGCTCGATCGCGGCGCCCTCGCCCGCGAGGGGAACGTCTTCCGGCCCGTCGGCTCGGTCGATCGGCTCGAGGTGCCCGAGACGCTGCACGCGCTCGTCGCCGCGCGCCTCGATGCCCTCGGCGCGGCCGAGCGCCGCCTCGTCGAGGACGGCGCGGTGCTCGGCAAGACGTTCACGAAGCAAGGACTTGCCGTGCTGACGGGTCTCGCCGAGGGCGAGCTGGAGCCGCTGCTCGCGAGCCTGCTCCGCAAGGAGATCCTGTCGGTCCAGGCCGATCCCCGCTCGCCGGAGCGAGGCCAGTACGCCTTCCTCCAGGACATCGTCAAGCGCGTCGCCTACGAGACGCTGTCGCTGCGCGAACGGAAGGCGAAGCACCTCGCGGCGGCGGAGTTTCTCGAGGGCGTGTCGGGCGAGGAGGACGAGTTCGTCGAGGTCGTGGCGGCCCATTACGTCGACGCCCTGCAGGCCGACCCGGACGCGTCGGACGCCGGGGAGATCCGGGAGACGGCCCGGGAGATGCTCGTGCGTGCGGGAGAACGGGCCGCCTCGCTCGGCGCCGACGCCGAGGCCCAGCGGTCGTACCTGCGGGCAGCGTTGCTCTGCGACGATCCGCCCGTCGAGGCGGAGCTCTACGAGCGAGCGGGCGCGATGGCGCGCATCGGGGCCCGCGTCGAGGAGTCGCTGCCGCACTTCGAGCGCGCGATCTCGCTGTTCGAGGGGGTGGGCGAACGCCATGCGGTGGCACGAGTCCAGGCGCGGCTCGCCGAGGCGGAATGGGACCTCGGGCGGATCGAGGACGGGCTCGAGCGGATGAACCGCTCGTTCGAGCTCCTCTCGAGCGAGGAGCCCGACGCCGACGTCGCCATGCTCGCGGCGCAGCTCGGGCGCTTCCTGTTCTTCAACGGGCAGCCCGAGCTCGCCCTGCAACGAATCGAGTCGGCGCTCGGAATGGCGGAGAGCCTCCTGCTGCCGGAGGTGCTCGCCCAGTCGATGACGACGAAAGGGGTCATTCTCCTGTCGCGGCATCGGCGCACGGAGGGCATCGCGCTGCTGCGATTCGCGATCGAGACGGCGCTCGAGCACGACAAGCCGTCCGCTGCGCTCAGAGCGTCGTTCAACCTCGCCGACGCCCTTGGCCAGGTCAACCGCTTCGCCGAAGGCGCCGAGACGGTGCGCGCCGGTCTCGCCCAGGCCCGCCGGGTCGGGAACCGGTACTGGGAGATCTCGTTCCTGGGGCAGCTCTACCCGTTCCTCGCCCTCGGAGAGTGGGACGAGGCGCTCGCGATGGCCGCCCAGCTGCCCCTCGACGACTGGGCGAGCTTCCGGCAGGCCTTCGCCACCGTGCCGCTGATCGAGGCGACGGTGCTGGGGCATCGCGGAGAGGTCGACCGCGTCCGCGGGATGCTGGCGCGCTTCGAGGACATGAGCACGTCGGGCGACGAGCAGGAGCGCTCTGCGTACCGCTCGGGCCTCGCCCGGTTCCACCTCGCGAGCGGAAACCTCGAGGAGGCGCTCGCCGCGGCAGAGGACGCCCTCGCCTCGCACGTTCATTTTGGCTTCGGGGCGGAGCAGATCAAGGAGGCGTTCGCCGCGGCGGGGGAGGCGGCTCTTCGGCTTGGCGACGGGACGAAGGCGGCCGAGCTCGTCGCCGTCGTCGACGCGTTGCCGCCCGGTGCGACCAACCTGTTCCTACGGGCCCAGAGCAGCCGCTTTCGCGCCCACCTCGTGGCGGAGAGCGACCCGGCCGAGTCCGATCGCCTGTTCCGACGGTCGGCCGCGTACTTCCGCGAGCTGAGCGCGCCCTTCCCGCTCGCGGTCGTGCAGACGGAGCATGCGGAGACGCTCCTCGCGGGCAGCGGCGACGTGGACGAGCTCGCCGCCGAGGCGGGACCGACCTTCGAGCGCCTCGAAGCGCAGCCGTGGCTCGAGCGTCTCGCCCGGCTGGGAACAGGGGTCACCGCGTGACCTGCGGGACGTGCGGCACGCTCAACGCCGACGGCGCGAAGTTCCGCTCCGAGTGCGGCGAGCCGCTCTCTCAGCGAACAGACCATCGTCTTCGCCGCGGCGGGGTCGTTCGAGCTGAAGGGCAAGGAAGGACGAACCCGCGATCCCGTGGCTCGAGCGCGCCGACCGAGCCTCCAGCGGAGAGCCGGTGCCGGCATGACGTACGCCGCCTGCCGTGCCGACAACGGCGCCGACGCGAGAACGTGCGCGGAATGCCGCGGCGGCCTGGCGCCGGAGGCGAGGTGTGGATCGTGGGCGTGTCTCAGGCGGCCGCGGCGGCCGGCTCGACGAGCACCGCGCGAAGGAACTGCCCGGTGTACGACCCCTCCACCTCCGCGACCCGTTCGGGCGTCCCCACGGCGATCACCTCGCCGCCGGCCTCGCCGCCTTCGGGGCCGAGGTCGACGATCCAGTCGGCCTGCTTGATCACGTCGAGGTTGTGCTCGATCACGAGCACCGTGTTGCCCGCGTCGACCAGGCGCTGGAGCACCTCGAGGAGCTTCTCGATGTCCGCGAAGTGGAGCCCGGTCGTCGGCTCGTCGAGGATGTAGAGCGTCCGCCCCGTCGCGACCTTCGACAGCTCCGCGGCGAGCTTGACCCGCTGCGCCTCTCCGCCGGAGAGCGTCGTCGCGGGCTGGCCGAGGCGGATGTAGTCGAGCCCGACGTCGTGCAGCGTCTGCAGCCGCCGGCGGATCTTCGGGATCTTCGAGAAGAACTCGAGCGCCTCCTCGACCGACATCTCGAGCACGTCCGCGATCGACTTCCCCTTGAAGCGCACCTCGAGCGTCTCGCGGTTGTAGCGCCGCCCGTGGCAGGTCTCGCAGGGGACGTAGACGTCGGGGAGGAAGTGCATCTCGATCTTGATCTGACCGTCGCCCTTGCACGTCTCGCAGCGGCCGCCCCGGACGTTGAACGAGAATCGCCCCGGCTTGTAGCCGCGCACCTTCGCCTCCGGGGTG
>Ga0310810_10011903_pt1 | contig 10188 bp, 8 predicted proteins | sample NCmetagenome_FD_207641 | JGI IMG/M metagenome (GOLD analysis project Ga0310810, IMG submission 207641) | Soil microbial communities from experimental microcosm in Duke University, North Carolina, United States - NC | ecosystem: Engineered > Artificial ecosystem > Soil microcosm > Unclassified ...
CCTGTGTCGTCGACGACCATCCACTGACGGTCGCCGACGATTCCGCGCGGGCCGACGGTGGCAGTGCCGAGCGATGTCCCGCCGCAGGATTTCACCAGGTAGCGGTACAGGCCATCGACGCGAAGCCTAACGTCTCGTGTCACGCCGTCCCCGCGCCGCACCAGCCGACTATCGTGCGCGCGAGCACCTTCGTGCACGTGACCACCTGCTCGATCGAGATGTGTTCGTCGGCGGCGTGGGCGTGGATGATGTTGCCCGGCCCGTACAGCACGGTCGGAATGCCCGCGTGCCGAGTGAACAGCCGCAGGTCGGTGCCGCAGGGCACGCCGAACAGCGACGCCGCCATGCCCGTCACCTCCGCGTGACTGGCCGAGACCTGTTCGACGATCGGCGCGCCGAGCGGCGTCGTTCCGGGCTCGAACTGTCCTTCCACCCACGTCACCACGGGCGGGTGGTCCTTCAGCCACGCGCGCCCCGCCGCAACCCCGCGCACGGTCGCCTCGAGCGCCGCGCGCGCCTCCGCCACCGACTCGTTAGGGAACACGCCGAGCCGCCCTTCGGCCACGAGCAAGTCGGGCACGGTGGAGGGCCAATCCCCGGCGCGGACCGTGCCGATGCTGAGCGACGCGATGTTGTTCGGATCGTCGAACAGCGGATCGCGATACCGCTGATGGCGGTCGACGTTGAGATGCTCGAGTGCGCTGGCGATCGGGAGGAACTCGGTGATGGCACTCACTCCGTGCGGCTTCATGCACGCGTGCGCCGCGCGCCCATTGACCGTGATGCGGAACGTGAGCGCGCCGGTCTGCACCGGCGCGATACGAAGGTTCATTGGCTCCAGGATCACGCAGGCGTCCGCACGGTAGCCGCGGACGATCGTCGCCAGCGTACCGGCACCGCCCGATTCCTCACCGATGACGCTCTGGAGCATTACGTCGCCGGGCAGCTTCACGCCGCTTACCTGGAGCGCCTGCACGGCGAACACGGCCGCGGCGAGCCCGGACTTCATGTCACACGCACCGCGTCCGTAGAGCCGGTCGCCTTCGACCTCACCGCCCCAGGGATCCCGCGTCCATTTCGAGAGGTCGCCGGGTGGGACGACATCCATGTGCCCGTTCAGAATGAGCGAGCGGCCGCCACCGGTCCCTCGCCATCGCGCGACGACGTTGAGTCGATCGACGAACGGGATCGCGTCGTCCGAAAAGGCCGGGTGGGACTCCAGCTCCTCGCGCAGGGACGGCACGATGTCGACGGCGAGGCCGAGCGACTCGTACTTGGCGGCGATGGCGCGCTGGGCCTCCTGTTCGGACCCGGAAACACTCGGCATGCGCACGAGCGATCGTGCGAAGTCGATCAGGTCGGGACGGAGGGCGTCGACGGCGGCGTCGACGCGCCCGCCGTCGAACGACGCCGGTTCCGCTGGGGAAGTGCTCATTCAGAGACGTGGCTGTGTCGGGTCATGAGGTGGCAGACGTGGCGCGGCAACATGGCGACGGCAAGTGGTATACCGCAATGGTGCACTGACCTACGTCGAGGCGCAGTGGTGGATGGCCGGTGTGCGGCGTAGAATCCGGGAGGAAACCGGAGGCCCGCTCGATGACCGGAATGGTGGCGAGCAGTCAGCAGCACGCGAGCGACGTTGGCGCTCGCGTACTCCGCGACGGCGGCACGGCGGCCGACGCGTGTGTCGCCATGGACGCCATGCTGCACGTGACGGAGCCGGCATCGACCAGTCTCGGCGGCGACCTGTTCGCGCTCCATTTCGACGCGCGGACCTCGCAGGTCTCGGCGCTGAACGGGTCGGGCCGTTCGCCGCGCACGCGCATGCTCGACGACGTCGCATGCGACGAGCGCGGACGGATTCCCGAGCGCCACGGCGACGCCGTCACGGTGCCGGGCGTGTGCGCCGCGTGGTTCGATCTCAACGCGGCTGCTCGAGCCGGCGATCGACGTCGCGCTGTCAGGGTTCGAGGTCGCTCGCGTCGCGGCCGCCGTGTGGGAGCGGAATCTCCCGAAGCTCCGGTCGAATGAGCTGACGATCGGAGGCCGAGCACCGCGGCAAGGCGAGCGGTTTCGAAACCCGGAGCTGGCCCGTGTGCTTCGCACGATCGCCGACGGCGGGCAGGAAGCGTTCTATCGAGGCGAGATCGCGGAACGCATCGCCAGTGCGGTTCGCGCCGCCGGCGGGGCGATGACCACCGAGGATCTCGCCAGGCACGCATCGGCCTGGGACGAGCCGATCTCGGTGAGCTACCGCGGCCTCCGCGTGTGGGAGTGCCCGCCTAACGGGCAGGGGCTCGCGGCACTCCTGGCGCTCGCGATGCTGGACGGCTGCGAGGTCCCTCCGGCGGGCAGCGCCGAGCGCGCCCATCTGCAGATCGAGGCCCTGCGGCTCGGTTTCGCGGATGCGCGGTGGTACGTGGCGGACCCCGCGCTCGCGCCTGCGCCGCTCGACGAGCTGCTCTCAGCCGACTACGTTGCCGCGCGCCGCGCGCAGATCGATCCCGAGCGCGCGTCGACCAGCGTCGCGCGCGGCTCGCCCGTCGGGATTCCGGGCACGGTGTATCACTGCGCGGTGGACGCGGCCGGCAACGCGTGCTCGGTCGTGAGCTCGACGTTCGGGAGCTTCGGTACCGGCATTGTTCCGGCCGGCCTGGGGTTCACGCTGCAGAACCGCGGATGCGGCTTCGCGCTGGACCCGCTTCACCCTAACGCGTATGCTCCGGGCAAGCGCCCGTATCATACGATCATCCCGGGTATGCTCACGCGCCGCGATGGTACCCTCTGGGGACCGTTCGGCGTGATGGGTGGCCCGATGCAGCCGCAGGGGCATCTGCAGGTCGTCATGTCGCTGGTCGACGATCGGGTCGCGCCACAGGAAGCGTTGGACCGACCGCGATTCTTCATTGAACCCGAGATCGATGGAGGCCGAGTGTATCTCGAGCACGACGTGCCAGCGGCTGTGGCAGACAGCTTGCGCGGGCGCGGGCATGATGTCGTCAGCGGCCCCGACACGCACGGACGGTCGACCTTCGGTCGCGGACAGGTGATTCTGCGGGACCCCGACGGATCGCTTCGTGGCGGCAGCGACCGCCGCGCGGACGGCTGCGCGCTCGTGCCATGACCGCCGATCCGCGTTGGACTCGACGCGAATTCCTCTCGACCGCTGGTCTCGGCATGATCGGCTTGAGGTTCAGCGGCTCTTCGGCGGGCACCGACGAGCAATTCGCGTACATCGGCACCTACACGAACACGGGGCACAGCGACGGCATTTACCGGCTGTTCCTGAACACGACGACGGGCGCGATGCGGGTCGACGGCGTGGCCGCGAAGTCGGCCGACCCGTCGTTCCTCACGCTGCATCCGAACGGCCGTGTACTGTACGCGGTGAACGAGCTGGAATCCTTCGGCGGGAAGCCGACTGGCGCGGTCAGCGCTTTCGCCATCGCGCGCGAGTCCCGCGCGCTGACGCCGCTCGGTCAGCTGCCGTCGCACGGCAAGGCGCCGTGCTACGTGTCGGTCGATCGCACCGGCCACACGGTGCTCGTCGCCAACTACGTGAGCGGCACGATCGCCACCTTCACCGTCAGGCAGGACGGCGGGCTCGGTGAGGCGCGGACCATCGTGCACCACGAGGGCAAGGGGCCCGACCCGAAGCGTCAGGAGGGCCCGCACGCACACTGCATCATCACCGACCCTGCCAATCGCTACGTCATCGCGGCGGACCTCGGCGCTGACGCTGTGCTGGTCTACAAGTTCAACGAGAAGACGAGCGCGATCGCGACCGTTGCGAACCGGGTGGCGACGAATCCGGGTGCCGGGCCGCGTCATCTCGCGTTTCATCCGACCGGGCGATTCCTGTACGTGATCAACGAGCTGGATTCGACGCTCGTGGTGTACAAGTACTATGGCGACCGAGGCGCGCTCGAGCAGGTGCAGGTGACGGCGGCGTCGCCGGGCGGGACGGCGAAGAACTTTCCGGCGGAGCTGCAGGTGGCGTCGTCCGGGCGGTTCCTGTACGGCTCCAATCGCGGGGACAATACGATCGCCATGTTCGCGATCGACTCGTCGTCCGGACAGCTCACGGCGATGCAGCAGGTTTCCACGGGGGGGGACTGGCCGCGCCACTTCGCGTTCGACCCCACCGGGCGATTCCTGCTGGTGGCGAATCAGCGGTCGGACTCGATCCTGAGCTACCGCGTCGACGGCGAGTCGGGCCGCCTAACGCCGACCGGCGAGAAGGTCCAGCTGCCAAGCCCCGTGTGCATACGGTTCCGCTGACTCCCCGCCAAGCCCATCCGCATGAATCGATAGCGATCGCACCACGACTCGTCGGGAAATGCCCGACTGCGCCGGGCGCTGGCGACTCACATCATGGGCTCGACCATCTCCCAACGTTGGAGGCCCCATGCTGGCCCACAACCGCACGCTACGCGACGGGTTGGCCGTCGGCTTCATCGCGTACGCGGCCGTCGCACTGTTCTACAGTGCCTTCGATTTCCTGGCGGCGCGCGGGACACTCTACACGGTCGAACTGCTTGGCGAAGCGCTGTTCAGGGGAGTGCGCGATCCATCGACCCTGATGTTCGCGCTCGATTGGGACCCGACGGCGATCCTCCTGTACAACGCGTTCCATCTGGTAATGTCGCTTGGGATCGGGCTCGTCGTTACCAGCCTCATCGACCACGCGGAGGAACACCCCTCGCACGCGCTCCTCGTCGTGGTCATGATTATCGCCGGAGGTGTCTTGACTGTTTTCGGCGTGGCCTACCTCACCGAGTCGATGCGGCGAGTCCTGCCGTGGTGGACGATCATCGCCGCCAACGCGTTGGCAGCGCTGTTCGCGGCGTCGTATCTGGGCCGACGGCACCCAGGCTTGTGGCGGCGTCTCAGTCCGCTCGCTCTCATCGCGAGATGATGAAGGACTGAATCGGTGTGCCGTTGGTCACGCTACTGAGGAGGCGGCCATGGCCAGAGTAGTCGTTCGGTATTGCCCGTTTTGAATGTCGGGCCTGCATGCCGTCCGTGTGGCGGCACGGCTCCGTCGTGAGCTCGGGATCGAGGTCGACACGATCCGGGGGCATTACGGCGAGTACAAGGTCCTGGTGGACGGCGACGTCATCGCCGATGGAGGTCCTACGGTCATCCTCGGGTTACTGCCGTCGGCGCGGAACGTCGTCGCCAAGGTGCGGGCGCGACTGGGCCCTGACGCTTCGACGTCCTCAGCGATGGGCGCCTAACGACTCGAGCAGCGCTCGCCCTTGTGCGTCCTCGGGATGCGCCAGGGCGAGCAGGCGCGCGTACCGCAACGCGGCGACCGTGTCGCCCGCGTCCCGGCTCAGGAGCGCCAGGCCCAACAACACGTCGCGGTCGCGCGGGTACTGCGCGCGCGCCGAGTCGAGCGCCCGCATCGCGTCGGCCGTGCGACCCTGCGCGCTCAACACCACGGCCAGCCCGAGGCGCGCCTCCCGGAGCTGCGGCGCGAGCCGGAGCGCCGCACGATACTCCATCGTCGCCGAGTCCAGCTTGCCGGACTGCGCGTAGAACGCCCCCAGCGACAGCCGGTTCGCGGCGCGGTCCGCGTTGTACCGCTGACTCTCGACGAACTCCGCTGCAGCGGCGGCGAACGCTTTCCGCTGGAGCGGTGTGCGGAGCGAATCGGCCATTGGCGCGAGGGACCACGCCGCACCCTGCCGCACGGCCCGCGTGACATCGCCGAGCAACGGGACGGCAGTCGTGACGCGCTGGCGCGCGGGGAATGCCTCGAGCACCTGCAGGGCCGCGAGGCGAACGAGCGGTTGGCGGTCGTCCGCGCCCCGTCGCGCCGCGTCGAACGCCTCCGGCACGGGGTATCGCGCGAGACGCGCGAGAGCCGACGCGCGCACGATCGCGGGCTGTGTCGAGTCGGTGAAGACGCTCACCAGCGAGTCGGCAGCCCCCGGCTCGCCGCGCTCCTCGGCGGCAAACGCGCCGGCGAAGCGCTGAAAGCCCGCGTTCGGCTTCCTGTACCACGCACGGATCGCGCTGTCCGCCCACCGTGCCTCGCGATGCGCGTGGCAGCGGTTGCACGCGTTAGGCGTCCCCAGCGCCATCGACAGGTCGGGTCGCGGGATGCGAATGCCGTGGTCGTGTCGCGGGTCGATCTGCATGTACGCCGTATCGGGCAGGTGACACGACGCGCACTGCGCTCCGGGACCGCCGGCCCGGTGGAAGTGGTGCGCCGGCGTGTCGAACGTGGCTGCCCGATGACATCGCGTGCACGTGGCATTGCCCGGCGCGCGGAGCTTCTGCGTATGCGGGTCGTGACAGTCCGCGCACGTCACGCCGGCGCTGTACATCCTGCTCTGGAGGAACGAGCCGTAATCGTACACCTCGTCCCTCTGTTGTCCATCGGGGAAGTACAGGCCCGGTTGGATCAGGGACGGGATGTAGTAATCGAGCAGCGGTGCGCCGGCCGAGTAGCCTTCCGCAATGTGTGCGCGCGAAGCATGGCACTGGGCGCATGTCTCGATCTCGCGATCCGTCGTGCGCGTCGCACTGCGATGCGCGGTCGCCGTACTCGAATCCCTCACCCATTGTATCCCGCGCCGCTCGGTGAGCTGCGCCGGGAGCCCATCGTCTTGCCAGACGAGTTTGCGGAGGAAACTTGGGTACGAGCCCCAGCGCACATGTCGCGAGCCGGGTCCGTGACACGCCTCGCACCCCACGCTGATCTCCGCGCGCGTCGTGTGGAATTCGCCGGTCACCGCGTCGTATCCCTTCCGCACGCCGGTCGAGTGGCAGTCGGCGCACATGAAGTTCCAGTTGTTCTGCGCACCCGTCCAATGGAACTCGTCAGTGTGTGCGACGATCACGCCCGGGTAGAGAGTGAACCACCGCTGACCGCCCTCTGCCGCGGGCCGCGCGTCCCACGCAATGGTCAATGCCTGAACGCGGCCGCCGGGAAAATCCACGAGGTACTGCTGGAGCGGGTAGACGCCGAACGTGTAGCGGATCTGGTAGTCGTGACGCTGGCCATCGGCGCCGTCGGTGTTCACGACGAACCGGTCGCCACGGCGAATGAACGTCGACGTGACGCCGCCGGCCTCGAATCGCGTGCTGTCGAACCGCCCGAGGACCGCGGCGGGTGTCGCGTCCTGCATGGCGACCGCGTGCTGCGACGTCTTCCACGCGGCGTGCTCGGGCGCGTGACAGCTCGCGCACCGTGCGGACCCGACGAACGTGGCGGGCGTCTGCGATTCGCGTGAGCACGCGACCACGACGAGCGCACCGCCGATGATGCAAGTCCGCCGCATGACCAACGCTGCGAGCGCTACGGCAGACTGCGGCGGCGCGTGAACTCCGCCCGCGCCGCCGCCATCATCTGCGTGACGTGCTCACGCTCGGCCGGCGTGTTCCACCCGGTCTGCGAGCGCAACGCCTCATCGACCCGATCGAGCCAGCCGAGGAAATACTCGGCGTCCTGTTTCGATCGAACGGGCGCCGTGCCGACCGTCACGTAGATCGGGCTCGTGGTGGCGAACGGGTAGAGATCGAGCACCGGGAGCCTCGGCCGATCGGACCAGGCACGGAGCACGAACCAGCCGCTGGCGTCGGCCGGAACAGAGAGGGTCGTGTCGGCCGACGTGTGGTCGCCGGCGAGCGGGATGCTCGCCACGACGCGGCCGTTGCCAATGAGCTCGAGGTGGTCCACCGGCACCGGCGATCGGAGCCTAACGTGCGCCGTGAGCCTACCCGCGCCTGTGAGACGGATCTCGTCGCCGATCTGGCGTCGCCCCAGCGTGAACTCCAGCACCGGCGCGTTCGTCACGAACGTTCGTCCGGCCCGGACAGCCGCGAGCCAGCGCCGGTGGTCGAGCGCACGTCCACCCGAGTCTGCGCGCGCGTACACGCGCACGAGCCCCGGCGGGCCGCGGAGGGCGGCGAAGTTGGGGAAGGCGTCGGTCCCGGCTCCCGCGGGAAGGCGAAAGCCACAATTGAGCAGGCGGTACCAGACCTCCGACGTGATGAGGTGATCGCTGTAGCCCATCGCCTCGATGTAGTCCACCTTGCCTAACGCCACGTCGACGGGCAGCTCGTAGGGCACGCCGCCCTCCACCCGCGAGAGGTCGGGCCGAAAATCGAAGGGATGCACGTAGCCCATGAGCCCCGCCTGCGCGTGCGCCATGTCGGCCACGTCGGCGTTCGTGGGAACGAGGCTCGCCATCGCGGTGCCGGGATAGCCGGCGTAGTCTGGCAGCAGATAATGCTCGGTGAGGCCGACCAAACCCGCGTGGCCCCAGAACCCGGTGTGGAACTCCTGCCCGTACGCGAGCACGAAGTCGCGCGTCGAGAGGGGATCGGGGTCGGGGCGCCAGTAGGCGATGTCGGGGATGCGCTGCTCCTTGTTGACGATCAGGTTCTCCACGACGTGGAGCCCTTCCGCGCGGGCCTGGAGCGCGAGGTGCGTCGGCGTGTTGCGGTAGGCGCCGCCGTAGTTCATGTGCACGTGGAGGTCACCGCCCCACCAACCCCTGCTCGGCAGGTTGCTCAGTCGCCCGAGCGCGACGCGGACGGTGCGCGCCTCACCGGCGCCGACCGTCACCTCGCGGCGTGTCGTTCGATACTCCGGCCCGTGCCATACCTCCACGGTCGCGCGCCCGGCCGGTACCGTGATCGTGTCCGAGCCCGCGGTGTGGAAATACCCGTACTCGAACGGCTGCTCGCCGCGCACGCGCGCTTCATCGGCGTGGCGCCAGGCATCATCGGGCGCGAAGAATTTGGCCGCACCCGATCCCGCACCAGCGCCGGCAACCGATACGCGCGCCGGCATCGGGCGTCGCGTGGCGGAATCCACCACGGTCACGACGAGCCGTCCCACGGGTTCGGCGTAGGTGCGAGTGCGAACGTCCACGCGCGCACGCTTCCCGCCCGGAACGTCGACAATCCATAGTGACGTGTTGCCGCCATCGTTCGAGATGTACGCGATGCGCCGGGTGTCCGGCGACCAGCGCGGAGCCGTGGCGTCGAACTCACCGTAGGTGAGTTGAATCGGGTCGCCGCCCGCCGCCGGGAGGAGCCACAGTTGATTCCATTGCCGACCATGGTAGCCACTGTAGACGACGCGCGTCCCGTCGCGGGCCCAGTCGGGACGTGCCTTCCACGTGGTCTCCTCGAAGTGAAGCTCGCGTGGGGGCGCGCCCGCACGGGCTTCCATTCGCCAGATGCCACCGGTGCCGTAGATGCGCCCGCGATTCGACACGAGGATGAGCTCGCGACTGTCGGGCGACCAGGATGGGGAGATGTAGTGGTCGAAGGCACTGTAGTAGTAGCGCGGCAGACCGCTGTCCCGGTCCTGGGTGATGCGCTCCACGCTGTCGAGCCTAACGTCACCGGCACGTCGGCCGGGCGCCCCGGTTCCACCCGTTCGACTGTCGGGCGGCTGTGCCTCGTCGCGCCTGACGTCGGCAACGAAGACGTGCCAGCGGGCGTTGAACGCCGTCGACACGAAGGCGAGGCGCTTGCCGTCGGGGGACCATCGGGGCTCGAGGTTGACGCCGCCGTTGGCGAGGAGTGTCTGTGTCGTGCCGCGCTCGAGGTCGAGCACGCGGAGATCGATCGCCTCGCCGTCGTACGACGAGAAGACCACGTACCGGCCGTCCGGCGACCAGTCAGGCTGATAGTCGTAGCGCGGTCCCGCGGTGAGCTGGCGCGCCTCGGTCGTGCCGAGGTGCTGGCGCCAGAGGGAGCCTTGCATGGAGTAGATGACGTCGCGTCCGTCGGGGGACCACGTCACGGCGCTCGGGCCGCTGGTGGCTTGGGGGACGTACATCTCGCGCCAGTAGTACGCGTGCGGGACCTTGACCTGCGGTAGCACCTGTTCGCGCTGCGGCGCCTGGGCGCTCGCGACGCCGGCGGCAAGAATGAGGAGTAGGCTGGTTCGAGTCATCGTTATGGCGCCGTTGTCATCCCGAGCGGAGCGAGGGATCGCGGTCGTCGTGGTAGAGGGCTCGCGATCAGGAAGATCGCGATCCCTCGCCTGTCGGCTCGGGATGACCCTTAGACCCGCAGTTCGCCAAGCAGCTCGTCCATCATCCCGAGCGCCGTGTCGACGTCGTAGGCATCGACGACGAGCGGCGGTGCCAGACGCAGTGCACTCTTGCCGGCCCCCAGCAGCAGGAGGCCGCGCCGGAACGCGCGCTGCACCAG
>Ga0310810_10011904_pt1 | contig 10188 bp, 8 predicted proteins | sample NCmetagenome_FD_207641 | JGI IMG/M metagenome (GOLD analysis project Ga0310810, IMG submission 207641) | Soil microbial communities from experimental microcosm in Duke University, North Carolina, United States - NC | ecosystem: Engineered > Artificial ecosystem > Soil microcosm > Unclassified ...
TTATGCGGCAGATGGAGGGTAAAACGGAAATACAAAGGTTTCATTCATGCCATACGTGGTACGCATGGCTTCACACGGATGTTGCTATTTTGAGAATAGATTAAAACCATCTATCGGTACGATGGGTTGGCCAGCTAAAGCTCGGCCCTAGGTACGTTTACGGGGTCAGACGCTGTTAAGCAGCCCTCGACGTCTTAACAGCGTCTGACCCCGTTTCTACTTGGCAGCGTTGGTCAGCAGGTCGCGCCAGGCGGGCACCGGATCCGGCGCGCCCCCGAGGCGCTCCAGGATGATCTGCGACGTGCGATAGGCCTGGCCGTAGAAACGCTCGTTGGCGTCGCGATCCTGTTTCACGCTCGCGCCGTTCAGCGTGATGCCCGCGAACAGGCCGCGCGAGCGGGAGTAGCTCAGGATCTTCGCCCGCATCTGCACGTCCGTTGACGCCTCCGAGTTGCGGCCCACCGGGCCGGCCGAGACGCCCGCGTCGGCGCCCACCTTGAACTGGTTCTTCGCGAGCTGCTCGAGCCCGCGCTCGTCGATCACCACCAGCACCAGGTCCACTTCCTGCCCGCCGATCTGGGCGCCGATCGATCCGCCCGTCAGCGTGAGGAACGCCGGCGCCGACCACGTGCCGCTCTTCACCGACTTCGCGCTGATGATGCCGCGGCCCCACTCGCCGCCGATCAGCAGCCCGCCTTTCTTGACGCCTGGGAACACCGCCACGGCCTGCGCCTTCTCGACCACCCATTTCGGCACGCCGCCGTCAGGCGCGTCCTTGATCTCCTGGAGCACCGTGGTTGCCGCCTTGATGCGTGCGGCCTCCTCCGACTGCGCGAGGATGGGCGAGGTGGCCAGGGTCAGGCGACCGACGAGCGTGAGAAGCAGGATAGAGCCGGTCTGTCGCATGTGCCGTCCTCTGCGGCTGGATGAGGTTGCCGCGAACGCCGATGCTACCACGCTGTCCGCTTCCGGACACCGTCGTACGGCCATGAACGGCAGCCTGCGCCACTGCTTGGAATTCCGCCTGAATTCACGGCGGAAGATGGCAGCGGCCTTGCCACCCTGTGACGCCGGAGCCACTCGTGGACCGCCCCATCGACCCCGACGTCACCCGCCGCCAGAGCCGCAAGCGCTTCGCCATGGGTGGCACCGTCCTCTCGCTCGCCGTCGTGGCGTATCTCTGGTTGCCGGCGCTCGTCTCCCCCAGCCTCTCGCGGGATCGGATCCGTACGGCGACGGTCGAGCGCGGCCCGGTGGACGCGACGATCGGCGCGTCGGGCCTGGTCGTGCCGGCGGTGGAGCAGGTCATCACCAGCCCCGTTGAGGCACGCGTGCTGAAGGTCCTCGAGCGGCCGGGCGCGAAGCTGGCGGCGGGGCAGCCGATTCTCGCGCTCGACGTCAGCGCCGCACGTCTCGCCGTCGATCAGCTCACGCAGGATCTCGCCATCAAGGCCAACGCGCAGGCACAGAAGCGGCTGGCGCTGGAGAAGAGCCTCATCGATCTCGACGGCCGCACGCAGGTGAAGGCCCTGCAGCTCGCCTCGCTCGAAGCCCAGCTCGCCAACGACCGGCAACTGGCCGCCCAGGGCTTGCTCTCGAAGGACCTGCTCCGCAAATCCGAGCTCGACACCAATCAGGCGGGCATCGAGCTCAAACAGCTCCAGGCGCAGCGCGACAACGCCCGCGAAGCGACGAAGGCCGAGCTCGACGGCCTCGACCTCGAGATCGGCAAGCTCCGCAAGCAGGACGAGGAAGCGCGCCGCCAGCTGGACCTGGCCACTCCGCGCGCAGATCGGCCCGGCGTCCTCACGTGGGTCGTGACCGAGGAAGGTTCGTCGGTGTTGAAGGGCGCGCCGCTCGCGCGGGTCGCCGACTACTCGTCGTTCCGCGTGGACGCCAGCGTGTCCGACGTACACGCGAAGCGGCTGAGCGCGGGGCAGCCAGTTACGATCCGTGTCGGGAGCGACACCCTCGACGGCACGATTGCCTCGGTCGAGCCCACGGTCGTCAACGGCACCATCACCGTCGTCATCGCGCTCGCGCAGCCGTCGAACCCGCTGCTGCGATCGAACCTGCGCGCTGACGTGGAGATCGTCACGGCGCGGCGACCTGCGACGCTGCGTGTGCGGCGAGGGCCGTTCGCCTCGGGCGAGGGCACGCAGCCCGTGTTCGTCGTTCGCGGCGATCGCGCGGTCCGCGAGATGGTGACCTTCGGGCTGTCGAGCGTGGAATTCTTCGAGGTGACCGCCGGCCTGACGCCCGGCGACGAGGTGATCGTCTCCGACATGCGCGACTACCAGCGCCTGTCACAGATTCGGTTGAAGTGATTCACCAGCGGCGCAGGACTTCAGTCCTGCGCTGACAAGAGGACAGCAGATGCCTGTTATGACAGACGCGGAGGCCGTTCGCACAACCACCGGCACGACGGAGCGCCGACCCATGATTCAGCTCACCGGCATCGAGAAGGTGTATCGGACGGACCGGATCGAGACTGTGGCGCTCACCGGCATCAACATGACAGTGGGTGAGGGTGAGCTCATCTCGATCATGGGCCCGTCAGGCTGCGGCAAGAGCACGCTGCTCAATCTGATTGGCCTGCTCGACGCGCCCAGTTCGGGCGAGATCGCGCTGGGCGGTGAGACGGTGGGGACGTATGGCGATCGCGCACTGGCGAAGCTGCGCAACCGGGAGATCGGGTTCGTCTTCCAGACCTTCCACCTGATACCCGACCTGACCGTGCGCGACAACGTGGAGATTCCGCTGCTGTATCGCCGCGAGAGCGGCGCCGCGCGGCGCAAGGCCGCCGAGGCCGCGCTCGAGCGCGTCGGCCTGAGCTCGCGCATGCACCACTTTCCGGGCCAGCTCTCCGGCGGGCAGCAGCAGCGCGTCGCCATCGCCCGCGCCATCGTCGGGCGCCCGCGCGTGCTGCTGGCCGATGAGCCCACCGGGAATCTCGACAGCCAGATGGGCGACGAGGTGATGGCGCTGCTCAAGGATCTGCAGCGGCACGATCGCACCACTGTGGTGATGGTGACGCACGACCCGCGCCAGGCCGAACAGACCGAGCGCATCGTGCGGCTGTTCGATGGACGCATGGTCGCTTGAGTGCCAAGTGCGAAGTGCTAAGTGACGAGTGAGCCATGATCAAGAGTTATCTGTTGCTCGCCTGGAAAGTGCTCCTGAGGCGCAAGTTCTTCACCTTCATCTCGCTGTTTGGCATCAGCTTCACGCTGGTGGTTCTGATGCTAGCCACCTCTCTGCTCGATCACGTCTTCGCGGGCTATCCGCCGGAGACGAAGCACGCGAGCACGGTGAACATCGCTTACGCAATGCTGAAGGGCGAGCACTCGCGCCGCAACGGGTTTGCCGGCTTCGCCCTGCTCGACAAATACGCGCGCGGTCTGCCAAACGTCGAGATGATGACCGTCGTCTCGATGCCGAGCGGAGCGTATTCGTACCTGAACGGCCAACGGATCAAGTCGTTCATGAAGCGTACGGATGGCAACTTCTGGCGGATTCTCGATTTTCAGTTCATCGAAGGCGGGCCCTTCAGCGAAACGGACGTGAAGGATCACCGGATGGTGGCGGTCATCAACCAGAGCACACGGCAGCGGTTCTTCGGTGGCCAGCCCGCTCGCGGCAAGTCGCTGGAGGTGGACGGGCAGCGGTTCACGGTCGTTGGGGTCGTGCCCGACGTCCCGATCCTGAGGCTCGTGCCGTTTGGCGACATCTGGGTGCCACACACCACGGCAAAGTCCGACAGCTATACGAAAGACCTGGTCGGCGACTTCATGGGCGTGCTGCTGCTGAAAGACCCGTCGAAGATCGCGCTGACCCGTGATGAGTTCTGGTCGCGCCTGAAGACGGTGCCCATGCCCGATCCCATGTTCACCTCGATCGAGTCCACCCCGGAGACGTTGTTCGACACGATCGGCCGGATGTTCATCGGCGACGGCACCGGCGTCGGTACGGGCTATGGTGACAAGCTCAAGCTAGCCCTGGCGATCGCCGCGGCGCTGTTCATGCTGCTGCCAGCCGTGAACCTGATCAACCTGAACACGAGCCGCATCCTCGAGCGCGCCTCGGAAATCGGTGTGCGCAAGGCGTTTGGCGCGTCGTCATGGACGCTGGTCGGCCAGTTCATCGTCGAGAACCTGGTGCTGACGCTCGTAGGCGCCGCCGTCGGCTTCGTGCTCGCCGGCTGGCTGCTCGGGCTGCTGAATGGCAGCGGGCTGATCGAATACGCCGACCTGCGGTTGAACTACAGAATCTTCTTCTGGGGCGCGCTGCTCGCCGTGGGGTTCGGCCTGCTGTCGGGTGTGTATCCGGCCTGGCGCATGTCGCGGCTGCACCCGGTGCAGGCGCTGAAGGGAACTGCGCGATGATACGCCACATCTTCAAGCTGATCTGGAATCGCAAGCGCACGAATGTCCTGATGGTACTCGAGATCTTCGTGTCGTTCATCGTGTTGTTCGCCGTTGTCGGGCTCGGCGTCTACACCCTGGACAACTGGCGCCGGCCGATCGGGTTTTCGTACGACCGTGTCTGGGACGTCAGCATCGACATGAAGCAAGTGAACGACGACGACTTCACTCAGGAGCAGGCCGAGACCGTACGGCAGGTGATGCTTGTGTTCAGGGAGTTTCCCGAGATCGAGCAGACGGCGGGCACCATGCTTGCGCCATATGAGTTCGGGTCGTCGTCGAGCAGCTACCGGTGGCACAGCCGCATGATCGAGTTCGGCGTCACCGAGGTCACGGACGGGTTCGGCGACCTGCTGGGCCTGAAGATCGTTGAGGGACGCTGGTTCGGTCCCGAGGATCGCGGTCAGCGATACTCGCCCGTCGTCATCAACCGAGCGATGCGCGAGGACTTGTTCGGGTCCGGCCCGGCGATCGGTCAGACCATCGATCCGGACCAAGAGCCTGGCCAGGCACCGCAGAGGTCGGGATCAGGCGCCGCTGCGCGCGACCCGGGAGAGCCGGCTCAGGATAAGCCGCGGCGCATCGTCGGCGTCATCGAGGCCTATCGCGAGGACGGCGAGTTCGACGGCACGAGGAACTACGTGATCTATCGCAAGGACCTCGACGTATTCGACGCAGCGGACCGCCGGAACCGGCCCCCGCGGAACATGCTGATCAAGGTGCGGGCTGGGGCTACGGCGGAGCTGCAGGAGCGGCTGATCAAGCGGCTGCAGGCGGCGGCGCCGGCGTGGTCGTTCGAGGTTACACCGCTGGCGGACATGCGGAGCAGCGCCATCGAGTTCGCATTCGTGCCGCTCGTGGGCGTCGGCCTGGTCGCCGCGTTCCTGATGCTGATGGTGGCGCTCGGCCTGCTCGGGGTCCTGTGGCAAAGCGTGACGCAGCGGACGCGCGAGATCGGGCTGCGCCGGGCCAAGGGCGCCGCGCGCGTCAACGTCCGGCGTCAAATCCTCGGCGAGATCGCGGTCATGACGACGCTGGCGCTGATCGCCGGCGTGCTCGTCGCGATTCAGTTCCCCTTGCTCGACATCATCTACTTCGTCGAGCCGCACGTCTACGCGATCAGCCTTGCGATCTCGGTGACCGCCATCTATCTTCTGACGTTGGCATGCGGGTGGTACCCGAGCAGGATGGCGACAAGGGTCGAACCTGCCGAGGCACTCAGATACGAATAGTCATCGTCAATCGTCAATTGAGATGATCCTGATAGTCGACGATGATCCGTCCGTGACCGCGTCGCTGGCCCTACTGCTGAAGCAGGCCGGCTACGCGTCGCACGCCGTGGCGGGGCCCGCCGACGCGCTGACGTGGCTCGCGGCGAATCGATGCGACCTGGTCCTGCAGGACATGAACTTCTCGCGGCGGACTACCGGCGAGGAGGGCATGGAGCTGCTCGCCCAGGTGCGCGCGGCGCATCCGGCACTGCCCGTGGTGCTGATCACGGCGTGGGGATCGATCGACCTCGCCGTGCGCGGCATGAAGGCCGGCGCCTCGGATTTCATCGTCAAGCCGTGGGCCAACGAGCAGATCCTGCAGACGGTGCGCACCGTGCTCGGGCTGTCGGCCGCGCCGCCGCCGTCCGGGCAGGCGCCCTCGCGCGAGGAGCTCGACGCCGCGTTCGACTTCGGCCACCTCGTCGGCGAGGACCCGCGGCTGCGCAAGGTGCTGCAGGTGATCGGGCGCGTGGCGCCCACCGATGCGTCGGTGCTCATCATGGGCGAGAGCGGCACCGGCAAGGAGCTCATCGCCGACGCTCTCCATCGCAACAGCCGCCGCCGGGGCCGCCCGTTTGTGAAGGTGAACCTCGGCGGCATCTCGTCGACGCTGTTCGAAAGCGAGATGTTCGGCCACGTGCGCGGGGCGTTCACCGACGCCAGGCAGGATCGCGAAGGCCGGTTCTCGATGGCCGACGGCGGCACGATCTTCCTCGACGAGATTGGCGACCTCGATCAGCCGTCGCAGGTCAAGCTGCTGCGCGTGCTGCAGGACCGGACCTTCGAGGTGCTCGGCTCGAGCCAGAAGCGGACCGCAGATGTGCGGGTCGTCTCCGCCACCAACCGGAACCTGGCCGAGATGGTGGGCCGCGGCGAGTTCCGCGAGGACCTCCTGTATCGCATCAACCTGATCGCGTTGACGCTGCCCGCGCTGCGCGATAGGCGGGATGACATCCCGATTCTGGCCGCACGGTTCATTCAGACCGTGAGCCAGGTCTATCGCCGTGACGGGCTCCGTCTCTCGGACGACGCGATCAGGTGGTTGCGGCAGCAGCCCTGGCCGGGCAACGTCAGGCAGCTTCGCCAGTCGATTGAACGCACGGTCCTCATCTCGGAAGACGCCGTGTTGACGGCCGCCGACTTCCGTCGGACGGCCGACATGGAGCCCGGCGAATCCGGACGCGAAGTGCTGCCGCCGGTGGGCAGCATGACGATGGACGAGATCGAGAAGGCCATGATCGTGAAGTCGATGAAGCACCACGGCGGCAACGTGTCGAAGGTGGCCGAAGCGCTCGGCCTGAGCCGCGCGGCGCTCTATCGCCGGTTCGAGAAGTACGAGATCCCCGGGTGACCCTCAGGGCGAAGTTCGTCCTTTACCTCGTCGTCGTCCACGGCCTGATGGCGTGGGCCGCCGTCTGGCTGATTCGCACCAATGCCTGGTGGCTGTTCGCGGCCGAAGCTGTTTTCATCGCGTCGTTCTCCACCGGCCTGTTCCTGATCCACCGCTTCTTCGCCTCGCTCGATTTCATTCGCGAGAGCGCGCAGCTGCTCGAGGACAGCGACCTGATGTCGCGGTATCGCGAGGTAGGGCAGCCGGGCATCGATCGGCTGGTGCGAGTCTACAACCGGATGGTGGACTCGCTCCGGGATGAGCGCGTGCGGCTGCAGGAACAGCAGCAGTTTCTGGCACGCGTGCTGCGGGAGTCGCCGGGAGGAATCCTCGTGCTCGACTTCGATGGCCGGGTCGAGTTGGCCAATCCCGCGGCACTGCGGCTGCTGCAGTCAGACGCCGCTGGTGTCAACGGCCGGAGCCTTGGGGAGCTCGACCGCCCACTGACGTCCGATCTGGTGGCGCTCGCCGAAGGCCAGTCGCGAGTGCTCGCGCTGTGGGGTGGGCGACGTGTGCGGGCAGCGCACGGCACATTTCTCGATCGCGGCTTCCGGCGCAGCTTCTACCTGCTCGAGGAATTGACGGAGGAGTTGCGCCAGTCGGAGAAGGCGGCGTACGAGAAGCTGATCCGCATGCTGTCGCACGAGGTCAACAACACCGTCGGCGCGTCGAACTCGCTGCTGAACTCGTGTCTGAGCTATGCATCTCAGCTTCGTACCGAAGATCGCAGCGACTTCGAGCACGCCATCGGCGTTGTCATCGGCCGGACGGCCGAGCTCAACACGTTCATGCGGAGCTTTGCCGATGTCGTTCGGCTCCCGCCGCCGCGCCGGCAGATGGTGGCGCCGGAGGCGCTTGTCGATGACCTCACGCGCCTTGTCGGCGCCGAGTGCGCGAAACGGAACATCACGCTCCGGCGCGAAGTCGAGGCCGACGGCGTGACGGTCTCGATGGACCGCACCCAGATCGAGCAGGCGCTGTTGAACGTGGCGAAGAACGGCATCGAGGCGATCGGCTCCGGGGGCACTCTCACCGTTCGGCTGACACGGCGTGACGGGCGCCGGGTCCTCGAGGTCGAGGACACCGGGCCAGGCATCCCAGCGGACGTGCGCGACCAGTTGTTCACGCCGTTCTTCAGCACGAAGGAAGGCGGGCAGGGCATCGGCCTCACGCTGGTGCAGGAAATTCTCGCGAACCACCAGTTCGGCTACGCGCTCGACGCCCCGAGCGGAGGGCCGACGCGGTTCACGATCGCGTTCGAATGAGACGGGCGGCCCCCGGTCCCTTCTCCCTTCTCACTTCGCACTTCGCACTTGGCACTACCTGACCCACCGCCCGACCCAGTAGCGCGAGACGGTCCACGATTCCGCGAACCTGAACGGCGCGATCTTCGTCGAGTCTCGCAACTGCTGCCGCGAGATCACGAGCAGCCGCGTCTGACCATCGGCCGCGAGCGCGTTGCCGAGCGGGCCCCACAGCTCTGGCCGCGCCACGAACAGCACCTCGCGGCTGAAGTACTCTGGTCCCACGAGCTGCATGAGGACGTCGTCGTCGAGGACGACGACCCGATCCGGAATCTGGCGGATGAGCGCGAGCGCTTCCTGGTCCTCGTGCGAACGCACCGCCAGGGCTGGCAGCGCGACGCCGAGCTCCATCACCAGGGACCCCGCGATGAGCAGACCGCCGCCCCAGACAATCGGGCGCCGCACCCAGGCCGTTCCCGCCCACCGGCGCCATGAGTCAAGGCCCTCGAGTGCGGCAGCAGCCAGCAGCGGCCACAGGCTCATCGTCAGCCGCGGCCCGAGCCCCTTCCCGCCGGTGGTGCTGAGCGACAGCAGCGTGACCAGCATGCACGCGGCTGTCGTAATCAACGCCACGCGACGAGTCATCGATGGCCCGGAGCCTGGCGCAGCGGGAAGGCACGCGAAGAGAAGGAACGGCGCGAGCCTGAGCAACCCCGTCAGGAACTTCGGCGCCGCCACGAGCGGGCCCACGTCACGGATCTGGAACGCCACGGCGGTCACGACGATGGCCGCGACGATAGCGGGCCCCGGCCGGCTGCGTCGCAGCAACGCCGCGGCGATGAGCGCAGCAGCCACGCCGATCGCAAGCAGCCAGCCGCCGTCGCCGAGCCACCAGTAGAAGGTCACCGTGTCGACGCGCTCGTGCCACGTGAGCGTCTCGAGCTTCGGCAACGCGGCGCGAGCGCGCGGGAGCGTCGAATTGAGCAGCGGCACCGCATGACGGAGGTGCGCGAGCGGCGGCCGATTGAGCCAGACCCCATCGATCGCTGCCATAAGCAGGATCGGCGCCGCCACCGACGCGAGAAGCGTGACCCACCGCATGGCGCGCCCTGCCGCGAGATAGCGCGCGTACACAAGCCCTGGCAGCAGCAAGAGCGCTTCGTCGCGGAAGATCGCAGCCAGGCCGAGCAGTGCCCCTGCGATGAGGTCCGCCCGGTCTGCTTGTGCCGGCGGCCCTTGTGGCGGCAGGCTTTCAGGCCCGCGTTGCCCCCGCATTGCAACGACGAATGCCCACGTGGAAGCTGCGAGCGCGATTGTCGATTCGCCGGCGCCCGTCGCGTAGAACCAGAGCGGCGTCGCAAACGCCACGATCGCCGCAAGACTCCATCGCGGACCGCGATCAGTAAGCCAGGCGGTGCCGGCAGCCGCGAGCGCACCGCCACCGATCGCCAGCGCGCGGAGCGCGCCGGGGCCCAGCCCCACGACGAGCGAGGCCAGCATCGCGAACGCAGACGGAAAGATGCTCTGGTATTGACCCGCCCCGCGGAACACGAACGGCGGCTCGAAGGGGACGAACAGCCCGTCGGGATCGATCCTCTGGCCCGGATACGGCAGGGCCATCGACCGGAACCCGGATGTCCGGAACGCCTCGGCCTGGATGAACTTCACCGCGCCATCGATGGAGTAGAACACCTCCGCCCGCAGTACGAGGAAAGCGATGACGCCGAGCACGACGGCGACTCCGGCCGCGGCCATCGTCGTCGCGGTGCGCTGTCGAGATGCATGAGGAGCTGAGCGGCCCGCCACGTCACGGGAGCCTATCACGCGGGATATGAGACACTGAGCGTTCGGAGGCAGCC
>Ga0310810_10011905_pt1 | contig 10187 bp, 7 predicted proteins | sample NCmetagenome_FD_207641 | JGI IMG/M metagenome (GOLD analysis project Ga0310810, IMG submission 207641) | Soil microbial communities from experimental microcosm in Duke University, North Carolina, United States - NC | ecosystem: Engineered > Artificial ecosystem > Soil microcosm > Unclassified ...
CGGCGATGCGGCTCAGCTCCTTCTTCACGGCCTTGGTCTTGCCGGGCGCCGTCTCGATCAGCACGAATGCCTTCATGCCCTTGCGCGATGTCTTGCTCGCCATGATGTGCCTCGGTGCGCTCACCGCACGGGGGCGGCGAGCATGTTGGCCAGCGTCGCGCGGAACGACGCGGGCCGTTCGAGTACCTTGCTGCCCTCGAGGTCGACGCGCGTGCCGCGCTCCTCGACGTGGTTGGCGGGATCGAAGCGGACGACGAGCCGCTGGTGCACCGGGCCCAGACGCAGGGTGAGCGACTCGCCCACGCTCTCGTCGCCGAGCCGGGCCACGATGACGAAGAGCCCGGCGTCGTCGGTGTGGCCCAGGTACGAGAAGCCGGTCTTGTCGCGGACCAGCGCCACGGTCTGGCCGGGCTGCGGCTTGCCGGCGGTGTCCTTGACGTAGCCGAGGACCGTGTAGCGATAGAAGATCTCGTGCTCGGCGACCGCCGGCGTGGCCAGCGTGAGCGTCAGCACCAGCAGCGCCAGCGCGCGCCGTCTCATGCGCCCTCGGCCATCGATCGCAGATGGTTCTGCAGCAGGGTGCGGTGGCACTGCTGGGGATCGGGACATCCGCACAGCAGGGTGACGGGCCCGCGCGCGGCCAGCTCGTGCAGCTGGGCCAGCGCCGCCACCGCCTCGGGCCGCCCGAGGCCGGCCAGGTAGCGCGGCGTGTACTGGGCCCAGGTGATCTTGCCGTCGAGATAGCTGCGCAGCAGCGGCACGATCGGCGCCAGCTCGCGCAGCCAGACATCGACGCGGTCGCGACGGATGCCGCGCGGCCAGTAGCGCATGACCAGCACGCGTGTGCCGTCGGCGGCGCCGGCGGGCTCGTAGATCCGCTTGGTCGCGATGCGATCAGCGCGCAGCCGGCCAGCGGACGACCCCGACGAGGTGCTGCCCGGGGAGGCGGCCGGCGACGCTCGCCGCGCTCTCGGACTCGGCGCGGCCGTCGAACGGCGGGTCGCCGAGCGCTTCGAACGCGGCCTGACAGCGCTGTGCGCCGGACGCGAGCGACTGGACTTTCGGGCGGGCGCCATCAGTGCCGTGCTCCGCCGCCGGCCGTGGCCGTCAGGCCGGCGTCGATCACCAGCACCTGGCCGGTCACCCAGCGCGACTCGTCGCTCGCCAGGTAGACCGCGCCCCAGCCGACGTCCCACGCCGTGCCCTCGGTGCCGAGCGGGGTGGCGCGCCGGCGCCGCTCGCGCGCCTCGGGCCCGAGGTCCTCGACCATCGGGGTCCACACCGTGCCGGGCGCGATCGCGTTCACGCGGATGCCCTGGGGGCCGAGCTGGACGGCCACGCTGGTGACGAAGCCGATCACGCCGGCCTTGGCCGCTGCGTAGGCGGTGCGGCCGTAGCCGCGCAGGCCGGCGACCGAGGAGATGCAGATGATGGAGCCGCCGCCGCGCCGCTCGAGCGCGGGCACCGCAGCCTGGGTCGTGAGCAGCATCGACTTGAGGTCGACCGCCATGATGCGGTCCCACTCCTCCTCGGTCGTCTCCATGACGTCGTGCCGCGACTCGATGCCGACGTTGTTGTGCACCACGTCCAGCCCACCCCAGCGATCCACGGCCGTTGCCACCATGGCCCGGCAATCGGCGGCGCGCGTGACGTCGCCGGCCACGGGTTCGGCCTCGCCCCCCTCGGCGCGGATCAGCTCGGCGGTCTCGGCCGCCCGGTCCTTGACCGCGTCGGCGCACACCACGCGCGCCCCCTCGCGCGCGAAGAGGATCGCGGCCGCCTTGCCGTTGCCGACGCCCGGTCCACGGGAGCCGGCGCCGGTGACGAGCGCGACCTTGCCGGCGAGCCGTCCACTCATGGGCGCATTTCACTACAGAGCGTGGGCGAAGTCACTCGGGGCCGTTGGCCGCGAGGCTAGCGGGGCGGGCGCGGCCCAGGATAGCCGTCCCAGCTCAGGCGCGAGCCGTCGACGGCGAAGCCGGCCTCGACGAAGGCGGCGAACGCCTCGGTGTTGCGGATGGGCTGGCCCTCCCAGCCGAGGACCTCCAGGCGCCGCACCGGTCGCAAGGTCAGCGGGCGATCGAGCATCGCCTGCAGCGCACGCACGACGCCGGGCAGATCGACGGGCTCGTAGCCGGAGAGCGGTGTGAGCTCGCGCCCGTAGTTCTCGGCGAGCAGCACGGGCCGGCCGGCCCGCAGCACCAGCCAGGCGTGCGGCAGGCGCGCCACGCTGATACGCCCGCCGTCGCGGCGCGAGAGCGGCCACACGCGGCCCCACAGGTTCGCAGGATCCGTGAGGTTGACGAGCACGTGGGGCTCGGCCCGGCGCGCCGGTGGCGTGGCCAGCTCCGCCAGCGCGTCCTCCAGCGCGTACTGCTCGCCCGAGAGTCCCTCGACGAAGTAACCCCGCACGACCTCGCCGCCGTACTCCATGCGGAGCAGGACGTGTCGCAGGGTGGCCCAGTCGCCGCGAGCCACCTCGCGGGCCACGACGCCGTGGCGCGCCAGCAGGAGCTGGGCCCGCGCCTCGTCGCGCTCCTCCGGCGAGAGCGGCTCGTCCTCGGCGAGCACGCTCCAGCGTCCCACCGGCGGCAGCTGCATCAGCGGACCGCGCGCGCCGCCCCGCCGCAGCTTGCGCCGGGCCGCCGCCGGCGCGCCGCCCGCGCGCGGCGGCGTGGCGGCGGCGACGATCGCGCTGAAGGTGTCGGGCGTGGCCAGCCCCAGGTGGAAGAGCTCCCACAGCGCCTCCTGCGTGCGCGCGGGATCGAGGCCGGCCACGCGGGCCAGGTCACGGGCGAACGAGGCGCCGCGCAGCTGCAGATGGAGCAGCACGTTCTTCACGGCCGGATCGAGCTCGCCGCGCTCGCCGCCCTCGCGCAGCCAGCCGACGTTGTCGCGCAGCGCGACGCCGGCGCGTCCGGCCCGGCCCCGCTCGCCGCCGGCGGCGTCGAACACCGTCCACACGATCTCGCCGGCCAGGCCGAGCCGATCGAGCCACTCGCGCTGGTAGTCCTCGACACGCGGCGCGAGGAGATCCTGCTCCCACACACGCACCGGGAAGTCCTCCCCCTGCAGCAGCTCGATGGCCGCGAGCACGCCGGGCGGGCCCACGAGCCGGTGCTCGGGATGCAGGTGATGGCGGCGCAGCAGGAACGCCGAGAACTGCTCGGCGGTGGCCACCGGCCGCGGCACGCGTCGCGCGTGCACCTGGCGGCGCTGGATCTCGTCGAGGACCGCGATGTGCACGAACTGCGGCGCTCCGGCCGGCCGGATCGTCGCCGGCGCCGCGGCGTCGCCACCGGCGAGGAACTCGCCCGTGCGCACGACCCCGCGCACGACCAGGCGCTCGAGGGCCGGCGTCACGTCGGTGGCCTCGAGGCCATAGCGTGCCGCCAGCCACTGCGCCGTCACCGGGCCGCGCATCCTCAAGATGCGCAGGGCCAGGCGTTCCAGGCCGGCGTCGGTTGCCAGGCCCGCGTAGAGCGTGGCGTCGGGCGCGGGGATGTACGCGCTGCGGCCACCCCCGAACTCGACCAGCGCGATCCGCCGCTCGGCCTCCAGGGCCGCGATCGCGCCGTCGGCGTCGGCGAGGACGCGCTCGGCGATCTCCTCGCGCGTGAGGTCACCGAGGTCGTCGAGGATCGCCGCCAGCTCGTTGGCGTCGCGGGCCCGGCGCTCCTGTGTGGTCCGCTGTAGCTCGGCCTCGACGGCGGCCACGATCTCCGGCCGCAGCGGTCCCGGCGCCACGCTCCAGGCCTTGCGCATGACGATGGTGTCGCTGCGCCGCTCCTCGGCGTGGCCGGCGTCGAGATACGCCCAGTCCCAGGCCATCAGCAGCGGATAGACGAACGGCGAGGGCAGGGGCGTGTCGACGTGGCGCGTCCAGAGCTCGCCATCTTGAAGACGCTCCAGCAGCCGCTTGAGCCGCGGCACGTCATAGGCGTCGTTGAAGCACTCGCGCAGGGTCTCCGCCACGATCGGGAAGTCCGGCTGGCCCTTCACCGACTCCAGCAGCGCGTCGGCCTTGAGCCGCTGCAGATAGGCGGGCGTGCGCTGCCCGCGCGTCATCCGCGGGATGAACAGCGCGCGCACGGCGGCGTGGCGGAAGCGCGTGGCGAACAGCGGCGAGCCGATGAGCGCCTCGCCCAGCAGCGCGTCGACCTCCTCGGGCGCGACCAGGCTCACCAGCCGCTCGGGCGCCGGCGGCACCTGGCCGGGCGCGAACGACAGCAATATTCCGTCGTCGACGTGGCTGGCCTCGGCCAGCAGGCCGAAGCGGCGCCGGACCTGCTCGCGCAGCGCCATGCCCCAGGCGCCGTTGATGCGCATGCCGAAGACCGAGTGGATCATCGCGTGGCGTCCGCCCATCTCGTCGGAGAAGGACTCGACGACGATCCCCTGGTCGTCGGGCACGCCCTGCAGCACCTCGCCGGCCTTGACGAGCCAGGCCTTCATCGCCGCGGCCGCGTGTGGCTCGCAGCCGCACTCGTGCATCGCCCAGGACTCGAAGTCCGGCGCATCGACGCGATCGGCGGCGTCGCGGCGCAGGCGACCCACGGCCAGGCCCAGGTCCCACGAGCGCGAGGGATGCTCGCCCTTCCAGAACGGGATGGTCGGCGACATGCCCTGGGCGTCCTCGACCTGCACGCGATCGGCGCGGACCTTCGCGATACGCCAGGCGTGCGAGCCCAGCAGGAACACGTCGCCGGGCAGGCTCTCGGTGACGAACTCCTCGTCGAGCGTGCCGACCTTCAGATCGGTCTCGGCGACGTAGACGTCGTAGAGGCCGGCGTCGGGGATGGTGCCGCCGGCCGTGAGCGCCAGGAAGCGGCTGCCACGGCGAGCGTGCAGGCGATCGTTCACCCTGTCCCACAGCACGCGCGGGGTCACGCCCTTGACCTCGAGCGGCAGCGGCTCGGCGAGGGAGCGCACCACCTCGAGGAAGGTCTCGCGCGTCAGCCCGCGATAGGGCGCGGCGTTGCGGAAGCGCGCGTGCAGCTCGTCGATGCCGAGGGACTCGGCGGCGACCGCCGCGACGATCTGCTGGGCCAGGACGTCCAGCGGCGCCTCGGGCATGGCGATGCGATCCAGCGAGCGCTCGCGGATGGTGCGCACGACCGCCGCGGCCTCCATCAGCTCCTCGCCCTTGGTGACGACGATGCGCCCCTTGGACGTGCGCGAGAGCAGGTGACCCGCTCGACCCACCCGCTGGAGTGCGGCGGCGACGTTGCGCGGCGACTGCACCTGCACGACCAGGTCGATGGCGCCCACGTCGATGCCGAGCTCCAGCGAGGAGGTCGCCACCAGCGCGCGCAGCTCGCCGGCCTTGAGACGGTTCTCGGCCTCCAGGCGGGCGCGGCGCGAGAGCGAGCCGTGGTGCGCCGCGACTTTGCGACCGAAGGGGGCTACGCCCCCCTCGGACTCCCCCGGCCCCTCGGGCACCCGATCGTTCAGGTCGCGGGCCAGGCGCTCGGCGGAGCGGCGGCTCTGGGCGAAGACCAGGGTCGTGCGATGGGCCTGGACCATCTCGGCGATCTGCTGCAGCGCGGCGTCCCAGATGGTGTCGCTGGTCGCGGTGAGGAAGTCGTCGACCGGCGAGACGACCGCCACGTCGAGGTCGCGCGAGAAGCCGGCGTCGATGAGGACGGGCTCGCGGGCGGTGGCCCCGGTCAGGAACGCCAGCGCCTCCTCGACGGGCCGGACCGTGGCCGAGCAGCCGATACGCTGGGGGCGCGCCCCCGGCTCGCGCTCCGCCACCAGCGCCTGCAGCCGCTCGAGCGAGAGCGCCAGATGGGCGCCGCGCTTGCTGGCCATCAGCGCGTGCACCTCGTCGACGATCACGAAGCGGGCCTGGGCCAGCGCGGGACGGAAGCCGGCCGAGGTGAGCAGGATGTAGAGCGACTCCGGCGTGGTGATGAGCACGTGGGGCGGGCGCCGGGTCATGGCCTGGCGCGCGGCGGCCAGCGTGTCGCCGGTGCGCACCGCCACGCGAACCTCCGGCAGCGCCAGGCCATCGGCGGCGGCCGCGGCCCGGATGCCGGCGAGTGGCTCGCGCAGGTTCTTCTCGATGTCGTTGTTCAGCGCGCGCAGCGGCGAGACGTAGACGACGTAGACGCGGTCCTCCAGACGGCCCTGAAGGCCCAGGCGATGGAGGTGGTCGAGCGCCCACAGGAACGACGCGAGCGTCTTGCCCGAGCCGGTGGGGGCGACGATCAGCGTGTCACGCCCGGAGGCGATCGCCTCCCAGCCCTGGCGCTGGGGCGCCGTCGGCTCGCGGAAGGTCTCGGTGAACCAGCGCTGGACGAAGGGGAGGAACTCCGGCATCGCCGCTCATTGTACTCACGGGTGGAGTACGCTGTCCTGGTGCCCGGCCTCGACGCGGACGTGATCGTGGTGGGCGGAGGCCCGGCCGGCGCACTCGCAGCACTGGCGCTGGCCGCGCGCGGTGTCGAGGCGCTCGTGCTCGACAGGAAGCGCTTCCCGCGCGACAAGCCGTGCGGCGGCGGCATCCGCTACGGCGTCTATCGCCGCTTCTCCGATCTCGCCGAGTACCTGCGCGCCTCGGTCGCCATCCACGAGATCCGCCGCGTGGTGATGGAGTCGCCGGGCGGTCACGCGGTCGTCGCCTCGGGCGAGGCGCCCTTCTATCTGACCATGCGGCGCACCGAGCTCGACGCGGCCCTGCTCGCCCGCGCGCGGGCGGCGGGGGCGCGGGTGCTCGAGGGCGCGCGCGCCACCGAGGTCGAGAGCGATCCCGACGGCGTGACCGTCAGGTGTGTCGATGGCCGCGCGCTCCGGGCCCGCCTGCTGATCGGCGCCGATGGCGTGAACAGCATCGTCGCCCGCGCGGTCGGGCTCGCCACCGAGGGTGCGGACGAGACGATGGCCATCGACACGATGGAGGAGACACCGCTGGCCGAGCTGTCGATGGCCGAGCCCGACACCATGTTCGTCGCCTACGGCTATCGCGGCTGGCCGGGCTACGGCTACGTGTTCCCCAAGAGTGATTGCGTGGACTTCGGCGTCGGCTTCCTGGTGCCGTTCTTCAAGCGCTCGCTCGGCGGACCGCCCTACGAGCATCACGCGCGCTTCCTGGACGAGATGGTGGCGCGCGGGATCGTGCGGGGCCGATCCAATCCCGACAACTTCAAGGCCTACCGGTTGCCGCTCGGAGGACCGCTGGCGCGTACCTGGACCGAGCGCGTGCTGCTGGTCGGCGACGCGGGCGGCTTCGTCAATGCCTACACGGGCGAGGGCATCTACTACGCGATGGTGACGGGCCGTCACGCCGGCGAGGTGGCCGCCGACGTCGTGACGGGCCACGCAACGACGAGGCTCGCGGACTACGAGACGCGCTGGCGGGCCGAGATCGGTGACGAGCTGGCGGACTCGGTGCGGGTCCAGCGGCGGCTCTTCGCGAACCCGGCGCTGGCCGATCAGGTGATCCGGGCGGCGGCGCTCGATGCCCGGCTGTGCCGGCTCTTCGCGCTGGTGGCGCTCGGTGAGGCGAGTCTGCGCCGCCACCGCGCGGAGATGGCCTGGCGATTCTTCCTGGCCAGGCTCCGCGGGCGGTGGCGGCGAGGCGCCCGGAGCTAGATCGCCCCCTCTCCGTGCTCGCCCGTGCGGATGCGGACGACGTCCTCGAGCGGGAGGACGAAGATCTTGCCGTCGCCGATCGCGCCCGTGCGCGCCGCCTCGGCGATGATGTCGACCACCTTGGCGGCCCGCTCGTCGCTGGTGACCACCTCCACCTTCACCTTGGGCAGGAAGTCCACCACGTACTCACCACCGCGGTAGAGCTCGGTGTGGCCCTTCTGCCGTCCGAACCCGCGGACCTCGCTGAGCGTCATGCCGATGACGCCGGCCCCGGTGAGCGCTTCCTTCACGTCGTCCAGCTTGAACGGCTTGATGATCGCCTCGATCTTCTTCACGGCATGCCCTCGCGTCAGGCCTTGCCGGGCGCCGACGCCGAGGAGGGTTCGCGATGCGCCAGGACCGCGGCCGTGAAGGCCGGGCCCCCCTGCGGGTTGGCGGCGGCATGCAGCGCGTACTCCGGATAGGCCGGCACGCCGTGCTCGTGCAGGTCCAGGCCCTGGATCTCGCCCTCCCGGGAGACGCGCAGCAGCCCGAGCGCGCTGATGGCGTACATCATGACGATCGCACCGACGAACGTGCTGACCGTCACGATGACGCTGCCGATGGCCTGGGCGGCCAGGACGCGGACGCCCCCGCCGTAGAACAGGCCGGTCAGCGGAGTGGCGTTGTCGGCGCCGAGCGGGCCGCTGGCGCCGTACTTGCCGCAGGCGAAGAGGCCGAGCGAGAGCGTGCCCCAGATGCCGCAGAAGCCGTGCACGGGCACGGCGCCGATCGGATCATCGACGCGTAGCCACTCGAGCGCTTCCACGCCGAGCACCACCAGGACGCCGGCCACGCCGCCGATGAGGATCGAGCCCGTCGGCGACACCCAGTAGCACGGGCAGGTGATCGCGACCAGGCCGGCCAGGAAGCCGTTGACGGTGAAGCTCACGTCCCACGTCCTCGTCTTCGGGAAGGCGAAGAACATCGCGGCCAGACCCGCCGCGCAGGCCGCCAGCGTGGTGTTCGTCGCGACGCGCCCGATGCCCTCGAAGTCCATCGCCGACAGCGTGCTGCCGGGATTGAAGCCGTACCAGCCGAACCACAGGATGATGCCGCCCACGCTGGCCACGGTCAGGTCGTGGGGCAGCATGGCGCCCCCGCCGTCACGCTTGAAGCGGCGGCCGAGGCGCGGCCCGAGGGCGATCGCCCCGGCCAGCGCGATGAAGCCGCCGATCGTATGTACGACGGTGGAGCCGGCGAAGTCGTGGAAACCGATGCCGAGGCCGGGCAGGAAGTTCTTCTCGCTGCCCATCAGCGCCAGGAAGCCGTCGGGGCCCCACGCCCAGTGGCCGATGATCGGGTAGATGAATCCCGATACACCGAGGCTGTAGATCAGGTCACCGACGAAGCCGGTGCGTCCGATCATCGCCCCCGACGTGATGGTCGAACAGGTGTCGGCGAACGCGAACTGGAAGAGCCAGAACGCCAGGAAGGCCACGCCCGTCTCTCCGTAGGTGGCCGGCACGCCCTGCAGGAAGAAGAACTCCTTGCCGATGAAGGGGCTACCCGCGCCGAACATGAACGCGAAGCCCCACGCGTAGAACAGCAGGCCGCAGAGACAGGTGTCGACGATGCACTCCATCAGCACGTTGACCGTCTCGCGCGAGCGGCAGAACCCGGCCTCCAGCATCGTGAAGCCGGCCTGCATGCCGAAGACCAGGAACGCGGCCACGAGCGTCCACACCGTGTTGATGGGGTTCACGATCGCGTTGCCGGCCAGCGGCGGCGGCGCGTCGGCGGCGTAGACCTTCGAGCCGAGAACTTCGCCGACGATCACGATGGCGCCGAACAGCCCGAGGAGGCCGAGGGTCTTGCCGGCGACCAGGAGGTAGCCGTAGCGGCGCCACTCGGGATCGTGCAATCGCGCTCGCAACCGGGTGAGCCTGTTCGTGCTGCGAGATCCTTCCGACATCGCGGTCTCCTTTCGCGCGGCGCTCTCGAGCGAGGCCGAGGCTCCGGAGGGATGGCGGGGAATCGGGCGCCCCGGCCTGATCCCCGTCTCCTGCTTCAGGAGCACGTTCAGAGCTCTCGGGCACCGTTGACCGAGTCGGCGACGGTCTCGTCGCGACACGCGGGCGGCACGCAAGCGGTGTGCCGCAGGCCGGCCGCCGGGTTTTACAGTCCTTTTGCTCGGTTCAGCATCTGATCGCACGAGGCCCACTGCCGAGCGGTTGAGCAGCCCGCGACTCCTTGCTGTTTCCGCGGGCAGGCGGGTGGAGTGCGTCGATCAGCAATCGGCGGAATTGCGAGCTCGTGCGCCACGGCACGGTGCTTGCCGGCCAGGCGGAGGCCCTGGGTGCCCGGCGATCGACGCGCTGATCTCAGATGAAGCGGATCGAGGCCATCATCAAGCCGCACGCGCTCGGCGACGTGTTGCGAGCGCTGGAGACGGCGGCGTGCGGAGAGGTGCTGGTGTCACAGGTGCAAGGGATGGGGCGGCACCGCGAGGGACGGGCGTTCTATCGTGGCGCCGTGCACGTGATCGACACCTTTCCGAAGCTGCGCGTGGAGCTCGCCGTGGAGGACCATCGCGTGGACGAGATCCTCAC
>Ga0310810_10011906_pt1 | contig 10187 bp, 8 predicted proteins | sample NCmetagenome_FD_207641 | JGI IMG/M metagenome (GOLD analysis project Ga0310810, IMG submission 207641) | Soil microbial communities from experimental microcosm in Duke University, North Carolina, United States - NC | ecosystem: Engineered > Artificial ecosystem > Soil microcosm > Unclassified ...
CTCCCCGCTGCCGGCCGTCTTATCAGGGCTCGACTCGCGCTCTGCTGCATCAACGGCTGAGGGCGTCTCCACCGCACGCTCGGCGGAGATCGGCGTGTTCGCGGTGGCGTCGGCGGTCGGCACGTCATCCTGATCCCCGATGCGGCGAGTGCGTCGTTCACTGTTGAGTATGAAGAGCGTCATCGATCGCCCCTGGAGCGGATACGTCTCGGCACCGCCGAATCGCTGTTCCGTTGCCTGTGTCTCGGTCGTGTCCATGATGCGGAGCCACGATTTGCGGCCCGGCGTCTTCGGCAGCGCAAACGGCACTTCCTGGTGATCCGCGTTCAGCAGGATCAGCAGCGTGTCGCCGGTGACCTGGCGGCCGCGCTCGTCGACCTCGTCGATCGCGTTACCGACTGCGAGCACGCCCAGCGAGCGGGTGCTCGCCGCGTTCCATGTGGCGTCGGTCATCTCCCGGCCGCTCGGGTCGAGCCAGTAGATGTCCTTGACGTCGGCGCCGCGGATCGACCGGCCCTGGAAGTAACGGCGCCGGGTCAGCACCGGTTGCGCCCGGCGGAAGTGCACGAGCCGGCGTGTGAACTCGAGAAAGGCTTCGTCTTCAGGCGAGAGCGTCCAGTGCGTCCAGCTCAGCTCCGAGTCGTGGCAGTAAGCGTTGTTGTTCCCCTGCTGGGTCCGTCCCAGTTCGTCGCCGCCGCTGATCATCGGTACGCCGACCGACAGTAGCAGCGATGCCATGAGGTTGCGCTTCTGCTGGGCGCGCAGCGCCAGCACGCCGGGATCGTCGGTCGGTCCTTCGGCGCCGCAGTTCCAGCTCAGGTTGTGGTTCTCGCCGTCGTTGTTGTTCTCGCCGTTCGCCTCGTTGTGTTTCTCGTTGTAGCTGACGAGGTCCTGCAGCGTGAAGCCGTCGTGCGCGGTGATGAAGTTGATGCTCGCGTACGGACGCCGGCCGCTGCGTTCGTAGAGATCGTTGCTGCCGGCCATGCGTGTGGCCAGTTCGGCGACGCCGCGATCCTCGCCCTTCCAGAACGCTCGCATCGCGTCACGGTACTTGCCGTTCCACTCGGTCCACAACACCGGAAAGTTGCCGACCTGATAACCGCCGGCGCCGAGGTCCCAGGGCTCGGCGATCAGCTTCACCTGCGACAGCACCGGGTCCTGGTGGATGATGTCGAAAAACGCTCCCAGGCGATCGACCTCGTACAGTTCCCGCGCCAGCGTGCTCGCCAGGTCGAAGCGGAAACCGTCCACGTGCATCTCGTGCACCCAGTAGCGCAGGCTGTCCATGATCAGTTGCAGCACCTGCGGGCTCTGCATGTTGAGCGTGTTGCCGCAGCCGGTGAAGTCGAGATAGTACCGCTGGTCCTCGGGCAGGAGGCGGTAATAGGTGGCGTTGTCGATGCCGCGCAGCGACAGCGTCGGCCCGAGCTGATTGCCCTCGGCCGTGTGGTTGTAGACGACGTCGAGGATGACTTCGAGACCCGCGCTGTGCAGTGCCTTCACCATGCGCTTGAACTCGCGCACCGTGTCGTCGGGATCACCGCTCGACGAGTAGCGCAGGTCGGGCGCGAAGAAATTGAGCGTGTTGTAGCCCCAGTAGTTGGCCAGGCCGCGCTCGACGAGATGACGGTCGTAGGCGTGGTGATGGACGGGCATCAACTCCACCGCCGTGACCCCGAGCTTCAGCAGGTGCTCGATCGCCGGTTCGGTCGTCAGGGCTTCATAGGTGCCGCGGAGTGGCTCGGGGATCTCAGGATGGAGCTTCGAGAATCCCTTGACGTGCATTTCGTAGATGACCGTCTTGTGCCACGGGGTGCGCGGCGGACGATCGTCGCCCCATGTGAACGCCGGATCGATGACGGCGCAGAGCGGCGCGAATGCGGCATTATCGCGGCCATCGAACGAGAGGTCCTGCGCCTGATCCCCGACCGCATACCCGAACAGGGCATCGTCCCAGCGGACGCCGCGTCCGATGGCGCGCCCGTAGGGATCCATCACGATTTTGTTGGCGTTGAAGCGCTGACCTTGTTGCGGTTCGTATGGTCCGTGAACGCGAAATCCATACAGTTGTCCCGGTCGTACGTCGGGCAGATACCCGTGCCAGACCATGTCGGTGTGCTCGGGCAGCGGCACGCACGCCGATGGCAGCGACGCGTCGGCCGAGTCGAACAGGCAGAGCTCGACCCGCGTGGCGTGAGCCGAATAGATTGCGAAATTGACCCCGAGCCCGGTCCAGGTGCTGCCGAGGGGATACGGTTGGCCTGGCCAGACGCGCATGGGGCGCCGAGCTTCAAAAGCTTTGCCGTTTTCCGGCCGTCGCGCGAGGCACGTGACTTGAAGCATCTCGCGTCATGGCCACGAAGTCACTCACGAATGTACCGGAGACCAATCACGATGCGATGGCCGCCGTTGCGGCCCACCGCGCCAGCGGCATCGATGCTGCGTCGCCCCACGAACCGATCCCGGGTGAACGCGATCGCGCGACATTGACGCACCGCCAGCCGGGCTCGATGGCTGGCAGTTTCAATGGGGAGGACGCGGTACCGGACGGTCTCGAGCAGACGCTGGATCCGAAGACGAAACACGATCGCGAGCTGGAAGGGGGAGGCGACCGATGACGCGGAAGAGACGCATTTCCGGACCCGGCGCAGCCGACTTCATCGCCGCTCAGGGCGGCGCCGATCATCCGGGCGTGGACCCGGACAAGGGCGAGACCGAGGTGGTCAAGGAAGCGCCGATGATCGACCCGAAGAACCTCGAGCCGGATCTTTCGGTGGACACCGACGCGGTACCCCACAACAAGGAACGCGGCACGCCACGCGGGCGCGACGAGTAGCGGATCTCACGCGGAGTAGAGGAGCCGAACCAGGTATTCAGCGGCCAGCCGCCCGGCGCCGCTCCCGTCGCCCTTCCGCCCGCGCCTGTCCGCCTGTCCGCCGCCCGCCAGCCGGGCTGCAACGGCGGCTATCATGCGCTGATGCCCTGCCGCCGCGCCGCCGTCCTGATCGCCGCGGTCGTCGCGGTCTGGACGGCGGCGTGCGGGCACCAGCTGCCGGCGGCCGGCACCCTCGACCTGCAGCTTCTCGCCATCAACGATTTCCACGGCACCATCGAGCCGCCCAGCGGATCCAACGGTCGCATCCGTGACACGCCGGCCGGAGGCCTCGAATATCTGGCGACGCATCTGCGCTCGCTGGCCGCGACGTCTCCCAATACGCTGATCGTCTCCGCCGGCGACAACATCGGCGCGAGCCCGTTGATTTCCGGGATGTTTCACGACGAGCCGTCGATTGAAGGACTGAGCGAGACCGGCCTGCAGCTGTCCGCTGTCGGGAATCACGAGCTCGATGAGGGCTGGGCCGAGTTGTACCGGATGCAGAAGGGCGGCTGTCATCCCGTTGATGGTTGTCAGGACCAGACACCATTTGCCGGCGCCACATTCCAATATCTCTCGGCCAACATCCTGGTTGACCCGATGCGCGTGGACGCTCAGGCGCTGCAGCGCAGCGGGTGGCAGCGCGATCATCCTGGCGCGGAGAGGCAGCCGCTGTTTCCCGCATACGCGATTCGCGAGGTCAATGGCGTGAAGGTCGGCTTCATCGGCTTGACGCTGCGCGGCGTCACATCGCTCGTGTCGCCGCCCGGCATCACCGGACTCACCATCCTGCCCGAGGCCGACGCGGCAAACAGCGCCGCACGCGAGCTGGAATCGCGCGGTGTGCATGCCATCGTCGTCCTGATTCACGAAGGCGGTGTGCCGGCGGGGGAGCCGGGACAGGAGAACCCGGACACCTGTGATGACTTCACCGGCCCGATCGTCGCCATTGCCAACGCGATGACCGACGACATCGGCGTGATCGTCTCCGGACATACCCACCGCGCGTACGTCTGCACGATCGGGACGAAGCTGGTGACGAGCGCCGCGTCACTTGGCCGGCTGATCACCGATATCGACCTCCACATCGATCGCGTCACCGGCCGCATCGTCTCGAAGAAAGCCGCGAACGTGACCGTGACGCGCGACGTCATGCCGGATGCGGCCGAGCACACACTGATCGCGCACTATGCGCCGCTTGCGGCGGTCGTTGCCTCGCGCGTCGTCGGGAGTGCGACCGATACGATCCCGCAGGCACGCAATGCGGCAGGGGAGTCGGCGCTTGGCGATCTCGTGACCGACGCGATGCTCGAGGCAGCGCGCGCGAACGGCGCGCACGTCGATGCGGCGCTGATGAACAGCGGCGGTATCCGCAATGACCTGGTCCCGACCGGCGGCGCGGCGGCCGGTGAGGCGCCGGCAGTTACCTACGGCGACGTCTTCAACGTGCTTCCGTTCGGAAATGTGGTGATCGTGAAGACGCTGACCGGCGACGCGATCGCGCGGATACTCGATCAGCAATTTCAGCGAACCACCCGTTTTCTGCAGGTGTCGCGCGGATTCACTTATGCGTGGGACTCGACGAAGCCGGCAGGCAGCCGCGTGGATCGGGACTCGATCCGGATCGACGGCAAGCCACTGGTGATGACGCAGGAGTACCGGATCGCGATGGTCGACTTCCTGTGGAACGGCGGCGACGACTTCAGCATCGCGGCCACCGAGAGCAGCGAACCGTCGGCCGTCGGCACGGACGTCGACGTGTTCGTGTCCTATCTCTCGAAGCACTCACCACTCGCACCCGGGCCTCAAAACCGCGTCCGCCGCGAGCGTTAGAGGATCGGCAAACAGTTGGCGAACTGTCCCAGCAGGGCGGGTCCTGCTTTTGGACCCGCCGGCCGGCCGGTCTGAAAAGCCAGACCGGCCCTACAGGAGTAATGTCTCCACGCGATGTGCGTGGACCATTCCCTCGCACGGCGACCACGCGAACACCGTGAAGCGGCCGTCCTGTGACGCGACGAGCGCGAGGGCATCGCGCTGGTCGTGAATGAACTGGGCGGCGGCGAGGTGTCGCGTCCCGCCGAGGTCCGCGGGAATGACAATCGTCGGTGGCGCGCCGATGACCGGCTCCGTCAGCGTGAGCTGTTCGACCGGATCCGCCCCTCGCCTGCGCGCGATCTTGGCGCCGAACGCCAGGAGTTCGTAGTCCGCGCTCAGCACCGTCGCGCCATCGATGGCCGTGAGCCCGGCGATCGCGTCCACGGCGCGAGCCAGCTCTTCGTGCCAGGACCTGACCGCCGAATCCTGGACCGCCGCGTCCGCACTGGCGTGCTTCTGCCGGCTCAGCGCCGCGAGCTCGGCGAAGGCCGGTGCGACGGCGTAGGACATCGGCTGGACGATGGATTGTCGCCAGGCCTCGGAATGGGTCGGCACCAGCACCATCAATCCGCCGCGGCGGTGCGCGCGCATCGAGACCGCGAGCTGCACGAGCACGTTGAGCGAGCCGCCCCACGAGGCCGGTGAATCGAAACCAAGCAGTGACGCGAGCAGTTCCGGACAGTCAGGCAACGACGAAGCATGCTCGTCGATCACCTTGATCTGGTCGGCCTGCAGTACGGCGACGTTCACGAACTTCTCGACCGCATCGCCACGATGGTGCTTGACGACGATGACCCCGGGCTCGGCGACTTCGATGACGCAGCAATGGTGCGGCAGCGTTCGTGCCGCCCCCCACACCTGCAGCGGCTGTCCGGGACTGATACCCAGATGAATGCCCGGACGCTCCACGGCCGGCGCAATGCGCGTCAATGCCGCCGGATCGAAGGCGACCGGCTCTTCGAACATCACCGCACGGCGCGATTGCGCAGGCGTGACGAAGGCCAGCGACAGCCGTGGCACATAGCCTTCCTCTTTCCGCAGGCTGGCCCAGAACGCCACGTCCAGCGCACCGGCGATGTCGTCGACGCTCGGCAGGGTGGCGAGATCGGTATCGGCGCGCTGTGCCGCCTGCCGCAGGTGATGCGCGAAATGATCGTGGACCGCGGGCGCGACGCGTCGCGCGGCGGTGTAGGAGAGTTCCATCATGGATGTCGAGTCGACGATCGTACGCTGGATTCCACCGCGTGCGGCCGTGCTAGACTTGCATGTTCACCTCTGCACGGCGGATGTAGCTCAGGGGTAGAGCGCCTGACTGTGGCTCAGGAAGTCGCGGGTTCGAGACCCGTCATCCGCCCCACCTCACCAAAACGGTTCCCGAGTTCTTGGGTGCTTGGGTTCCTGATTCCCGGTTCCTGATTCCTCATTCCTGCTTCCTGCTTCCTGCTTGCTGATCTCTCCTCGTAACACGCGGGTAATCCGGACGGCCTAGAGTCCGGTCATGAGATACACACTGTTGCTGATCGTCGTCCTCACGACGGCGACGCTGTCGCTCGATGCGCACCACTCCTACGGAAGTTTCGACCGCACCCGCTCGGTGACCGTGACCGGCACGCTCACCGAGTTGCTGTTCGCCAACCCGCACGTCACGTTCTGGTTGCGTACCGACGACGGTGATGTCTTCAAGGTCGAGTGGGGATCGCTGCCTCAGATGGGACGCTTCGGCGTGGAGAAGACGACGTTCGGCGCCGGCGATCGACTGGTCATCACCGGCAGCCCGCACCGCGATCCGACGGAGCACTATCTGACGCTGCTGACAGAAGTGCGGCGACCCGCCGACGACTGGCATTGGCGAAAGCCGTAGGACCTGACCGCGCGTCCATGGCGCGCAGGAGGATCGACGTTGGAATTCGGTCGCGAGTTATGTCGTGATCGCGAGGCAGGAGGCTTGGGCAGCGCGCGCGTCGCCGCCAGGCGAGAACTCCCAACTCCCAGCAAGTGACGCGGAGCCAACTCCCAATCGGTTCACGTGGGCTGTTGGGAGTTGGACGAGCGAAAGAGGTTGGGAATTGGGACTTGTTCCGCGAAGCGTGCCGCGCGACCAAGCGGAACAAGTCATCTGCCTCGCCCATTCGTGACGACGTCGGCCGAGCGGACGTCTCGGCAAGGCCGACCTGAAGGTCGGCCTCTACGTGGCAGCTAACGTCTTGCTCATCCAACGCCCAACGTCGTTCGCCCACCCAACTCTCAACACGCCGGCCTGTCGATCGCGTGTGCAATGCCAGTCTCGAGTCAGTCAGCGACGCAAACGTCGCCGTCACTTCAGCGGCGAGTCATCCAGCGCTGCGAGCAGGTCCCACGGCCCGTCGTAGATCGCGACGGCACCACTGAGGTCCGCGTCGCCCCAACCACCGCAGCGGACGGCGATGCACTCCACACGCGCGCGCTTCGCGGCATCGATGTCGTACGGCGTGTCGCCGATCATCACGGCCTCGCCGGGCGAGGCCTTCGCCTTGGCCAACGCCGCACGGACGATGTCCGGATCCGGCTTTGACTCTTCGGCATCGTCGCTCGACGTCTTGTCGTCGAGGAGCGCTTCGGCGTGCGCGATCCGCAGCAGCGGCTCGAGCTCGTCACGCCTGGCGGAGCTGGCGGCGACGAGCGTCATGTGCCGCGCCTTGAGCGCGGCAACCAGTCGGCCGGCATCCCGAAACGCCTGCAAGTGCGGCAGGTAATCCGTCTTGAAGATTTCTTTCCGCCGTTTCGAGATGCGCTGACCGAGTGGTGATGCTTCCTCGATGCCGCTGACGGCCGGCATCAGCTTGTCGCCGCCCATCCCGATCGATCGCCGCACCTGCGTGCGATCGACCGTCACGTCCGCTTCGGCGAACGCCTTCACCCAGGCGTCTGTGTGCGCATCATTGCTGTCGACGAGCGTGCCGTCGATGTCGAAGAGGACGGTCGAGTACCGTTCACGCTTCCGGGTTCTCACTTCTCGGTTCGTGTTCAAGTTCGGTTCCGAGTTCGACGTTCGGGGTTCGACGTTCGGGAACCGAAGCTCGAACACGAACAGCGAACCGAACCCAGAACACGAACAGGGAAGCAGAACCGGGAACTCTTGAACGGGTGTTCAGCCCAGATCGTCGGATTCCATCTCGACGAGGGCGCCATGTTCGATGCGCACGCGGAGGGGATAGACGTGATCGGCCTGCTCGCCTTTGGCCTCGTACATCAGTTTGTCGGCACGCGCGAGCAGCTCGTGCGCGAGCTGACGCGCGATGTGACGCCGTTCGCTGACGTCGCTCAGGCGCAGGGAGACGATGCCGACGTCCACCTTCGGGGGCTTTTCGCCGAGCCGGCGATCTTCCGTGATCCAGTCGAAGCGTTCGACCGCCTCGCGGAACCGCTCGGCGATCACCCAGGCATCGCTTCCGTGCTCCAGGTCGGGGATCAGGAAGCAGAATTCGTCGCCGCCGAACCGCGCGTGCAGCTCCTGCGAGACACGCGTCTCGGTCACGTCGTCGACCGATTCCTGGGCGATCAGGTCGTCCGACCGGACCTGCTCGCGGAGCAACCGCGCGACGCGATCGATGATGCGGTCGCCGAGCGCATGGCCGAGCGTGTCGTTGTACCACTTGAACGACGTGATATCGACCAGGCCGACCGCGCACCAGCGGCCGCGTTGCTCGAGGGCCAGAAACGCCTCGAGCTGCTCGATGAACCGGCGGAAGTTCATCAGCCGCGTTTTCGGATCGCGATGGACGCGGTCGGTGAGGTCGGCGACCAGATCCTCGAAGTACTTGGCGATGCTGCTGACCGTGGCGTCGCGCGCGGAGAGTTCCTCGCGCATCCGGTTCATACGCTCGGTGAACCCGGCGGAGACAGCCTGAATCGCTTCCTGTTTCGACTGCTGCCAGAGACGCTCGTGCTGGACGAAGACGGCGTCGATCGCGTCCAGCAGTGCCTGTTCCTGGTGATTTGCCAGACGCAGATGCTCGCGCACCCACTGATGAAGCTCCGAGCGTGATTCGGGCATGGCCTCGAAGTCGCTCGCGGTGCTGGTGGGCTTGGGCATTCTCATATGGCTTGCGCGCGCGCGAACGCGCAAGACTTCAAATGATGTGCCGCGTCGCGGTCGCGAGACGGTTTGCGGATGTACTGTGATGCGAATTGAATCGATGCGGCGGACTTCCGGATTTGCGTGGAATACGCATCAGAATTGTGCGTCGCCTTGCAGCCCAACCGTTGACGTCGTCGGGTACAGTTGAGCATGAACGTCATGGATCATCCGTACATCATCAAGCCACCTGAGCATGCGCGGTGGAATCCCGAGAAGATGGGGAAGAGCACATTGTTCGAGTCGGCCCGCCTGCTGGTTGGCCTCAATGCGTTCGAACCTGGTCAGGAACACGCGCTCCACGCGCATCGCGGCATGGACAAGGTTTACCAGGTGGTCGAAGGGACTGGCGTGTTCCTGCTCGAAGGGCGGGAACTGCCGATGGCCGTCGGAGATCTGCTCGTCGCGCCCGACGGTGTTCCACACGGCGTGCGGAACACGGGATCAGGAAGGTTGCTGGTGCTGGCGATTCTGGCGCCGGCGCCGTGAGAGCGCGAGGCGGCTGGCGGCTGGCGGAAGGCGGCTGGCGGACGACCGTCACCTTCGTCTCGCACCCTCGTCTCGCCCTACGCGTACACCGCGAGGTACTTTTCTTCCAAATATTCCAGATACGGTTTCGGGTCGATCGCGCTGCCGGTGATCTGCTGGACCAGTTCGCGCGGCTGGAACTTCCGGCCGTGGCGATGCAGGTTCGTTCGGAGCCAGTCCAGCAGCGGTGAGAACTCGCCCCGGCGCATGTCGGCGTCGAGCGATGGATGCGCGGCGCGAAACGCGCGCGCGAGTTGCGCGGCGATGACGTTGCCAAGCGTGTAGGTCGCGAAATACCCGATCAGGCCGGCCGACCAGTGAATGTCCTGCAGCACGCCCTTGGCGGCATTCGGCGGCGTGACGCCGAGATAGTCCCGCATGCGGCTGTTCCACGCGTCTTCGAGATCTCGTGGTTCGACGCGCCCTTCGATCAACGCGATCTCGAGCTCCACGCGCAGCATCACGTGCAGGTTGTAGGTGGCCTCGTCCGCTTCGACGCGGATCAGCGAGCGTTCGACGCGGTTGATGCCGCGATAGAACTCGTCCAGCGTGACGCCGGCGAGCTGCGACGGAAAGCGATCGCGCAGGCGCGGGAAGAAGCACTCCCAGAATGGCAACGAGCGGCCGACGATGTTCTCCCACAGCCGGCTCTGGGATTCGTGAATGCCTAGCGACGCGCCGCCCTCGAGCATCGTGCGATGGTAGGCGGGGCTCACGCCCTGCTCGTACAACGCGTGTCCGGTCTCGTGCAGCGTCCCGAACAGCAACGACAACGGCAACGCTTCAACGAACCGG
>Ga0310810_10011907_pt1 | contig 10187 bp, 8 predicted proteins | sample NCmetagenome_FD_207641 | JGI IMG/M metagenome (GOLD analysis project Ga0310810, IMG submission 207641) | Soil microbial communities from experimental microcosm in Duke University, North Carolina, United States - NC | ecosystem: Engineered > Artificial ecosystem > Soil microcosm > Unclassified ...
GCAGCGGCGTCGCGCTGATGGAGATCGTGTCCAAGCCCGACATGCGTTCTCCAGCGGAAGCAGGCGCTTACCTGAGGAAGCTCCGCGCGATCCTCCGCTACGTCGGCTCGTGCGACGGCAATATGGAGGAAGGCTCGATGCGCGCCGACGTCAACGTCAGCGTGCGCAAGCCCGGCGGCGAGTTCGGGACCCGGACCGAGACCAAGAACGTGAACTCGGTGCGCTTCGTGATGGCCGTGGTCGAGCATGAAGCGAAGCGGCAGGTCGAGTTGCTGGAGAGCGGGGGGACGGTCGCCCAGGAAACGCGGCTGTTCGATCCGGACAAGGGCGTGACGCGCTCGCTGCGGTCCAAGGAAGACGCGCACGATTACCGCTATTTCCCGGAGCCGGACCTGCTTCCGGTGGAGCTGGACGAGGCATTCCTCGACGAATGCAAGGCGAGCCTGCCGGAGCTGCCGGACGCCAAGCGCAAGCGCTACGAAGGGCTCGGCATAACAGCTTACAACGCCAGCGTTTTGACCGCCGAGGTCGAGACCGCGCGCTGGTTCGACGCGCTGCTCGAAGCCGGCGCGGAGCCGAAGCAGGGTGCCAACTGGGTCGTCGCCGAGCTGTTCGGGGCCCTCAACCGCCGAGGCGAGGGCATCGAGCGGAGTCCCGTATCGCCGCCTCAGGCAGCCGAACTGCTGAAGCTCGTCGCCGACGGGACAATCAGCGGCACCATCGCCAAGCAGGTGTTCGAGATCACGCTCGAAAGCGGCGAAGGCGCGGCCGAGATCGTCGAAAAGCGCGGCCTCAAGCAGACCAGCGACACCGGCGCGATCGATGCCGAAATCGACAAGATCCTCGCCGCCAACGCCGACAAGGTCGCCGAGTACAAGGCCGGCAAGCAGCAGCTGTTCGGCTTCTTCGTCGGCCAGACGATGAAAGCGATGGCCGGGAAGGCCAACCCGCAGGTCGTCAACGAGCGGCTGCGGGCGAAGCTGTCATGATGCAGTCATCGCGTCCGGAGTAGCCCCAAACCCCATGCGTAAGTTCTTTGTCGCCGCCGCCGCGGCTTTCTTCGCGTCGCAGGCCAGCGCCCAGACACCGCCTCCGCCGAAGCTCCTCGTCGTTCTCTCCGTCGACCAGTTTTCGGCCGATTTGTTCGACGAATACCGGCCGCAGTTCACGGCCGGCCTGGCGCGGCTCGCATCGGGCGCAGTGTTCCACAACGGCTATCAGAGCCATGCAAACACGGAGACTTGCCCCGGGCACTCGACCATCCTGACCGGCGATCGCCCGGCGCGGACCGGCATCGTCGGCAACACATGGATCGATCAGTCGCTCTCCCGCCCGGACAAGGTCGTTTACTGCGCCGAGGACACGAACGCGCCGGGCAGCAATTCGAAGAACTACAAGGTTTCTCCGGTGAACTTGCGCGTGCCGACGCTCGGCGAGCTGATGAAGGCGCGCTGGCCGCAGAGCCGCAACGTCGCGGTCGCGGGCAAGGACCGCGCGGCGGTGATGATGAGCGGGCACCGGACCGACCAGCGCTGGTACTGGAACGGCAAGCAATTCGTGACCGATCTCGCGGGCGCGCCCGTTCCCGCGAGCATTGGCGCGATCAACACCGCGACGGCACGCGAGCTTGCAGCGCCTGCAGCTCCGCTCCAGCCGACTCCGTTCTGCTCGGCCAAGGCGCAGCCGATCCCGGTCGAGAGTCATGCTCCGGTCGGCGCCGGCGCCTTCGCGCGCAAGGCCGGTGACGTCGACGCGTTCGAAGCTTCGCCCGAGTTCGACGGGTCGATTCTCGCTGCCGCGGCGGCGCTGGTGCGCGAGATGCGGCTGGGGCAGGGCAGCTCGCCCGACGTGCTGAGCGTCGGCCTCTCCGCGACGGACTATGTCGGCCATCGCTATGGGACCGAGGGGCAGGAGATGTGCCTGCAACTGATGTCGCTCGACTGGGACATCGGCGATTTCCTGAAGTTCCTCGACAACAGCGGCGTCGATTATGCGGTCGTGCTGACAGCCGATCATGGCGGCCAGGATTTGCCCGAACGGTTGCGGCTGCATGGTGTGGCCGACGCCCAGCGCGTGGATCCGGGGCTTGCGGCATCGGCGGTTGGAAAGGCGATCGGCGCGAGGCTAAACCTGACGGGGCCGGTGCTCTTCGGCGATGTATCGGGCGATACTTACATTGACGCCAGCCTCCCCGCGGCGGATCGGGCGCGCGTCCTCGCCGAAGCGGTGCGGACCTACAAGGCGCATCCGCAGGTCGCGGCGGTGTTCACGTATGACGAGCTCGAGCGGACCTCAGTGCCGACGACCAGCCCGGACACATGGTCGCTGATCGAGCGTGCTCGCGCGTCCTTCGATCCACGGCGCTCCGGCGACTTCGTGGTCCTGCTGAAGGAGCATGTGACGCCGATCGGCCACGTCACGAAATCGGTCGCGACCCATGGCAGCCCGTGGGATTACGACCGGCGGGTGCCGATTCTGTTCTGGCGACCCGGCTTCGAGGGACGCACGGTCGAAGCAGCGGCCGAAACCGTCGACATCATGCCGACGCTTGCCGCGATGATCGATCTGCCGATCGCTCCGCAGTCCGTGGACGGCCGCTGCCTCGACGGCACGCCGGCGATTTGCGAGAACCGCTAACCACCTAAAAACACAGACTTTTCTTTCATGCCGCATTCAGGCATGAATGATCACTTCTAGGTGGGCTGGGCGCCGGGTGCGCTCCGTTGGAGGTTTTCCGCATGCGGAAGTGGGGTTCGGCGCTCGGGCTGGCGGCCTGTATCACCTTGAGCGCCTGCGTTCAGACGCGCCAATATGCCGACGTCCAGTTCACGCCACCTGAAGGCGACTATAACCTGCTGGTGCTTCGGCCGGACGTAATGGTCGGTTCCTTGACGACCGGCGGGATGACCGAGCCGCGCGCCGACTGGACCGACGAGGCGCGCACCAACATCATCGCCGCCCTGAAGGCGCAGCAGGCCGCGCGGGGCGGCAAGCTGACCATCATCGAGCATCGCAACGAACTGCCGGGGGTCAGCACGCAGGAGCTGGCGGATGTCGAGCGGCTCAACTTCGTCGTCGACGAGTCGATCGTGCAGCACAAATATCTCGGCGACTATCTGCCGACGAAATACAGGAAAGGCCTCGACTGGACGCTCGGCGCCGATGCGGTGAAGCTCGGGCAGAAGACGGGCTACGACTACGCCCTGTTCCTGCACGCCGAGGACCAGGTCGCATCGACGGGCAGGATCGCGTTGGGAGTTCTCGGCCTCGCGGGCTGCTTCGTCGGCTTCTGCGCGCCGAATGTCGGCGGTGCCGAGCAGCTCGATTATGCTTCGCTCGTGGACCTCAAGACCGGCGAGGTCGTGTGGTTCAACGTCGTCGACGCCGCGAGCCAGGTGCCGGGGATCAAGTTCGGCGACTTGAGGACTCCCGAGGGCGCGGCGCAGATGGTCGAACGGCTGCTCGGGCGGATGAAGCCGGGGCGGGAAGCCGTCAAAGGACGCGTCGATACCGCCGAGGGACCGCACTGATGTGCATGCGCTGCCTCGAGATGAGCCGGCGCTCGCTGCTGATCGGCGGCGGAGTTGCGGCAGCCGCGCTGACAACCGGCGTCGCCGAGGCGCGAATTCGCCCGGCCGACATGGTTCCGCTGGTCGGACCCGGGTTCAAGCCGACCGACCGCGATGAAATCGGCCTGTGGCACGACATGGACCGGGTCGAGGAGGAAGTTTCGAGCTCGAACCTCCTCATCGAGGACCCAAAGATCACCGGCTATCTGAGGGACATCATCGGCACGGTCGGCGGTCCGGCGGCGAAGGATTTCCGAATCTATCTCGCGCATATTCCCGACTTCAACGCGATGATGTTCCCAACCGGCTTCGCGGTGGTCTTCTCCGGGCTGCTGCTGCGCATGCGCAACGAGGCCCAGCTCGCCGGCGTGATCGCGCACGAATCGGGGCATTTCCTCAGGCGGCACATGATCCGTTCGTGGCGCGACCAAAGGCGAAAGACGGATATCTTCTCCGTGGGAGCGATGCTTGCCGGCATCGGCGGTGCCGGAGTGGGAGCCTACCTCGGCGACTATGTCCAGCTGGCGCAGCTCGGCACGATCCTGTCGCTGTTCAAATACAGCCGCGAAATGGAGGCGGAAGCCGACGCGATGGGCGCCAGGCTGATAGCCCAGGCTGGCTACGCGCCGATGGAGATGTCGACCATCTGGCAGCAGCTGATCGGCGAGGAGCAGGCGAGCGCGCGATATCGCGGCAAGCATCGGCAGCACGGATCGATTTTCGACACTCACCCCTCGGACGATGCGCGCATGGCGGACCTGAAGGCCGATGCTGCCGAGCTGACGGTTCCCGGCAAGGTCTACGACAACCACCGCGACCGCTATCTCGCGACGATTGGGCCGATCCGGCAGATGCTCCTCGACGACCAGGTCAAGCTCAACGATCCGGGCGCGAGCGAATATCTGATCCAGACGCTGGCGCAGGACGGCTGGAACGGCCTGCTCCGTTTCTACGAGGGCGAAATCTGGCGGCTGCGCAATCGCCATGCGCTCGGCGACGATGTGCGCGCGGCGCAAAGCTACGCCGCGGCGGTGGTCTATCCGGACGCTCCGGCCGATGCCTGGCGGTGGCACGGCATTTCGCTTCTGAAGGAAGGCCGGACCGGCGAAGCGAAGGCCGCTTTCTCCCGCTACCTGCAGATGAAACCCGACGCGCCGGACGCCGCCTGGGTCCGCTCGACGATCGACTGAGGAGGCAATCTCGTGAAGCGTAACTTTGCCCTGCTCGCCGCGGCGTTGGGCCTGTCCGCCTGTTCAAGCCTTGGCGGGGAAGGTTTTGGCTACAGCGACTATTCGCTGGTTCGGGTCCATGACGTCAGCGTAGGCGACGGAAGCCTGATCGTCGCTGCGCCGCGGCCTTGGAACCGGCACCGGCCTGAGCTTTTCGAGGATGTGCGCGCGGTCGAGGACTGGACGCTCGACGGACCCCTGCTCGACGGAATCAGCTTCGTCAGCGGCCTCGAGAGCGGCCATTTCCTCATCCGCCAGCGCAAGACCGCCGACCAGCAGGTGCCGAAGTTCCGCGCGGAAATGACCCCGCCGGAGATCGCGGCGATGCTCGAAAGCCTCTATCGGGTGCGGGGCGGGGCCGTCGATTTCCGCACGATCTCGCTCCAGCCGCGACCGTTCCTCGGTACGAACGGTTTCCAGCTCGACTATGAGCATCTCGACGACGACGAGCTCTGGCGGCGCGGCCGTGCGGTCGGCACGGTGATCGACAACCGCCTCTACCTGATCCTGCTCGATGCCGCGAAGTCGCACTATTACGACGCGACACTCCCCGACTTCGAATCGATCGTCGCCTCGGCGCGGCTCAGAACATAGTCGGTTCGGACAGGCCAGGAACGTCAGACCCTAACGGCAGCTTTCGACCCATTGCAGACATTCGCGTCGTGGCCTTTATGGTGAGGTGTGGCGCAACCGAACACTCACGCTACCCAGACCCGAAAAGGGCGCGCCGATGGCGTAGGCGACCGTCTAGTCGTTATACATTTCGGCGCCCACCGAACCGGCACCACCTACTTGCAATCGGTATTCCGCAACAACGCAGCATTTCTGGCGGATCACGGAATCCAGTACCGGTGCCTCTTCGGAGTCGCACCCGTCCGCGAGGCTTTTATTGCGAGCCGGCGCGCAGCCACTTCGCCAGATGAAGCCGAGTTCGACCGTCGGTTTTCTGTAGTCGAGGAATATATATCTCGGCTCCTGCAGGAATATCCAACCGATGACCTACTGATTTCCTATGAAGGCATTCTCGGCGGTCTTGCGAAGCCTGTCGACGGTGGGTTTTACCGGCATCACCAGCTGTGTTTGAGCCGATTCATGAAAATCTTCGAGGGTGAGCGCGTACACGGACTTTTCGCAATTCGGGAATATGGGTCGTTTTTGGATTCCTGTTACGCGAAACTGGTGCAGGCCGGTCATACGCCGCGGGTGAAGCGCACTCCGCCGGTCCAGGTGTCTGCCGACGTCAGCTGGTTGCCCATAGTCGGCGCCCTGCACTCCGCCTTGGGCCCGAACCTCAGCCTTTTCACCTACGAGGACTTTGCGAAATCGGAGCGTCGGCTCCTGGAGTGGTTTTTCAGACGCACGTTTGGTCTTGACGTCGAATCGTTGGAGTTGATCCAAGAGCGGGTTAATCCTTCGCCATCCAGTCTCACATTGGGCGCTATGAGGCTCGTAAATAAGCTGGTTCCGTCACCCGTCGGTCGGCTTCGGACGCGCATCAACCGGCACCTCTTGTCGTTCCCCGCACGGAAGAGCGAAAACTCAAAAGTGCTTAGCAAGAGCGCCAGACGTGCCTTGAAACAGCGTTATGCGACGGACCTGCACATTTTGCGGCGTGAAATCCCGGGGATGTACGACCCGCCTGGTTGAACAGCAGCGCGCGGCAGCTTAAGCGTCGAAGGTCGTCTGCGGCGATGTGAGCGACCCGGAACGACGCAATCGATCAGGACGACCTCACGACTGCGCACGACCGATCTTCCAAAGGCTCTTCGATGAGGTGGTTTAGTTCGATCCTGACTCAACGAGACGTGGGAGTACCCCGGGTACCGAGCCGAGCCGCAGGTGACCCGCTGCCGAAGGCCGCCGATGGATAGGCCTTCTCTAGCGTCTGCTTTCCACCCATTCCTGCCAGTCAGCGTGAAAGACTGGAACCCTCAATGCCCAAGCGTTAGGCCTTCCTTTAGGTGAGCAACCACGCTGAAGCCGACGCGTTCACGCCGTTCGACGCTCGTTGGGATTTCAGTCCTTATCGGGCTCAGCCGCGAATGTATTTGATCGCGTCCACCCAACGTTCTGGGAGCTATTTTCTGAGCTACCTGCTACGCGGGACAGCCAAGTTGGGAGCGCCCTTCGAATATCTTCACCCAGATCACCTCGCCCGCTGGCGCAAAACACTCGGCACTTCTGACCTACCTGCAACCTTGCGACAGTTATTTCAGATCCGGACTTCACCGAACGGCTGGTTCGGAGTCAAAGCGCACTGGGACCATTTCGAGTTCGGCCGCGCCAGCGCCGGCGACGTTCTTAAGTTCGAAAGGTTCATCAGGATCGAGCGTAAAGATCGGCTCGCACAGGCTGTCTCACTCGCACTTGCTCGACAGACACGGTCATGGATGAGTATCCAGGAAAAGAGCGCGGAACCACAGTATGATGAGCACAAAATAGCTCACGCGCTTTCGATCCTGGATCGGGATACCCGAGCGTGGGATCGATGGTTCGCCAAGGCCAGGGTAGAGCCATGCTTCGTCTATTACGAGGACCTCGTCGCTGATCCACTCGCCGTATTGAACACGGTCCTGCCGCAGTTCGGCCTGGCACCGTTAGACAGCTTGCCGGCTGTTCCGACGGCCAAACAGGGGTCGCAACTCAACGAAGATTGGAAGCGACGCTATTCAAGCCGTGCAGCGCGGCTCAAGCGGCATCTGAAATTATCGGCACGGTTGCTTCTGAGACGCTGACGCCTGCACCCCGTGCAAATGCGACCATGTCGCGCAAATGCATTAGGATTGATCGCAGAGGGACTGGCGCGTAGCGAACGATTAAACGCATCCGCCGCAGCAGGGTCCAATCCTCCGCACGGAGGAGCGGCGCGAGCTCGTCTATGACCTCGAAACGCGAATGGCGCCAAGCCTGATCGAAAGTCTTCGTACGCCGCGAAAGAAGATCGCCCGAGAGAGCTTCCAGCAAACTCTCGCAGCCGTACGCGTCGTGCGCATAAACGTACTCGAAAATGCGCCAGCGACCGATCATCTGGCTGACCCAGTCGGCACCCGAGGCATTGCTCCCATGTATCCGGTAATCGACCAAGGGCAGCCATACGATCGCCAGTTTTCCGCGATGCAGCGCGCGTACGAGGAATTCGATGTCTTCGGCTTTAATTCCCCGGACCTCGGGATTGTACCCGCCAATCGCCTCGATGAGGTCTTTGCGTGCCAGCATCGTCGAGGGATAGAAGGCATTAAATCGAAGGATTCTTTCGGGTGGGAACTTGCCGACGAACGACCATAGATGCCCTTGCGACGGGCGCCGGACGCCCTCCCAATAGCCCGCCGGGGCCATCTCAAAGTTCGTCATCGGATACGGAGTTCTGGTCGAACCTTTTTCGATGAACTTTCGGTGGTCGGAATAGATGAGGTTTGCGCGCCCATCGGCCATTGCCGGTCTAAAATGCTCGAGGAACTTTGAATGGCGTAGATCGTCGTCATCGAGCGTCGCGATCCAGGCACCACGCGCCCGTGCGATCCCGGCATTGCGTGCCGCTTGCACCCCATGTTGGCGCTCTCGCACGTAAATGACCGAGCTTCCGTAGCCGGCCTCCAGCATCGCGCGAGTTTCTTCCTTTGCGCCGTTGTCCACGACGATGATTTCGCGTGGAGCGACAGTTTGTCCCAGCACGGATTCAATGGTCTGTTTCAGTAGCTCGGGACGATCACGCGTTGGAATGACAACTGAAACGTCCATCAATCAGATCGCGGATGTTTCCGGGTTACCGCTTCTGGCGGCGCTGTTCGAAAGGGCGGCAACTCGTCCATGGCGCTCGCTAGGCGCAGCAGGAATGGCTTCTCAGCTCGTCCGCGAAATTCCCGTGCCAGCTTTCGACAAAAGGCTGCTTCCTTCTCAGGGCACGTCCCGGGCATTACACGCTCAATACGCATGGAAACGGAGCTTACGACCAACTAACTTCCTGTGCCATAACAAAAATTAAAAAGCACCCACCGTGGGGTTACACTGAGAAGGCGAACAGCAGTAGGAGGGGAACAATGAAGTTGTTCGAGAAGATCAGAAGTCGTCTCGGGCCCGTCCCCCAAGGTTCTTATGTCGGCGACTATATGGCCGATTATGGTCGACACACCGATCTAAGAGTGAAGCGCGATCCTCACGAGGCTGTTGGCGGCCTGTGGGAGGAGATCGGTGAGCTTCAATTCCAATTTCTTAAGTCCGAGGGTCTGAAGCCATCGGACACGCTCCTGGACATTGGCTGCGGGACGCTACGCGGGGGGCGGCATTTCGTTCGTTACCTCGAAAACGGTAACTACACTGGAACCGAGATGTCGAAGCTCGCAGTTAAAGAGGCAGATAGGCTGGTCGCACGCGAAAATTTGCTCGGCAAGAAGCCAACGATCATCCACGTCCCTGATGGCAACCTTCGGTTTGATGGACTGAAAAAATTCGATTTCATTCTCGCCCAGTCAGTGTTCACCCACCTCAAAGAGCGGCTTATCGAGGAGTGTTTCGCGAATATCGCGAAGGTTTTTGGTTCAAGATTTTATTTCACCTTTTTCGAGGCCGACACCCCCACCGCTCGCAGCAATAAGGACTTCGCCTACCCATTCGCGTATTCAAGAGGGTCGCAAGCGAGAACGGACTGAAGGTCGAGAATCTTTCGTCCCGCTATCATCACCCTCGAACTCAAAAGATGGGATTGGCAACGCGAAGGCGCTGACGGTGGGCGTAGCGGCCAGCGTCAGCTTTCCACCCACTGCTGCCATAAGGATGCTGCATCGGTCTTGCCGGTGCCGAGGAGACGCGGGAGTAGTGCGCAGGTGAGCTTGCCGCAAATTACTGCTAACCATCCACGATGGCAGCTAAGGAGCCGGATTCGTGGTCTTTCGACCCTGGCTGCTCAGTGAGGACTTGCCACAGAATCTCGCCCGCTGTTTCCCAACCTTCCAACTCGCGATGTTGATCCATTTCGGCGGGCCCGACCGCCCCGCGAGGCGTCTTAGAGACCTGCTCGAACAGCGTATCGAAGCGACCCCGGCCGGCGGCTCGATCGATTGGATGACATATTATTTCCGCGATATTGCGCTCGCAGAGGCGCTCGTCCGCGCACGTCGCCGCGGAGTCCGCGTTCGCGTGTGTGTCGAAAGATGGCCGCGACTTCGCTCTGCAAACGATCCCGTGATCCGCTTGCTTGCAGACGCGGATCGCGGAATCGGGTCTGCTCTCTTGCCCGTAAAGCATCTTCTGCCACTGCATCTACACACCAAGCTCTATGCATTTTCCCATCCGAAACCGCATGCCTTGGTTGGATCGTTCCACCCATCGGGTAACCGTCCTAAAGATGGGAAGATAGTTGCGCAGATCGGTGATCACGATCGCGGCCACAACC
>Ga0310810_10011908_pt1 | contig 10187 bp, 9 predicted proteins | sample NCmetagenome_FD_207641 | JGI IMG/M metagenome (GOLD analysis project Ga0310810, IMG submission 207641) | Soil microbial communities from experimental microcosm in Duke University, North Carolina, United States - NC | ecosystem: Engineered > Artificial ecosystem > Soil microcosm > Unclassified ...
CACGCGCCGCTCATTGTCATCTGTACTGGCACGTACTGGCGCAATGCCTGGAAATACCAGGCGCGCACATATCGCCATTTTGGCTGGGACAATGGCACATTACTCGCTAACCTGCTGGCCATGAGCACAGCGCTCGACCTGCCCGCCAAGATCGTTTGCGGCTTCGTGGACGCCGAGGTAAATACGCAGCGCGAGGTCGCATTTTCCCTCGTGGCTATCGGGCACGTTGCAGAACCACCTCCTTCGGCGCCCACGGAGATTCCGCCTCTCAGACTTGAGACCGTGCCGCTGTCCAGGAAAGAAGTCGACTACCCCGCCATGCGCGAATTCCATGCCGCATCTTCGCTCCTCTCGCCAGAAGAGGTCGCGGCCTGGCGCGGGGAAACCCCAATCGCGATAATAAAGGGTCCTGCCGGAAAGGTCGTTCCGCTTGAGCCGCCGGAGCCAGCAGAAGTCCCTCACGATCCTATCGAGCGCGTCATACTCCGACGCGGCTCCACCCGTCAGTTTGCCCGCGAGCCCATCACTTTTGCTCAGCTTTCCACGTTGCTCGACCGCACCATTCGCGGCGTGCCCGCGGATTTTCTGGATCCCTTTGGCGCGCAGCTCAACCAGTTGTACCTGATCGTCCATGCCGTCAAAGGTCTCTGTCCGGGAGCCTACTTCTTCCACCGCGAGCGGCGTGCGCTGGAGCTGCTGAAAGAAGGCGATTTCCGTTCCCAGGCAGGATATCTTGGCCTGGAGCAAGACCTCCCTGCGGACGCCAGCGTCGCCGTCTTTTTGCTGGCCGATTTGCAGGCGATCCTGGAGCGCTTCGGCAACCGCGGATACCGCTCGGTGCAGCTCGAAGCCGGCGTAATCGGCGGCAAGCTCTACCTTGGAGCTTATGGCCTGGGCCTTGGCGCCACCGGGCTCACCTTTTACGATGACGAGGTAGTCCGCTTCTTCTCGCCGCACGCCGCGGGCAAGAGCACCATCTTCCTGGTCGCCCTAGGCAAAAGCGCCAAACGACGTGCCGGTTAGCATTCCTTTTGCACCCGCAACAGGCCTTGAGTAGATCTGTAGGCAGCTGGGTTGAACCTCGCGTCGGGCGGGCGTAAGTTGGTATTTAGGCGCCAGGGAGGTGATCCGTGGCATACGTTATTGCCGAACCCTGCATCGGGACCAAGGACACTGCTTGCGTCGATGCCTGCCCCGTTGACTGCATTCACCCCAAGAAGGACACGACATACGATGACGGTCGTCCGACATTCGACCAAGTTCCACAGCTCTACATCGATCCCGTAGAGTGCATCGACTGCGGGGCCTGTGTTCCCGTCTGCCCCGTGGCGGCCATTTTCGCTCTCGACGATCTGCCGGAGAAATGGAAGCACTTTGCTGATCTGAATGAGAGCTACGTTAAGGGCGGCAAATTCACGCCAGACGAATTCGCTAAGCACCAGCCAGCAAAGGAAAGACCCCAGGGAGAGGTAAACCGCTAAGGGCGGGTGTTTTGATCTCGGAAGCTCATCAGAGCGGATGTGCAAACGACAGCTCGTGACCATCCGGATCGTACATGTGAAAATACCGTTCGCCCCACGAGGCGTCTCGAGGGCTCTCCGCATGAAATCCTTTTTCCTTCAGATAGCTCCAGAACGCATCGACTTCCGGTACATAGAAGATAAGCCGCCCCCACTGAGGCACCGGACTGCCCTGCTCTAAATTGAGGATGGGGTCTTTAGTGCTCTTCGCCCGGAGCGAGGAAAAGCACCAATCCTCGCCTCCATAAACGACCTCCATTCCCAGGAGATCGCGGTAAAACTGAATGGACGCCTGCATATTCGCCACTTTCAGCGTCACGGCGGAAATTTGTTCAACATTCACTCGCCACCTCTCTTTGCCTGCGTAGGCTGGGGACCAGGAGCCTCGGGAAAGGCTCAATGAGATTTTCAATGAATTAGGACAACGAAATCACCTTGGGCCTCTCCATCTCTCTTTCTGGAAGATTTTCTTATCAAGGGGGTCAGGCACTCAATGGAGCACGTCTCTGGGAATCGTACGTCAATTTGCAGGGTGGCATCGAGGTCGGCGGTCGCAGCAGAAGGCCGGTTCGACTTATTTCCTATGATGATCAGAGCCGGGTGGAAGGCGCCCGCCAGAGCTCACTACGACTGCTCGAAGACGATCACGTCGATGTTCTGTTTTGGGCCTTACTCCAGCGCCTTGACGCTCGCGTCGGCAAGGGTCGCCGAGGAACATCGGAAAATTCTGTGGAATGCGGGTGGGACTTCTGATGCGATCTTCGACCATGGCTGGCGCTACGTCCGTAAGCATTGCCAGTCCGGCAAGTGATTACCTGCGCGAACTCCCGAGCTGGCTTGCCAAGGTCATGCCCTTCGCCGCATCTCCATTGTGTATTCGCGCAAGGGAACCTTTGCGTCACAAGTTGTGCGCGGAATCGTGGAAGCCGCGGAAGTGCTGGGATCTCATCTGGTCACACCGTTCCCGTGGCTCCTCCGCTCAACGAGGTCGATGCACTGGCTGACGAGCCTGGAGAATGTGTCAGCCAGAAAAGCCTGCAGGTTCAGCTCAGCTTCAGCCTGAAGCCAGTCATCCAAGTCATGACCATTTAACTTGCCGCGTTGTTCATAGAAGTCGTAGGCGAGACGACGGATCAACTCTACATCGAAGAGATTGAACTGCTGAGATAGCTGCTGAGTTGAAGATGGAGTTGGAGGCATATGTGTAACCTCCCGGCAAGATTGCCACGTAAATGATGCACCCTTGTGACGACCAAAGCAAGAATTTAGTTGCTGGCCCGGGGACGGGAAATCGCGTGGAAGGCTGGTTTTGATCATTCCAGAAAGGAAAGCTGGCGGCTGTAAGTATGCTTTCGCCGTGTGAGTGTCGGCTTGAATCCCAGCCGGCCTGAACCGACTTCTTGCAACCACCCGTAGATAAGCGAACCCACCACACCGGCAGCAACGATGCCCAGCAGGATGAGTGCGAGGAGCGTAGCAAATGGGCCTATGAACCGGTTCATGTCGTTGCGATCAGAGTCTGACAGGCCGAGTGCTATTACGTAATCCCCTCCCATCCGTGTAAACGATCTGCCGTGCCGCCTCGCCCAGTGGGCCAGGATTACGCTCTTATCGGGATCATTGAGATTTTCGCTTCGGCATGTGAAGCAGTTTTCCACCCTTGTTCTTGGCCTCGTGAAGGGATTCATGCGCTTTAGGGGCAGGAATCGAACGCACCGGTTTCTTCACTCCAGAGACGTCTTGCACACTGTTTACGACGCTTATGTGCTGTTCGGGATCATCAGTCCTGATGCGGCGTATCAGCCCTTCTGCGCCGGTCGAGTCCTTTTCCAAGCTGATGATGACTGACGCGTAAAAGTTCGGTACCCACAGCCAGCGAGCTTCGATGCTGTCTCTCGCCCAAAATACATCGGCACCTTGGGCAAGCAATTCTTCTTGAAGCGCCGCTCCGGCCATCGGATCGTCGGAAACGAGAAGGGCGCGGTTCCTCCCTGGCTGCGGGAAAAGAAGTGGCAGCTTCATAAGGGACGGCTCCGGGCAGACGGGCGGAGACCAGCCGTCAGCGAATGTGCGATAGTGTGCAGCCAAAAAGGTGCAATGTCAACGGAAGGGCTGCACGCTGTCATACCACATTAGCGTTTGCCACCGCTTCGCAGTGGTTGTTCGAGCCTGAAACTCTATCAGAGCGATCGCGAGTCGGCGATACCTCGACCTAGGTAAAATCTGCGTACAATCTGGCTCGGCAGTTAAGGCCGCATATTCTCTGGAGCGTTCCTGCCCGAACATTAGCATAGCTCCGGTGTTGGCGATTGTAAAGATGGTGGCGGCGTTGTCCTGCAAAGGAAAAGGCCCGACCCCGCTGGAGAGACTGTGTAGGTTTCGCCGACCGGGCCGAGCCAAGTTGAATTCATCCCGGAAGGTAAGCATGAAACCCAAGCAACCGAAGGAAACCAAGAAAGCAACGACCCGCCACCCGACGCAGGGCCATTGGCACCAGATGAATCGCAAACAGCGGCGGGAAATGATACGGAAAATCCAGAGTGAGACTCTCAGTTTAGAAGTGGTTCATCCCGATGCCGCCGGCATTGACATTGGCAACGAGTCTCACTACGTAGCTGTTCCGCCGACACGGGACAGCAAACCGGTCCGTCGGTTCGGGTGCACCACAGTCGAGTTGAAGTCGATGGCCGATTGGCTGAAACAATGCCGGATTCGGACGGTCGCGATGCAATCGACTGGCGTGTACTGGATCGCGGTATTCGACATCCTTGAAGAGGCCCACCAGCTCGTGCCGCTCCAGCAAATGGCGGAACTGCAGGATGGTGCTCTCGTCCGGCGCCGGCGCACGCCCCAGATCGATTCCCACGAACCGCGCAAGACCGGCGATTCATACAGTGCATCCTCTGCGCCCGGGTCGCTCAGATTGAACCACTGTTGCAGAAAGTACATCCGCAACATGATGCCCAGTCCCACCGGAGGCCGTCCGTTCTCCCCCTTCGGATAGTGCGGTTCGACCAGCGCCTCCAACTCCGCCCACGGCACGATCTGCTCCATCTCGTCAAGAAAGGGCTCCCGCTTCGACTTCCGCCCATACTTCTCGAAACCTGTTTGTGTCGCCAGACTCTGCTGTCGCACTCGCCTTTTCCCTCCGACGCAAACATTACCCGCTTCGCCTGTGGATTGGGGAGTTCTTCAGAGATTCCCTAGAGGGCGATTCTCCGGCCTTGCAGCGTTGGAGCGCGACAGTGGCAGCTTTTTAGTCTCCCAGCTTCGAACCGTCTCGTCGTTCTTTCACCTTCACGAACCACAGGTAAGTTTCGTCCACCTTACGGATGTCTTCCCCGAGAGCTTCATAATCGGCGTACTTCACAATATCCGCTTCGTCGTGCCTCTGCTTTAGGTTCTCCATGACGTTGTACAGTTCATTTACCTTTGAATGCATTATGCGAAGGTCACTGACCAATCTGGTTTCTTCAACGTCGAGCCATCGGCCAGCCAAACCCTTTTTGGAATGGGGAGATGTCTTCATGGGGTTTTGAACTCCTTCGGAAAGGAGTATAGCCGTGGATGGCGGATTATGATGCCTGCGGAAGAAAACGTCGTGTCTAGAAATCACGCTACTATTGTCTGCTGGCTGCTTCTCTGGAAGTTGAAAGTTGTAGAGCCAAACTGGAGGCAACTCACTTTGAAAGGCTCGTCGCCTGTTTACCTGATCTTCTTTTCTTGAAGAGTTTTTTCCCCTTCAGCAACTCGATTTTATTTTTGGTCGTAGCGATCAACTTGCTGCACGTTTGATCTTTTCCCTGCACTTAGAGCCTGTAACAAAACCGTCCGCGTGCGGCCGCCGTCGTTCTGCAATCGGCGTTATTTTCTAACCGGCAGATTGCCGACTGCGACCGGCCCGCTGATTCGACTTCGGCTCCAATTCCACGCAGATTCCCCCACTCTGATCAAGTACCTCTGCGGAGAGATCGTCATTCTTGGCACGCGCGAAACGGAGGTCCATTGATCCCAAACCGACCCTAACGCGTCGAAAGTCAAGCTGGCGGACTGTCTGAGGCAGAACTGGACGGACCACACGCAAACGGCCGTGGAATGCATCCGGAGCTAGACCGAGGAGCTCAGTCAAAAGAAACGGCACCGAACCGGAAGCCCACGCCTGCGGATGACAGGCCACCGGATAACGCACCGGAAGGTGAAACTGCTGGTCCGAGAATCCTCCGAACAATTCGGGCAATCGGAAATGCTCAAAGTCTCCTGCAGCCCGCATAAGGCCTTCGAAAACCATTACTGCCTCTCGGTCGAAGCCGCAGCGGCGGAAGCCGGCTGCAATAATCGAGTTGTCGTGGGGCCAAACCGTTCCCAGATGGTAGCCAATCGGGTTGAAGCGCCGCTCCTTCTCGGAAAGAGTACGGAGACCCCATCCAGTGAACATGTCCGGAGCGGTAAGGTGGTGCACAACACTGCCGGCCTTCGAATGATCAATGATACCCGTCCAAAGCGCTTGACCGGGATTGGAACTGATGACAGCCGCCGGACGTCCTCCTCGTTGGAGTGCAATGGCGTAATAATTCTTGGAAGCAATCCAGAAATCGCGATTAAATCGTGCCCTCAATTTCGCGGCCTGCCTCCGTAGCCTATTAGCACTGTCGTCTTCTCCCGACCGGGCATAGAGGTCAGCGATCGCCAGCTTGGCACGGTAAACATATCCCTGAACTTCAACCAGTGAAATCGGGGCGACGGCCAGCGTGCCGTCGGCATTCATGATCGCGTCCCCGGAATCTTTCCAGCCCTGGTTGCCCAGCCCACTGCTGGACCTTGCACGATACGAAAGGTATCCGTTTCCGGCGTCATCGCCGCCGCTGTCAATCCACGCCAGCGCGCGTTCGATGTGTCCGCGCATATCGTTGAACAGTTGAAGATCGCCGGTCCATTTTGCGTGCTCGCCGATGAGAATAAGAAATAGCGGGGTTGAGTCCACTGAGCCGTAGTATGGTGTCTGGGGAACTTCGTTCAAATTTGCCATCTCCCCGCGGCGTAGCTCATGCAGGATTTTGCCTGGCTGCTCGTCACGCCATTCGTCAACTTTTGTTCCCTGGTATTTGCCCAGCAGGCGAATGGTTTGTTCCGCGATGCGGGGCTCGAATGCGAGCGTCTGAAGCGCAGCAATGATGGCGTCTCTTCCGAAAAGCGCTCCGTACCAGGGCAAGCCAGCCGCGAAGAACTCTTTACTATCCAGCGAACTTTGCAGTACTCGCAGGTCTAACAAGCTGCGTTGCATGACCTGGTTGAGCAAAGAATTATCACTTTGGATTTGAGCGCAACCGGCCAGCCATTCCCTTGATTGTTGTTGGAGCGCGTTGACAGCCGGCGCAGGTCTGGGCTTGGTTAGCCGTGGTTGGTGCTTTTTCTCGCGGGCTTCAACAATGCGCAGTGAAAGCTTGATCTCTTTGGACTCACCCGCACCGAGCCGAAGAACAAACTCGCCGCCGATCTTCGACGTTCGGTTTGGTTTCGGATCGAAATGGGTTTCGAGGCTGCGTTGAACTTTATCGGCGCCGTCGTAAACGAAACTTAGAACGCCGTTTTTCCATTCAGCTTTTCGTTGTTTTCCAGATTCTTTCCGGTGAAAGCCGCGGATTTCAAACACGTCCTCAAACCCACACCGAAAACTGAACGAGAGCGAAAGGTCATATCGCAGGAAGCCATAATTGTGAATTGTGACTACGTCATGAACGGCAGTTGCCGCCGAATCTATCACCCGTTCAATAAAGATACCGAACGTTTGAGCCGGCACCGGCTTGCCCTTCAAGTGAAGGGTTTCGTTGGTGAGCTCAAATTGTGAGATTGAACCCTGATCGCAGGTTGAAACCAGCGGATTCGGCCGGGTGTCGGCAATCCGGATTTCATAGCCGTTTAGATAACGGCAATCGTGATAGTAAAGCCCAAACCCATCCTGATTGCCCGCGGGAACAGATCCGCCGTGCTCGGCGAGGAAAAAAACGTCGTTGTTCTTGATTACAACTGCATTCGCGATGTTGCTAGGGACTCCACGACTACGTCTGCGGGCGGGCCTGTGTGGCGGCGATTTTTGACGTGAACTCATTATCCAGTCGAGCCGTAAAAGCGTTTCAGCGTGGACGGACTCTCACTTCAGTCGAGGCACGCCTCTACCCGATGTACCAGGCGGAGAGAGATTATGCCGCACTGGAGGACGCTCCATGTTTCTTTGGGAGGAGGTGAAGATGCTGTCCCCCTGTGAGATGAGATAGTCAGCCGTTCGCGCGGCCAGCGCCTGAATCGTCAGACCCGGATTGGCAGAGCCCTGCGTGGGCAATACGCTACCGTCGCAGACAAAAAGATTGCTGATGTCATGGGTGCGTCCATATCCATCAACCACGGATGTGCGCGGATCGTGACCCATGCGGGCCGCTCCTACCAAATGCGCATAGCGCGCTTCCTGCACAACTTCATTAGCGCCCGCCGCCCACATAACTTCCATAACTTTATTCTTACCGAATTCGATTATTTTCTTGTCATTGTCGTGGAGAGTAAAACTGACCTTTGCCACCGGAATGCCGAAGCGGTCTTTTTCTTCCGCCAATTGCACGCGGTTCTCGGGCCAGGGTAGGATTTCACCGAGCAATGCGATCGCGGCCCAATGGTTGTAATCCATCATGACGCGGCGCATTCCCCATCCCCACGCGCCTTTGGCAACCATCATCTGCTTTGCAAACGAGATGGGCAGCGGGCCTACAGTCTGAATGGCAAAACCTCGCGCAAAGCCTCGTTTCGGATCGGTCTCATAGAACTCTTCCGTCATGGCGTGGGCGGGAGGAGCTTTGTACATTCGCATCAACTCGTCAAATCTCCCGAGGACGACATTTCCGGCCTGGGCCATCAAGTACCGGCCAACTGTGTCGCTGGAATTGGCGAGCCCGGCCTCAAAACCGGGGCAGGCCGAGTTTAGCAGTAGGCGCGGCGTTTCGATGGCGTATCCGGAGACAATCACTGCCTTGGCCTTTTGAAAATGTTCGCGGCCGCCGTCGTCGAAGTACGTCACACCGGTTACGCGGCGATCCTTGCCAATATGGATTCTCGCAACCATGGAGTTGTCGCGAATCTCGGCCCCATTCTTGAGAGCATCCGGAACGTGCGTGATCAAAGTGCTGGCTTTGGCCCCTACCTTGCAGCCCTCAATGCAAAAGCCGCGGTAAATGCAATGCGGGCGGTCGCCGTGCGAGCCGGAAAGAATAGCGACTGGCCCGCCTACACTTACGCGCACTCCAAGCTTCGTACATCCCTTAATAAGCACATCGCCGGTTGCTCCCATGGGATGCGGGCCATAAGGGTAGCCGTGTGGATGGCCCCACGGGTAGTAAGCGGGGCCGGCAACCGGCATTTCCAATTCGAGCAGCTCGTAATAGGGCTTCAGATCGTCGTAGGAGATGGGCCAATCAACGGCCACGCCGTCTTCGGAGTACACCCGGAAATCAGAGGGGTGTAGGCGAGGCGTGAACGCAGCCCAATGCACCGAGCCCCCACCTACACCTTTGCCGCTGTTATTGGCGCCCAACGCGAGCGGATCTGGGCCGCCGGTAATGCGCAAGTCTTCCCAATAAAGATTGTGGGAACCGGCTTCATCGCTCACCCAATCGCGTTCCGTGTCCCAGAACGGCCCGGCGTCGAAGCCAACCACGCGAAGTCCAGCGCGCGCCAGGCGCTGTAGCAGAACACCGCCGGCCGCGCCCACGCCCACGATGCAGTAGTCCACCGCGTCACTCTCGGAATACTGAGCCATTTCATACTCGACCCGTTGAATAGGACCGAGCATGTGAGAGTGACCATTACGTTTGCCGAATGCTCCATTCCGCGAAGCGGTCAATGCGTGCCTCCCTGGCCGGGAGTCGCCTTATGTTCATCTATACCGGAAATCAACTCGTAAATGTCCGAGAAGGATTCCGCAGGCGCATCCCACTCGTATCGCTGCTCCTCCACTTCCCACGGCTCAGGCTCTCCACGCTCTAAACGCATGTAGCCGCGCGGGTACGCCGGGCCGCCAAAACCGATTTCGTCCCAGGACCAGGGATGCGCATAATACGCTTCGACGCAGTCCTGTAGCAGCAGCATCCAGTAACGGAGGACGGGCATTCGTTTCCAAACGTCATGGGCAGCAGCCGGCTTGCCGTCGTGCAAAGACTTTAGTATCTCTTCCTGTTGGCGGCAGGAAATTTCCAGAAATCCAAGGCCATGCGCGCTGCGTGACAGTTCGTCAATCGCCGCCAGCCCAAGCCGATGTGCCTCCCGGTCAGGTGGCATGTCTTCGTAGCGATAACCATCAATACGGCCGGAGAAGAGGCGAGCGTCAATGTAATTTACCAGCGGAATTCGATGGGCTTCATCGCGATCATCCTGGGGAAGGACACGGTCACAAATGGCCTGCAGAAGCGCGGCCTCCGCAGGCGTGAAAAAGCGAATTGGCGGAATGTTTTCTACGCGATCAAGCACGACCTGGCGAGTTTTTTTGTCCCAGAACTGCTTTTGAGCAAGCGTGCTGAATCCGGGATAGTAGCCGGGCTGCGCTTTCGGCGGAATGGCTTCGCCAGTACGCGGATCGCGCAGCAGGTGGTCCGTTTTGATTTCCTGCCTTCTCATTTGTTAGGCTCC
>Ga0310810_10011910_pt1 | contig 10186 bp, 9 predicted proteins | sample NCmetagenome_FD_207641 | JGI IMG/M metagenome (GOLD analysis project Ga0310810, IMG submission 207641) | Soil microbial communities from experimental microcosm in Duke University, North Carolina, United States - NC | ecosystem: Engineered > Artificial ecosystem > Soil microcosm > Unclassified ...
CTCGATGACCCGCATTTCGACCCGGTAAAATCTTTGGAAAACCACAAAAAACTGATACAACACAAGCAGGATCAGCTGGCCACGTTGTTGAAAACGATAGACAAAACAATCACTCATCTAAAAAATAAAGTTATGTTGAGCATTGATGAATTATTTGAAGGCTTGCCCAAAGAGGAATCAATGAGACAGAGGCAGGAAGCTATTATAAAATGGGGCGATTCAGTCGAACGATCTGAAAACCATTTGCGAAAAAAAACAAAGGAAGAGTTTGCCCGGTTAAAAGCTGACGCACAAGCAAACACACAGCGTCTGTTAGTGATGAAAGATAAAGACCCCACCAGCAAAGAGGTGCAGGCCGAAATCGGAGTACACTATGAATTGATCCGTGAATTATGGGGCACTGCCGGTTTACCGGATAAAAATGCCGATGCTTATGCCGGTCTGGGTGATTTATACGTAAGTGATGAGCGCTACACAACTGCGAATGGAAAGGCTGATCCGTTTTTTGCGCATTTCATGAACCAGGCCATGAAGCATTTTGCCAAAAAATTAAAACAAATGAAATAAGGAGCTTTCGGAATTCTTTAATAGAGTAAGTGGCTAAGGTTTCCGACAATGTGAGCCGCCTAATTCTTTTCTTCCCTTTCCACGGAAATAGTGCATTCGCCAATCAATGCAGCTAACGCTCCCACAGCTGCTAATACTGGTGCCAGCACGGCCCCTACCACGCCAATGGTAAGCGGGAAGGTCATGACTTCCTTGCCTGCTTTATCATGAATCGTGATTTTCCTCACATTACCTTCGTCAATCAGCTCTTTGATCTTTTTCAGAAGCTGTTCACCTTTAACGGTGAAGCTTTCTTTAAATGTTGATGACATGATTATATATGTGTTTATTCAAATAAATAAAGATAAACTAATCCTGCGGGTCTGTTCCTTTGTAATATAGCAATTTATTGACCAGTCTTTTTTCTACTTGGCGAAAAATGTATATTGCTGTCGCAAAAAATCTTATGAAAAAAATAATCTGCCTTTGTCTTTTAATGACTGGCCATTTCATTCATTTGTATGCCCAGGACATTAAAAAAGATACTGTTTACGTCGGTATCTATATCACAAGTATCCACGACATTGATTTTAAACAAAAAGAATTTGCCACTTCTTTCTGGCTGTGGATGCGATATCGAAACCACGAATTTGATTTTTACAATAACCTTGAAATACCATCGGCAAAATCAATCGAGAAATCGTTTTTTACGATCGACACTTCCGGTGGCCAGGTATACCTTCAAATGAAACTGCAATGCGTAATGAAGGATTCGTGGCGAATTTCAAACTTTCCATTCGATGAACAGAAACTAAGAATATCACTTGAAAACTCCCAATTTGACGCAAATTCTCTGGTAATTATGCCTGACACGGCAGGTGCACATTTTGACCGGCGCTTCACCCTTCGGGGATGGAAAATTGACAGTTGCATTATTTCGTCGGGAAAGCGGGTGTATGAAACGGCTTTTGGCCTGGCAAATGGCGGAAAGCAGTTATCAGAGTATAGCAACTTCAGGGTAAGGCTCTCTATCACGCGCGATGCAGGCGGGTTGTTTTGGAAGATGTTTCTTGGAATGTACCTGGCATTCCTGATTACATTTATATGCTTTTACATTCATGCGGACAGTATGGATTCGCGTTTTGGCCTTAGTGTTGGGTCCTTGTTCGCTGTTGTCGGTAATAAATATATCATTGATTCCTCGCTGCCGGAATCGTCCTCTTTTACCCTGGTGGATACCCTTCATGGCCTCACATTATTTGTGATTTTGGTAGTGATCGCGGCCAATGCACATTCACTTCGGCTTATAAAAAAAGATAAATTCAAAGAAGCTATTAAGTTTGATAACAAAATAGCATTGGTAATCCTGATACTTTATGTATTGCTTAATTTCTGGTTTATCTGGCAGGCAAAATATGGTAAATAGCTTTCGTAGTCCCCGTATAGCGCGATACTCTCTTTTAGACTTTTTATTGCAGAGATTGAATGTCTGGGGGAATCCATTCTTTTCTTGCCTTCTTACTCATCAGCCGGTCCTTGCTATAGTACTGTAATGGAAAATCTTTTGCCATGAATGGCTGCTGAAAAAGCCCGGCTAACTTGTGTCGGAAAACCGTTGTTGTGTTGCTTTTCAGGAGGTAATTAATGATGATTCGTGTATAAAAAACTGTAATGGTTTCATGGTACCCGGCATCGTCGGTATTGGCGCCGCCAACACTTACATTGTACTTCTTTATCCCATTCCGTATTGATTGAAGGGCAACAGGTACCGGTTGGTGGCTGCAATACCAGAGTGCCATTACAAAATGTGCTTCGTGCGTCCACCTTTCTTTGGGAAGACTACATTCTTCAAATTGAGTAACCAGGTCTTTGGCCTGTTCGATGGTCATGCTAAAAGTTTTTTATGTTGATCTCTTCTTTATAGGTGCTCAGAATAATTGTCGTACTCGTGCGGGTCACTGATTTTATTCCCTTAATTTTTTTTACCAGGAGTTCTTCCAGCGCAGCGGTATCCGTTACCACAACCTTAAGCAACAGGTCATAGTCCCCGGCAACATGATGGCATTCCAGCACTTCGTTAAGCGCAATGATATTATCTACGCTGGGCAATCCCTTGCTGTGGTCAATCCACACTTGGATAAAAGCAAGAATGTTCAGCTCCAGCTTTTTCCTGTTCATTTTAATAGTGTATTTATCGATATATCCTGAGCGATCAAGTTTCCGAAGCCGCTCTGTTACCGCGGGAAGTGAAAGGTTTATTTTTCGCGCAATATCGGCGCCCGTGATACGGCCGTTTCCACTTAACAATTGCAGTATCTTGTTGTCGTAATGATCCATACCTTTTATTATTGTTCAAAAATAATTCAGTTAGATATATTATACGGTGGTACTATTAAAAACATAGCCATTATTAGGTAAGTGAACGTCATTTAATAATAATGGCTTGAACCCATTTCATTTCATCCTCAAAGATCTGAATTTCTTTAGTTACCAATTCCAACAACGAAATGCGCTACATTTAGAGTGATTAACCCGTATTGATCTAATTCGCTCATCATGAAAAATGCAATCTCTATTCTGGTAATGTTATTGGCTTTGTCATGCACAGCTCAGCAAGTACTGGATAATCGAACAAAGGAAATAGTTTTTAGGAATGTCAGTGTTATCCCGATGGATAAGAATGAAGTGCTGGCAAACCGTGATGTGGTAGTAAAAAATGGTGTTATTATTGACATAGGGAAGACCTCAAAAATAAAGTTCAGCAGTGACGCCGTGATCATTGATGGCAAGGGAAAATTCCTGATGCCGGGTTTGGCGGAGATGCATGCGCATGTACCGCCTGTTGATGATCTCGGTCCAATGAAGGATGTGCTCATGCTTTTTGCATTAAATGGAGTTACGACTATCAGGGGGATGCTTGGTCATCCACGCCATATTGAACTGCGGAATAAAATCCAAAGTGGTGAAATTATCGGACCGAGACTTATTACATCGGGACCTTCGTTTAGCGGTAATAGTGTTAAGACGCCCGAAGCCGCTATCACGATGGTGCAGGAAGAAAAGAAAGCGGGATACGATTTTCTGAAGCTGCACCCGGGACTTTCAAAGGAGACCTTTGCTGCCGTCGTTTCAACGGCTAAGTCTGTAAATATGCCCTTTGCAGGCCACGTATCGTTTGATGTTGGCGTCTGGTGGGCCGCACGTTCCGGTTATGCTACGATCGATCACCTTGATGGATTCGTGGAAAGTCTTGTACCAGGCATAGAAAACATGAAAGAGCAGGATATAGGATTGTTTGGGCTGTTCATAGCGGATAAAGCAAACGAAAGCGGTATTCCAAAACTAATGGATTCACTGAGGACCTATCATATTTGGGTAGTTCCTACTCAGTCATTAGCCGAACGCTGGTTTCATCCTGAAAACAGTGCAGAAGCGTTAGGCAGTGAATCAGAAATGAAATATATGGACCCTAACACAGTAACAAGTTGGATAACGGCTAAGAAAAGCCTGGTAAGCAATCCTAATTATAAAGGAGCAACGGTTATGCGATTGATCGGGCTGAGGAAAAAATTGATTTATGAATGCAATAAAAACGGCATCGGGCTATTGCTTGGCTCTGATGCACCGCAGGTGTTTGATGTGCCCGGCTTTTCGTTGCATCATGAATTGCGTTATATGGTGGATGCCGGTCTTTCTCCTTACGACGCCCTGAAAGCCGGAACTGTAAACGTGGGTAAATTCCTGAAACGTGGTGACATCGGTGTTATAAAAGTGGGCGCCACGTCCGATCTTGTATTACTGAACGGCAACCCTCTTGCTGATATTGATCAATCGAAAAACATCGAGGGTGTGATGTTGGGTAACCTTTGGATGGACAAACAATACCGCGACGCAGAATTTAAGAGGCTGGAAAAGCATAAATGATCTGTACATTTTCTGTACTTTATCGGGTTTGCCGCCATTTGCTCAATTGATACGACTTTTTTTTCAATCCAACGCGAAGCGGTTGGTTCGAAACAGCTGTGCAAATAGCTTTACTTTTATGAAATTATCAGCACCGGCGCTCGGTCTCGTTGCTATGGCAGCCAGCCCTTTCCTTTTTTTTGAATTGTTACTTAATGATAAAGGAAATACAAGTTTAAGTGGAGTATGTGACTTAATTTATATGACGGGTTGGATGTGCACGATTGTCGGCCTTTTGCGTATAAAGGCTACCGGGTCTCTGAAGAAAAATAAAACCATTCTGTATTTGCAATTGGGTACACTGACGGTAGCCCAGATCTGGAACGTATGGACAATTGCCGATCCTCAAAATACTAACTCGATCTACGCCATTATCGACTTTTTCTGGCCATTAAGTAATATCACATTATTAATTGTTGGGATTGTAATTGCTAAGAAAAACATACTATGGAGGCGCCAGCGTTTTACCATTTTGATCGCTGGATTATGGTTGCCCTTTACCATTGTCGTTTCCTTATTGACCGGTCCCGGAACGATCGGCATTATTATTTCCGGAATATACTCCACGATTGCATGGTTTGGGATGGGCCATATGATTTGGAAAAGTGAGACTACACAATACAGCATTTAGAAGTCATAAGAAGCAGAATTTCTTCGTTGGAAAATTATTTCGTCCTTGTGATTTGTCATTTGGTTCTTACTCCGAAATTTGATTAATGAGTACTTCCGCAACACACGAGATGTATTATGTTGCTACTGTTTGCCCCGAACAAATAAATGAAAAAATTCAAAAGTTTAAGCAATGGATGAAGGACCGTTTTGGTTGCGTCGTGGCAATGAAATCACCTGCTCATATCACTTTGATTCCCCCATTTTGGTTTTTGTTTGAACGTGAGCACGAATTGATGAATGCGGTACAGTCGTTCACCAATCCGTCTCCTCCTGCAAAAATTGAATTGGAAGGTTTCTCACATTTCAGGAAGAAAGTTTTGTTCGTACATGTAAAGGAGAACACTTCACTTGGCGAATTGAAGAGCGGGGCAGAAAAGTATTTCACCGGGAAGTTTGGTGCCATCTTCAAAAAAGATGATCGGCCCTTTCATCCTCATATCACAATAGCCAACAGGGATATGAAGCCCTCCCATTTTGAACAGGCTTGGGGCCACTTTTCAAATATGATTTTTAAAGAATCATTTAGTTCAAATTCGATTTCACTTCTAAAGCTCAACCCCGGCAAATGGACGATAATTGCCGAAAGCGTTTCATCATAAACGCAAGCTGTCGTTTAAGCCTGGCGCAAAAAAAAACCGGCCACAAAGACCGGTTTCTTAAAATTCTAAATTGTTTAAAAGTTTATTCGAATGCCAAGCTGGCTGATCCAACGTGAGCTGTTGTACGGGTTAACTCCATCACTGACACTCAGGCTTTCGACAGTTCCGTTGATGGGAGTGTAGGTATAACTCGGCGTAGTGCCATTATAACTTGCAAATCGGTAAAGTTCAAATTGATCAAAATTGAAGAAATATTGACGTCCCCAATCCTCATTAAGCAGGTTAGTGAAGTTAAATACGTCCCATGTTAACTGAAATCCATAAGTATGTCCGCCAATCTTGAAGTTGACATCCTGTTGTAACTTCAAATCAATAACGTTGGTAAACGCAGGTCTTGCGCCATTCCTTTCGACAAATTGACCTTTTCTTTTGCTGAGGTATTTGTCATTTTCAATGAATGCCCAGAGTGCATCCCGCTGTTGCGTGGGGCTAAGTGAGCCGTTGGTGTTAAATACCATTTGATCCAGCTCCGCACGGCTGCCCGGGATATAAGGCAAATCATTAAAGAATACTCCATCGCGATAAATACTTGAATTACCTAGTGTATAGCTGAACGCGGGGCCTGATTGTCCGTTGTATACAAGTGAAACAGTCGAAGCGAAAAGTTTTTCTTTGCCATACTCAAATCTCTTTGAAACGAAGGCGTTGAAACGATGCTTAACAGAGAAGTCGGAGATTTGTCTTGTCAGGTTATTGCGGCCAGTAGGCCCGGGAGGCTCCATATTACTCCAGTTAGAAAAATTGATTGAGCTTGTGCCTTCGTTGTTGACAAAAGCCTCGCCAAAGGTGTAATTAGCATTAAAGGCCCAGCCATTACGGAACGCTTTGTCAATTGAAAATGTGAAGGAGTAGCTGTACCCTTTCTTTTCTTCGGTATTCTGCAATAAAATAATGCTGGTGTAAGGATTTTGCACGTTAGCGTTGGTGGACCACGTTCTGTATATCAACTTGTTTGCTGACGGATATATGAGCCGTTTATCAGGGCCTGTTGTTTCAATGGTAGGTAACACCAGGTTCACATTTTTCCAGTCGGCTTCATGAATGCTTTTTGTGAATACGCCTTCAATGGTAAATGTCCAGTCATTTGCAAACCTTTTATCCATGGCAAGCGACGAACGCACAACCGCCGGTTGTTTGTAGTCTTTGGCTATTAAGGTAAGATCACCCTGCGGTACGGCAAGGTTTGCCGGCAAACCAAAATCAGCGAGCGTATATTGATTGTTGACATCCGATCTGAAATCAAGTGGCTGACCGTTCATAAAGATGCCATTCGCCTGGTTTATATCCAGCGCACCGATTGTGACAGCGGTTTGTTGAAATGCACCGCCCGGCCAAACCAACGGAGTACGGCCCGTAAATATTCCAATTCCACCTCTGACTGTGATACCTTCCTCAGGAATTAAATATTTAAATCCAAGCCGTGGAGAGATTTGCCATTTGGCATCGAAAGTTTTGCCGGTTTCGGCGCCTCTCAAATCATAATTTTCAGCAACTACTTTCGAAGCTGTGTCACGGAAAAACTCATCAACAACAGGATCGTCGGAGAACTTCAGGTAATCTCCACGCACGCCGATCGTAAGTGTAAAGTTTCTCGAGAATTTGATATCGTCATTAATAAAGAAGCCTAACCTGTAAGAATTGAAATCTGCCGCAGCACCCACATTGGCGTCGCCGCCCTTGTTTCCGGCGTCGGCCAGCGAATAACCGCGGCGATAACGGCGCGGCGCTCCTCCTGTCAGGAAACTATCCAGGTTATTATACTCATAAAATCCAAAATTGCGGTTTATGAATAGATTGTAAGTTTTATTAAAATCGTTGTCCGTCCCTACAGTAAGGAGGTGTTTACCTGCGTTGATCTTTACCGCATCATACAAATTAAAAATGGATTGCTTCAGCAAATTGGCAGTCGACGAAATCTCTGAGCCAAACACAATCGTTCCTGAACCATCGCGGATGGACACATTCGGAAAATCTTTTCCGGTGACGCCCCTGTCATCCTTTACCCTCGTTCCGGAGAGCCTGAGCAAATTGCTGACGGTATTGGAGAATTTTGTGCTTAGTTCAGCGGTGCCTGAGTGCGTATGCGAAGGGAAAAACTCTGCGCCGTTAAAGAAGTTAATTGCTGAACTGCTGCTTCTGGATGGGTTGGTTCGTTCTGCATCCGTCCATCTGTAGGAAAGTGAAAGTTTGTTCCTGGCGTTGAGATTCCAGTCGATTCTCGTATTAATATTGTTCCGTTTAATGATGTCCGGGTTATTTATATAATCACCCGGATCATATTCATAAACTGAATTCAGATGGTTAATTAACTCACCAATCCTCGCGCCTGAATTTCCCCTGTATGTTGTGATGTCAAAGGGTTGCGGCCTCTCGTCGGACTGTCTTTCCACGTTAAGAAAATAGAACATCTTGTTTTTAATAATTGGACCACCAACGCGGAAACCAAATGTCTGGTTTTCAAAATTAGAAAGCTTTACCCCATTTAGTTCTTTCCTGGCAAGCTCATCGTTGCGGTAAAAAAGATATGCAGAACCGGTAAATGTATTTGTGCCCGAACGGGTAATTGCATTAATACCACCACCGGTAAAATTGCCAAGCGAGGCATCGTAAGGGGATATCTGTACTACGATCTGGTCAATCGCATCAATGCTGATGGGTGGAACATTGGCGCGGCCACCATTAGTGCCCTGTTCACTGAGACCAAATACGTCATTATTCACAGCCCCGTCAATCATGAACGAATTATAACGGTTGTTTTGACCTACAAAGGAAATTCCTCCATTGGCTGTTATTTTCGTTTGTGGAGTATACCGCACGTAGTCATTGAGGTTTCTGCCAACCGATGGCAGGTTCGCGATCTTATCCCGTCCTATATTTGTTTGAGTGCCACCCTTGTTACCTGGTCTCCTGGTAGAAGCGGCGACAACCACCTCTGAAAGGACGCCGGTATTTTGTATAAGGTCAGCATCCACCCTTGAAATCTCTCCTAAAGCAAGAAAGATATCGGTCCTTTTCTCAGTTTCAAATCCCGAATAAGTTATCTCTATTGTATAAGGTCCGCCGGGCGCCGCGTTATGAATATCAAAGCTTCCATCTTTTCGGGCAATCGTACGGTAAACGGTTCCCGTTGGCACATGGGTGGCAGTAATGGTTGCACCCGCCAGGGACTCAGAAGTTGACTTGGATTTAATAGAACCGCTTATGCTGCTTGTAGTCACCTGCGCGACCGCCGTAACAACTGCCATACCTAATACAAAGGCAATTAAGATTCTCTTAAGCATTGTGTTTAGTTTTCGTGATTGTTGAGAATTACAAAGAAAAGGAATATTCTATTTCAGAAAATCAGCAAACTATTAACAAATTAATTCTGGAGGTCGGAGATTAAAAGACATTCTTATAAGGGTAAATGCTGCCTTAATTAGTGCTTTAGCAGGGTTTATGTTACTACCTTTGCAAAAAATATTTATCTGTTATGTTCGACACCATCGAGGCAGCGATCGGCGACATTAAAGAGGGAAAATTAGTAATTGTTGTGGACGATGAAGACAGGGAAAATGAAGGTGATTTTATTGCCGCAGCCGCTACGATTACTCCTGAGATTGTGAATTTTATGACCAAACATGGCCGGGGCCTTATATGCGTTCCGCTGCCGGAAGAGCATTGTGATGAACTTGGGCTGGAATTAATGGTGAGCAATAACACTGCGCTACATGAAACAGCTTTTACCGTTTCAGTTGATCTGCTTGGTCACGGATGTACTACTGGTATTTCAGCCCACGACAGGGCCAAAACGATTGCTGCGCTCAATGATCCGTTTACCAATCCTTCTGACCTTGGTCGCCCGGGACACATATTTCCACTGCGGGCAAAGAAGGGTGGCGTGTTACGAAGAGCCGGGCATACGGAAGCGGCTGTTGACCTGGCGAGGCTCGCAGGTTTTCCCTCGCCCTACGGCGCTGTCTTAGTCGAAATAATGAACGACGATGGTTCAATGGCTCGCTTGCCGGAATTGAGAGAGGTGGCAAAAAAGTTTGACTTTAGGATCATTTCAATAAAAGACCTTATTGAGTTCCGGATAAAGAGAGACTCGTTGATAGAGGAAATCGTTCGTGTTGATATGCCTACCAGGTACGGTAATTTCAAGCTTGTCGCTTTCAAGGAAAAGAATTCTACCAATGAACACCTTGCTCTTATTAAAGGGGAGTGGGAAAAAAATGACCCGGTTTTGGTAAGAGTGCATTCGTCTTGCTTCACAGGCGACATCCTGGGATCTCTTCGCTGTGATTGCGGCGAGCAGTTACACAAAGCAATGGAAATGGTAGAGGAAGAAGGAAAAGGTGCGATTT
>Ga0310810_10011912_pt1 | contig 10186 bp, 12 predicted proteins | sample NCmetagenome_FD_207641 | JGI IMG/M metagenome (GOLD analysis project Ga0310810, IMG submission 207641) | Soil microbial communities from experimental microcosm in Duke University, North Carolina, United States - NC | ecosystem: Engineered > Artificial ecosystem > Soil microcosm > Unclassified ...
GATGGGCAGCGAGCGCATGGCCGTGCTGGTTGAGAGCTACGGGCCGGAGCGGTTGATCGTCAATTCGGCCTGCGACTGGGGTGTTTCGGACCCGCTGGCCGTTGCCAAGACGGCGCGGCTGATGGCACAGCGCGGGGTGAGTGCCGAGGCGATCCGCAAGGTCGTCTATGGAAACGCGCTGGCGGTGTACGGTCTCAACGGCGAGATGCGGGAAGAACACTGGCTGGCGCCGGCACCGATCGACCAGCGCACGCTCTACGAAGGCAATTCGGTGCTGCGCGGCGGACAGACGCCACGGATCGAGCAGCCGGGACGTCCCGTCGACGAACTACGGATCACCTGATTACGTCGGCCGCGCCGGCCCTTGCCCTGCTCTACTGCCACCCCGGCACGTTGCGCATGTCGGGCAGCCGGTGTGCGATGCCCTTGTGGCAATCGATGCACGTCTTCTCGCCCGTGAATAACAGTCGCTGATGCGTGTCGGCAGCGCGCGGCGATTGCTTGGTGATGTCCATCGAGTCGGCCGAGTGGCAATTGCGGCATTCGAGCGAATCGTTCGCCTTCATGCGCGCCCATTCGTGCAGTGCAAGCTCCAGACGATGATCGAGGAATTTCTCGCGCGTATCGATAGTGCCAAAAATCTTGCCCCAGACCTCCTTGGAGGCCTGCATCTTGCGGGCGATCTTGTGAGTCCACTCGTGTGGTACGTGACAATCCGGACAGGTCGCGCGCACGCCTGAGCGGTTGGAAAAATGAACCGTGGATTTGAGCTCCGCGAACACATTGTCGCGCATCTCGTGACAGCCGGTGCAGAATGTCTCGGTATTGGTGAGCTCGAGCGCGGTGTTGAACGCGCCCCAGAACACGACGCCCGCGACGAATCCGGCGAGCACCAGTAGCCCGAGACTGAACACAGAGCTCGGCCGCCGCAGCACGCGCCAGAGATCGAGCGCGAATTGCCAGAGCCGTCGAAGGCGGGATGGCGGCCGCGTCGTGCCCACCGCCGTCATCGACGCGGCCCGCCGGGATTTGCGCGAGAGAGCAACGTGTCGACGTCGACGAAATCGTTCTCGACCGGCGCCTTCACCTCATGCTGCGGCACATGGCATTGCGTGCAAAAGAAGCGCCGCGGCGAAACCGAGGCAAGGAACTGACCCTCTCGGTCCATGAAGTGAGTGATCGAAAGCATCGGCGCCTGGCTTTCTCCCGTGCGCGCACGCGCGTGGCAGGAGAGGCACTTGTTGCCATTGAGGTCGACTTGATAGCCCTCGATCGAATGCGGAATCAGCGGCGGCTGCTCCGGATAGTTGCGAATCTCCCTCTCGGTCGTGTTGCGCATCGGCTGCATGCGCGGCGGCTGCCCCTCGGTATCGAGCGGAACGGGTCCGCGTAGCGCGTCCAGCGTCTGCGCGGCCAGTCCGCTTGCCGCGACGGCGAACAGGCCCGCGAGTGCAAGAATACGAAACTTCATCATGCCTGCACCCGTTCGATCTTGACGGCGCATTTCTTGTAGTCGGTCTGCAGCGAGATCGGGTCGGTTGCGTCCAGTGTCACCTTGTTGATGAGCTGACTCTCGTCGAACCACGGCACGAACACGAGGCCGCGCGGCGTCTTGTTGCGTCCGCGCGTCTCGATGCGGCTGCGGATATAGCCGCGGCGCGAGACAACTTTCACCTCATCGCCACGGCGCAATTTCAGCTCGGCCGCATCGTCCGGATGCATGAATACGACTGCGTTCGGGAACGAGCGATAAAGCTCCGGTACCCGCCGCGTCATGGTGCCGGAGTGCCAATGCTCCAGTACGCGGCCGGTGACGAGCCAGAAGGGATATTCGTTGTCGGGCGATTCCGCCGGCGGCTCGTAGGGCAGTGCAAAGATGCGCGCCTTGCCGTCGGGATAGCCGTAGAACTGAATCTCCGCGCCCTGCTTCACATAGGGGTCTGAGCCTTCGCGGAAACGCCAGCGCGTCTCCTTGCCGTCCACCACGGGCCAGCGCAGGCCGCGCTCTTGATGGTAGCGATCGAACGGCGCAAGGTCGTGGCCGTGACCGCGCCCGAAGCTTGCATATTCCTCGAACAGGCCCTTCTGCACGTAGAAGCCGAAGGCCTTGGACTCGTGGTTGCCGTAGCCTTCCTCGATGTCGCTGACCGGAAACTTGTCGACCACACCATTCTTGAACAGAACGTCGAACATGGTCTTACCGCGATACTCCGGCTTCTTCGCGAGGAGCTCCTCGGGCCAGACCTCTTCCATCTTGAAGCGCTTGGAGAACTCCATCACCTGCCACACGTCCGAGCGTGCCTCGCCCGGTGCCTCGACAAGCTGATGCCAGAACTGCGTGCGCCGCTCGGCATTGCCGTAAGCGCCTTCCTTCTCGACCCACATGGCGGTCGGCAGGATCAGGTCCGCGGCAAGCGCTGTCACGGTCGGATAAGCGTCGGATACGACGATGAAATTGTCCGGGTTGCGATACCCCGGCAGCCCCTCCTGATTGGTGTTGGGACCGGCCTGGATGTTGTTGTTGACCTGTACCCAGTAGGCGTTGAGCTTGCCGTCCTTGAGCATCCGGTTCTGCAGTACCGCATGATAGCCGGGTTGCGCCGGGATGGTGCCTTCGGGGAGCTGCCAGATGCGCTCCGCGATATCGCGATGCGCCTTGTTGGTCACAACCATATCGGCCGGCAGACGATGCGAGAACGTGCCGACCTCGCGCGCCGTCCCGCACGCAGAGGGTTGGCCGGTCAATGAAAACGGGCTGTTACCGGGCTCGGAGATTTTCCCAGTAAGCAGGTGGATGTTATAGACGAGGTTGTTGCACCACACGCCGCGGGTGTGCTGGTTGAAGCCCATCGTCCAGAAGCTTGTGACCTTGGTCTTCGGGTCGGCGTAGAGGTTTGCCAGCGCCTCGATCCGGTTCGCCGGCACGCCCGACATCTGCGACGCCTTCTCGATCGTGTAGTCGGACACGAACTTTGCATACTCCTCGAAGCTCATGTCTTCGGAGTCGTTCGCTTTGGCGGCGCCCTTCGCAGCCTTCTGCAGCGGATGCTCGGGCCGCAGCCCGTAACCGATATCGGTCTGCCCGCGCTTGAATACGGTGTGCTTGGCGACGAAGTCCTTGTTCACGCGGCCGGTCTTGATGATGTGGTTGGCGATCGCGTTGAGGATCGCGAGGTCCGTCTGCGGCTTGAACACGAGCGCGTTGTCCGCGAGGTCGAAGCAGCGATGCTCGAAGGTCGAGAGCACGTGCACGCGCACGTGCGGTGCGGAGAGCCGGCGGTCGGTCACCCGCGTCCACAGCAGCGGGTGCATCTCGGCCATGTTCGAGCCCCACAGCACGAACGCGTCCGTTGCTTCGATGTCGTCGTAGCAACCCATCGGCTCGTCGATGCCAAAGGTACGCATGAAGCCGGCGACCGCGGACGCCATGCAGTGGCGCGCGTTGGGATCGATGTTGTTGGTACGGAACCCGGCCTTGAACAGCTTGGCCGCCGCATATCCCTCCCACACGGTCCACTGGCCGGAGCCGAACATGCCGACGCCGCTCGGACCCTGCTTCTTGAGCGCGGCCTTGAACTTGTCCGCCATCACGGTGAACGCTTCGTCCCATGAGACCGGCGTGAACTCGCCGTTCTTGTCGAATGAGCCGTTCTTCTTGCGCAGCATCGGCTGCGTCAGGCGATCGTGGCCGTACATGATCTTCGAGAGAAAATAGCCTTTCACGCAGTTGAGGCCGCGGTTGACCTCCGACTTGATATCGCCGTGAGTTGCGACCACGCGATTGTCCTTGGTGGCGACCATTACGCTGCATCCGGTGCCGCAGAACCGGCAGGCTGCCTTGTCCCATCTCAATTCGCTGGCGCCCCGTTCGGCGACCAGATTCTGCGCGAGCGCAGGCGTCGCGATCCCGCCTGCCGCGGCCGCCATTGCGGCGGCCTCGAGCTTCAACACTTGGCGCCGATCGAGTTGACCAGTCATGAGCTTTTCTCCGAAGCGACAGCGTCGATCGCGTGGAATACGAGTGCCGCCGAGAACACGTTCGGCAGCAACGCAATTGCATTGAGCGTGGATCCGACCGCGCCGGCCGTGGTCGCCTCGATCACGACGACGAGTTTTCCTTTCGGATCGCGCGCGTGGATCTCGCAGCCGGCGAGCGCAACAATTGCGGTTTCCACCTCCGCGAGGCGCTCGGGGCGAGCTTGCACCAGCACACTCGCGATCTCCGCATCCGGTGGTGTGATGAGCTTGTCCGGATCCGCAATGCGGCCGGAGATGAGCGCGCGGCGATCGAGCATCGGTTGCTGCATCGACATTACTTTCTCATCAGCCTCATCAGCGGGTCGGAGGGCCGGGCGGGCCGGCGACCATCTGATAAATCCACACTGCGAGTCCGTAGCTGCCGACGGTCGCGACCGCGAGCCCCGGCATCAGAACGACGGTGAGGAACAGGAAGGCAAAGATTTCCATGCGCCGGCGGCGCATACGCGTCGACGCATCGCCGTCGGTGGTCGATAAGCCTGATTCGATCGCGTTCATGGCGGCTTTCCGGCCAAGTCTCAATAAAACGGTATTATGCGCCGCCGAAACGGCACTTGACCTAGATCAACGGACGGCACGGGCTCACCCCCGCGTCGTCCGCATGCAGCCTGAACGAGCAAACTCGTTCAGGCAGTTCGCCGCTTCTCTTCGAAATGCAGCGTGGCCTCAGGCTCCTCTGGCAAAGAATGACGTGCGGCTGCGCTCACGTTCCTCCTTTAGTTTGCACTACACGAGCGGTAACGGCCGTAGCCTTCCTGCGTGTAGCAACGGCTCGGCCAACCGTAATAGTAACCGTAGGGTGCGAAGGAGCCGGGATAGACCGGGGGAGCGTAGGCGCCGGGAGTCGCGTACGGCGCCAGATAGACAGGCCGCGCATACGGATAGGGCGCGGGCGCGCCGTAGTAATAGACTGGCGCTCCGCCGTAACCCGGCCCGGCGATTGCAGCACCGGCAAGCGCGCCCGCCGCAAAGCCGAACGCGAGGCCCGGTCCATATCCGCGCCAGTAGACATCGATCGTCTGATTGGGCACCGCCTGCGCGACGGCTGCTGCCATCGTCGGAATTGGGCCCGCAAATGCGGTTACGGGCATACTCGATGCCAAGCCGCTCGCTGCAATCAGCGCGATGCCTAGACTCTTTATCGTCATCAACCCCTCCATCATTCAAAGCTGCGTCAGTCAGCCGAGGCCAAATCGAAGCGGATGTCCATTATCCCGCGGGATATTCCCATCGGACCATGCTGATAATTGCAGCCGCTTTGCAAATAGCGGCGCTCGCGTTCATTCCAGAACGACGTTCCTGGACACGCCGGCCAAAAAAGTCGCGCTCGTCCTCGCGCTGATCTTCGCCAGTTCTCATGTGCGCCACACGCACCGCCATACGTTCGTATCGCTGCGGATACGCACAGACAATTCGATGCCTCACGAGGCCTAACTAGAATTCCCGGCATCATTACTTTTGACATCAGGGAACCGCGAGGAGGTCCGAATGCCCAAGTTTCTGACCGCTGGACTAACTGCTCTTTTCATCTCCACGTCGTCGCTCGTATACGCACAAGCTCCTTCGGCAGCGGGGCCGCAAGGCGGTCCGACCGCGCAAGACCTCGCCGCTTTGACCGACACGCGAGTTGAGCTCGTCAAGATCGCGCTGCAGATGACACCGGCGCAGGAGAAGCTTTGGCCTCCCGTCGAGGAGGCGATCCGCGCTCGCGCAGCGACTCGACAAGCCCGCCTCGCCAAGCTTCAGGCAGCGATGAATGATGGAAAGGAATACACGCCGATCGACATCCTGCGCGCGCGCGCCGATGGTCTCGTTCAGCGCGGCACCTCGCTGAAGAAGCTCGTCGATGCCTGGCAGCCGCTGTTCGATAGCCTTGATGCGCGCCAGAAGGTGCGTTTGCGCATCCTGGCCGTCCTCGTGCTTCGCGAGATGCGCGATAGAATGTCCGAACGGATGGAAGCCGCGGACTACGACGAAGACGAATAAGGGTCGTTCCCACGCTGGCACGCGCCGCTGACCGCGGCGTGTCTCTACACTCAGTTACGGACCAGGAGAGTCTCTCATGAAACGGTTGTTCGTTCTTTCGATTGCGGCGTTGTTGCTCGCTCCATTGATCAGCAGCCAGGCGGACGCACGCTGGGGCGGCGGAGGCGGTGGCTTTCGCGGCGGTGGAGGATTCGCCGGCGGAGGTTTCCGCGGAGGCGGATTTGCCGGTAGCGGCTTCCGCGGCGCGGCGATCGGCGGCGTCGGTGGCGCGCGATGGGCCGGCGCAGGCATCGGGCGCCCGGGTTTGGGCGTTGGGCGCCCAGGCTGGGGCGTCGGACGTCCGGGCTGGGGTGTTGCGGGCGGTTGGGCCCGACCGGGTTGGGGCAGGCCGGGTTGGGGCGGCCGCTGGCCATGGTGGGGCGCCGCAGCCGGTCTCGGCATCGCGGCAGGCGCGGCCTACTATGGCGGCTATCCTTACGGCTACGGCTACAGCGCCTACTATGATTGTCCGACGGTGCAGCGTCGCGTGTGGGACGGCTGGGGCTACCGGATCGTGTGGGTGAATACCTGCGACTACTACTGAACTCGGCGCACGACGGATCCGAGACAGGCCAGACGCCGGCGGCCCCCTCCGCGTCTGGCCAAATCATTTGCTTGAGCAGCAACAGCAGCGAAACAGCCGTTGACGGCAAATCGCGGCCGAAGCGGGCCGATCGCTATGCAGCCATCGCGCGCCGGATGCAGTCGACCATCAAAGTAGGGTCGAAGGGTTTGGTCAGCAGAGCGACAGCCCCTTCCGACAAGGCGCGCGCGCGGTACGCTTCGCTTGGATACGCGGTGACGAGAATGACGGGCGTCTTGTGACCCTCCGTCCGCAGCCGCTTTTGCAAATCAAGGCCGCTCAATCCCGGCATCTGCACGTCGGTGATCACGCACTTGGTCTGCGAAATGACGTCCGACTCTGCAAATTGCTCGGCCGATTCAAAGGTGCGGGTCGGAAAGCCCAGCGCGAGGACCAACTCCTCGAGCCCGCTACGCGCCCAAGGATCGTCATCGATGATGCAAATCACGGCAATCTCGGGTGAGTCTTGAGTCCATTGCGATTCCCACATTAGCACCTGCCGCGAAGAGGACAAAAATGACCAAAGAGATCGGGAGCTTTACTTCTCGTCTGCACAGAGATCCAAATGGATCATCTCCCAATCCCTAGCGCCTCGGCCATTTTCACGAGTTCTGGAACCGACCTCGCGCCAAGTTTCTTCATCATGTTGTGACGGTGAACCTTAACGGTGACCTCGCTTAGCCCCATCTGGCCGGCAATCTGCTTGTTGAGCAACCCATCGGTCACAAAACGCAGCACCTGCCGTTCACGCTCGCTGAGCGTGCCATAGCGCCCCTTCAGGTCATTCAATTTGGTGTCACGCTCGCGCCTGACCCGATCGCGCTCCAGCGCGATCCCAACCGCATCGAGCAGGTCCTGTCCACGCACCGGCTTCGTCAGAAATTCGACGGCCCCTCCCCTGATGGCGCGGACCGACATTGGAATATCGCCATAACCGGTGATGAAGATGATCGGGATATCGATGCCTGCGGCCGCCAGCTCGGCTTGCATGTCAAGTCCGCTCGGACCCGGCAATCGAACGTCCAGGACAAGGCAGCTGATCGCATCGGTTGGCTTGCGGCCAAGGAATTCCTGCGCGCTGGCAAAAACCTCGCAGCCCAAATGTACCGAATCGAGCAGAGAGCGCAGCCCTTCGCGAACATCGGCATCGTCATCGACAACGAAGACGATGCGCTTCTGCTCAGGAGACTTGCTCATCGAAGACTTCAGCATCGCAGCGCCGCCCCTTCCCGATACACTTATTGCTGCTGACCGAGAGGACGCTTCACGAGCGCACTCCCCGGCCCCAGCCAATACTATATGTGAAACGAGCCCTTCCTTCTGCATTGTTAAATCAGCGCCGCCATTTGCCGAAGGTACTAAGACTGTATTGTCGAGTTGAGTCCGTTCTTATCGAAGGTATCTGCGTACCAAACCACTAGGTCGCGCCCGGCCACAAGCCAACGTTCGCGGTCGCATAGGACTTGCATACTGCTGTTGCCCAATAGCGGTTTTGAATTATCCCCCCGGATGGCCCAACCATTCCTAAGGATTACCTCGCCGCGCCGCGGGCCGATTCAACGCCTGCTGCAGATCGGAGATACCGAAAGCCGTGCCCGAGACCCCGGCTCTCGGAACACACTTCCAATGGTGAAGAGGAACCCCATGTCTCGTTTTCACAGGTGGTGTACTTCTGCGGCATTCGGATAGCGGCACGACCTGCCTGAGACGGAACGCTCCCTGATTGTGCGAAGGGAAACCGCGCCTGTCGGGCGGTATCCCTGGGGCATACTTCGGTTTAGGCAAAAGTGGAGGATTCAACGCCTCGCTTGCCTTGAAGCCGATATCTCGCCGCGAAACGGCTACACGAACAGCTACGGCACGCATACGTTTCGATTGCCGCTGTTTCCCTCCAGACAATCGCTTGCGCGCACCTCCCTGACCGAAACTCCCTGTCGGGCTCAGCACACAGGGGACGGTGATGCAGATTTGCCAGATTGGTCCAGCCATAACGCTGGCGCCGGAATCGTTATCGGATCATGAGCTGTTGGTGGCGATCTCCGCGCGCGACCAGCGCGCGATGGAAGAGTTCTTCGACCGCCACGAAAGTCAGGTCTACCGCTTCGTTCGCCGCGCGTTCAAGGACGAGGGTCTGGCCGAAGATGTAACGGCTGAAACCTTCTGCGAGGTCTGGCGGGCGGCAGCCTCGGGATACAAGGGTCAGGCCAAGGTCTCGACCTGGCTGCTCGCCATTGCGCGCAACCTGGCAATCAGCACGCTCCGGCGTCGCTCCGAGCAAGCCATCGACGAAAATCATGCTCTCAGCATCGAGGATGCCGCCGACAATCCGGAGGTCACGACGGCGAAGAAGCAGCGCGAGGCGATCATCGCCCAATGTCTTGGGGCGCTGTCTCCGATCCATCGCGAGCTCATCGACTTCTTCTATTTCCAGGACAAGTCGATTGCCGAGGTGGCAAAGCTGACCGGCGTGCCCGTGAACACGGTCAAGACGCGCATGTTCCGCGCCCGCAGCCTGATGGGGCAGATGCTCAAGAATTACAACATCGAACGTTTCGATTCCCTCGACCAATCCAGCCAAGGTGCGTGGTTGCCGGGCTCGTCCGGGCAATTCGGAAGGTCGGTGCCCGCCCTGGAAGGCGCCTACGCATGATCAGGAACGCGAGGCGGAATAGCCGGCTTCTCTTGGCGCTGATCCTTGTGTTGCCGCTTGCGAGCATCGTTCGCGCTGACGATATCACCGGCATAAACGGGCTCTGGGCAACGGATGCGCGCAACTGCGACAAGATCTTCAGCAAGACTCAAAATGGCTTCGCGTTCGCCAAGGAGTCTGATCTGTATGGGAGCGGCATCATCGTCGACGGGCGCAGGATCGTCACCCCGAACGGACGGTGCGACATCAAGGTGAGCAAACAGGACGGTGCGATCACACATCTGATTGCCGGTTGCGCGACGGACGTCATGCTTTCGAACGTGCAAGCGAGCTTCAAGACGGTGAATAAAGACAGGATTCTCCGGATCTTCCCGGGCGTGTCCGACATGGAAATTCCGTACGAGCGATGCCAACCGCAATGAGCCCAACTCTGATTCAGTCAGGGCTCTAGCCGGCGGCCGCTGCGTGCTCCTGGCGCACCAGCTGGATGAGTTGATCGGCATTCACCGGCTTGGTCGCGATGCGAACGTCGTACTTCGCAATCGAGTCGAGCACCTCGGAGCGGATGTCGCCGGTCAGCACAATCGCCGGAATGTTCTGGCCCAGAGTCCGGCGCAGGGCCTCGATGGTCTCGACCCCGCTCATCCGGCCCGGCAAGTTGAAGTCCGACAGCACCAGATCGGGACGAACGCCCTTGTCGCGGACCAGGTCGAGCGCCTCATGTCCGTTGGCGGAAGCAACCACGTTTACCCCCTCCGAGGCGAGCAGCATCTCGACGCCGCTGCGCACGAACGCGTCGTCTTCCACGACCAGGATCGTGCCGCGAAATGCGGAACGCTCTGCCTTCGCGGGGGGCGCCTCGCCCTCGAAGGCACTGACGCTGTGCCGAG